>Ga0233433_10000032_pt1 | contig 172645 bp, 152 predicted proteins | sample SI_122_August201_5_FD_179868 | JGI IMG/M metagenome (GOLD analysis project Ga0233433, IMG submission 179868) | Seawater microbial communities from Saanich Inlet, British Columbia, Canada - SI_122_August2016_100_MG | ecosystem: Environmental > Aquatic > Marine > Inlet | place: Canada: British...
AATTTCTATTACAACTAAAATATCCCTAAACGGATATATTCATGGCAATAAAATTCACGGTATACCAAAAAATAATTCTTCGTTGATTAAGAATAACCGCGAAAACTCTGGGAAAAGTGACCCCTACCAGACACTTTCTGGTCTGATTCATCATATTTTACTGAATCTGGCGATTCACATACAAGAGCAACCATGCAACACGGCCTTGGGTCTCAGGAGGGGATATGCTATGTGGTGCGCGGGCCATCATGGGGATGGCCTGAACGCATAAGACACCTGAGGAATACGACGAGATGGCCAGCTATCAATATGCCTATGTGATGAAGGACCTTTCCAAGACCTACCCCGGCGGGAAAGAGGTCTTGCGCGGCATCACGCTTCAGTTCTTGCCCGATGCCAAAATCGGCGTGCTGGGCCACAACGGCGCGGGTAAATCCACGCTGATGAAGATCATGGCCGGCCTGGACACGGATTTCGGCGGCGAAGCCTGGGCGGCGGAAGGCATCAATGTGGGTTACCTGTCTCAGGAACCCGATCTGGACCCCGCCAAAAACGTGGAAGAAAACGTCACGGACGGCATGGGCGGCACCAAGGCTCTGCTGGATCGCTTTAACGAAGTCTCCGCTAAATTCGCCGAGCCCATGACCGACGACGAAATGAACGACCTGCTGGCCGAACAAGGTGAGTTGCAGGAACAGATCGACGCCGTGGACGGTTGGGATCTGGAACGCACCATCGGGATCGCTATGGACGCTCTGCGCTGTCCACCGGCAGATGCGGCTGTAGACAATCTGTCGGGTGGTGAACGTCGTCGCGTGGCGCTGTGTCGCCTTCTGTTACAGAAACCCGAAATTCTGCTACTGGATGAGCCCACCAACCATCTGGATGCAGAATCGGTTGCGTGGCTGGAACGTCATTTGCGCGAATACCCCGGCATGGTCATGATCGTAACCCATGATCGCTACTTCCTGGATAACGTCACGGGCTGGATTTTGGAAATCGACCGCGGCCGCGGCATCCCGTACGAAGGCAACTACTCTGCCTGGCTGGAACAGCAGGAAAAACGCCTGCGGCAGGAATCCCGTGAAGAAGATGGCCGTCAGCGTATCCTCAAGACTGAGCTGGAGTGGATCAGAACGTCGCCTAAAGGCCGCCACGATAAATCCAAGGCCCGTATCACGGCCTATGATGAATTGCTGGCCAAGGCACAGGAAAAACGCATCAATTCCTCTCAAATCTCTATTCCGCCCGGACCACGTCTCGGCGATCTGGTGATCCAGGCCGAAGATGTGACCAAGGCATTCGGCGACAAACTGTTGATGGATGACCTGTCCTTCAAGCTGCCCCCGGGTGGCATTGTGGGCGTGATCGGTCCGAACGGTGCGGGTAAAACAACACTGTTTAAAATGATCACAGAAATGGAAACCCCTGACGAAGGATCGCTGCGCGTTGGTGACACCGTCAAGCTCGGCTATGTGGATCAGTCCCGTGATACGCTGGCCGACGACAAAACGGTGTGGCAGGAAATATCCGGTGGTCTGGACATCCTCACACTGGGCAAGCGCGAAATCCAATCCCGCGCCTATGTGTCGTGGTTCAACTTCAAAGGCGGTGATCAGCAGAAAAAAGTAGGCCAGCTATCAGGCGGTGAACGCAATCGCGTCCACCTGGCCAAGATGCTGCAAGCCGAAGCCAACGTGCTGCTGCTGGATGAGCCCACCAACGATCTGGACGTTGATACCCTTCGCGCACTGGAAGAGGCCCTGGCCGAATTCGCCGGTTGCGCCGTGGTCATCAGCCATGATCGCTGGTTCCTTGACCGCCTGGCCACGCACATTCTGGCCTTCGAAGGCAATAGCCACGTGGAATGGTTTGAGGGCAACTACGAAGAATACGAAGCCGACAAACACCGCCGCCTGGGCACCGAAGCCGACCAACCGCACCGGATTAAGTACAAGCCGTTGCGGCGGTAACGAAAACTGTCGGCCTGTAACCAGAAGCGGGAATTGTTTAGGTCGCTTTCGCCGTTGTTTCTTTCGATTTGTTGTTCAGCGCCACTTCCACGATGCCGGCGGCAACAATCAAGGTCACACCGACTGCCTGAGGCCCGCCGAAAGTCTCTTCAGTCAGCAGCGCCGCACTGATCACGCCAACAACGAGTTCGGACAGTATGAGGATACCAAACACGCCAGTCCCTATCTTTGATGGAGACCAGAATATTATTGCCGTCGTTGGCAGAACGAAGAGCAAGGATATTCCAAGTAAGAATGGAAGGCTCGATATTGCGACCTCAAATGATGGTACTTCGCCAATCTTGCTGGAGAGCATTGGATATTGGTATATCGTTGCTATCAGAGCGAAGACAATCACGATGAAGAGAAGTGGGAAAACCCCCTCAGGTTGTTCGACCTCCGTCCGCGCTGCACCGGCGGCTATCAAGAACCCGGCAAGCAAGCCAAACCAATCACCCAGATAAACAGGAATTGGGACACCCGCTTCCGTTCCGACAGCGATCCAGACGCCTGCCAGCGCCAATGCGACAGTCCCGACGCGGGACCATCCCAAACGACGTTTCAGGAAAGTAATTTCAATGAGTGTGGCCCACAGTGGGGTCAAATAGAAAAAGACCAATGCCCTGATGACTTCTGTCACCAGCAGGGAGTTGGCATAAAAGATTGCACCACTACCGAGCAATAGGCCGCATACCCAATGCCGTAGACCGATTTGTTTGCCATTCAAAATCCGCCAGATTGCAATTGGCAATAGAACAGCAAGCGAAATCACGTATTGCGCAACTGTTCCCCAACCACCTGTCATGCCAGCATCAAGCAACAGACGTTGCGGCAGCCAATAAAGCCCCCACATACCGGCGGAAAAGAAAACGACAAAACAGATGAGGAAGTAGTTCGGATGACGCATATGCAGTTCCCAAAAGGCACAACATGCGCCGCTCATGCGACATAATAAATACTGAATCGCTAGATGCAAGATGTGTGCTCAGGACCATTTCCAGACGCTCAAGCCTGATAACCGGCGAGTGAACGACTTGCATTCTTAGACTCGTTTGATCGCCTTCCATACACTGCGACCAGCAATCAACACGAACCTTGGGAGACACCACGGTCCACGATAAACGAGTTTTGATGACGGGCGTTCAAGGGGATCGATCATCCGGCTTTCGGAAAACAGTCCGAATAACCGTTCTGTAACAAAGGAACCGACCCCCTCGGCACACTATTTATCTGCGAGGTAAGACTCGATTGAGTCATCCATTGCGTCTTTCCATGGCGTGTGGTGTTGCGGCGACACTTTGCCTGTGATCATGGATTTGTATGTAGCGTTTCGGTATAGCATGATATCTTCATGGCGGTGGTGCTCCCACTGGTCAATCAGTTCAACGATGCCATCAATGTTGAGTTCGTAATCAGTTTCTTCCATGAGATCACGGACGTTTTCGGCCTGAAAGCGGTACCAGGATGACTCAGGTTCTTCCAGAGCCTTATCTTGCATATCGCTCCATTTCTTACAGTACGCCTCCATCTCACTTTTAGACGGCAAGACCTTGTCACCCAGGATAACATCGCGCACCCACCAACCCTGAACATCAAACATGGGGAAGGTGAAATACTGATCCTGCGCACCGATGTAAAAGAACTTGGGGTTATTAACCCACACAACGCCCTTGTAGAGGCCCGGTACCCACAACAGGTTAGGGCTCTTGATCCTGAGATCATCCGGCAGATAGGGATAGTGATGGAGATAGCCGGTACACATGATAATCGCATCTATTTCCTTGCTGGTACCGTCCTTGAAATGACAGACATTACCGTCAACGCGTTCCAGCAGCGGCTTCTCTTCCCAGTTGTCTGGCCAGGTGAAACCTCTGACGCCTGTGCGGTACGTTACGGTTACCGTTTTACAGCCGTACTTCCAGCACTGCGAACCAATATCCTCAGCCGAGTAACTGGCCCCAATAATCAAAACGTTCTGATCTTTGAATTCCAGAGCATCCCTAAAATCATGGGCGTGCAATACACGGCCATTGAACGTATCCAGCCCTTCAAAATTCGGCACATTGGGTGTGGAGAAATGCCCCGATGCGTTGATGACGTAATCAAATTCTTCAGAATAAATATGGTCCTTCACCAGATCATGCACCTTCACCGTAAACATGCCGGTGTCTTCTGAATATTTCACGTCGCGGATCGGTGTACGAAAACGTATCCAATCGGGCACGACGGTCTTTTCAATTCGCCCCTTGATATAATCCCAAAGCACGGCGCGCGGCGGGTATGACGCAATTGGCTTTCCAAAATGCTCATCAAAACTGTAATCAGCGAACTCAAGAACTTCCTTTGGGCCATTCGACCACAGATAACGGTACATACTACAGTGGACAGGCTCACCATATTCATCCGTGCCCGTTCGCCACGTGTAGTTCCAAAGACCGCCCCAGTCTTCCTGCTTCTCAAAGCATACGATTTCTGGAATCTCGATTCCATTCGATGCCGCGGACTGAAACGCCCGACAGGCGGCCAATCCAGATGCACCAGCTCCGATAATTGCTACTCTCGTCATAATTTCCCTCCCAGGTAAATTGGACCTCTATTACACGACAGCATGTTACAGTCTAAGGTTCAGTCCTGCTTACAATTGCTGCCTGCTTTTTTAATGTTGCTCAATACCGCAACAGGATACAAGCACCGTCAAAATTTCTGTTGCGGACAGATGTGAATATGCGCAAAGTTGAAGAGTGTTCATTCTTCATACAGGCCCCAAGGATACAGTTTGGCTATGGCTTCAAATAAAAAAGTTGATCGCACCGTTGTCAATTATAAGGAAGCAGATTACCAGGTGTACAGCCTACAAGGCGAGCCCCAGGCGGACCTGTCATGGCATAATCTGACTTGGTCGGATGAGGATAGCTCAGGGTTCTTTTTGATCAAGTTTGAGCCCGGCGGTATCTCCATTCCACACGAACACTTGGGGTATGAAGAATTCGTTGTTCTGGAAGGTGAATTGATCGACCACGATGGCTGGGTTTATCGCCCCGGCGATTGTGTTTCACTGCCGGCTGGCTCTCAGCATTACACTCGGTCCGAAACAGGCGCAAAGGTCGCAGTGTTTATTCGTGGCGGCTTCAAGACGCTTGAAGATGGCGTGTTATAAAGCCATTTGCTTGCCTGCAATCGCGCCTCAAGCACAAACCTTTGCAGTGGTGAGTTAAATGTCCGCTGAAAATGAACGCAAATACCAAAAGGCCATCAAAATCGTTGAAAGGCTCACCATGCCCGACCGCTCTTCTCATGACAGTCTGCCCTGTTTTAATACCACCGACCATTTGACTGAATGATAGATGGCAACGGAGGGTAAGCTAATCTGTGATTTCACAGGCGGGGCGGTGGCGCATCGTTTTCGTTTCGGCGGCGGACTCGGTCAGGCGCTGCCCAAGGCTGTCGGGATGAAGGGTGGTAAATCCCTACTGGTGGTGGATGCAACGGCCGGGCTCGGTCGGGACGCTTTCTTGCTGGCATCGCTGGGCGCGGAGGTCATCCTGATTGAACGCTCCCCTGTCATACACGGATTATTGGACGAAGGGCTGGCACGCGCCAGAGAAGCCGGTGGCGATGTGGCAGACGTAATCAACCACATGACGCTGCTTCATGGTGATGCCAGGGACTTGCTACCCACCCTCTCACCAGACGTGGTGCTGGTCGACCCAATGCATCCACCGCGAAAAAAAACGGCCCTTGTGAAAAATGAAATGCGTCTGATCCGCGAGATCGTGGGCACGGATGAGGATTCTATTGAACTTATGAATGTAGCTTTGGCTACAGCCCACAAACGGGTGGTGTTGAAATGGCCCAAGCAGGCCGACCCCATGGAAGGGCTCCGCCGTGCCTCCCATCAGATTGTCGGCAAATCCACGCGGTATGATGTGTTTATGGTAAGTTGACAGGCAGGCGAACAACTTGCGTTGTTAGACACGTTTGATCGCCTTTCATACACTACGACTAACAATCAATATGAGCTTTGGGAGAGACCATGTTCCACGACAAACGGGTTTTAGTGACGGGTGCTAGCCGTGGATTAGGTTGGGCGACGGCAAAGGCTTTCCTGGATGGTGGCGCGACGGTGGCGGTGAACGGGCGGACCGAAGAATCCACTCGAGATGGTATTGAGCGACTGGGTGGGGGTGATAAATTGATCGCAGCACCTGGCGACGTGGGAACGGTGGCTGGCTGTGAAGCGGTGGTCGGGTCCGCCGTCGATGCTCTCGGTGGCCTCGATATTCTGGTCAACAGCGCCGGTGTTGCGACGACCCTACCGATTGAAGATGGCGACGAGGCGATCTGGGACGCGATTGTCGATGTCAATCTCAAGGGCACGTACTTTTGCTGCCGCGCGGCAATGCCGGCGCTACGCGAAAGCGGCGGCAATATTGTCAACATTGCCTCGACTGAGGGCCTGATGGGTTTGAAGGGAGCGTCGATCTATTGTGCTTCCAAGGGCGGCGTGGTGCTTCTCACACGGGCGCTTTCAGCGGAACTTGCCCCGGACGTGCGGATCAACTGCGTATGCCCAGGCTATATAGACACCGATATGGTACGCCGAGACTGGATCGACAAGACCGACGATCCCGCCACAACCCTGCGTGATGAGGTGGATGCCTTTGCACCAATGAATCGGATCGGCAGGCCGGCGGAGGTTGCCGCTGCAATTCTCTATCTGGCCTCAGATCAGGCTGGCTTTACCACTGGTGCAGCGCTTGCCGTTGATGGCGGCGCGACTGCCACGAACTAAGCAGTCTACTCTTCCTTTAAAAACACCCTGCGACTCCGGGACATACATACTAGGTCTGGACGGTTGACTTGACGTGACAGTGGGCGTTTGGTTTGCTTAACGTTACACACGTCATACACAAGGAAAACCTCACATGCGCCCAACGCTCTACGGTAATCGCCATGCAGTGTCCGCCGGTCACTATCTTGCCGCTGCCGCTGGCAATGAAATCCTTGATGCAGGCGGAAACGCCATTGATGCCGGGTGTGCCGCAGGCATGGCACTCGCCGTCCTGCATGCCGATGAAGTGAGCTTTTCCGGTGTTGCACCGATCATCATTCGAATGGCCAGTGGGGAGATTGTTACCATCGCCGGGTTAGGGCATTGGCCCATGTCCATGCCGGCCGACATTTTCATGCGGGAACACGATGGCGAAATTCCAATTGGCGTGTTGCGGACTGTTGTACCATCCGCACCGGACGCCTGGATCACAGCACTCCGTGATTATGGCACCATGTCATTTGGCGATGTGGCGGGTGCCGCGATCGAGTTCGCTCGCGATGGGTTTTCTGTGTTCCACTACCTTGCATCGGCGCTTGAAAACAACGCAGAGCAGGAAAGCCACTGGCCCGCCAACGCGGCGATTTTTATGCCGGGGGGTCGGCCGCCTCGCCTTGGCGAACGGTTCGTTCAAACCGATCTGGCCGCAACAATCCAATATATGGCTGATGAGGAAAAGGCCGCGGCGCACGGTGGCCGAAAAGCCGGACTGGAGGCTGCCCGTGCGGCATTCTATGTGGGCGACATTGCCGAGAAAATAATCGCACACATGGAAAGTGAAGGTGGTTACCTCTCACGCGAAGATCTCGCTAATTTCCGTAGTCAGATTGGACCCGCCATTCAGGGGCGCTGGCGTGATTTCCAGATTTCTACCTGTGGGCCGTGGTGCCAGGGGCCAACCTTGATTGAATCACTGATCATGATCGAAAAGGCCGGGCTGGATGGATTGGAGCAGAACAGCGCAGATTATCTTCACTTACTAATCGAAGTGATCAAATGCACCTTTGCTGATCGCGAATATTATTATGGTGACCCAGACCATGTGGAAGTACCGCTTGATCGCCTGCACGGCGATGCCAATATTGATGAATGGGTTAAGCGAATTGACCCTCTAACGGCCATGCCGGGCATGCCGGTGCCCAATGGTATTAACGAACCTTTTGACTATCCAGCAACCGAAGGTTTACCGGGCCGCGATCCCGATACGTCATATCTGTGCGCCGTCGACAAATGGGGCAATGCGTTTTCGGCGACCCCTTCGGATGGGATGTGGCTCACGCCGGTTGTGCCCGGAACCGGCCTTTTACTATCGGCGCGCGGTTGCCAGTCACGAACAGACCCAAGCCATCCCAGTGGCGTTGGGCCGGGTCGTCGGCCCCGCCTCACCCCCAACCCGGCAATAGCCTTGCGTGATGATGGCACCGTTATGCCATTCGGTGCACCCGGTGGTGATGCCCAGGTCCAATCCATGCTTCAGGTATTTCTCAATATTTTCCATTTTGGCATGGACGTTCAGGATGCCATCGACGCACCCCGTGTGACCTCACACAGCTTCCCGTCATCGTTCTCTCCGTTTAAGTATTATCCTGCGGTGGTTAGTATTGAGAGCCGAATTGACGAAGCCGTGCGGAAGGATTTGGAAAGCCGAGGCCATCACATCGACACCCTTTCTGACTACACCAGGAATATGGCTGCGGTTGAAGTAATTGTCGCTGAACCTAAGCCGGGGTTCTTGCGTGCCGGTGCTGACCCACGCCAGCCGGCCTATTCAATCGTACGATAGAGCCGCTCCGGCAATTGGCCACTTCGAAGCAGGCAAAAAAAATATGTTTCAAGAGTATTTGAGATAGCCTAGATTAGTTTCGGGAATGCCAAGGTCCAAAGGTCGATTTTTTGCGGTTAAACACCAAGATCAGTGCAAGCGTTAGCTTGCTCCTCTTCGTGGCGATGCTAATAAGCAGCGCGGCGTTTATCTATCGTGGGTATGAGAATTTCAACGACGATGTTCGCAATGAGGCTGAAAATTCTTTAGCAATTTTTCAGGCTGTCCTTGTTCAGGCCATGCTGCACCGGCGCACAACGCAGGATCAAGACCCGGTCATTATAGCGCTGGACGGCACGCTAGACCAACTTAGCAGAAATAAAGATCGATTTTCTTTGTGGGTATCCATGGCACCGAAGGTTGTCGCCTATCAGAAAAAAATGGGGAACGATGATATTGAACTTCCCGTTGACGACATAGACCGCGAAGCTTTTGAAACAGGAATGACCGTAGGCCGTATGAGCGGCTCTGATATCTATCGACTTAGCATACCCATGGTATTGGGCCAGGGCGACGCCGCGAGTGAAAAATGCTTTGAATGCCATGGCAAGCTCATGGGTATAAAGAACGGTGAAGTTATCGGCGTTTACTCCATCGCGTTGTCCGTTGCCGATCTGTGGGCTAATTTCATGGGCGTCGTAAAAACAGCGGCCATCGCAACGGCCGCTATTTCAATATTGATCTCCGGCATCTGTATTCTTCTGTTAAACCGCCTGGTCAGCGGCCCCATTTCCGTAATGACCGGCAGTATGCGAAAACTGGCAGGTGGCGATACGAAGGTTGAAATTTCTGGTCTGGGTCGCAAAGACGAAATCGGCGAAATGGCAGAAGCCGTTAAAGTGTTTAAGGGAAATGCGCTTGAACTGATTTTCCAGAAATACGCTCTGGATGAACACGCCATTGTCAGCAGCACGGATGTGAAGGGAAACATCACATACGTTAATGATAAGTTTTGCGAAATAAGCGGTTATTCCCGCAAGGAATTACTGGGCCGAAACCACCGTGTTCTAAAAAGTGACGAACATTCAACGGAGTTTTACAAGGATCTATGGCGGACAGTTACCCAGGGGAAACCGTGGCATGGCAACGTCAAAAATCTTCGAAAGGACGGAAGTGGGTATTGGGTCAAGGGCACGATCGTTCCGTTCATAGATGATCGGGGCAAGCCATTCCAGTACGTCAGTATCCGCACCGACATTACTGAACAGCTGCAGGCCGAAGAATTAAGGGTGATTGCACACCGCGACGCGCTGACAGAGCTTCCCAATCGATATTTGTTTGAAGACAGGCTGACACTCGCCATTGCTCAATCGAAGCGTCTCAATGCTTCATTTGCGTTGCTTTACATCGATCTGGATAAATTCAAACCCATCAATGATACCTTGGGGCACGGGGCCGGTGATGCGGTGCTTAAAGAAGTAGCCAAACGGCTAGAAGCGTGCGTACGTGAAACCGATACAGCAGCCAGAGTCGGCGGCGATGAATTCGCGATCATTCTGGCCGCACCAGTACCATCCGAAATCAGTCGCAGGATAGGTGAAAAGATTCTGGAAGAACTGTCGAAGCCTATTTACGTGGAAGGTCACGGTGACTGCACTATTGGTGCCAGCATTGGAATCAGCGTTTATCCCACCGATGCCACGAATGAGGAGGCGCTCATCAAATGCGCTGATGCTGCGATGTATAAAGTGAAAGAAAGTGGCCGCAATAGTATCCGATATTTCGGAAATGACCCGACCTGATACCTGTCGGTCGGGCCCACATCTTATCCAATGAGAATTTGGTACAATATACAGACCTGGGCCAGCCAGCTGCCAGCAAAGGTCAGCGTGCGGGCAAACGGTATGTTGGCCGTAAAAACCGCATAGTGTGCTGCGCGTAGCCAGAAATAGGCGATTGCCGCAGAAGCCGTAGCCTCATTGGTGGCTTCGGCCAAATGCGCAACGATGACCAACGCGGCAAACGGAGCGAGGTTTTCGACCGCGTTACAGTGTGCTCGCTTGGCCCGTGCGGCCCATCCCGGCAACGGTGTTCCATCAGCCTGGTAAGTCAGCGCCGGAACCAAACCAACATTGCCGATGTGCGCCAGAATATATGGTACCCACATCATGACCGTCAGCCCGGAAACCCACGCCAACATTTCAAGTTCGATAGACATTACAATACCCCTCTTATGCTAACAGACAGGACGAGAATCGGTCTGCTTCGTAGAATTATACACCGGAGCCCCTGTTCGGGGGAGAAAACTTCAAGAGGTTACGCTCACAATCAGAAATATTGCATGCGGTATTGAGCGCTCAGAAGTTACTCTCAGCGGCGAGCCATAGTTTTTGTGTATCCGCACCTGTGTTTTCAGCATCGTAATCGGCGTATTTGAGCGACAGGGAAACCTGATAAAAGAATTTGCGCGATACACTGAAACCAAATTCGCTACCGTGGACTCATATACCCGCTGGCGACCGAACGTCGATTTAGAACCCTAACGATGGCGAGAACCCGGGACCGAACATGATATCAACCCTTCAACACCGTCAGGATATCTTGCAGCACGACGTTGGTTTCAATCGGGTTTGCGACCTCGATACATAGTCGACGGTCAAGGGTTACCGGAACCGGGAATGGGGCAACCAGAGCCCCGGATTTCAGATGTTCGTGAACCAATGCCTTGTGGCCCATTAAAACCCCGGCACCATTTTTAGCCTCTTCCACCGCGAGGCTGTAGAGCGAGAACACCGGCCCTTGCGTATCAATATCGGTGCCCGGCATTGCCTCGTGTATCCAGGTCGTCCAATCATCAATCCACACAGCATCGTGCAGGAACGTTTGAGTGGTCAGATCAGACGGTGCCTTCAATCGCTTGGCAATGGATGGGGCACAAACCGGCAGAATTACGTCCTGACAAATTTTGATAAAACCGGGTGCCGGGCCATCATCATAAAAGATGCTCAGATCAAAAGGCTCTCGGGTCAGCTTTGGCCTGTGCTCCATCGCCGTGACCGAAATCGAGATATCCGGTGCCTTTGTCCGAATTGCGGGTAGTCGGGGCGATAGCCACAATTGCGCGATACTGGGCAACGCGGCAATACGGATATGTTTTGGATTAGCCCGTAAATGCAATGTCTGTACAGCCGCGCCCAACTGGTCAAACGCGTCGCTGAAGTCAGTCAGCACACTTTCCCCAAGTGCGGACAAGTTTACACCTTGTGACCGTCGCTCAAATAGGTCTGCGCCAAACCAACCTTCGAGGGCCTTAACATGCTGGGCAATGGCCCCCGGCGTCACATGCAGTTCCTCTGCGGCGATAGAGAACCCACCGAGACGCCCCGCAGATTCAAAGGCACGCAGGGCATTCAACGGTGGCCCTTTGGGTTTCGGTGGAGATATCGCCATTTTTAGACCTAGTTTTTCTAGGCCAAATTTTAGCAAAACTGATTTGCGTCTGGCTAGCACAATTGTTCTTCTGGTCGAAACAGACGGAGATTGAAATGGCTGCACTTACACATAGAGAATGGGTTCCCGGTCCCTGCGAAGGCTATATCCAGACGATTGCGAAGACCACTTCGGCGGCTACGCCGGAAACCGTCGCATCACGAATTGATGCCCTGATTACCGAAAACAAAGAAATTCATGAACGGGAATGCTTCAATCTAAACCCGGCAACCAATGTCATGAACCCAAGGGCCGAGGCTGTACTGTCTGCCGGGCTTGGTTCACGCCCCTCGCTTGGTTATCCGGGCGACAAATATGAAATGGGTCTGGAGGCCATTGAGGAAATAGAAGCCATCGCTGCTGAATTGTGCGCTGAAATTTTTCAGGCAGAGTTCGCCGAAATTCGTGTCTCCTCTGGGGCCTTGGCCAATCTGTACGGGTTCATGGCAACGTGTAAACCGGGCGATACCATCATTGTGCCACCAGCGACAATTGGCGGGCATGTAACACATTTGGACGCCGGTTGTGCCGGGCTTTACGGATTGGATATTCATACCGCACCAGTCAATGCAGACGGCTACACCATTGATGTGGGCGGTTTGCGGGATCTTGCCGAGAGACTGCAACCCAAACTCATCACCATTGGCGGCAGCCTCAATCTGTTTCCCCACCCGGTTTCCGAGATTCGCGAAATAGCCGACACATGCGGCGCAAAAGTTATGTTCGACGCCGCCCATCAATGCGGGATGATCGCCGGTGGCGCTTGGCCCAATCCGTTGGATCAGGGTGCTCACTTTATGAACATGAGCACCTATAAAAGCCTTGGCGGCCCAGCTGGGGGCCTGATCGTCACCAATGATGCCGAGATCGCCGAGCGTCTGGACACCATCGCCTATCCGGGTATGACGGCGAACTTCGACGCGGCGAAATCCGCCGCCCTGGCGCTGACCATGCTGGACTGGAAGACGCACGGCGGTGCCTATTCAAAGGCAATGGCCGATGTGTCGCAGGCTTTTGCCAAGGCTCTGAACGACCTTGGACTTCCAATCTTTGCCAAGGATCAGGGGTTTACCAGATCACACCAGTTTGCGGTTGAAGCAGCGCCGTATGGTGGTGGGCAGGCCGCCGCGCAGAAACTCAGGAAAGCGGGATTCCTCACATGCGGGATAGGCCTGCCGATTGACCCGGTCGAGGGCGATATGAATGGCCTGCGGCTGGGAACCCCGGAACTTGTCCGGTGGGGTGTGACCGAAACCGATGTGCCAGAAATTGCGGCATTGTTCGCAAGGGCGCTCACCTCGAATGACCCTGAAAGCCTGGCCGCGGAAGTCGCCGGGCTACGCAAAGGGTTCCAGGAACTTCATTTCATCTGTACCGATTAACAAAAAGGAAGCGTGCCAAAGACGGTGAGTTCGTGTTGAAGGCTGGCCGGTTTCGGGTATGTAGGCTGTCAGACTGAACGGATAAACTCGGCGATGCGGGGCTTAATTTCTGTGCGCCAGCGGCGACCGTTGAAAATTCCATAATGGCCTACGTCCTGTTGAACGTGCTCCAGCTTTTTCTTGGCCGATAAACCACTGCACAGGTCCAAGGCAGCGGCGGTCTGGCCCAGGCCGCAAATATCATCCTTGCCACCCTCGATTGTCATCAAGGCCGTTTTCTTGATCTTGCTCGGATCAACAGGTGTCCCCCGGTGGGTCATGATGCCACGTGCCAGCTTATGCTCTTTGAATACCGTTTCGATGGTTTGCAGGAGGAACTCCGCCGGAAGATCCATAACCGAAAGGTATTCATCATAAAATTCGCGGTGCTGATCAGCGGAATCGCCGTCGCCTTCGACCAGATGATTGTAGAGGTCCATATAGGCCTCCATATGACGATCAATGTTCATGGCCATGAAACCGGATAGTTGCGCAAAGCCCGGATAGACTTTGCGCATAACACCCGGCATGGGGAACGGCACGCGGGAAATAACGTTGTTTTCGAACCAGGACAAACCTTTGCTTTCAGCGTGCTCGTTCACCTTGGTCGGGTTGATGCGGGCATCGACCGGGCCACCCATCAAGATTATGGCATGGGGCTGAATAGGATCATCGTCTGCGGCCATCAACGAGACCGCGGCCAAAACCGCAACAACCGGCTGACAGACAGCAAGCACTGATGCATCCGGCCCCATGAAGTGCATGAAATCGATCATCAAATCGATATTGTCGTCCAGATCGAATGACCCCACGGCCGCCGGAATATTTCGCGCATCACACCAATCGGTGACGTACACATCATGATCGGGAAGAAGCGCCTGCACCGTGCCGCGCACCAGTGTGGCGTAATGGCCGGAAAGTGGTGCAACGACCAGCATTTTGGGGTCGGATTTACGTGTTTTCTTGAGACCGGAGAGATCACGGTTGAAGTGAATTAGATTACAGAAATCAGTGCTCATCACCGTATCAATTGAAACAGGAACAGCTTTATCGTCGATCGTCGTGTCGTCAATGCCCCATTGCGGTTTACCGTACCGGCGCGTCATGCGGCTGAGCACTTCGCATGAAGCAGCAACAGAACGACCCATGGGCGTATAGGAAAGTGGGTTAAGCGGTGAAGAACTGATTTGCTGGGTGATCTCGGATATGGCTTTGAAAGGCGCAAGCGTTGCGTGGGTCAATTCATAGGCGTGATACAGCATAAAATAACTTTCCCAGTTTCATCAGGCGCCGCAGATTTCGTTTAATGACAATTACTTATAACCTGGTCATCGCCCGACTCTTTGACTGACTTACCAGTCAATAATTGATGATAGAGCCCCTAAGCACAAGGCTTTCTTCGCTCGATCCGGTCTGCATCGTACCTGACGCGCGTTAAGCTTCCCTGAAAGTCTAGTGTTCAGCGCCTTAACATCCTCTAAAGTTGCATGATCCGTGCGATACCCGCCGGCGGCACGGTGCGTATCAAAGGGCTGTTACAGGGTCTTGGCGATTATGCGGCATCGGCCATATATTGTGGGCCGTAGGATTTAACCGTAACACGATGCATCCGGCGATATTCGGTATAATCACCAACCGCGAAATGTTGCGAGGCGAGATTATCCCATATCACAAGATCATTGGGCGCCCATCTGTGGCGGACCTGATACCGGGGATGGCGCACGCGCTCATACAACATGTGGAGAATGCCTTTCCCTTCGTCGCCGGGCAGCTGGACAATATGATCTGTGAAAACTTCATTCACATTGATATAACGCCGCCCGCTAACAGGATGTTTGGCCACAACCGGGTGAACACAATGGCTATCGGCCCGGTCCATTTTTGCTAAAGCTTCCAAACGGTCCGTCTCCTGATTATGAGAAAGGCTTTCCTGAAAACCGGCCTTCACATCGTGAACCGCGGTCAGAGTCGACAGGAATGTTTGGATTTCCTCGGGCAGATCTTCGAAAATCGCGTACATGTTGGCAAACATGGTATCGCCGCCCCGGGGCGGCAGCACCTTGGCCTGTAACAATGAGCAATGGGGCGGAATAGGGCGGAACGTCATATCCGAATGCCAGATTTCATTGTCTGGCGGTCTTTCCGGTCCATTCTCGATCAGCATGATATTTTCCAGATTATCCACAATCGGATAAAGCGGATGCCGGGGTTCCAGATCACCCAATGCCCGCCCCAGATCAACGTGATGCTGGGCGGTCATGTCCTGCTTGGGCAGAACCAGAACAATATGCTCCATCAACCCGGCGTGTATCTGATCAGCCAACTGTGGCATCGAGGCGTTTGAGACATCAACGCCATGGACCATGGCACCGATACATCCCGTCAGGGGCTCAAACACTAAATCATCCATTTCCTAGCCTTCCTACATCAAACAACAACAGTCTGCCTGAATACTAATGTAACAGGGCTTCAATGATTCGGGATAATGAAAAATAGTTTGCCTAGCTACAGATAAGGCTCATCACCATCATCGTGCCATACCCGATACCGGGGCAACGTATCGTCGGTTTCAAACCACGACATTTTTTCGGCGTGGTGAATGTGACACTGGGGTATGAAGGCTTCGGGGTCATCCAGCGTATTGATGAGAATTTCGATCAGTGGACCATGTTCGCCACCATCGCCTTCCCATGTGAGCGGCGTTCCGCACTGGTCGCAGAAGCCGCGCCCCACACCGGGCGATGATTGATAGATTTTCCGGTCCGCTGGCGTGAAGGTAACTTGTGCCTGTTTAAATCCCACCAGCGCCACAACCGGCGCGCCAGTGTGCTTTCGACAGCTGGTGCAATGACAGTAAATGGTGGATAGCGGATCGCCCACGGCCTCGTACCGCACAGCGCCGCACATGCATCCACCCGCAGCTGTTTTCGATGTATCGTCCATGGGCGCATGGTCACATGATTGCCAAAGGGCCTCAAGGGTGATGTTGTTATCCCAAATGTGAGGCTGGACAGCGGGGCCAAAAACCAGTTGAACAAGCGCAGATGAACGCTATCGTTCTCAACGCAAGTCGGCCACTAGTTTGAAGGAAATTACCCCATGGAACCAAATGTGGAAGCGCATATCGCTGCACTCGCTGAGTCAAAGCATCGTCCGGTCTGGTTCGAATCGGACGATATGCTGGAACCGTTGCCACCGTTGAATGGTGATGCCACCTGCGAACTGTTGATTATTGGGGGTGGATTTACCGGGTTGTGGGCGGCCCTTCAGGCCAAGGAGCGCATGCCGGACCTGAACATTATACTGGTTGAGCAAACGTTTGTGGGCGACGGGGCGTCGGGTCGTAACGGCGGATTCCTCAGCTCCAGCCTGACCCACGGCGAAACCAACGGCGATTATCATTTTCCGGGAGAGGCCGAACAATTGTATGAGTTGGGTCAGCAGAATATGAAAGAGTTCATAGAGACGCTGGAGCGTTACAACATTGATGCGGAGTATGAGGCGGTCGGCTCAACGTCTGTTGCCACCAACGACGCCATGGTCGCGCAACTCCGCAAAGAGTATGAGGCGAGTAAAGCCGCTGGCGACGATGTGGTGTGGTTCGACCGCGATGACATGCGCCGACAGGTTAATTCGCCAACCTATCTGGCTGGTGTGTGGTGGCGCGACGGACAGGACGGCGTGGTTCATCCGGCGAAACTATGCTGGGGGTTGAAGAAAACCATCCTGTCACTGGGCGTTCGCATTTTTGAAGGCACACCCGTCAACAACATCGCCGAAGACGGTGACGGCATGCGATCGACCTGTGACAGTGGCAATGTCCACAGCGGTAAAATTCTCATGGCAACCAATGCCTTTCCCGGCTTGTTGCCGCAAATGCGCCGGCAGGTAATCCCGGTATGGGATTATCAGATCGCCACGGAGCCCCTGAACGACGAGCAACTGGCTTCCATCGGTTGGGGCGAAAGTCGTCATGCCTTATCAAACGCCGCCAACATGTTTCACTATTACCGCATAACGAAAGATAACCGCATCACCTGGGGTGGCGGCGGGTCGATCTGTTATTACTACGGTAGTCGCACGGACCAGAGCGTTGCCGATGATCCCGCTCGGTTCAAACGACTGGCGCGCGAATTTCTGGAAACCTTCCCACAGTTGGAGGGCGTGAAATTCACCAATCGGTGGAGCGGTATTATCGCCTCATCCACGCGGTTCTGCGTGGTGCCGGGTGTAACGTTTAATGGTCGGGTGTCGTGGGCGATTGGCTATACAGGGCTTGGTGTGGGCGCCACACGGTTCGGCGCGCGTATGGGCCTGGAATTGTTGGGCTACCAACCCAGCGAGGTTCTGGACATGGTGTTTATCAAACGCCGGGCCATGAGCTGGTTCCCGGAACCTTTGCGCTGGATCGGTGTTACCCTAACCCGTCACGCTTTGTCCAAGGCCGATGCCAATGGTGGTAAGCGTGGGCTTTGGCTCAAGATATTGGATTTCTTTCACATGGGGTTTGCGTGCTGAAATTTCGTTACTGGCAAACCGACAAGCAAGGAACTGAACTTTGTATTTGAAGATTGGAACAGACGGTGCGTTGTCCATGGAAGAAGTGGACGATTTCAAGCGATTTCATATTTCCGCCGAAATGGACACCATGGCGGGTGATGAAGCGCTGGATGCGTTCAAGGCCATCGCCGACGATGCGGGCGACGATCATTTCTGGCTATCGGTCGACACTATTATTGCCCTGTCCGGGTGCGCCGAAGACGAAAAATGGATGGCGGCATTTTCAGACATGCTGGAAAAAGCGGCACCCTATGGATTTGCCGACCTGGATGGCCATCGCATCAAAGCACATGTGATGTGACCAACAACACCTATGCTGAAGGTTCGGGCTTTTTCCGCTTCAGTGGACTGGAACCAGCTGGCGCAACACCAGATTTAAAATCACCTCGGGCACTCTCGGCTTCACGTTTGGCTTTTCTCGCCAGCTTGCCCTTGTGTGGTTTCTTGGGCTTTTTCTTCTTACCGAACTCATCCCGCCCTTTGATCTTCTTGGACTTGTCGTACTCAGGTTTGTCTGATTTCGATTTATCAAACTTGGGTTTGTCAGACTGGGCTTTATCAGGCCGGGGGCCATCGGACCGGGATTTATCAAATTTCGGTTTGTCAGAACGAAGCTTGTCCATTCTGGGTTTGCTGAACCGGGGTTTGGCCGGTCGTTCATCGTCCGATGCCTCATTGAAAGCATCCGGATCATAACGCGATGAGGGGGCCTGATCGGCGTCACGCTTCTTGAACGGTTTTTTGTCCCTGTTCTCATATGGCTTGCGGCGTGCCTCGTTTGGCTTGCTGCGGGCCTCATATTGTTGGCCGCGCGGTTTATCCCGACCGGCCTTGGGCGTGCCAGCCATACGGGCCACCACAATAGTTTTTTCCAATGTATGGTTCGGGCCGGTGGCCGTGAAAAATCTTTCCGCGTGTTCAGGCCGGACTTCCACATGGGTTTCTGTTTGATGAATCTTAATGGCACCGATGTCGCCTTTGGACATGCCGCCCGCCTTGCACAACATGGGCAGCAACCAGCGTGGTTCAGCATTCTGCTTGCGACCGACAGATAACGAGAACCACACGCCGTCCGCAAAATCGTCACGAATTTTCGACTTACGCTCTGATTTGAAATCTTCAACAGGCGCGTCCAGCAGTTCTTCCGGGGCGGACTGACCCGCCAGGTGCTGGCGCAGGAATGCAGCCGCAATTTGCTCCGCGCTATGGCGGGACAACAGCTCTTTGGCGAATGCCTGTTCTTCTTCGTTCAGCGGCTCGCTCAATGACGGTTCCGCCAGAATACGATCACGATCACGTGCAACCACCTCATCCGCAGATGGCGGCTTGCACCAATTGGCTGAAATGTTGGCCGCGTCCAGCAAGCGCTGTGTCCGCTTGCCGGCGCTCTTCGGCACGATCAACGCACACACGCCTTTGCGTCCGGCCCGACCGGTACGGCCACTTCTGTGTAACAAAATTTCGGGGTTCTTGGGTAAATCAGCGTGAACCACCAGTTCCAGATTGGGCAGATCAATACCACGCGCTGCCACATCGGTGGCGATACACACCCGCGCCCGGCCATCGCGCATGGCTTGCAGGGCGTGGGTACGTTCTTTCTGACTCAGCTCGCCCGACAGCGCCACGACCGCAAATCCGCGGTTAGAAAAACGGCTGGTCATGTGATTGACCGAAGCACGAGTGCTACAAAACACCAACGCATTCTTGGCATCGAAATAGCGCAGCACATTGACAATGGCGTTTTCCCGATCATTGGACGCCACGGTCATGGCCCGGTAATCAATGTCGCTATGCTGTTCACGTTCTTCCGCTGTGCTCACCCGCACGGCATCGCGCTGATAACGCTTGGCCAGATTGCCGATGGTGCGCGGCACCGTTGCTGAAAACATCAATGTTCGGCGTTCTGAGGGTGCTGCACCCAGGATGAATTCCAGATCGTCACGGAAACCCAGATCAAGCATCTCATCAGCTTCATCCAGAACAACTGCGCGTAACGATTTCGTATTCAATGACCCGCGCGAGATATGATCGCGCAACCGACCCGGTGTACCGACCACGATCTGCACACCCTGGTCCAGCGCCCGACGTTCGCCGCGCATGTCCATGCCACCAATACAGGTGGCGGTTTTGGCACCGGTGGCCTCATAAAGCCACGTCAGCTCACGCTCAACCTGAACGGCCAGCTCCCGTGTGGGTGCAACGACCAGCGCCAGAGGCGCATCAGCACGACCGAAATGATCATCGCCATTCAACAACGTAGGCGCAATGGACAGGCCAAAGGCCACGGTTTTACCAGAGCCTGTCTGGGCAGATACCAGCAAATCGGCGTCACGCAGCTCAGGGGCCAGTACGGCGGTCTGCACCGACGTCAGCTGGTCATAGCCACGATTGCTCAGCGCTTTACCCAGCGCAGGAACGACGCCTTCAAAATCAGTCATGTTTTTTCTTTCGGATGATGGAGCGGGTTTGTACGCCCTGTGGGGTGGTGTGTAAAGCATTGCACGGCACCATCGCTAATTCGCGAGGAGTTATGATATGAACTGTGATACGATTTCTCAACGACACAGGAGATACCTATGCCCCCTACCCTCGAGCGAATAAAAAACACCGCCCCGTCTGAACAAATCTGCGAGGTGCTGGAACGCGATGGTGGTGTGATTGTGGAAGACATTCTGACGACAGATCAACTATCGAGCCTGAATGGTGAACTTGATCGCCACGTGGCCGGACTGGCGCCCGGATTGCGGCATCCAACGGAGGAGGAAATGATCGAGTTTTATGGTCATTCCACCATTCGTATTGATGGCCTGCCCGGCAAGTCCGACACGTTTATTGAAATGATGCAGTTACGGCACCTGACCGATGCGGCGGATTATTTCCTGTTACCCAACTGTCAGGACTATCTGTTTAACACCGGTCAGATGATTGAGATTCAACCGGGCGAAAGCGCGCAATTTCTGCACCGGGACGAAGACGCCTGGCAGGAATTCCCGGCACCGCGTCCCTGGTTAGAGGTTGAGGCCATGTTTGCGCTCACCGATTTCACCATTGCCAATGGCGCTACACAAGTGGTGCCGGGTAGCCACCGCTGGCCGCTGGACCGCGTGGCAAAACCGGAAGAGATCGTCCAGGCCGAAATGAGTGCCGGTTCCGCCCTGATCTATATGGGGGCCACCATTCATGGCGGTGGCGAGAACACCACAACGGACGAGCGACGACGTGGCACCTTCCTGGGCTATTCCGTCGGCTGGCTGCGAACCGAAGAAAACATGTTCCTCACCGTGCCCCTTGAAAAGGCAAAAACCATGCCGGTACGTATTCAGGAACTGCTGGGTTACAAAGCCCACCGCAGCATTGGTGTGGTGGATGTGGGCAGCCCCATGGTGATGTTGGAATAGGGCACATGAAGATCACCGTACTTGATGACACCCGCTGCCATCTGGGCGAAGGCCCGGTATGGGATGAGGCTGAACAGGCATTGTACTGGGTGGATAGCCTGGGGCCGACCATATACCGTCATGATTGGGCAACACGAACAACGGCACGCTGGGTACCGCCCGGCGAAAGCATCGGATCACTCACGCTGCGCGCAGGCGACGGGCTAATTCTGGCCATGGATAACGGACTTCATCGGTTTGATTTATCCACTGGTGCCAGCACCGCGATTGCCGAGCCGTTGGCCCCTATCGAAGAAGCGCATTTCAATGATGGCAAGGTGGACCGGGCCGGAAACTTTGTTGCCGGTGGCGTGCATGGCAACGAAGGCGTGCTTGATCCACAACCCGTGTGCCCCATGGTACGCCTGAACGCGGACCATGAGATTACCACCGTGATGGAACAGTTTCTGTGCTTTAACGGCCCCTGTTTCAGCCCCGATGGGGCAACGCTTTACGTAAACGGGCGCGGTAACATGCAAAATATTGAAGCCCTGCCTTACGATTCAGAAACGGGCATCGTTGATGAAGCCGCCGGGTGTATTCTTATTGATGGCATTAACCCCGATGGCACCACAGTGGATGCGGAAGGCACCCTGTGGTCGGCGCAGTGGGATGATCATTGCGTACTGGGCATATCGACTGCCCGGGGGATGAACGGGGATATAACGGGCCGTATTGAGCTGACGGGCCAAGTGGTCAGCAGCGTCATGTTTGGTGGACCGGATCTGGATATCATGTTTGTGACAACACTGGGCAAACCCCATTGGGGTACCACGCCAGAAGCCAAGGATGCCGGTGCTGTCTTTATGATTGAGGGTACCGGGCTTAAAGGAATTGCTGAAAAGCGGTTCGCCGGATAACACGCCTGTAGCCAGAGGTTAGCTGTTCTTTTTCTCTTTGATGTTCAAAATCCGCAGCACATGTTGCCATGCCTGCGTGGGTTTGGCGTAATCGAAGGCCAGACCACGATCGCTATTAGAAATAACAAACCCGTCTACATTCACAGGTACGATATGGCTCATGAGCGGCACACTGAGGTTGATGGTAATAACATCACCCCGCTTCAGTGACTCCGTGCCATCACATTTCAGCAATATGCCCGTGGGAGACACATCAATGATCTCACAAGGTGAGCCCAGATATACCGCACTGATACTTTTCAGATTATACCGTTGCGAACCACGGTTATCTGCTTGTTGTTCCGGACTGCTCTTATCGCTCATCTATCGGCTTCCCATTCTCGTAACATGAACTTCCCCGCATGGAATGGTATTCTCACACATCAAACTCACCTAGCCAATACTATTTGACCGCCTGTGCCTGGTTACCGGATATTTTTTAAAAAAGACAATTTGTGTTAGAGTACTTAAAACATAAATTTGCGAGGCGTAATGACACAAAAAATAGCGACGATGGTGGCCACCGTACTGGTATTGATGGCTTTCAGTACAGTTCCGGTGGTGGCGCAGACCACATATCAGTCATGGGATAACCCGGACCAGGCATCGGATGGTGCTGGTGCGGGCGAGGAACGCCTGAAATCCTTTATGGATCAGTTGGATGCTCTACTCAGCCAGGCTGAAAATGACAAGGCCGCAGACCCGGTATTTTTGCGCGATTTGCGTGAATTGTTAACTGGCTTTGACAGCCCGACCATGAACCTCGTGCTGCATGATGATTTCTCGGACGGTGATTTTGCACAGAATCCGGTATGGGCTGTCGGTGGCGGTCGGTATTTCCTGGAAGAAGGGTGGGGATTGCGCAACGCGCTGGAAACTGCCAAAGCATCCAGCGATGGCACAAAGGTTGATCCCGGCGTACAGTTGTTGGCCAACATACTTGGCCAGGCCCTTGGTGGCAGCACCACCAAAACAACAACCGCCGCCACAAGCACAACACAACCCAACAACATCTTTACCGACGTTACCATTGCCAACGCATTCTCCCTTGAGCTCTCGATGACTTCATGGGTGGGCGAAGGCCGCCTGATTATGGGACCTTATCAGGGCAGCAATCGGAACACGGGATACCGGCTGGTCTATAACATTGGCGGGGCGGTGGAACTGATCGCCAAGTCCTCAGGCGGGACACGGATCATCGGCACCGCGGGCGGACCGTTCACACTGGAAGACAAGAAGGTTCACACCTTCGCATGGACCCGTGATACGGGCGGCAACATGGTTGTAACGTTGGATGGAGACCAGTTGTTCGCCTTGAACGACACCAGCTTCCGCGATCCCTTCCGGGGCTTCGGTATGGCAACCCGCGGCGGTGATTTTATCGTGAAATCCGTGGATATTTACGCCGGGCAGTAGCTTTTAAACCTCACCCGCAAAATGGCAAGCCACGAAGCGCCCCTGGACTTCGCGGGAATCGGGCAGGTCCTGAGAGCAGACTTCTTTCGCGAAAGGACAGCGGCGGTGGAACGCGCAACCGGGTGGCGGGTCCAACGGTGATGGCAACTCACCACGCAGCTCCACTTGTTCCGACCTGGCTAACCGATCATCCGGGTTGACCCGTGGCGTTGATGCCAAAAGCCCGCGTGTGTACGGATGCAGCGGTTTCTCAAATACCGTTTCTTTCGGTCCCTGTTCCGCTGGACGCCCCAGATACATGACCAGCACATCATCGGCCAGGTGGCGAACCACGCTGAGATCGTGTGAGATAAACAGGTAAGCCAGATTGAACTCTTCCTGCAAATCCATGAGCAGGTTAAGGACCTGCGCCTGAATGGATACATCCAGTGCAGAGACAGGCTCGTCCGCGATAATCACCCCCGGTTGCAGCATGAGTGCGCGGGCGATGGCGATGCGCTGTCGTTGGCCGCCCGAGAACATGTGCGGATAGCGATTATAGTGCTCGGGGCGCAACCCCACTTTGGCCATCATGGCCCGTGATGCCTCTTCCCGTTCCTGTTTGCTCAGGCTCGTATTGATCACCAACGGCTCTTCCAGAATGGCACCCACCTTTTTACGTGGGTTGAGCGACCCATACGGGTCTTGAAAAATCATCTGGATGGAACTGCGCAAGGATTTCACCTGTGTTTTATCGGCTATATCGACCTGAGCGCCATTCACAGAGAACGCACCGTCTGTGGGTGCTTCGATCATGGTTAACAAGCGGGCCAGTGTGGATTTTCCACAGCCGGATTCGCCCACAACCGCCAACGTCCGTCCGGCCTGTAACGTAAAGGAAACACCGTTTACGGCCTTCAGGGTCCTGGCCTCGGCAAAGGTGCTTTCCTTGACCATGTAATGCCGGGTCAGATCATGCGCTTCGAGAACGGGTATCATCTCATTCATGTGTCGCCCCGCTTTGCAGCGGCGTGTGACAACGCACCGCGTTCCCCGCCACCCCTTCAAAGGTTGGTGCCTGGGTGCGGCAATGATCGGTGACGATAGAACAACGCGGGTTGAACAGGCAACCGTCCGGTCGGTCGCTCAGCCCCGGCACCACGCCCGGAATGGTCGGCAATCGTCTAAGACCGATACCGCGCTCGGGCAAGGCATCCAACAAGGCCGATGTATAAGGGTGACGCGGGCTGGCAAACAGATCATCAGCGGTGCGCTCTTCCACCATCTGGCCCTCATACATAACCACAACGCGCTGAGCCGTTTCCGCCACCACGGCCATATCGTGGGTGATCAGCACCAACGCCATATTGCGTTCGTCCTGCAATTTAAACAGCAAATCAAGAATCTGTTTTTGGATGGTCACATCCAGCGCTGTTGTCGGCTCATCCGCGATCAGCAACCGCGGATTGCACGCGATCGCCATGGCGATCATTACACGCTGGTTCATGCCACCCGATAGCTGGTGCGGGTAAGCGGAAAGCCGTGTTGCCGGGGCCGGAATACCGACCTGATCCAGCAACTCAATGGTGCGTTCCTTGCGCATGGCACGGGTACCGCCTTCGTGGACATTCAGGGTTTCCATAATCTGAAAGCCCACCGTAAAACAGGGGTTCAGACTGGTCATGGGTTCTTGAAACACCATGGCGATGTCATTACCGGTAATGCGTCGACGTTCCGACTCTGACATGCTCAGCAGATCACTTCCGTCGAAGTTCAGCTTGTCAGCTGTGACCCGGCCGGGGTAGCCCACCAGTCCCATCAGCGCCAACATGGTGACGCTTTTGCCAGACCCGGATTCACCCACAACACCCACCACGTCACCTTCGTTGATGGTCATATGGATGCCGTCCACGGCCTTTAGCACCCCGCCTGATGTAGGAAACTCAACACTCAGGTTTTCGATTTCAAGCAGGCTCATGATCTTTTTAGCCGGGGGTCCAGCGCATCGCGCAGCCCGTCACCAAGAAGGTTAATCGCCAAAACGGCCAGCAGGATTGCCAGGCCCGGAAACGTCACCGTCCACGGTGCACTGAGCATCAAATCACGATTTTCAGCAATCAGCGTACCCCATTCTGGCTGAGGCGGTTGTGCGCCCATGCCCAAAAACCCTAACGCCGCCGTATCCAGAATGGCGGTGGAAAAACTCAACGTGGCCTGCACGATCAACGGTGCCATACAATTGGGCAGGATGGTGATGAACATAATGCGCAGACGTCCAGCACCCGCTACGCGGCTGGCTACCACATATTCACGTGAAGCTTCGGAGATGGCCGAGGCCCGTGTCAGGCGCACGAAATACGGTAAGTAGGTGATCGAAATCGCGATCATGGCATTCACCAATCCCGGCCCCAATACAGCGACCAACACCAACGCCATCAGCAAACCCGGCACGGACAAGATGGTATCCATAATCCGCATGATCAGCGTCTCAACGATACCGCGGAAGTAGGCCGCCGTGAGGCCAATAATGATTCCGAATGTGAGGCAAATCAGAATAACGATACCGCCCGCCATCAGCGACAGACGAGAGCCATGGATGATACGCGACAACATATCGCGGCCAGCATAGTCGGTGCCAAGCAGGAACCGGGAACTGCCACCTTCGACCCAGGCCGGCGGTGCTTCAAAAAATTCCCGATACTGTTCACTAGGATCGTGCGGTGAAATCACATCGGCAAATAATGCCATAAAAAGCACACCGACCATGAACGCCAAACCAATGACAGCGGTTTTGTTTTCTGAGAAATAAAACCAGAATTCAGCCAGTTGGCGACGGGTTTCGCCCACTTGATTTGAATTCTGGTCGTTATTGTTTTCGCTCATCACACCCACCCTATCGCGTATGCAATATGCGTGGGTTGATCAGACCATACGTGAGGTCCACGACCAAATTGACGGCCATGACACACATGGCGATGAGAACGAGGCCGCCCTGCACGGCGAAATAATCACGGCTGAATACAGAAAAAATGATCCACTTGCCAATACCCGGCCAACTGAAAATCGTTTCAGTCAGGATAGCCCCCGCCAGCAAGACGCCGACCTGTAAACCAATGACGGTCACCACCGTGATCATGGCATTCCGCAGCGCATGCAGCCCATATATGCGGAGAGGCCCAAGGCCCTTTGCTCGAGCGGTCCGAACATAATCCTCGCTCAACACCTCAAGCATGGCAGATCGCGTCTGGCGGGCGATAATCGCCAGCGGTATGGTGCCCAGAACGATGCTTGGCAGCACAAGATGATGAAGGGCCGACCAGAAAGCACCGTCTTCGTCACTCAATAAACTATCGATTAAAAGAAAGCCGGTGACAGTATCCACGTCATAAAAGAACGAAATACGTCCCGACACAGGGGTCATACCCAAAATGTTCGAGAACAGAATAATCAGCAGCAGACCCCACCAGAAAATTGGCATGGAATAGCCGATCAGGCTAACCCCCATGATGCCCTGATCATAGAATGTGCGGCGCTTGACCGCGGCAAAAATGCCCGCGGGCAAACCCACCACGATCGCAAAAATAATGGCGCACAGCCCCAACTCTACGGTGGCGGGGAAAAGTTCCATAAACTCATCAATGACTGGGCGATTGGTTAGCACAGAAGTGCCAAAGTCGCCCTGAAGAATCCCAACTATGTAATCGAAATATTGTTCCCAAATGGGTTTATCAAATCCCAGTTGCGTCATGATGATGTTGTATTGCTCGGCGGACATCCCGCGCTCACCGGCAAGGGTCTCAACCGGATCACCAGGCAAAATTCTGATGAAGCCGAACGCCAGCAGTGTCACGCCGAAGAAGACGGGCACAAGGACGGCCAGACGGTTCAGAAGAAAGGAAAGCACGGATCAGTTACACCTGGATTGATCGCGAGGCAGAAAAACAATTGGCGGGAGGAAATTCCCCCCGCCAATCGATCATATGGCAGATCTTTATTTCAGGTCCACGTATTTGAAGATATGACTTCCAAGCGGATGGATCTTGAAGCCGATAACTTCCTTACGCACAGGGCGAAACTGTACCGAGTGCGCAATGGTGAACCATGGAGCTTCACGCTTGAAGATGACCTGGGCTTCTTCATAAAGCTTGGTGCGTTCAGCTTGATCAGATGTTTTCTTGGCATCGCGAAGCAAGCCATCGAACTCTTTATCACACCAACGTGCCACGTTTGATTTAGCTGCTTCACAACCGAGCAGAACAAACATGAAGTTGTCGGGATCACCATTATCACCCGTCCAACCCAGCAGGGCGGTGTCATGTTCACCTTGACGGACGCGATCCAGATACTCGCCCCATTCGAAAGAAACGATTTCTGCGGTCACACCGACTTTGGCCCAGTCTGCCTGAATTAGTTCAGCCATACGACGGGCATTGGGGTTGTATGGACGTTGAACCGGCATAGCCCAGATGTTTGTTTTCAAACCACTGACACCTGCCTCAGCCAACAGGGCTTTGGCGGCTGCCGGATCATAGGGGTAATCCACAACGTCATTGTTGTAGGACCACATGGTTGGTGGGATCGGATTCTTAGCCGCAGAACCGGCGCCCTTGAATACCACGTCTAGAATAGCTTGCTTGTCGATGGCCATACTCAGGGCACGGCGAACGCGCACATCATCAAACGGTTTTTTCTCAGCATTAAAACCAAGATAACCAACGTTCAGGCCTTCTTGACTCAACAGGTTGATATCTGGATCCTTGGACATAGCGTCCAGATCAGCCGGATTTGGATACGGCATGATGTGGCATTCGCCAGCTTTCAGTTTCTGATAGCGAACGGATGCATCACTGGTGATGGCAAAGACCAGTTTGTCGATCTTTGGACGGCCTTCCCAGTAATCATCATGAGCCTCATAACGGATTACGGCGTCTTTTTTGTAAGACTTGAAGACAAAAGGTCCGGTACCGATTGGTGCCGTATCAACCGTTTCCATGGTACCCGCAGCCGCCATCACGTCAGCATATTCAGCAGACAAGATTGAGGCGAAGTCCATGGCAAGGTTAGAAACGAAAGGCGCATCCGGTGAGTTCAGTGTAATCTTGACGGTATAGTCGTCAATTTTCTCAATGGCGTTAAGCGCCGCACCCATATCCATCCAACCGAAGTACAGGTACTTGCCGCCGGAAACCGGATAGTAGGGATGATCTTCTTTCCACTGCCGGTTAAAGGTGAAGAGAATGTCATCTGCATTGAAATCGCGTGTTGGTGTGAAGTGATCATTGCTGTGCCACTTAACGCCTTTACGCAGGTTGAAAGTATAGCTCAGTCCATCACTCGATGCCGACCAGGATTCAGCCAATCCGGGCACAACCTTGGTTGTTCCGGGCTCAAACTCAACCAGCCGATTGTAAATGGTCTGGGCAGACGCATCAAAGGTCGTGCCAGCCGAATACAACGCCGGGTTGAAGCCTTCCGGGCTGCCTTCCGAGCAATAGACGAGCGTTTTTGCTTCCGCACTTGTCGGCGTAAACGCCGTCATCGTCGCTACGGCGACGGCCCCCAGGACCGCGCCAATAAATTTGATTTTCATTGTTTTATCTCCCTCTGTAATGCCGTTATTTCCGGCTTTCCGATTTGCTTTTTCCTCACCGGATAGAAGATATTCGGCTTATAGGCGCAAATGGTCAAGCATCAGGCTGGTGGATCAGCAAGTTGTGATCAGGGAGTTTTTGGAAATTCAGACGAATTCTATTCGACGCGGCGATAGAAGTCCGTGTTCAATAACGTGGCCTCGGAAAGGGTACGGCGGCGGGTTTGACGGTCTTCCTGAACCACCTGGAAATGCGGGATTGGTGTAACGTCACTGCCTTCATCGGCAACAATCCATACAATGGACGGGTCATCCGCTTTAACGAATCGATCACCGATATTGACGTGTGATCCGGCACGAGATTTTTCAAACACTGTAAACTTATCCTCAGGAGTGAGAGCCGCAGACTTGAATATGATTGGGTGTCGATACGACGATATCACCGCGTGATCAAGCAGTTCCAAGTGAACTTGCGTAAATTCCTTGGTATTGAGGCCACAACGGTCTTTTTTTTAATGGCTTTTAGAGGGGTGACGTAAGCCGCACGACAGGATACCAATGACGAATCATGCCTCAATCAGATAAAAAATCCAACAAAACGCCCGTACAAGTCCCCGTAGCACCGGTACTGGTTGCCACCGCGCAAGGTGCTGTGTGGTTGAGCGAAGACGGCGAGTTTGAACTGCTGAACAGGAAATCTCTCGAAACCCGGTTAGCCGACACCCCCTGCCCCTTTGTTTGCCATGCCAAGGCCACCGCGCGCCGGTTGGGCGTCAAGCCATTCCCGGCTTATGATATTCTGGAACTCTATGCTTTTGCGCGACCTGCTGTGTTCTGCTTGCCTACCGCGCTTGGCATTGCCCAAGCGCTTCAATTACCCCTGCCCACCAGCCACGAAGACGAAGTCATGTTGCTGCCCCGTGCGGCGGCGGTCCTGTTACAGGAACTGGCCACTTACAGGCCACCCGCCAATTCATCCAAAGGGGGCCGTAACGACGATGGCCGAGCCGCAATTGCCTCGGCCATGTCACAAGGTGGCTGGGTATGGGGACAATCTGTACTGGCCGCCGTGGGGCAGGCATACGGAAAAGGCAACACGCCTACGCCATCTACGATCACGGCGGGCCTGAAGATATGGGCTAAACTGGACGAGTGGGAAGAAGGTGCGCCCGAACCGCCGCCTGATAACCGGCCCGTGGAACCCGTTGAGGCCCGCGCCCGGTTGGCACAGTTGTTGGGGGCTAAATCCGAAGACCGGACCGAACAGGTAAATTACGCCGCCGCCGCCGCCCGCGCCTTTATGCCGCGTGAACAAGCGGGCGAACCCCACGTGGTTGTGGCCGAAGCTGGCACCGGTATTGGCAAAACGCTGGGCTACATCGCACCCGCCAGTGTATGGGCCGAAAAGAACCGGGGCACGGTGTGGATCAGCACCTACACCCGTAATCTACAACGGCAGTTGGATTTGGAACTGGATCGGCTGTTCCCTTTTCCCGAAGAAAAGAACACCCGCGTGGTTGTCCGCAAAGGTCGGGAAAATTATCTGTGCCTGTTGAATTTCGAGGAATCCGTTAATCGAATTCCCACATCTCAAAGCGGTGGTGCTGTGCCGCTTGGTCTGATGGCACGCTGGGCTAGTGCCAGTCGTGATGGCGATATGATTGGGGGAGATTTTCCGGCGTGGCTGTCTGATCTGGTCGGTAGGCGAGAGACTATTGATCTGACCGATACGCGCGGCGAGTGCACCTATTCGGCCTGCGCACATTACAAAAAATGCTTTATCGAACATTCCCAGCGGCGGGCGCGCCGCGCCGATATCGTAGTCGCCAACCATGCCCTAGTGATGGTTCACGCCGCCCTTGGGGGGGCTGAGAACGGCGCGGATGGCAATGCGCCCACACGATTTGTATTCGATGAAGGTCACCACCTGTTCGATGCCGCCGACAGCGCCTTTGCGGCCCATTTAAGCGGCTACGAAACCATGGACCTACGGCGGTGGCTGGTGGGGGCGGAAAGTGCTTCCCGGTCACGATCCCGTGGCTTGAAAACCCGTATTGGTGATCTGATTGCAGGGGACGAAGTAGCGGAAAAGGCTTTGGACGATGCCATGCGCGCGGCCCATGTCTTACCGCCCGGTGGCTGGCTACAGCGTATTGCAGCGGGCGATCCAAACGGTGCCGCCGAGACGTTTTTTGCGCGTGTTCGTCAGCAAGTCTACGCCCGCGACGACAGCAACAACGCCACCTACAGCCTGGAAACCGACACCACCGCGCCGGTTGAGGGCTTGTCAGATGCGGCCACGGAATTCCAAACCGCATTGGGTCGGTTGTCGGTCCCGCTGACAAAATTGATCAAGGCGCTCTACACAATTTTGGATCAGGAAGCTGAAACCCTGGACAGCGCATCGCGTAACCGGATCGATGCGGTGTGCCGGGGGATTGAGCGCCGCGCCATCCTGCCGCTCAAAGCCTGGGGGTCCATGCTTCAATCGTTGTCAGCCGATACCCCTGAAGCTTTCGTAGACTGGTTCAGTGTGGAACGACGCGGCGGGAACGACTGGGACGTAGGCCTTAATCGCCATTGGGTCGATCCCACTGACCCGTTTTGCGAGGTTGTGGTGGAACCAGCTCACGGTGTCTTGATCACATCAGCGACGCTTCGTGATGGTGAAATTGAAGAGGAACAGGATATAGAGCGTAGCTGGAAGACAGCCACCGCCCGCACCGGGGCTGATCACCTAGGCGCCCCGGCAATCTTACACGATTTTCCGTCACCTTTTTCCTATGGCGATGCAACGCGGGTGTTGATTGTGGGTGATGTGCGTCGTGATGACCCGGCCCAGGTTTCGGCCGCTTACCGAACCCTGTTTCAGGCATCGGGCGGTGGTGGCCTTGGCCTGTTTACCGCCATTAGCCGCCTGCGGGCCGTGCATGAACGGATCGCACCTGAGCTGGACAAAAGTGGTATCTCATTGCTGGCCCAGCATGTCGACCCCTTGGACACCGGTACGCTGGTGGATATCTTCCGCGCCGAAGAAGACACATGCCTGTTAGGCACCGACGCGGTCCGTGACGGTGTGGATGTGCCAGGTCGGTCGCTCAGGCTTATCGTATTTGATCGGGTGCCATGGCCGCGCCCTGATATTCTGCACCGGGCGAGACGGGACCGTTTTGGTGGCCGGGCCTATGATGAAATGCTGACGCGCCTGAAATTAAAACAAGCCTATGGGCGGCTCATTCGAAGGTCCAGCGATCGCGGGATATTCGTCATGTTGGACAAAGCCATGCCTTCCAGGTTGCTGAACGCTTTCCCCAGCGGCGTGGAGGTAATCCGCACCGGGTTGGCACAGGCCGCCGATATTACACAGGCGTTTTTATCCGAGGCTCATACTGATACAGAGGCTGATTAGGGCCGCCATCAGGGTCTGGTACAACCATGATGTCCTCATTGGCATACCGGCCTACGCACTGATCCGTACTTTCCTTTACGATGCTTCGGCGCATACCGAGATCCACACTCAACCAACGCGCCTGCAAGTGTTCGGGAATGCGGGCCATCGTCATGGAATCCTTCAACATCTCGTGTCTGATCTGAAAGATTTCCTCGGTGATGAACTGATGTTTATGGGCTTGTAAAGGGCCGCGACCACCGTAGATTTTACCACCGCCAAGAACACCCATCATAAACTCAGTTTGCTGGGATTCCAGAAAAGCGCGATCCTTGCCTTCAAAAAACTTGCCCAGCCATGGATGAGCGAACAATTTGGTGTAAAGGTGCTTGTGCACCAGCTCAATCGCCGGTCGGCCACCCATCTCGTCAAAATAGCCCACAAATTCTGTGATGGCTTCCCGCTCTGGGCTTCTTCGCTCCGCAGTTGCCCGGTCTGATGATCGCCGATCAGTGCTCATGCCTGTTTGTCCAATTTTCCCACAATAAACGTGCTCGCACGCCCAAGCCCAGGAACGGCTCAGGCGGCAGTGCGTCCGCTACACCTAGGGATTCCATGTGAGATATCAAGGGGTTTTCAACATTTGTGGCCTGATCAGCCGCCAAAAGACCCGATGCGGTACCCTTGGTGACACCCACGGCATTCTGGCAAACAGCGGACCACGCGTTTGGGGCTACCTGCCCAAAACCTGGCGAGCCATTGCGTGATAAGCACACATAGCCAGTCCATGTGTGTTCCATGGTGACGTTTGGCAGCATGGGAAAGCGTTTCAGGAACATGCGCTGGTGATCCCGCCTGATCCGCGCACGGTCAGCATCCGTGCAATTTCTGAGTGGGCTGTAATGTATATTCTGGCGGATCAGGATACGGTGATCCTGCGTCAGACGCATGGTAATGGATACAAACGCATTGGCCGGTGTAATGCCCCAGCTATCCACGTTACCAAGGGCGGCGCGTTCCTGCTCGGTAAGTTGTCGGCTCAGACTGGCATGGGCAGTGAAATTAAGCAGATGGTTTTTGAAGAAACCAAACTGTCCGGCAAGACCATTGACCGCTAAAATCATTTTGGGTGCGCGGATGCTGCCCACTGGTGTTTCCAGTGTGATGCCGCCTGCATAATCAACGGCCGTCACCGGGGTGTTTTCATAAAAGGTCACATTGTCCGGCAACGTATCGGCCAGCCCCCGACACAGCGCGGCAGGGTTCATCAGCACGCACCCCGGTGTATAGACCGCCGCCGTAAACCATGGTGAGCCGATTTCACGCTCCAGATCGTCACCCTCGACCCAGCGGAAGGGCTCACCCAGTGAGTCAAGCTCTCGGGCAAAAGGCTGGAGCAATTCAAACGCGCCGCGCGTGGTGACGGCTGTATGATACTTACCACGACGCGCCCAGTCGCACTGAATATTATGTTTCCTGACCAGCGCCTCATTGTAATCGATAGCCATACGCGCCAGATCCATGAACCGGCGTGAATCGTCCAACTCATCATGGTCACCGCCCACATTATGCGGCAGATCAATACCGAAACCTGAATTACGGCCTGAGGCGTTTTCGCCGGCTTCGCCACCATCAACCAGAATGATTTTTGCGTCCGGGCGGTTTTCTGCCAGCCGTCGCGCTGCGGTCAGGCCTGCATACCCCGCCCCCACCACCACGAAATCAGCGCTTACGTCAGTATTGAGCGATGGATGTGGCGTGCGTGGTGGCAGGATGGCACTCCACCCGTTCGTCCTGTCATCATGTGGTAGGTGGGTGATTTCCATGGCTGGCTAACCTTTGATTTCGGCTTCTTTTTTGGCTTCCTCATGCTGTGACAGCGCCAGCAATAATCCAGCGACCATCACGATACAGGCTGCCCAGAGAAATTCCGGTCGATACGTGGGCACTTCGCTGATCATGGAAACCGCCATGTTGCCAACGGCACAATCCTGTGTTGTCTGGTAGAAACACTCGGTAGCCATTTTGACGTCACCGCCCAACAGGCCTGAGTAAAACTTGTGCCACCAGACCACCGCGCCCAGAAAGCAGACAAACCCCACCAGCATCAGGCCCTGACCAAAACTTTTTAATGTGGCTGCTGTCGGCATAGATATTCCCAAACCAGTTAAGGTGATGAACCATAACTTGACCTACCGGTTCTCTGTGCGCAACCATGAACCATGCCGCACATAGAACAACATTTTGATCACCCCACCACCTTGCATCAACGCACGATCGGTTTTATTGGTCTGGGCCTTATGGGTAAACCCATGGCCCGAAACCTGTTCAAAGCCGGTGCCAATGTTATCATTCACAACCGGTCACGCGCCGCCGTTGATGAACTTGCCGCCGAAGGCATGCGCAGCGCTTTGAGCCCGGCGGCCATCGCCGATGGTGCCGATATTATCGTGCTTATGCTTAGCGACACGCCTGCGGTACAAACAGTGATGCATGATGAACGAGGCCTGCTCGGTAATCTACAGGCCGGCACGCTGGTCATTGATATGGGCACCACAGAAACACTGGCGACCCGAGAACTGGCGGCACAGGTTGAGGCAAAGGGTGCCTCTTATATAGACGCCCCTGTATCCGGTGGCACGCTGGGTGCCCAAAAAGGGGAGCTTGTCATCATGGCAGGTGGTGACACAGCCTCTATGCTGCGCGCAGGGCCCTTGTTCGATGTGCTGGGTAAGCAGACAACGCACGTGGGTGACGTGGGCGCCGGACAGGTCGCCAAGGCCGCTAACCAGATCATTGTGGGCCTGACCATCGGGGCTGTATCCGAAGCCCTGGCACTGGCTAGCAAAGCAGGTGTCGATCCGGGCCGGGTCCGTGAAGCCCTGCAAGGCGGTTTTGCCGATTCCCGTATTCTTGAACTGCACGGTAAGCGCATGGTGGATCACACGTTCGATCCGGGCGGTAAATGCACGACCCAGCGCAAAGACCTGGATCAGGCCCTGTCACTGGCCCGCGCATTAGGGATTGAGCTGCCTGCCACGGGGTTAAGTCGTGATCTCTACGACCGCCTGATCGTTGACGGACACGGCGAACTGGATCATTCGGCGCTGATCAAGGTCATTGATCCGGACTGGGATTAGGCTCAAAGACCCACGGGTTGCCCGCCAGAAATCGGGATCGCTGTTCCGGTTACAAACGCGGCGGATGGCCCTGCCAGAAACGTGATGACTTCAGCGATCTCATCAGGCTCTCCAGCCCGTTTCATGGCAATTGCTTCGTACCGTTCCGCGGCCATGACGTCGACCGGAATTCCTCGTTCTTTGGCCAACCGCTCATTGGCAGCGAGATGCATATCGGTTTTGATCAAGCCCGGACAAACTGCATTGCACCGGATATTGTGAGGGCCGAATTCCGCCGCGATTGTTTTTGTCAGGCCGATCACCCCATGTTTTGTTGCATTGTACGCACCAAATCCGGCTTCCGCGCCGAGTCCCGCAGTAGAGGCATTATTGACGATCGTCCCACCATCGCGTTCGATCATGGCTGGAATCACGGCCTGACAGAAATCTGAAACGCCTCGTAAATTGATCAGAAAACTGGTCTCCCAATCTTGCGGAGTGACGTCAAGGAATGGCCGCGCACCCACCGTGGTCCCGGCGTTATTTACGAGGATATCGACACCACCAAATTGTTCGTGCACGAATGAAATACAATCTTCGATTTGATCACGTTGGGTCACATCCACATACCTGTAATCTGCACCTGCGCCTAACGTGCGCAATTCCTGAACCAGTGCCTCAAGCGCCGGTACTGTTGTATCGGTTTGAATATCCGTGACCACGACAGACGCCCCGGCGCGGGCCAGGGAAAGTGCCGTTGCCCTGCCAATGCCCAGCGCGGCGCTGGTCCCTGTTACGATTGCGACCTTGCCTTGAAGTAATGTCATGAATGAACCTCCTATATCTTTCAATTGATATGGTCAGGCCCCACCCAAAAGAAAAGGCCCCACCCGAAGGTGAGGCCTTTCCAAACTTAGTAAGCGTTGGTTGGTTTGGCTTAGAAGCCCATACCGCCCATGCCGCCCATGCCACCCATGCCGCCGGATGGATCACCCATTGGCATTGCAGGACCATCGTCTTTCGGTGAGTCTGCGATCATTGCTTCTGTTGTGATCAACAGTGAGGCAACGGAAGCAGCGTCCTGAAGAGCTGTACGCACAACCTTAGTCGGATCAATGATACCGGCTTTGATCATGTCTACATATTCTTCAGTCTGAGCGTTGAAACCCAGTGTAGCGCTTTTCTGTTCAAGCAACTTGCCAACAACCACAGAACCATCAACACCGGCATTTTCGGTGATCTGACGGATCGGTGCCTGTAGCGCACGCTTGATGATGTCTACGCCGACCTGCTGGTCATGGTTGGCAACGGTGACTTTGCCCAGAGCTTTAGTCGCCCACAGCAGAGAAGCACCACCACCAGGAACAACACCTTCCTGAACGGCTGCGCGAGTTGCGTGCAGCGCATCGTCGACGCGGTCTTTCTTTTCTTTAACTTCAACTTCGGATGCGCCACCAACGTTGATGACAGCAACACCACCAGCCAGTTTGGCCAGACGTTCCTGAAGTTTCTCTTTGTCGTAATCGGAAGAAGTTTCTTCGATCTGCTGACGAATCTGGTTGCAACGACCTTTGATGTCGGCGTTTTTGCCAGAACCTTCAACGATAGTGGTTTCTTCTTTCGTGATCACAACGCGTTTGGCAGAACCCAGCATGTCGAGGGTCACGTTTTCCAATTTAATACCGATGTCTTCGCTGACCATCTGACCTTTGGTCAGGATCGCGATGTCTTCCAGCATAGCTTTACGACGATCGCCGAAGCCAGGTGCTTTAACAGCAGCAACCTTAAGACCACCACGCAGTTTGTTGACAACCAGCGTAGCAAGAGCTTCGCCTTCGATGTCTTCTGCGATAATCATCAGCGGACGACCAGACTGCACGATGCCTTCCAGAACCGGCAGCAGAGGCTGCAAGGTGGAAAGTTTCTTTTCGTGGATAAGGATATAAGGATTTTCCATATCGCAGGTCATTTTTTCGGCGTTGGTTACGAAGTAAGGAGAGGTGTAACCGCGGTCGAACTGCATGCCTTCAACAACGTCGAGCGTGGTATCGAGGCCTTTGGCTTCTTCAACCGTGATAACGCCTTCGTTGCCAACTTTGTCCATAGCAGCAGCGATCATCTTACCAACTTCGATGTCACCATTCGCAGAGATCGTTCCAACCTGGGAGATTTCACCGCTGGTGGAAACTTTCTTGGAGCTTTTGCGAACAGTGCTGATTACTGTTTCAACAGCCAGATCAATACCGCGTTTCAGATCCATCGGGTTCATGCCCGCCGCAACGGCTTTGCAGCCTTCGCGAACAATAGCCTGAGCCAGAACGGTAGCAGTGGTGGTGCCGTCACCGGCTTCGTCGTTGGTGCGTGAAGCAACTTCACGAACCATCTGAGCACCCATGTTTTCGAACTTGTCTGACAATTCGATTTCTTTGGCAACGGTAACACCATCTTTGGTGATACGTGGAGCGCCGAAGGATTTGTCGAGAACAACGTTACGACCTTTAGGACCAAGCGTCACTTTGACAGCGTTGGCCAGGATATCGACACCATTAAGCATACGCATGCGGGCATCGGCACCAAACTTGACTTCTTTAGCAGCCATGTCTCTTAACCTTTCATATCAAAGAAGATTATTTCTTCTTCTTTTTTCCTGATTCAATGATACCGAGGATGTCGGATTCCTTCATGATGAGAAGGTCGTCACCGTCGATCTTTACTTCCGTACCGGACCATTTGCCGAACAGCACGTTGTCACCAGCTTTTACGTCCAGTGGGGTAACGGAACCGTCTTCAGCTTTGTGGCCTGAGCCAGCTGCGACAATTTTGCCTTCCATAGGCTTTTCCTGTGCGGAATCAGGGATGATAATACCCCCTGCGGTCTTCACGTCCTGTTCGACGCGCTGTACCAGCACGCGATCATGAAGAGGCCTGAAATTCATGGCGAAGTCTCCAAATTTTAGTTGTTAAAACAGTTACATAGTTAATTCTGTTAGCACTCTGTATGAGTGAGTGCCAAGGATTTAGTGGCCTGACCCCGCCCTGTCAAGGCGTTGGCCTGTTTTTCTTGTGGTTAAGGTGAGATTCTTAAGGGACAGCGACCCTGAGCAGCGCCGGATTGGCGCTAAGCGCCTCACCGGACCAAAACACCATATAGCGTTTGCCGTAGGCGAAATGCTCAAGAATTTGTGTTTGTGGTGGTAGATCGACCACAACCTGGGCGACCATGGCACCGGGGTTTCCAGCAATCCACGATGCGACACCAATTTCATCATCTAAATCCAGAATTGGCAGATCGTCACTCAATCGTGCCGCAAAATCGAACTGACCGGCATAGGGACCAGCGAACGCGATGGCACTGCCTCCGGCCAATTGTTCAGACACATAATCGGCCGCCGGGCTGATGCCCAAGTAGTCTCGGTGCAGCGGCTCAATGACCAACCATCCCACCACAACCACCAATGCCGACGATACAGAAATAGTCATCATGCGCAGATCAACCAGCTTGGGCATGGCATAGGCAATGGCCACCCCAAGGGCGATCAACAACACGCCCCAGCCCCCGGCCAGATGGCTGAGCCACCACGGGGTGCTAAATACCGCATCAGAATAAGGGGCTACTACAGCGACGCTACCCAACACAACCAGCACCAGTCCGATCGCGGATTCCCCCCGACTGACAGACGTTTTGCTGCCGCCCTCAACATCGGCGCGACAGAACACCAGAAAGGCAATGACCAGACTCAACGCCGGTAGCGCCAGCAGCAGGCCCGGGGCATTCATCCCCGGCACGGTAATCACCGGTACCACAACCGATGCCATCCAGATCATGCACAACCGCGCCCCGCCATCACGAACCAGTTGAACCACGCCCGCCAGCGACCGCCACGCTGGCGCCCACAATGCCCACGGCAGCGCCATACAGTTAAAGACGATCAATAGAAGCCACCAGGGCTGGCCTGAAGTTTGTTGGCTTGATGATTGTTGATCTGAGAACAAATCGATGAGGGGCGCGCCGTACTGCGCCAACAGGAATTCAGGCGTTGCCAAATCACCTGCAAACAACCATGCAAGCCATCCAACAATCATCGCAATGCTGAACACGGTCCCGGCTAGCACGCCCGTATACCACTGCCGCCAGCCAGCGGGTGGTGAGCGATCTTCGTCAATTTGCTCGGCCAGGGCACCACCCCACAGGGGTGTCAGCAAGGCCACAGGCACACCTACTGCCCACGCAAATGGCCCGATCGTGAGAACGCATGCGCCAACGGCCAATCCGTAATAAAAGAAACCGTCCCACCGGCCCGTCCGCCACGTCCACACCAGAGCGTAAAAGGCAGCGATCACAAATGCCGCAGCAATCATCAACGGCCCCAGAACACCGGCGAAAGCAATCCACACGGCCATGGCGCTGAGGCCTGTACCCGACATGGCCCCAAGCCCTGCCCATCCAGGCCAAAGAATACGTGCCAGCCCGGCGGTGAGGAACACACAACTCAACCCGGCCCCATAGCCCACCACATGGGGCCACCAGTCCGATACACCAAACAAGGCCCAACCCAAATTGATGATCCAGTAGATCATGGGATACGTGGCATCCGCTGAAACCACATCAGACCACGTGCTCAAAAATGTTGAATCCCGCCACATGGTCCAGGCAATAGAAAGGATTTCCGCTTCGTCACCGAGGCTCGATGACACCACCATGCCGCGGGCTTCAAACGAAACCCCGGCCACCAACACCCAGCAGGCGATCCAAACCAGCGGGAAAACGGTAAAATATAGAATTCTGGGTGTCATTCAATGATACAGGCTATGTGGACGTATCCGGACCATGGCGTAATATGGGGCTAGCGCCCGAAAATTCTTCATATCGGGGCAGGTCATCCGCGATATCAAACCATGCAATACGTTCAGGATAGAATGAATGCATGGTCGGCACTAAAACATCCGGGGTATCGAAGGTGCTGATATGGAACTCGAACAGATACCCTATCTCAGCGTCATCTGCGTTCCCTTCCCATGTTAAGGGGGTTCCACATTTTCCACAGAATGCCCGCCCAACACCGGGGGATGATTCGTAAAGCTTGCGATCATCGCCACTAAACGTGACGTTAGCGTCGGCAAAGCCCGCCAGCGTCACCACTGGGGCACCGTTGTGTTTTCGGCAGCTTGCACAATGGCAATGAATCACATCCAGCGCCTCGCCCGTCGTTTCATACCGAACAGCGCCGCACATGCATCCGCCCGCCAATTTATTATCTGTCATTGTTGTGTCTCCGTTTTTGTACCGTTTATTCTGATTGTTCTATATATAGTACAATCTTATGCGGGCGCATGGCACGCGTGTTAATGTGGGATGGAATCTTAAGCATCCCTTGCGTATGCTTACCAACAAATAGTCTCCACACCGGTTAGGAACAATAGATGGCGTCTCCCTCTTCACCTTTTATAGCGATGGTGAATGATTTGATCGTTGCCTTTAATGAGCGTGATATAGCGGCCTTTGATGCACAGGCACGCGTGGCCATGGATCAAGAACTCAAGAAAATTTTTGACGCGATAGACGAGTCGATAATCAAGCCTTTGAATCTCATTTCATGCCTTGGTGCGCTGAGAGGCATTGCCTGCGAAATCGCCTCAACTGAATCGATGCTCCGAATTGATACAATGCTCCAGGGGTTTTTAAGCGCGGGCATCCCTCAGGCAACCGCCGAACGTGATCGGGAGTTCCGCGCATGCGCAAATGGCATTCTCACCGCCTGGAACGCTCAAAACGATACAGAGGCCAAATCTCTTCTACATGATTGGACCGAAATGTGTGGTACGGAGCCTGTTGTTTCGCATGCACAAGAAGACTGCTTCGCCCCACTGATTCAAACCGCGAAGGCGTTGGAAATGGCTGACGTTGTGTCTGAGTTAGACGCCCTGCAGGCGGATGTTGCCGCACAGAAGGCTCTTCTGACCACAAGCCAGGAGTTGATGCCCGCAGTTAATTTTTTAGCCATTGATTACCCACATATCGTGACCATCGAGACGTTCATGAAATGTAATGCCAAGTGTCATTTCTGCCCATACCCTGAGATGGAACAAACATCGGATCGGGCAAATGTGCGCATGTCAGAAGAATTGTTTGCAAAAATTATTGACGACCTGACAGATATTCCCTCGAAGATCCCCCTCCAGATGAACCTGTCGCGGGTCAATGAGCCATTTTTAGACCACCGTATTTTCGACTTTATGGACATGATCGAAGAGAAATTGCCGCAGGCTCATCTGTTCATGCCGAGCAATGCCTCCACATTAAACGCCAAAAACCTTAGCAAACTCACCCAATACACGTCGTTCAAGAAGCTCATGGTTTCGCTGAACCACCACGAAAAAGAAGGCTACGAAGCGACGATGGGGCTCTCGTATGAACGGACCATTGCCAATCTGGACACCCTGCATGCTTTACGCGAATCAGGTGAGGCCCAGTTCGGTGTCGTTCTTACCACCGTCATGGAGTTGGGTGAAACATGGGAGTCATTTGCGGCCTGGTGCAAAGAGCGCTATCCCCGTTTCCTGTGTGACCGATATCCACCCACAAACTGGTTTGGCATGACTGAGAACGAGTCTGGCCCCATTCTGACACAACCAAGTAGCTGTAAGGACTGGTATCAGGTTCATATTCTGGCTGATGGAACCGAAGCTCAATGCTGCTTTGATGCCGAGGGTAAATTTGGCCACGGCAATGTGGCAGATATGCATATCCTGGATTTGTATAACAAGGACTGGCAACGTCAGTTACGGCGGACGGGCGCCATCCGACAATCAGATATGTCGCCGGGGTTTTGTCAGGCCTGCGATTACGTCTGAACAAATAAATCTGGAGTATTACGTAAAGCCACCTTCAAACCCTCTCGGACCACTTCGTGGTCCTGCCGGGCAGTGATTGAGTGATTTGCCCCGGTTTTGCCCTACTTGGCCCGAATTTTTTTCTTCAGCGCTTCACGCTGACGATTGTAGGCGGCGAATGCCTCGTCATCGAGGGTGCTGCCGGCCACTTCTTTCAGCGTACTCATCTGCTCGATAATACCTGTATCAGCGGCCGTTTGTTGAGCGCTTTCGGATACCTTGTCGATAGTCTCCTGCATATGGCCCAAAGCTACCTGCATGGCAGAGAACACGCTGGCTGCGGCCTCTGCATGTTCATCTGATTCAGCCAGAATTTCCTCTAATTCAGCCACACGGGCATGCAGGTTTTTCACTTCCCGCTCTTGCGTTTCCTGACCGGTGATGGTTTCGAAAATGGTCACGGAACAGCTGGCGACCTGCTCCCGAAGCCTGGTGATTTCCTTGTCTGCATCGGCCAACAGCGCTTTGTATTCTGCCAGATTAATACTGTCTTCGTTGCTCATCTCACTGCCCCCACTGGCTTACCGTCAAATCCAGGTACTCTCGTACTATACTATAGTGTTTTCCCGGAAACCACTGGAACGTGTGGTCATTTCTGTGTGTAAACACGATCCAGCCGCAAACGGTGCCGATCATCTGTCAGCAACCGAGAGGCACCCAGAACGGCCACCACCAACCCGAGAGTCGTTCCGCCACCAATAAGAAACATAATCAACAACTGATACTTCACCGCTTCAAACGGCTCGACACCTGCCAGAATTTGCCCCGTCATCATACCGGGCAACGAGACCAGACCCGCTGATGCCATGGCGTTGATAATAGGAATCATACCCGCCCGGACGGCTTCACGGACAGGGCCCTGCAACGCCGTCTGAATGGTGGCACCGCACAACAATCGTGCCTCAATAGCCCGGCGTTCACGATCAGTCACAGACAGAAACCTTTCCAGACCCAGGGCGACACCGGTCATCGCATTGCCCAAAATCATGCCCAGCAATGGAATAGCGTACTGCGGGTGGTACCAGGGCTCGGGTCGGATGGCGGTGGAAAGAGCGAAGATCGTCACCACAAGGGCGGCGAAAGCCATGCTGCCGGCACCCAGCCCCCATGACCAAAACCCGATAAACCGCTTTTCCTGTCGGGCGCGCGCCTCATAACCGGCAAATCCAATCATGACCACGGCGGCCAGCGCCGTCATCCAGGGCGATACGGAAACAAACAAAGCCTTCAGAACAAGCCCGACCAGCAACAGCTGGACAACCATGCGTGTTCCCGCAATGAACATCCTCTTGCTCAGCCCCAGATTGAGCGCGAACGACAAAGCGGCATTGATACACAATAGCGATCCCGCCAGCGCCACATCCATATACCCGAGCGAAATATATGATGTCATGTGAGGATGCCACCCAGCTGCATGGTGTAGCGCGCATGTGCCAGACGTTCGGCCTGGGCGGTATCATGGGTGACCAGCAGGACCGCGACACCGCGCGCCAAAGCTGCACTGATTTCGCGCTCCACTAATATGGTACTGTCTTCGTCCAGCGCGCTGGTGGGCTCATCCAGCATAAGCACAGACGGGTTCAGTTCCAGCGCACGGGCCAGGGCAAACCGTTGGCGTTCACCGGTGGACAGCGTTTCGATTGCCTGGTCCATCATGTGAGCGCCAAGCCCCAAACGACTGGTTATTTCCGTGGCCTCCGCCACATCTGCAAAATGATTGGCTGGCACAGTGTCCCACCATGCGGGTTCCGCCGGTACGTATCCAACCCGGCTTCGCCAATGGGGCGCGTCCAGATAGCTACGATCCACCCCCTCCACCATGACGGTTCCGGTATTGGGGTCCAGATCGGCGATGGATCGCAGCAACAGCGATTTGCCCGCACCCGATGGGCCGGAAATACACACGCAATCCCCGAGCGGCACATCCAGATCAATGGGGCCAAGCCCCGGACGTTGCAGGTGTCGAATACTAAGCAACAACATTTCCTCAAATAGGTGGTAAAGACGACAAACTTATTCTAGAGCACGATCATTTCAAATAGAATCACTTCGTGATAAATTCACGGGCTGAAACGCATATAGGATTTCCATGACTAATCCAGATACCGACAAAACATCTCCCATCATCTCCTACCGCGGCAAGGTTTTGCCGGAATGGATCGACTGGAACGGCCATATGAATGTGGCCTACTACGTCATGGCTTTCGATCTGGCGACAGACGCTCTGTTCGACCAGTTGAATATGGGCAAGGCGTACAGAGAGGGCACGAATTGTTCGACCTTCACGCTGGAACTGCACGTGAACTACCTGAACGAAATTCATGAAGGTGAAACGTTCGAAGTAAGAAGTCATATTCTGGGTGTTGATAGAAAGCGGCTACACATTTTCCATGACATGGTCCATGTGGATACCGGCAAACAGGTGGCAACAAATGAAAACATGCTGATCCATATTGATATGGGGAAGCGGCGGTCCGCGCCTTTTCCGGACGACCTACGTGAGAGGTTGCAGCGTGTTGCTGGCGCACACAGCACGCTGGAACGCCCCGCCAATGCAGGCCGTTCCATTGGATTTTAATACGTTACAATCTCACATGATGTGGTTATAAGGGCGCAGAATTCGGAGGTGTTAGTTATGGTTGGAAGCAATCCTTTCGCCAGCATGTTTGGACGATCACCGTTCAAGCCGCTGCAAGAACACATGAAAATCGTTTTAAAGTCGGCCATTCAGGTCACGGTTCTCTTCGAAGCCCTGTGCAAAGATGATCAAGACGAAGTCGCCTCAGTTCGGGACAAAATATCCGAATTTGAGAATGCCGCAGACGCGATCAAAAATGATATGCGCGCGCATCTTCCCAAAAGCTTACTCATGCCCGTTGATCGGCGTGATCTGTTGGAAATTCTCGATTTGCAGGATTCCATTGCCGATACAGCAAACCATATTGCCGATCGTCTGATCGAACGGCGCATGGAAGTGCTGGATGACATGCGGCAACCATTGCTGGAAATGGTTCGGCGCTGCGTCGATGCCTGTGATCAGACAGCACATATTATCGGGCGCCTGGATGAACTGGTCGAAACCGGTTTTCGGGGACCGGAAGCTGATGGCGTGATCATCATGGTGGATCAACTGAGCAAAATCGAAACGGATACAGACCGAATGGGACTGGATTTAATCCGCACCCTGTTTGCAAACGAAGACAACATGAAGCCTGTCTCCGTCGTCATTTGGTACGACCTGATCCGAATGATTGGCGAGCTGGCTGATTATTCTGAAAAAGTAGGAAACCGCGTGCGGCTCTTGCTGGCGCGTTAGAGCACGATCGTTTCAACTGGAATCACAGCGTGATCCATTTGGAACGTGAATCGTTCTCTATAAAATTGAAAAATGCCGGGATATAGGTCCCGGATCATATGCCCAGGAGGGGTTAGTACCCACTATCATAAATAGGTGAACACGTGATCATTATTCAGATTTCCTCGGCAGGACGTGATGCGCTGGCGATGCTGGCGCATCGTCAAGCTTCGCGGACGCCCCGAGGGAACCTGAATAATGACCAAGTTGGCGGCCTCCCGATATCCCTGGCCGCGTCGCGAGACCCTCGTGATGCGTCTACATCCCTTCGGCACACGCTCCTAACCAGGGATATCGGGAGGCCGTCACGTGTCTCACCTATTTATGATAGTGGGTACTAGTATGGAAATTATTCAAGAACACGGCACACTATTCATCATTATTGCGATTATCTTTGGCCTGTATATGACCTGGGGGATTGGCGCAAATGATGTAGCCAATGTTATGGGAACCTCTGTTGGCTCCGGCGCTATTACGGTGAAAACAGCGATTATTATCGCCGCAATCTTTGAGTTTGGCGGCGCGGTTTTGGCCGGTGGTCATGTAACCAAAACAATTCGCAAAGGGATCATTGATCCCACCCCCATAACCGGGAATCCGGAAATCCTGGTGTTCGGGATGCTTGCCTCTTTGCTGGCTGCAGCCGTTTGGCTGATGGTCGCGTCCACTCGCGGCTGGCCTGTGTCCACCACCCACTCCATTGTTGGTGCGGTGGTTGGCTTTGCGGTGGCCGCTATCGGTATTGAGGCCGTAAACTGGGGCAAAATCGGGCAGATCGTGGCCAGCTGGGTCATTTCACCCGTTATCGGTGGTGCCATCGCTTATGTCTTGATGCTCAGCATCCGGCACCTGATCCTGAATGCCCCAAATCCATTCATGGCGGCAAAACGGTGGGGGCCAATATACGTATTTATGGTCGGGTTCATTATCGCCCTGGTCACCATGTTCAAAGGGTTGAAGCACCTGAACATCGAACTCAGCGTACCCATGAGCTTCCTGGTCGCCACATTGGTGGGCATCATTGTCAGCTTCCTTGGCTATATCCTGATCCAACGGGTCAAGGTCAACCCGGACGATGATAAGGAGTTTCACTACGCCAGCGTTGAAAAAGTGTTCGTGCCCATGATGCTGTTCACGGCGTGTGGCATGGCCTTCGCGCACGGATCGAACGATGTGGCCAACGGTGTTGGCCCCATGGCGGCGGTGGTTGGCCTGGTCCAATCCGGTGGCGAGATCGCGCAAAGCTCCGAACTACCCATCTGGATTCTGCTGGTTGGTGGTTTCGGGATAATAGTGGGCCTTGCCACCTATGGCTATAAAGTCATGCAGACCATTGGCGGCAAGATCACGGAACTGACACCCACGCGCGGGTTCTGCGCCACCATGGCGGCAGCAACCACCGTGGTGTTGGCATCGCGTACAGGTATGCCGGTTTCGACCACCCATATCGCGGTGGGCGGTGTGATCGGTGTTGGCTTGGCACGCGGGATCGGGGCCATTGATCTCAGGGTAATTGGCGGCATATTCCTGTCATGGATTATCACGTTGCCGATCGGCGGCGCGCTGGCCGCCCTGTTCTATTTCACGCTGCGCGGCATGTTCTCCTGATCGTTCAGGAACGCAAGCGATCCTTCAGGTACATATTCCAGCGGCACCATCTTTCCGCCTCTAAAAACCACGGCGGCAAGACGGTCCGTATGGGCCGAGAAAATAACATGATGGCCCATAATGCCACCCACGTTCATCCACATGGTCTCAAAGGCGGATAGCGGCGTGTGGCCAACAACCACGGCCGCATCGACGGGTAAGCCCAGGGTTGTGCGAAAACGTTTCACACTACCCTTGCCATAACCGGCAGGCCGGTTGCTCTGACGCAATCGGTTCCAGACCAGCTCGGACTGAATGCCGGGGAAATGTTCTATATTCACCAACGTGTTACGGTTTACTCTGGTACGCACGGGTGCACCGTGGACGGCGGCAAACCCTTTGCCTTCCACAATGAATGCCAGGCGATCAAACAAGGTCTGAACCGCTTCGGCGTATACCTCACCGCGTCGTTTCTTAAGGTGCTCTCGAAACAGCACCCCTTGCGGCACACCACCCTTGCCAGTTTCCGGCGAAAACGTTTCGTGGTTGCCGCGGGTGTAAAAGACATTTTCCGGGAACCGCTGTTTCAGCATCAGAAACAGATCCAGCACAAAAATAGACGAATCCATTTCTTCCAGCCGATCCGGGTCTTCTTCGTGGACCAGGTCGCCCAACAAGACCAGGCAGGCTTCGTTACGTTCCAGTGAGGCAAGCAATCCGCCTTCGGTAAGGACTCGCAGAATGTTATCCACCTGGGTATGGGTATCGCCCATAACCACAACGGTCATATGGTCCGGGAAGGTGATGATGCCGCCAGGCGCACCCGCATCATCACGGTCTCGATAGACTTCGGTGCCCAAAATGGTGTTTACCTTTGTGATCTCGGCAAATGCCTCGTCATCGCCATAACCCACCAGATCGCGACCAAGAACATCCGGCAATCTAAGCAAGTTGCGCCGCCGTTCTTGCCAGATGCTTGGTGGATTATCCAGCGCTGAGACTGTGCTCACATGTGTCTTGTCCAGAGCCCGTATCGTCAAATTACCCTTCACATTGATCAATTCCACATGACGCGTGGCCACCGTGTCGTCATAGTTAAACAGGCTGCATTGAAGCTCATCGCCCCGCCCCATCATCAACGACTTGCCCATACCTAGTCTGATAAACTGCGGCACATCCTCATGGAAGGACGTACCACCCAGAATAATCCATTCACGTGCATGCCGGCTTGAATCACCGCCAACGGTCAGATCAGGATGAAGCTCCAATGTTACGCTGCCGAGATTGAGGGCAAAAGCGCCGTTGGCCCAGCTAATCCGAACGGGCTCTTCAATAGCTGTCGGTTCACGCTCAGGGGTCACCGTGATGCCGCCCTGTTTTTTACTGAACAATTTGATGATCCCGGCGAAGGGCGAGAAACCCTTCTGGATAGCAGGCGTTTGTGGCTGCCAGGTAGGCGTAAGACCATCCTGCGACACAATCGTTTCCAGACCTTTTCTGGATTCAACAATACGCATGGGCGTGCCTTCGCGTTCAGTGCGCACGTAGACGCGCATGCCGCAAACCCAGAAATACCACGCAATGGTGCGATAGAAATCGATCTGGCGAACAACGAGATCATGCGAAAGACGCCGGTCGTGCGGAAACAGGCCACTTTTGGCTCGCCCGACCCGGTCTTCAAATACAATGTCCGCCGGTGGCAGAACAAATTCGAATACAAACCGGTTACGCCAATCTGTTCCGAAGAGCCACGTCTTGGCTGGCGGGATAGCAATGCGGGAAAAATCCATTTCCAGAATGTCACTCTCGTCCAGCCATTCTTCATCAATAACAGTCAACGCTTCGTCATGCCCCTTGAATGGTGCGCCAAGATGGATTTCCCGTGGCCTGAAGGTAAGCTCCGGGTTCCGCCACCAATTGGGGAGGGACAGGTCCAAATAGCCTTCATAAGGCCAACCGCGCATTTTCATGATCAGCGTGCTTTTACCGGCACCCGGTGGACCTGTGACCAGAAATTGACGGAACCTGGGCTCTGCCGGAAAAGGAATCCCGTTGATGTCTTGTGTGTCAGCAATCTCTGCCAGCACTAAGTCGTCCACCGTAATCATCGAATCCCGTATCTTTCACTGCTGGTAAGGCTTCACGGTTAACCAGATGTTTTCTTCCATCATGATAGGTGATGTATATCATTCTTGATTCTAACAGGCCAATAATACGGAATAGGGCATGGGCGAACCGCATTCCAATCTGACATTCCAGAACATTAGACGAAGTATGAAACAGGCCGTGCGCCATGATCATCTGGTGCTGGCGGTGCTGGCATTGATTGTGGGCCTGTTTGCCGGTGGCGCCGTCATTATATTTCGCGAGACGGCCAACTGGATCCAATGGGCATACTACAATACAGAAACAGACCGGTTTTACTGGATAGCCCAGGAATTACCATGGTGGATGTTGTTGAGCGTACCTACTATTGGCGGGTTGCTGGTGGGCGTTCTGGTCCACTGGACCTTGCCCGACCGCAGGCCGCAAGGCATCTCAGATGTAGTCGAGGCCTACGCGCGAAAAGCGGGATCCATGTCGTCCAGAACCGGCCTTGCCGCCGCACTCGCCAGCGCAGCTTCAATCGGGTGTGGCGCCTCAGTAGGGCGCGAAGGCCCGGCGGTGCATTTAGGTGCCTCATTGGCCGGGTGGGTTACACGCAAGCTGCATCTATCGCGATCACTGTCACGAACGGTTCTGGGGTGTGGGGTATCGGCGGCGGTGGCCGCGTCATTTAATGCCCCCCTTGCTGGCGCTTTGTTCGCCAGCGAAGTGATCGTCGGTCATTACTCGCTCCGCTCTTTTGCGCCGATTGTGATTTCCAGCGTGGCCGGGACCGTTCTCACCCGGCAATGGTTTGGCGACTACCCGGCATTTTTTGTGTCAGAAACCCTGTTCGCGTCGCTCTGGGAATTTCCGGCGTTCGTGTTACTCGGCGTGGTATCGGCGGTGACGGCACTTATCTTGATGAACGGCGTACGGCTTGCCAGCAACGTGGCCAAGAAACTGCCCGGCCCGGCCTGGTACCGGCCCGCCATCGCCGGATTTTGTGTGGGCGCTATCGCCCTTGTCTTCCCACAAGTGCTGGGCGTGGGATACGGCGCAACCGAATCCGCCATGCTCATGCATTTCGGGTTCTGGACACTGGTCGGTATCGGCCTTGCCAAGATTGTCGCCACGTCCATGTGTTTGGGGTTTGGTTTCGCCGGCGGCATCTTCAGCCCGGCACTGGTCGTCGGTGCCATGGTTGGAACATCCTATGGCATGATCGCCACCCAGATGTTCCCTGATCTGTCATCGGGCCCTGATGCCTATGCATTGGTGGGCATGGGGGCCGTTGCCGCAGCCGTTTTAGGCGCGCCCATCTCAACAACCCTGATCGTGTTCGAACTGACCGGCGATTACGCGCTCACCCTGGGTGTTATGGTGGCCGTTGTCCTCTCCAGCGAGATCACACAACTTTTCTTCTGCCGGTCATTCTTTGCCATGCAGCTCAATGAGCGCGGCATTGATCTGAAGGGCGAGTTCGAGGCCGAGGCGTTAAAAACCCAGGTCGTTCGTCAGGTCATGGAACACCAGACCAAAGGTGTGCCCCTACACACACCCTTGATCGATATCCGAAAGACCCTGCAAACATCACCGGCGGGTGAGCTGTTCGTCATTACAGAAGATGGCATGTTGTATGGCACCATCACACTGGGCGATATGCACGATCTGGCCTTTGATTCCAGTCACGATGACACCGCCGACGCATCCAGCGTAGCCCGCAAACATCCCCCCATGGTCGCCAGCAACGACGATCTGGGCGCTGCTCTTAAAGTTATGCAGGAAACCGGCGAGGACCACATCGCCGTTGTGGATGGCTTTGATACCATGCGGTTTGTGGGCTGTGTTCACCACCGCGACGTGATGAGCGCCTACAACCGGGCACTGGCACAGGCGCACCACGACGAACACGATTTGTAATTACGCGCCCAATCCCGTTTACGCTCCGGGCCCCACTTACCCCCCAGGCCAAGTATCGCTAAGCCGCATGCCTTCGGGCCAGGGGTCGTCCGGGTCCAGCATGTGCTGGTGCGTGCCGGTGATCCAGGCGCGGCCCGATATCAATGGCATGATAGCATCCTTGTCACCCACCTTGGTCACGGATTCGATAGAGCAATTGAATTTGGAATCAATGAGCGAGCGACCCTGAAAGGCTTCGCCCACCGCCAGTTCCCCGCGGGCATGGAGCACTGCCATGCGGGCAGAACACCCGGTCCCGCACGGTGAACGATCTATCTTGCCGGGCCGGATGGTGACCGCGTTGCGGCCTGTTTTAACGCCGTCCTCCTCGGTCACCGGTGCCGTCATTTGACAGAACGATATATGCGCCCAGTCCGGGTTTTCAGGATGATGGAAACCCAGCTGTTCGTTGGCGGCCTCAATGATGCGCACCCCCATCTTTGTTATGTCGTGCGCCTCATCAGGTGTCAGCGCGAAGCCAAGTGCTCCGGCATCCACGATAGCGAAGCTGTCGCCGCCATAGGCCGTATCCACCTGCAGAGTACCAAGGCCGACCACCTCAATCACAGCGTCCAATTTGTCCACGAATGAGGCCACGTTACGGACCTGAACCCGTTCCACATGGCCGTCTTTACACGTGGCAACCACCTTCACCAGACCGCCGGGGGCCTCCAGCGTCATATGGGTTTCGGGTTCTTGCATGGGGATGATGCCGGTTTCCAGCAAGACCGTTGAGACACACATACTGTTCGATCCGGACATGGGCGGCGTGTCCGCTGGTTCCATGATGATCCAGCCCATTTGTGCCGCCGGATTCTTTGGCGGAACCAACAGGTTCACATGCCGGAACACACCACCACGCGGCTCGTTCAGCATAAAGTTCCGCAACACCTCATCCTCAGCAATAAATCGGGACTGCGCCCACAGAGTATCGCCAGGCGGTGGCGCCACCCCACCGACGATCACATCGCCCACCTCGCCCTCGGCATGGCAACTTACGGTATGAATAACTTTGCTGGATCGCATGTGAACCCCCTGATTATGAATGCAAAGCATATAAGCCAGCTCACATTTATCCAAGCCTATAGACAGAGTGTATGGAGCGTGCTGGTAGACGTGATATAAACAGCCCATGTCTGATTCGTTGTTCCCCGACCCGTTCGCCGAAGAGGCCCTGACGATTTCCCAGCGCGCCGCCGTGCAACCCGGCCCGGCCGCCTATCTGGACGATCTGAACAGCACCCAGCGTGAAGCCGTGGAACAGCTGGACGGTCCGGTTCTGGTGCTGGCCGGTGCGGGTACCGGCAAGACCCGCGTCTTGACCACCCGATTGGCGCACCTGTTGTTACAGGGCAAGGCAAAGCCCTGGGAAATTCTGGCGGTGACCTTCACCAACAAAGCCGCCCGCGAAATGCGCGAACGGGTGGCACACCTGATGGGCCATGAGATCGAGGGCTGGTGGGTTGGTACGTTTCACGCCATCGGCGCGCGGCTGTTGCGGTCCCACGCGGAAATGGTGGGCCTTAAATCCACGTTTTCCATCATTGATACGGATGACCAGATCCGGCTGGTAAAACAGTTACTGGATTTACATGAAATCGACGACAAGCGGAATCCGGCGCGTAACGTGGTGGGGTTGCTGCAACGCTGGAAAGATCGCGGCCTCACACCAGACAAGGTCTCAGACGCCGAAGGGGCGGATTCGTGTGATGGCAAAGCGGTCGAGCTTTACGCCGATTATCAGAGCCGACTGAGGACCCTGAACGCTGCCGATTTCGGTGATCTGTTGCTGCATAACCTGACCGTATTCAAGGAAAACCCGGACGTGCTGGCCAAGTACCAGCACAAGTTCAAATACATTCTGGTGGACGAATATCAGGATACCAACGTATCACAGTATCTATGGCTGCGCCTGTTGGCCCAGAACCATCAGAACATTTGTTGTGTCGGTGATGATGATCAATCCATCTATTCATGGCGTGGGGCCGAGGTCGGCAACATCCTGCGGTTCGAGTCTGATTTTCCGGGCGCACACGTCGTGCGGCTGGAACAGAACTATCGCTCGACACCCCATATTCTAGCCGCCGCATCTGGCCTGATCGCCCATAATGAAGGACGGTTTGGCAAGACGCTGTGGACCGATGTGAACGAGGGCGAAAAGGTGCGCGTTCGCGGTATCTGGGATGGTGAGGAAGAAGCCCGTTATATCGGTGATGAAATTGAGACCTCTCATGGACGTGGCCAGAGCCTGAACGCCATGGCGATACTGGTTCGCGCCGGGTTCCAGACCCGTGAATTTGAAGACCGGCTGATCACGCTGGCGATCCCTTACCGGGTGATCGGGGGCTTGCGATTTTACGAGCGTCAGGAAATCAGAGACGCGGTGGCGTACCTGCGCGTTATTGCCCAACCGGATGATGATCTGGCGCTGGAACGTATTATCAACCTGCCCAAACGACAGATTGGCCCGGCCACCATGCGTATCCTGCATGCGTTCGGGCGCGCCGAAGGTATCCCGTTGACCCAGGCTATTGCACGCCTGATTGAGACGGATGAACTGAAACCAAAAGTCCGCAAGACACTGGCTGACCTGATGGGTGACTTTGCCCGCTGGCGACAGATGCTGGGCGAGATGCACCACCCGGAAATGGCTCAAACCATGCTGGACGAGTCCGGTTATACCGGCATGTGGCAAACCAAGGCACGCGGCGACAAATCACCCGATGCTGCGGGACGCCTTGATAACCTGAAAGAGCTGATCGCGGCGCTTGAAGACTTCGACAATCTGGGCGGGTTTCTGGAACACGTATCCCTTGTCATGGAAAATGAAGATCGCGAGGACGTGGAGAAAGTCACCCTCATGACCCTGCACGGTGCCAAGGGGTTGGAATACGACACCATATTTCTGCCCGGTTGGGAGGAAGAGTTATTCCCACACCAACGCGCGCTGGACGAAAGCGGTACGGCTGGTCTGGAAGAAGAACGCAGGCTGGCCTACGTAGGCATCACGCGGGCGCGCAAGCGGGCATTGATCAGCTTCGCGGCCAATCGCCGGGTTTACAACCAATGGCGCAGCTCAATCCCGTCCCGGTTTATTGACGAGTTACCACCTGAGAACGTGGAGGTTGACACCCAGACAGGCCTATACGGATCACACCGACAGGTCGGCGGGTTTGGGCGGCATACTGGTAGCGGTAGTGGCGGTGTATCGAGCTATGATCCGGACGAAGATAACGTCCAACAGCAAGATTACCGACACCGGGGGGCATACCGGGAGAAGCTGCAAAGCGCGGATGTGTGGCAATCGGATTACCGCGATGATTCGGGCCGGTCTTTTGATGTGGGTGGCCGGGTGTTTCATCAAAAATTCGGCTACGGCAGCATTCTGCACGTGGACGGCAACAAACTGGAAGTAGCCTTCGAGAAGGCCGGGACCAAAAAAGTCATGGATAGTTTTGTGGAACAGGTGGATCAATGAGCGGCGCGGCGCGGGGGTTCCTGTGGATGATCGCGTGCAAGGTTCCACCTGATGCCGTGGATGTGTTTGAAGAATATTTGCGCCAATACTGTGGGGCCGTTTCATCCATTATCGGCGCCAAAGAATCACAATGGCGGCTTGAAGGTCTGAGCGAGGTCGAACCGGACCGCGAGCGGGTTGAACGTGGCGCCCGTGCACTGGCCCGCGATACAGGGTTTGATGCACCATCATTCAAATATGATCTGGTCCCGCCCATCAACTGGGTGGCCGAGAACCTGGCATCCTTTCCACCCATTCGCTGGGAGCGGTATTTCGTTCATGGTTCGCACTATGATGAAGCCATACCCGGTGGAACCGTGCCACTAAAACTGGATGCAGGCACAGCCTTTGGTTCGGGCGAGCACCCCACCACAGGCGGGTGCCTTCTGGCGCTGGATAAGTTGGCCAAGCGGCATCAGTTCAAACGACCATTGGATGTGGGATGTGGGTCCGGGATTCTGTCCATTGCCTCGGCCAAAACCTGGGGCGCGCCAGTACTGGCCACGGATATCGATCCGGAGTCAGTCTTGGTGACCAAAGCCAATGCACATCTGAACGGCGTGGGTGATCTGGTCAGCTCGACGGTCAGTGATGGCTACAAAAACCGACGCATTGCCAAGAACGGCCCATATGATCTGATCACCTCAAACATTTTGGCGCGGCCACTGGCCAAGATGGCGAAAAGTCTGGGCCAGCAACTGGCCGTGGGTGGATTTGCGGTGATATCCGGCGTGGTGGTACGCGATGCCCAGTGGATGGTGACGTCCCACCGTATGGCCGGGCTTCATCTGGTCGAGCATACGACCCTAAAGGGCTGGTCGACGCTAGTGTTCCATCGCCGCCAATAATTTACGGGATTTGCGTTCTCGGTAAACACCCAACGCGCCCTGAACCGCAACGCACGCCAAAACGATCATCCCGCCAATCAACGCCAACGTGGTCGGAATTTCCATGATGATCAACCAAGCCAGTACAGGTGCCAGAACGGATTCAGACAGTGATAACAACGCGGCTTCAGCGGCCGCAATATAACGTGTGCCAAGCGTGATCAGCATGAACCCCATGCCAAGCTGAACAACACCCATAGCCAACATGATCATCATGTCTGATGATGAAACGCTTAAGCTTTCTGAAAACACCAACCCCGCAATCCCTGACACCATACCCGCCATACAGGTGGCGGGCAGCATGTCCATGTCACCAGCACGCCGGATCAACACGACCATAAGGCCGAATGTCAGCGGCAGACCCAGCGCCACCAGGTTGCCAGCCATCTGGCCGGTGGAAAGTCCATCAGCAAACATCAGTCCCATGCCAATCACGGCACCGGCAATCACCATCATGGTGGTAAGGGAGACGCGTTCACGCAAAACAATCCAGCCAAACACGGCGGCGAACAGAGGGCCTGCACTGATGATAAATGATACATTGGCTACCGTGGTCAGCATCATGCCAAACACATAAGACGTAAACCCACAGCCCAACGTCAGCGCCATACACAAACCATTCACCCCGACCGCCCGAAAAGCACCAACGGTGTTTTTACGGTGCCGGAAGGCAATCACGATTATGAGTAAACACACAAAGCCAACGGAACGATAAAACAGAACAGTCCACGAATCCGTGGTTTCCACAAAGCGGATGATGACCCCACCGGTACTGAGGAACGCCCCGCCCAGCAGAATGAAGATGGTGCCCATGGCTACGTCACGGGCAGAATGGTTGGGTTCAGAATGTGTCATATGAGTGGTGGGTAATTCCGCCGGTTCCAGCGAATTGTATACCAGCCCCATAGACTAAGCGCCACCGCGCCACCACCTAACCACCTGAGCATAGTATCAAGGGTTTGCTGTTGAGAAAGGAGCTGGGCCTCAATTTCTTCATACGTAATGATCGTTTGTTTTTCTTCTGCTTTGTGATTGTTGTCTTCTTTCACGCCCCATATCAGGTAGGGGCCAGGCTCTGCCAAAGCAGCCTTTTCCACCAGAATATCGGCATAGACCGCCGTACGATCACGCGCATGAATATATTTGGGAAAATTCCATGGGTACTCATATTCGCCTTCCAGGTCGCGAAAGGTGAAATATACCGACACATGGGTGGGCAACCCGGCACCAGCACTGGTTCCCGAGATAACATCCCGAATACGGACAGATCTGATCTCTCCGCCCGTTTCAACAAGCTCATCACGGGTCGGATAGCCCCACGGCCACAAAGAAAGCAACGTAAACACGTAGGCAAACACACAGATAATAGCCATAAAGAAGTAAGGCCACACACCGCGCGGTCCACGTTTTGTTTCTATTGCCTGGGTTCCAAAGAGCGACATGAATTAATCATTACCGTGACATTGCCCCGTTGTACAGGGGGCTATCTTATCGTTAGATTGATGGCATCGGCATGTTGCTGCACCAGACCTTTTCAGGGCGGCAAAACTATTGAAATTCGGAGAATGAAATTGACGGCAGGCCTCTATGATATCGCCATCATTGGTGGCGGCATAAATGGATGTGGTATTGCCCGTGACGCCACAGGCCGGGGCTTGACCGTATACCTGGCAGAGCAAAATGATCTGGCCAGCGCCACTTCATCGGCCTCAACCAAGCTGATTCACGGCGGGTTGCGCTATCTGGAGCATTACGAGTTTCAGCTGGTTCGTGAATCGCTACGTGAACGCGAAACCTTGTGGGCCATTGCGCCCCATTTGATCGCCCCGCTGCGGTTTGTATTGCCACACCAAAAGGGCCTGCGCCCGGCCTGGCTCATCCGTTTGGGGTTGTTTCTGTACGACCATCTGGGGGGCCGAAAACTGTTGTCGGCCAGCCGCTCAATTCGCTTGCGTAGCAGCGAAATTGGCGCGCCGCTTAAACCCTCTTTCGACAAAGCCTTTGAGTATTCCGACTGTCGGGTGGATGACGCCAGGTTGGTTGTTCTCAATGCCATGGATGCGGCCAGCCAAGGCGCTCACATTCATGTGCAGACTCGCGTGACCAAGGCCGCGAGGGTTGATGGTCAATGGTCCGTAGAAACAAAGAATGAAACAACCGGCGAAACAGAGACCATACGGGCAAAGATTCTGATCAATGCTTCGGGCCCGTGGGTTTCCGAGATGGTGGAAACGATCGACGCCGTCAGTTCGGCATCCGCTGCCAAGCTGGTCAAAGGCAGCCACATTGTGGTCCCGGCGCTTTTCTCCCACGATAAAGCCTATATCTTCCAAAATCCTGACAACCGCATCATCTTTGCCATTCCCTATGAGCAGGACTTCACGCTGATCGGCACCACCGATGTTGACTATGACGGCGATCCCGCAATCGCGTCTATTTCCGATGACGAAGTAGACTATCTGTGCCGGGCGGCCAGCGAGTATTTCACCGACCCGATTTCACCATCTGATGTGGTTTGGCAATATTGCGGTGTTCGACCGTTATATGATGACGGCACCGCCTCAGCCCAGAAGGCCACGCGGGATTATGTGCTGGATTTGGATGACACCGGTGATGGTCAGGCCGTCGCCCTCAACATCTTTGGTGGCAAGATCACCACTTACCGGCGACTGGCTGAAGATGCGTTGAAGAAACTGACCCCATGGTTACCGCAGAACACAGGCACATGGACAATCAACAGCCCCCTGCCCGGTGGTGATTTTCCGGTGCAAGGCCTCGGCGATCTGACCGATCAGTTATGCCATGCCTATCCAGCGTTGGACGCGAGCCTTGTGACGCGACTTGCGCGGTCTTATGGCACGCGGGCACGCACCATGCTTGGTGATCGGAAAGCCACGGCAAATTTGGGCATCCATTTCGGTGCAGACCTGTACGCCTGTGAGGTTGCTTATTTGATGGCCCATGAGTGGGCACTATGTGCTGAAGACGTTCTGTGGCGGCGAAGCAAGTTAGGCCTGCATTTTTCAGCGCAGGAAACACGTGGCCTTGAATACTGGATGATCAACAATCAAACTGGGGTTTAGAGCATTATCTGTTCACACGAGCTCACAGAAAATGCTCTAAATTGTTGATGTTACGCAAAGCCACCTTCACAAATTGAGTCAATTTGATCGGGTTTTGCTTTAGCACACCGCAAGAGGTTACACATGTCACGATATATTCTCGCCATTGACCAGGGCACCACCTCATCCCGGGCAATCCTGTTTGATCAGGACTGCCGCGTGGTGGATATGGCGCAACAGGAATTCACCCAGCATTTCCCGGATTCAGGATGGGTAGAACACGACCCGGAAGATATCTGGACCACAACGATTGAGACCTGTCGTGCGGTGATCGACAAAGCCGGTATTCAGGCCAGCGACATCGCCGCCATCGGCATCACCAATCAGCGGGAGACCACGGTCGTCTGGGACCGTGAAACCGGCAAAGCAATCTACCCCGCCATTGTGTGGCAAGACCGCCGCACGGCCGACCAATGCGCCCAGCTAAAGAAGGACGGCCACGAAGAAGCCGTGACCGCCAAGACAGGTTTGCTGCTCGACCCATATTTCTCCGGCACCAAAGTTGCGTGGATACTGGATAACGTGGATGGCGCCAGGCAATCAGCCAGCGATGGAAAGCTGGCATTTGGCACAATCGATAGTTTCCTGTTGTGGCGGCTCACCGGTGGTTCAGCCCATGCCACCGATGCCACCAACGCCAGCCGCACCATGCTCTATGATATTCAGGGCGGGGCGTGGAGCGACGATCTGTTATCCATCCTGAACGTGCCCGCATCCGTCCTGCCAACGGTTATGAATAGCGCCGATGATTTCGGTGTGACCGACGCCAACCTGTTTGGTGCGGCCATCCCCATCACAGGTATTGCCGGTGATCAACAAGCCGCCACCGTGGGGCAGGCCTGTTTTAAACCCGGCATGATGAAATCCACCTATGGTACAGGATGCTTCGCGCTCCTGAACACAGGCGACGTGGCGGTCCGTTCAAACAATCGTCTGTTAACCACCATTGCCTATCAGATTGGCGGCAAGCCCACCTATGCGCTTGAGGGGTCCATCTTTATTGCCGGTGCCGGGGTGCAGTGGTTGCGCGATGGTTTGGGAATCATTGATAGCGCGGCCGAAGCCGGGAAACTGGCAGCAAAAGCCGATCCGGCACAGGATGTGTATCTGGTGCCCGCCTTTGTGGGATTGGGCGCACCTTATTGGGACGCCGACTGTCGAGGCGCACTGTATGGCCTGACCCGTGCTACAGGTCCGGCTGAGCTGGCCCGCGCCACCCTGGACAGCGTGTGCTTTCAAACCCGCGATTTGATCGAAGCCATGAACGGCGATGTAGCCGAACAACATGATACCGTGCTGCGCGTTGATGGTGGCATGGTGGCATCGGCGTGGACCATGCAGCGATTGGCCGATGTGTTGAATGCACCGGTGGACCAGCCGACCATCACCGAGACCACCGCCTTGGGCGCGGCCTATCTGGCGGGTATGCACGTGGGGATGTATCCGGGCCTGGATGAATTTGCCGCACAGTGGGCGCTTGAAAAACAATACACACCAACAATGGATCAATCCGAACGGGACCGACTGTATACCGGCTGGAAAGATGCTGTACGAAGGACTTTAAGTTGATGTTTGATAACAAAAACCTGCGGATCGATGGCAAGCGGCTGTGGGAAAGCCGGTTAGACGCCACTTTGGACGCGTGTAACAAGCTGAAACAGATTGCAGGAATTGGAAACAATCTTTGACTTGGTATCAGGGGCGCTGTGTGGCATTTTCCGCGTACTCGTAGTCTGTTAATCCCCACTTGTTAACCATTAATCCTATACAGTCGACCTTATGACAAAGCGCCCCATCACAGCCATCATCCTGGCCGCCGGCCACGGCACCCGCATGAAGTCGGACTTGCCCAAGGTTATGCACGCCATTGGTGGCCGCCCTATGATCAGCCATCTGGTCGCCACGCTGGAAAGCATTGGGGTAAGAGATATCTGCGCCGTTATCGGCAAGGGTATGAACGAAGTCGCGGATGCTGTCGCACCTCATATGACCGCCATTCAGGAACCTGCCCGTGGTACCGGCCATGCGGTTCTGTCGGCGAAAGGCACTTTAGGTGATTTGGACGGTGACGTAATGACCCTGCTTGGGGCCGATCCACTGATCAGCCCCGAAACCCTGCAACGCATGATCGACCGACGTCAGTCGCCTGATAATCCCGCCGTGGTGGCGCTGGGGTTCCGCCCGGATGATGCCGGCATGTATGGCCGCCTGATCACCAGCGATGGCGACACACTGGACGCCATTGTAGAAGCCAAAGAGGCCACGCCCGAACAGTTGGCCGTGCCGCTCTGTAATTCAGGGGTTTTCGTCATTGATGGCAGCGTCCTGTGGTCGTTGCTGGAACGCGTCACAGATAACAACGCCAAGGGTGAATTCTACCTGACCGATATTGTTGAAATTGCCCGCGCCGATGGCCGCGTTTGTGCCGTTGTGGAAGGCGATGCGGATGAGCTGATCGGTGTTGATTCGCGCCGCGATCTGGCCGAGGCTGAGGCCTACCTGCAATCAAATCTGCGCCAGCAAGCCATGGATAACGGGGCAACGCTGATCGCGCCAGAAACGGTCTGGTTCGCTTATGATACCAAATTGGGCCGCGATGTAATTGTTGAGCCCAACGTATTTTTTGCCCCCGGTGTGACCGTGGGCGACCATGTACGCATCCGCGCTAATTCACATCTGGAAGGCTGCACCGTATCAAACGGTGCCATCATCGGCCCCTATGCCCGATTACGCCCCGGTGCGGATATTGGCGAAGATGTGCACATTGGTAACTTTGTTGAAATCAAGAACGCGACCATGGGCCCCGGTGCCAAGGCCAATCATCTGACCTATATCGGTGATGCCACGGTGGGCGCTAAATCCAATATTGGTGCGGGCACGATCACCGCAAACTATGACGGCTTTAACAAGCACCGCACCACCATCGGTGACGGTGTTTCTATCGGATCCAACGTGGTCATGGTGGCACCTGTTACTGTAGGCGACGGGGCCAACGTGGGTGCGGGCAGCACCATCACCACCGACGTGGAACCAGATGCGTTGGCCGTTACCCGGCCTGAACGTCGGTCCATTGCAGGCTGGGCCGCCAAGTTCCGCAACCGCAATAAAAAAGACAAATAGAAGGATATCTGATCTGTGTGTGGCATTATTGGCATTGTTGGTAAACAGGACGCAGCCCCCTTGTTGTTGGAGGGCCTGAAGCGACTGGAATACCGTGGATACGATTCCGCCGGTATCGCCACGCTGGTCAATGGGTCGATCGACCGCCGCCGCGCCGAAGGCAAGCTGCACAATCTGGCCACTCGTCTTGATGAAGAACCCATGGACGGTACGATTGGTATCGGCCACACCCGTTGGGCCACGCATGGTGTGCCCAATGAAGAAAATGCCCACCCCCATGCGACGACAAAAGTGGCGCTGGTCCACAACGGCATCATCGAAAATTATCAGGAAATAAAATCCGCGATGGTGACCGAGGGGCGCGATCTGGCATCCGATACAGATACCGAAGTGGTCGCCCATCTTGTCCATTCCAATATGGACAAAGGCATGGACCCGGTCGCCGCCAGTGGCGCGGCCCTCAAACAACTGACGGGCGCGTTTGCACTGGGGATTATCTTTGCGGGTCGCCACGACCTGATGATTGCTGCCCGTCAAGGCAGCCCGCTTGCCATCGGTCATGGCGATGGTGAAATGTACTTAGGCTCAGACGCCATGGCACTGGCGCACCTGACCAACAAAATTCAGTATCTTGAAGACGGTGACTGGGCAGTGATCACACCGGAAGGCGCCACCGTATATGATTCGGACGATAACGAAGTCGATCGTGACATCAGCCTGTCATCCCTGTCGGGTGCCGTTATTGGCAAGGCCGGGTATCGGCACTATATGCTGAAAGAGATTTACGAACAGCCGCAGGTCATTGGCGATACGCTGCATTCTTATGTGAACCCCGCCACGCGTGACGTTACCCTGCCACTTTCCTTCGACGCCAATAAAGTCAGCCGGATTACCATCATCGCCTGCGGGACAGCATATCTGGCCGGGATGGTTGCCAAATACTGGCTCGAATCAGTGGCCCGGGTGCCCGTTGAAATTGATGTGGCGTCTGAGTTTCGTTACCGTGCCGCCGATATGCCGGAAAATGGTGTCGCGCTGTTTATATCTCAATCAGGTGAGACCATGGATACGTTGGAATCGCTGCGCTATGCGCGTAAACAGGGTCAGCATATCGTCTCTATCGTTAATTCTCCTGAAAGTACCATCGCGCGGGAATCAGATGCCGTATGGCAGACCTATGCCGGGCCGGAAATTGGCGTGGCTTCCACCAAAGCCTTCACCACACAGCTAACCGTGCTGGCGTGCCTTAGCATTGCGATCGCGCGGGACCGTGGCACGCTGGACGCGAACGGCGTTGCGCGGTTGACCGAGGCCATGACCGAGGTACCCGCCCGCGCGGCCGAAGTGTTGAACCATGACGAACGCATTCAGGAAATCGCGTTAAAGGTCGCCGAAGCGCGCGATGTGCTTTATTTGGGGCGTGGCACCAGCTACCCCATCGCACTGGAAGGTGCGCTCAAACTGAAAGAAATTTCCTACATTCACGCCGAAGGCTATGCCGCAGGCGAAATGAAGCACGGGCCCATTGCTCTGATTGATGAAGATGTGCCGGTTATCGTGATTGCACCCACGGACAGCTTGTTTGAAAAAACAGCATCCAACCTACAGGAAGTGGTCGCAAGGAAAGGCCGCGTGGTGTTCTTCACCGATGATGCGGGCGCTGAGAAACTTGGCGACCTGGCGGCGGAGACGGTTGCGCTTCCCACCGTTGATCCGTTTGTAGCCCCGATCCTGCACACCATCCCGGTTCAGTTACTGTCCTATCATGTGGCCGTTGCCAAGGGCACGGACGTGGATCAGCCACGTAATCTGGCAAAGAGTGTGACGGTAGAATAGGGCTGTAGGCTCAGACCTTGACGCCGCGAAAACACGTTCAGGCTGACGGGATCATCCGGCAGGGTGCAGTTAGAATACAATGAGGATCCCTTACAAAGGGCTCTCGCCGTCCCCAAGCAAACTCAACAGCGGTTTTAGGTGAGCTTCATAAGGCACCCAACGACCGACAGAGCCTTTATTTATGGGGTTTCGTACCTGGGCCACGCTCGCCGTATGAACAGCACGATGGTTTTCTTCAGGGTGAAGGAATTTTTCGTCCCAGGACTTCCCGCCAAACTTCACCATCTCCCTGATCGTTGTTTCAGAGTCTCCGACGAGATCTTCATAGATCACATCGAAAATGGAAATGGGTAGACTCTTCCGCCACGCATCAATCATTTTCAAATATAAGGAATAGAAATGGGCCAATGCCTCCAGATCGTATGAGTACCGAACAGCATTGTAGCCGAAGTAGTTGAAGTAGCACGACAGACAGGTATCAATTGGGTTGCGGACACAGTGGATAAGTTTGGCCCTTGGAAACAAACACGCGATCATTCCCAAATTCATAAAATTGCGTGGCGACTTGTCCGTAAAGTTACGACTAGATCCAGAAATTTTTTCAATTTGTATGTGGTGTTGTGCGGCCAGATCACGTACCCATGGCAAGGGCAATGTCCGCCGACTACTCTTCCCGGCACCATGTTGATCAAGTTGTTTCATAACAATACCCACAAGCGCATCCATGTCCGGTCGTTCACCGCCAGCAAACAGGTCATCGGCGCGGGAGAATATTTGTTCAACGAGTGTGGTCCCAGAACGGGGCATGCCGACAATGAAGATTAATCCTTCGCCGCACTGATCATGACCGGAAGGCGCCCGATCCATAATATCTCGATGCCGATCAAAAAAGGCATCATCAAAGGTCGTCAAAATGGTATCGTACCAGTCAAAATATGCTCCCTTCTGCACAGGGCGTAGTGACCAGACGCTGCCGTTTCCACGTTCGTAATAGTCGATTGCCTTTGCATGGTTTCGATCTTTATCGAGTAACTTTCCGGCAGCGAATTGCAGGCGCGTTAGGTCGTCATGTGGGATGGGTTCATTTTTCAATGCGGTCTCAATCATCTCAATAACCTGGCTGCGCGGCAATGTAGCCGCCGCGTTTCCGTCTGCTACATGGGCCCACGAAAACAATGAAAGCGCATGCCCGGGATCTATGGCTAATGCGCGCTCCAAGGCAGCGACCGCTCCGTCAATGTCACCTTTGCTTTGCAGCGACCTTGCCCTTGATGCTTCTGGCTCAACGTAATTCGGGTCAATCGCCTGCGCGCGCGACCACAGCAATTCCGCCTCAACCATATCTCCGCAATCGGCCATCGCTCTACCCAACAGGGCGAGTGTTACAGGGTTTCCGGTCTGCTCACTGACTAATTTCGACAAGACATCGCGTGCGGCATGTGGTTGAGAATGGAATAGAAACTCATTGGCAAGAGCTTCCAAAACCTTGGCAGTGACGCCACCAGCACTGGCCGCACGTTGCAGCAGTTGTAACGCTTCATCGTGCTTGCCAAGAAACCGCGTTACCAGTCCAAGGTTGCCAATAGCCTCAATGAAATTTGGTGCGTATGACAATGCCGAGCGAAATTTTTCCTCGCTTTTCAATATTTGCCCTTGCGAAAACAGGGTAAACCCAAGTGCGTTGAGACAAGCTGGATTTTCTGGCTTTACAGCAAGGGATGCGCCGAAGTTAGCAGCTGCGCCATCCAAGTTACCCTGCTGCAGCATGATACGCCCGCTGAGATCCAAGGCTTCAACATCCTTTGGGCTGGACTTAATAAGCGCCTGAAGAATCTGCCCGGCTTTCTTGATATTACCGCTCTTAAAAGCAGCATGTGCATCGATGAGCGTCATTATTTCTGGGTTCTTACTCACGAGCCACGTCCCTTACCCTACCCTCTTAATTTTGCGCGTGGAATAGCGTCGAAAGCAATACATATTCGCTCTTGGCAGCTTTCAAACGGGATCGTTCGGTGCCAGTAGTGTGAAGGGAACAGGTACATCCTTCCTTCCTCGGCCAAATACCGGTGACGTGGCGGTTCGCGGCGAGTCCTGTACATATCGTTTGGCGGACCGAACTCGATACAGCCAGGATAATCGCCACTATCGTGAACTTCCTCAGGCACCTTGATGTAGTACACGCCGCTGACCATACCGCTGGGATGATTATGCGCTGACTGGTAACCTTGTGAATGCAGGATTACCCCCCACCCGATCAAATCCCATTCAGCGGCCCACTCCGTTCCTGGAGTTCCCGGGCAATTTTGTTCATCCGAAATATAGGCTGATATGCGAGCATTGATGATTTGAACAAGGTCATCAGCAGCTGGCTGTGGATTAGTGAATATATTGCCTGTTTGAAAACCGCCGGTTGTTGATTTGGTTACGCGCTCGCCTGTCAGGGAAGAGTGACCGCTGATTTCGTGTATCAAGGCCTGATGGAAAGCATCCAGCGTGAGGTACCCGGACGGAGGTTCCAGGAATTCGGCAGCCTGGATGAGATTTTCATAGTCAAATAAGACGTGATATTCCGAGTCGCGCTTCATTTCCCAAAGTAGCGGGCCATACACGCTCAAGACACGGCGGTTACCGGGGGTCACCGACAGGCATTTCTGAAGTAATTCATTCGCATTGTGATGGTTGCCGTCACGCAAATAGGCGATTGCCGCACCTGTCCAGTCCGATACAGGTTGCGAGCGCAAACTGGCGGCTTTCAAGAAACTCTCCACGGCCTTGGCATTCTGGCCTTGTCCTCTATACGTGTCGCCCAATCTTGAATGAGCCCTGGGGTCATTCGGGTTCTCCCGAATAGCAGCAGAAAGCACCTTGATCGCCGTCTCAAAATTCCCAAGTTTTATCTCAGCCGTGCCCATGCCAATGTACGCATCTGTGCGAAGCGCGGCGTTTTTCCCGCCGGCGACAGCAAGCCGTAAAATCTGATCGCAGGCGCCGACACATTCAACCATGTTGTCACGGGACTGATAGATCTTGCTCAACATCGTCCACGCAGCAAGATTATCGGCGTCAGCTTCAATAGCGGAACGGAATGCCTGCTGCGCACTGGGAAGGTCGCGCCTTAACTGATGGCATCTACCTATATTAAAATGCAATCGGGAATCGTCTGGTGAGAGTTCTGCCGCCTGACCAAAATATTGAATGGCCCGATCCGGGCTACCCTTCGTAGCGTAAATACCACCAAGAATGTTGAGTGCCTCAACATTGTCAGGGGATTCTTCCAAAATGGATAAGGATATTTTTTCAGCAGACTTCAGATTATTCTGTTGAAAATAGACTCCAGCTTGATTTAGCTCACCTGCGAAATCTCTCACGAGACCGTCCTCAGTTACTGGTAGAACACTGGAAATAATTCAGTTTTGAGCCAAGTCGTTATTGCGGAGTTGCCGAGCTTTGGTCAGGAATGCATCTTCAATTTTCGTTGCGGTATCTGCAGGTATAGCCGCGTCCCGCCACACCTGATTCTGGAGAACCTGGCGGAAAACAGTAACTCTGAGGGCGTCGGCACGTAGTTGCCGGCCGAGGATATACACGTTAAGCTTAAACCGCTCATCTGAGGATTCTGGCGTGGCGTGCCAGTCCGTAATAATCACGCCCCCAAACGGGTCAGCAGACGAGATCGGCATAAATGAAATCGTATCCAGTGTTGCCCGCCACAGGTATGTGTTGACGCCAATACCTCCACCTCCACCGCCTGCCCCCCCGGTAGACTTGGATGGATTGAGGAAGGACAATCCATCTTCACCAAAAATGCTTTCACGCTCAGTACCATATTTTCCTTCAGTACCACGGCGTTGGGCCTCTTTCTCCGACCGAGGGACCCCTTCTTCCTCGACGACGAGCCCACCGCCAGCGCAGGCTGATACCAATACACATAGCAGAAGTGTCACAATCTGTAGAATAGTTCGGTTCATACACGCTACCCAATATCAAATACATCGTTCGGAAAATTATACGGCGATGCCAAAGAAACATCACGCGCTTAAATACATGACTCCAGCGATCGAATCAAACTGCCCAAGTGTTTGTCATAGTGCTTCCAGCGGTCACGCGATGAAGAAAAGATCGGCAAACGGACTTGCCAGTCACTTGGCGTGGATACCTGCCTGTCCGTTTCAAAAAAATTCATGCAGGCCGCGTTCCACGTGAGACCGCAGTAGTCGAGCAACTGCCTTGTAGCATCTTCCTGATCATCAAGAATATCTTCGTAATGAATATCGAATACTCGGCCTGGCAGCGCAGCGTTCCATTTCTCCATAACCTGGTAATAAAGGCAATAAATTTGTCCAATTTCTCCCAAATCACTGGTGTACTCATAGGCAGCCTTGAAATCCGTGAAATAGATAGAAAGGCACGTATCAATGGGGTTACGGCGACAATGGACTAGTCTGGCGTCAGGAAAGGCACTGAGGATACTGGGCAAGAATGCAAAATTGAGGAGGGATTTATCCGTATAAAAAAATGACTTACCGCAATTCGCGTCTGTCGATGATGCAATCGTATCCATAAAAGCCTCTTTTAGATCGCTGGACTGCGATGGCGTCATGCTTTCGAGGCCACCAAGACCCTTCCTGCCTAGTGCTGGAAACATCCGTTTCAATTCATGCTCGACGACGTTTAACTCCCCACCTGACGAAACGTCCGGGTGGCTAGCCAATATCTGTTCCACAAGCGTTGTCCCCGACCGTGGCATGCCAAATATGAATATAGGTACAACGCCGGATTGCGTATGCGAGTCGATTTCCGGCGTGCACGTCAGGGGTAAAAATGAATGATCCAGAATGGCGGTCAGCAACCGCGATGAATCGCCTTTGGTTGAGGGGGCTTCGCTGAGAGAATTCGCACGATCGTAATATTGAAAAGCCTTGCTCCATTCCTGAACAGCGTCGAAGTGCTTGCCTAGGGCAAAGCAAATATGACGCCTGTCGTTGTCTGATAACCGCTTGTTTTGTAATACATTTTCTGCTGAACCGACTTCCTCTTCATTCAAGCTCAACCGCCCCACTTTAGCGAGACCGGCCCAAGCTTCCGCCAGATATGGATCGTGATTTATGGCGTTTCGGAACTGTGCCGCTGCTTCTGGAAATTGTCCCAGTTGACGATGGGTCAAACCCAAATTGCTGTAGGCTCCTGCAAATTTCGGGGCCAGCTCTACTGCATTTTCAAAGTGAGCAATGGCCTCATGGGCACGTCCCAAGCGCCTGAGAACATTACCCATATTATTCTGTGATTCAGCGTCCTTCGGCTTTTCCTCAATGGAGGACTTGATTAGGGCCAAGGCCTCGCTGGACTTACCCCGTTGGTGCATAATCAAACCCAATAGATGTAGGCATGCAGCGTGGCGTTTATTTCGTTGAAGAATCTGGCGATATATCTGTTCGGCTTGGTCTAGACGTCCTGCCTGATGGTGATTTTTTGCCATAATGAATAGAGAATCAATGCCCCCTGGAGGGTCCTGCGTCCGGAGAGCACCAACATTCTTGAGTAACAATGATGAGACGCCTGGATTGACGAACGGCGCAACCGCAAACGTGGGTCCGGATGCCGCCACGGTCTGCGTTTTATCGCCCCGTTTTGCAACTCGCCGTTTATTAGATTTACGACTTTGTTTTCTGCTCACAATGTGTTTTCCAACGAATCGAACAAAAACCACGCTAGGTTACGCAATATCGTTAATTCCCTCAATCAAAGGTGCTAGATGCTTCTCATACCGACGCCATCTATCGACAGATTGTTGATGCATGCCTTGGCGGACTTGCCAGATACTCGCCGTCTTGACCAAACGATCTGATTGCGTGAAATCGAGGCAATCATCTGACCACTCTATACCACAGAATTCAACAACTTGCTTGATCGCACTCTGTGGATCAACCACGAAATCTTCATACTGAAATTGAAGTATATCCAGTCGACGCTGATCGGTCCAATAGGCCATGATATCCGCGTATGACCGGTAATGTTCCGCCATTGCAAGCAGGTCGAATGTATACGGCAAATGGTATAGTTTGAAGAATTGAAAATATGCAGAAACACAGGTGTCCAATGGATTGCGTCGACAATGAATGATCTTGGCCGCCGGAAAGAGAGCGGTAATCAAGCCAAGATGCATATACAAGCCCATATCTTTTGTTGTTCGCCATGTGCCCGCGTCGATTTCGGAACGGAACTGGGCCATGTATTTGCCGGAAAGTTTATGCAATTCTTCGTTTGCCACATCGTTCAACACGTCAGGATAGATTCCGGGGCGTTTAAGTTTCTCCGGGAGTTGCGCCACAATATTTTCCAATTCGCCAGTTTCGCCACCGGCGGTGACGTTAGGCAGGCGTGATAACACTTGCTCCAACAGCGTTGTTCCTGACCGAGGCATGCCCACGAGAAAGATCATGCCGGCACCCGATTCCAAGTCACTCAGGTCCAAATTCGCGAAGAAGCGATCATTAAACACCTGCTTTGTGTCCTCGAATGCTTGGCCTGGCGCTGCTTTCTGTACTGGCAATCGGGCCCAGACCTTTCGGTTCGCATCATCATAACACGTGAATGCTTCATCGTAAGACGCTTGAGAGTCCAATACTTTCCCCGCGGCGAAGCCAAGCTCCACCTGTTTTAGGTAAGGAACCTCAGGACTCTGAATACCAGCCCGCATCAGGTCCAACCGGTCATTCCGGTCATCCTTCTGCCCTTCAGTGGCACCACCGCCCATATCAGCGAGGGCGTAATGCGCACCAGAATGATAAGGATCGAGCTGAATAGCCTGGCGAAACGACTGTGCGGCATTCACCAAGTTCCCCGCCGAAAGAGAGTAGAGGCCGTCATCCACAATAAATTCAGGAAACTTGGGAAATTGAGCCAAGCCAGTGGCGAGGACGTGTTTTCCACCAACCGTATCGTGATGTGCAAATGCAACACGGGCATTTAGATGAATAAAGGCCGGGTCGTTGGGAGATCTCCCAAGAACGAAACCAACAGCGTCGTGTGCTGTTCTTTTGTCACCAACAAGAAGGGCATTGCGGATCAAAGCCAGGAAGCCAGATCTGCCCAGCTTTCCTGTTGTTTGCAAAACACTGCGTAACTGGGCGTACGATTCTCGTTTCCATCCATTTTGGTCGAGAACGACACCAAGGTTCTCTGCAGATTGCATGTCCTTCGGATTAAGTGAGAGAGCTGTCTTGAACGCCTGTTCTGCTTCGTTCAGTTGATTGAATTGAATATATGCCACCCCACACAGATGATGGCATTGGGCATGATCAGGAAACTGTACAACCAGCTTCTCACACGTCGAAAGAAATGAAGCAAAATCCTTGCAGTCAAACTCAGACTTTGCCTGCTGCAGCAAAGCATTGAGTTCACTGTGTTTGTTAGTAGCCTTATCACTCATGGACTTGGGTTGTTTCTTTCCGACACACCATGACTTTGATTTACGCGAACATAGTATCCTAAACGGTCGGCCTACCACTACCGTCCAGATATCCCATTCTGCGCATCATATCGCTGTGTGTTCTAAGGTTGAACTCCACCTGATCCTTGTTGAGGACGTCACGCCAGCTTCCCATTTTTCCACTTCGGAAGAAATTTCCTGTAGAATTTGGTGGCTGCTCAAGGAACCCAGTCTCTTTTTCCTGCGCGGACAACTCTTTAAATGAAGAAAACTCTATCGACCGCTGAAATTTCTTTTCATCGAAAGGGACGCGCAGAAACGATATCAGTGATTCAAATGTCTTCTCTGGATTCTGTATCATCGCCTCATAGTGGACGAGAATCATATAGACACCCTTGCTATTGACCCACGTCCTGACATGGTCTGACCATGATCCCAAGTCCGTTACGATCAAGTTCTTTGAACTTGGAGCGATGAGATCAGGGGATGCCATTGCTTTGCTGGCATGGTCAATAGATTGCCCGGTGTGATTGGCGTAGGATACCACGGTATCCAATGGGTTCCGTACGATGTAAATGGCACCCGCCGTTGCATCCATCGTAATTGTAGGAACACCAAGATAATCCGCCTTCCGATTGTGAATTTTCACCAAAGTACTTTCATCTGCCTGTTCAGCCATGGAACGGTGGACTTGTGGTCGGACGGCATAAACCGCCTCTGCCGGCAAAGATTGAATATCGCCTTCAAGAAATGGCTCGTAATACCGTACATCCGCGTCATGCGCGCAGTGCTTATCCATATCGTTGATTGAAATGGGATCCTTGCCGCCAAAAAGATAGTTCGCCAAAAACGCCCTGGTCCACGTGTTTCCAGATTTGGGAAAAGACGCAATCCACATATTACCTGCCATTGTGTTCACGGACCTCTACTCAGCATGCAATCAATATGCGAAAATAAATTGGGCGGCAATGATGTCAAGCCGTTGCCTACTCATAACACATAAAAAACTCAAAAAGAAAGGGAGCGGAAAAATCCGCTCCCTTCCCCTACACACTAGGTGTGTAATTTTGTAGCTTCAATTAGAAGCCAGCATTCAACATAACCATGCCAACCAGGCCATCTGAATCGTTTGCTGCGCCTGCTACTTCGTCGTCGATATCAATGAATGTGACAGAAGAGCTAAGACTTACACCGCCGCCCAGAGAGTAATCATGAGCGATCATGATTGCCTGGCCTTCGGTATCGGCTGCGATTGCAGTGGTTTCTTCAGCTTCGGACCAAATACCGGAAAGACCGATTGTGTGTGGACCAGTTGCATAAGTTACACCAAGCAAGATGTTTTCCGTGTCACCACCGGTACGGGCATTGGTGTCATCAATTTGTTCCATGTAACTGGCACCAAACGTGAAGCCACCCATGCCAACCTGAACACCAACCTGGTGAGTTTCGACTTCAACAGAGCTGCTGGCGTTGCCGGCATTCTGAACATCGGAGGATGTGTAACCAGCAGAAACGGCAATTGAAGTACCGTCCATGTCGGTGGTGTAGTTAGCACCAATAGAAAGCGTATCTTCGAACGTATCAGACAAGTCACCAGCAGAGGTGTGTCCAGCATCGTTCTGGTCTGAATCAGGCATCCAACCAACACCGAGCTGGAAACCGCTCATACGAGGTGTGTAGTAGGAAACCATATCAGCATCGTTGCCAACAGGAGCCGTATCGTTCATGAACCCACTGTGGAAGTAAGAAATACCGCCCGGAGAACCTGAGAACTGGGTGTAGCCGTTTGAGCTAAGACCAGAGTTACCAACCCACATACCACCAGTATAGTGCATTTTGTAGTTTGGCAGGTTTTCCTGACCGATGATCACGGTACCGAAATCGCCACCGATGGTGAAGTAGTTTTCATCGATGAAGTTGCCATTACCGTTTTCTGTTTCCAGCTGAACGTCCCAGCTAACGGTCATGCCGTTGTCCAGTTCGGTGGAACCGTTGAAGTAGATTTCACCGTTTTCGTATACGTCCAAGTTACCGGTTCCAGCATCTACGCCAGTGCCACCAGCTTCAACAGTACCAAAGCCCAAGCCGAATGTGCTCCAGCCAGATACGGACATATCAGCTTTTGCAGCACCAGCTGAAACAGCGGTGGCGGCTACAAGAGCTGTCGTTCCTAGAAGAATTTTTTTCATAGTTAACCCTCTCAAATTTTCCTTATAGCCCCATCGGAGCCGGGAAAGTTAAATTCCCCGACAACCGGGGCCCGAGCGCACACCTGTGCTCTCGGTGAAAGCATAAGGCCACAACTCTGGTACCCAGTTCAAGAAGACAAATGCCCTTTATGCAATAAATGACACAGGGTGTGACCAAAATGACACACCCTGTTTTTCAAACGTTTGTAAGGCTTTAGGGGAATTTATGGTTAACAGTGCATTTATGATACATTCAGGTCACATCATACCCAAACGCCGTAAGGAACGGGCGCAATGGTTCTTCATGCTCGGCAAGCTGTGTCTCATACCGACGCCACCGCTGAGCCGCATCCGAATAGATCGGTTGAATAACCTGATGATAGCTGGGGTTCGAGACGCTGCTGGATTGTTGAGCGGTTTCGTAAAATCGCATAACGGCGTCGTTCCATGGAACACCTATAAAATCAATGAGTTGTGCACTAACGCCTTCTTGGTCTGCAATCAGGTCTTCATACCGGACAGTCATGCACGTGATATCAATCTTGCCTGAGAAATCCAACCACATCTGCATGAGGCCACGATAAGCGTGCACCGTTTCAGCCATGCTGAGGAAGGGGCTGGTGACAGCAGACGGCTGGAAGGCCTGCATAAAACAGCTCAAGCATACGTCCATAGGATGACGGGCGGAAAACACGAACTTTGCCTCAGGGAACAATCGCCACAACAGTGGCGCACGCATGGTGTTAAACGGGAACTTGTCGATGACAAGCTTTTCGCCCGCACCGACCGGTAAATGCTCGTCCAACGACGAAAAATACGCATCCCGGGCCTTTTGCACGGTGGAGTCGTCCAACTCGGCAAGCCCGCCCGGATACCCACCAGTGCTACTGGCCACCACATCCATGGCGGCAAGAGCCATGGGGCTTTCGTCCACCACCACAACCTCGGGGTGGCTATCCAGAATTTGGTGCAGCAGTGTTGTTCCTGAGCGAAGAAAACCGATCATAAAACAAGGGTCTTTGCGTCCATCGCTGACTGTAACCGGGTCCAACGCTGCCAAATCCGCCTCGTCCACAAATGCCTGCATGGCGGCCACCTGACCAAAATACAGATCTGACGTGATGCCCAATTGATGTGACAACTCACCAAACCAGTGTTTGGCCTGTGAAAAATGGTCGAATGCTTCCGCCGGTTGGTCGAGCTTGTCATAAAGCACACCCAGTTCCTGATGGCGGGCGGCGGCGCCTTTCACATCGCGTACATCATCCTCAACATGGCTGAGCCGGTCCACCGCTTGTTGGATACGACCAGCGCGGCGGTCCAGCCTCGCCGCTTGAACCAATAAACCGGCGTTGCCCGGAAACTTCGCCAGCCCGGCATCCACGGCGGCCTCTGCGTCCTCCAGCCGATTTGCCATCTCAAGAACATCAGCAAGGTTTGAATATCCAGCCACCAGGTCTGGATTGATGGCAATGGCCCGCTTTGTGAGCAGAACAGCCTCGTCAATTGCACCCTGACGCCGACGCAGGCCGCCAAGATTCAATATCACTCCGGGATTATTTGGTTGCAGCTTCTCGGCCTTCTCCAGATAAATAGCCGCTTGATCGTAAAATCCTCGGTCCATAAGAATACGGCCCAGATTGTTCAAGGCGCCCACGTGTTGAGGCTGATCGTCAAGAACCGACACGAAGGCGCGTTCCGCCGCCTGTAAATTCCCAAGAGCAACAGATGCGTTTGCCAGCCCGTACTGTGCCTGCCAACCAGCACCGTTCTTGATAACCTGATCGTAGACCCGTACCGCTTCATCAGCCTTGCCGGCCTGTAACAGGACATTCGCCAGATTAAGGTGAGCCCCCAAAGACCTGGGTGCAACGGTCACCGCGTTCTGAAAACATTCCGTAGCCCCCGAAAGGTCACCCGCCGCAGCCTTCAAATTCCCCCAGCAAATCAACAGGTCCTCGCGTGGGGCTAGAGATTTCATGGCGACCGAAAACAGGCGAATCGCTTCATCAATGCGACCGGTGCCGGGTGCGGCCTGTGACAACATGATAAGCGCATCCACATCCGATGCGTTCTGCCTGGCAACCTGTACCGCCGCCTTGTACGCAGCACCGGCATTGCCGCCCTCAAGGGCGGCCACAGCGCGTTGCAGCAACTGGTTTCGTTTCGCCGACGTCAGGGGTTTTGCCATATTTCGGTGCAATCTTTAAACTATCGTGTTCGCGTGCATAACCCGCTAGCCATAGTCTGACAAGGGGCGGCACAAAGGCATACCCCGAATTGGGGATTGATTCATTATGTCAGAGCAGGTACGAAATTTGTCATCACAACCTCTTTCAAACGATAATCAGAGTCAGGGATACCAATATGGAACTCAAGGACCAGAGCCTATTTCGCCAGCAGTGCTACATCGACGGTGCATGGATCGACGCCGATAGCGGCGAGACGCAAGCCGTATCGAACCCGGCCACCGGTGAACAACTGGGCACCGTACCCAAAATGGGTGCCGCTGAAACCAAACGGGCTATCGAAGCCGCCAATGCGGCGTGGGGCGCTTGGCGCGGATTGCTGGCCAAAGAGCGCGCCAATATTCTGCGCAACTGGTTTAACCTGATGATCGAAAATACCGATGATCTTGCTGTTCTGATGACCGCTGAACAAGGCAAGCCGCTGGCCGAAGCCAAGGGCGAAATCGTCTACGCCGCTTCATTCATTGAGTGGTTCGCCGAAGAAGGCAAACGCATGTACGGTGATACCATCCCGCAACACGGTCCCGACAAACGCATTGTGGTGATTAAAGAGCCCATCGGCGTGGTTGCCGCCATAACACCGTGGAACTTCCCATCTGCCATGATCACCCGTAAAGCTGGCCCCGCGCTGGCCGCTGGTTGCCCGTTCGTGATCAAGCCCGCCAGCGACACGCCCTATTCTGCGCTGGCGCTGGCCGAACTGGCCGAACGTGCGGGCATCCCGAAAGGTGTGTTCAGTGTGATAACCGGTGCATCGGGTGCTATCGGCGGCGAGATGACGTCAAATCCCATTGTTCGCAAACTATCGTTCACGGGATCAACAGAGATCGGCAAAGTCCTGATGAAGCAGTGTGCCGACACCGTGAAAAAGACATCCATGGAACTGGGCGGCAACGCACCGTTCATCGTCTTTAACGATGCCGATATCGATTCCGCTGTTGCCGGTGCTATGGCATCCAAATACCGCAACACCGGCCAGACCTGTGTTTGTGCCAACCGCCTTTATATTCAGGACGGCGTGTATGATGAGTTCACGGAAAAGCTGACCGCGGCTGTGAAGGCCATGGTCGTTGGCGATGGCCTCAAGGGTGATACCCAGCAAGGGCCTCTGATCAACATGGCGGCCGTGGAAAAAGTTGAAGAACATGTGGAAGACGCGGTGAGTAAAGGTGCCAAGGTTGTTTGTGGCGGCAAGCGCCACGAACTGGGTGGAACTTTCTTCGAGCCCACAATTATGACCGACGTCACACAGGATATGCTGGTTGCCCGTGACGAAACGTTCGGCCCGCTGGCCCCCCTGTTCCGCTTCACCGATGACGCAGATGTTGTCCGTATGTCGAACGATACAGAATTCGGTCTGGCGTGTTATTTCTACAGCCGCGATATCGGTCGCATCTGGCGCACCGCCGAAGCCCTTGAATATGGCATCGTCGGTATCAATACAGGCATTATCTCAACCGAGGTGGCCCCATTTGGTGGTATGAAGGAATCCGGTACCGGTCGCGAAGGCTCCAAATACGGGATCGATGATTACTGCGAAATCAAATATATGTGCATGGGTGACATCTAAAACGGATAATATGACAAAATCGGACGACGTACAGGCTCTTAGCGATTGGATTATCGAAACAGCCTTGCGCACGTCCGATTACGTACCGCTTTTTGGTGAGTTCTGCGAACGTCTGGTTGCTATCGGCATTCCGGTATCTCGTGTCCATTTGTCCATGACCACGATCCACCCGTTGACAGAGGCCATTACAATACAGTGGTTTCGTGCAACCGGCGAGGCGGACATTCAATCGCTTCCGCACGGTAGTAACATGGGAGACCGCTGGCAGCAAAGCCCGCTGAAAACCCTGGCGGACTCAGGCCATAGCGAAATACGGTTCGATCTGAGCCATAACCGTAACTGGCCCCAGTACCCGGTTTTACAGGAATTGTCCGATGAAGGGGCAACGGATTACATCGCGTTCCTCAGCATTTTTTCCGAATTGGAACATGCGATCAAACACCGGGATGGCATGCTGACCTCGTGGACAACGGATGAACCGGGCGGGTTCACCGACGAACACGTAAGTATCTTGCGCCGCCTGATCCCACGATTTGCTATCGTCGCCAAATTGGCAAATCGGGAACGGTTAAGAGAGCATATAGCCTTTGCCTATCTGGGCGAGAATGCCGGTAAACAGGTGTTGGACGGGAAAATCAAATTAGGCGATGGGCAAAACATTCGCGCCGTGATCTGGTTTTCTGACTTGCGAAGCTCCACCGCGCTGGCCGAACAACTGCCCAGTCAGGAATTCCTGAACCTGTTAAACGACTATTTTGATTCTGTGGCTGGTGCAGCAATTGAACATGGCGGTGAGGTTCTGCGGTTTATTGGTGATGCAGCGTTAGCCATCTTTCCAATCGATGAGAACGGCTATTCTGAACAAGAGGCCCGAGAACGCGCTCTCAAATCTGCCACGGCTGCATCGATGCGCGCCGAAGTTCATAACAAGGCCAGAACCGAGGCAGGCCTACCCCCCTTCCGATATGGCATTGGCCTGCATGTGGGCGACATTATGTTTGGCAATATCGGTGTGCCCAGCAGGGTGGAGTTCTCGGTTATAGGCCCCGCCGCCAATGCCGCCGCCCGATTGGAATCACTAACCAAGACGCTGGATCGTCGGGTTCTTGTATCGCGGGAGTTTGCTGACGGTCTTGATCACAACTGGGAACACCTGGGCGAACACGACCTACGCGGCAGTGATCACACCATGGAAGTATTATCTCCTACAAGAATGGCACCCACAGGAATGTGAACCGGGAATTTTCACCCAAGCATTGACAGCACCCCTATGATACCCCCATTTCTGTTTTCGACTTAAACACAGGAGCATCCGACCTTGAGCGATTATGATTACGACCTGTTTGTTATCGGGGCCGGGTCCGGCGGCGTCCGTGCCGGGCGCATGTCGGCCGGGTTTGGCGCACGCGTAGGGATGTGTGAGGACATGCGTGTTGGCGGCACCTGTGTTATGCGCGGCTGTGTGCCTAAGAAACTGACGGTCTACGGATCCAGTTTCCATGACGAGATCGAAGATGCCCAGGCCTATGGCTGGAGCGTTGATGCATCCACGGCCAAGCTGGACTGGGGCCATATGATCGCCAAGAAAGATGCTGAACTTCAGCGCCTTGAAGATGTTTATCACAGCATGCTGAAAAACGCCGGTGTTGATCTGCTAAACGGGCGTGGCAAACTGGTGGATGCCCATACGGTTGATGTGGACGGCAAGACGGTCACTGCTGACAAAATACTCGTCGCCACCGGTGGCTGGCCATCCAACCCGGATATCCCCGGTATCGAGCACGTGATTTCCTCAAATGAGGCGCTTGATCTGAAAGTGCTGCCCGAACGAATGGTTATTGTGGGCGGTGGATACATCGCCGTTGAATTTGCCGGTGTGTTCAGTGGCGCGGGCGTCCAGGTCACCGAGATCATTCGGGCACCGAATATCCTGCGCGGGTTTGATGAAGATGTGCGTGATCACCTGCGTCAGGAAATGACCAAAAAAGGTGTGAACATTCTATCTGACACCACCATCGAAGCCATCGAGAAAACATCAGATGGCTACGCCCTTAAACTGGGTGATGGTAGCTCCCTTGAAACAGACCTGGTCATGTACGCCACAGGCCGCAGTCCGAAAACGGCCAACCTGGGATTGGAAGAACTGGGCATCGAGTTGGACCGTAAATCCGCCATCGTGGTCAATGAGCAGTATCAGACGAGCGTCCCCAACATCTATGCACTGGGCGATGTGACGGACCGGGTGAACCTGACCCCTGTGGCGCTGGGTGAAGGCATGGTATTGGCCCATTCGCTGTTCAATAATAATCCAGGCGTGATGGATTACGACAATATACCATCCGCTGTGTTCAGCCATCCGCCCATTGGTTCAGTCGGCCTTACAGAAGACCAGGCCCGTGAAAAGGGCGACATCGACGTCTATGTGTCCCGATTCAAGCCCATGAAACACACGCTTTCAGGCCGCGATGAACAGGCGCTTATGAAACTGATTGTTGATCAGAAATCAGATCGGGTTGTGGGCCTGCATATGGTCGGGCCAGATTCACCTGAAATCGCGCAAGGCTATGCTGTGGCTATGAAAGCCGGTGCCACCAAGGCGGATTTCGACAGCACCGTGGGCATTCATCCCACGGCGGCTGAAGAATTTGTGACGATGAGGAACAAGACGCGCTAAATATCAGGTATCGTAACGTACCAAGGCGTGCATTTGGCCATCGCGTTGATAATCGGCGGCATCAATCCGCAAGCCAATATTGCTGAATCACTTCGTGCCTGTTTGACTCAGATCATATATTTGGATACCCCAGCTGTTTACACTCCTATCCGCATATGGGGTGTTAGCGTATTACAATGGGAGTGGGTGGTATGGCCTTATATGGGAATCCTCATATTACGGGGGTTGAGAAATTTTTTGATAACAGTGACATTATTGTCTCAAAAACTGATTTAACGGGGAAGTTGACCTACGGTAACCGAACCTTCTACAGCATGGCGGGCATCGAAGAACGCGATTGCCTGGGCCAATAACATAATCTTATCCGTCATCCGCACATGCCACGGGCCGTTTTCGATCTCTTGTGGAAAACGCTGAACAATGACCAGGAAATTTTCGCCTATGTGGTAAATCGATCCGCTAACGGTGATCATTACTGGGTATTCGCCCACGTAACGCCTAGTTTTGATAGTGCCGGTACCAAAGTTGGTTATCACTCAAACCGCCGCGTTCCAAACCGGCAGGTCCTCACAGAACATATTGAACCGCTTTACAAAACATTGTTACAGGTTGAACAGGCCGAAGACAGCCCGGCGACCGGCTTGGACAAATCATTCCAGGCGGTTGTCGATCTATTGGCCGAAAACAAGATTGGCTACAACGAGTTCATCTTTTCATTGGGGGTTTAAAATGTTTTTCAGCAAGAAAAAAAATCAAATAAGAGTACAGAGCCCCAATCAATCGTCTTCTGAGATGTCTGATGCGTTGGTAACGATCAAACGAGCCGCAGCAGGTGACTTTGATGCTCGCCTGACCAACATCACGGCGACGGGCGAATTGGGCGAATTACTGTTAACGGTCAACGACCTGATCGATCGGTGCGATGCATATGTCCGTGAGTCTGCGGCATGCATGGAACACGTGAGTCGTAATCAGTATTTTCGAAAAATTATTGAAACCAGCATGCAAGGGGCCTTTTTGGACGCCAGTAAAACCGTCAATTCAGCGCTGGGGTCCATGCAACAAAGGGTCGAAAGCTTCAATGACGTAACAGCAAAATTCGAAAGCACCGTTGGAGAGGTGGTCAGCACGGTATCCAGTGCAGCCACTGAATTATCCAGTTCATCTGATTCGTTACAAACAATCGCCGGTGAAACCAGCGAAAGGGCGGGGAATGTCGCCTCATCTGCGGAACAGGCTGCGTCAAATGTAAGCACCGTTGCCGCTGCATCTGAGGAACTCACATCTTCAATCGCAGAAGTTGGCCAACAAGTAAACAATGCCGCAAGAATGGCCTTGGAAGCCACCGCAGTATCAGAGAGCGTCACAGCGGAAGTGAACCAATTGCAGGAAGCGGCCAACCAAATCTCTTCTGTGGTCAGCCTTATCACTGATATTGCAGGCCAAACCAATCTGCTTGCCTTGAATGCAACCATTGAGGCCGCCCGAGCTGGTGACGCCGGCAAGGGATTTGCCGTTGTTGCATCCGAAGTGAAGAACCTGGCAACACAGACCTCACGCGCCACGAGCGAAATTGGCGACTATATTTCCGGCATTCAGGACGCGACCCAAACAACAGTCAAAGGCATTGCAGATGTTTCAGCAAAGGTGAATGCAATCACCGAAGCCACTTCTGCCGTCGCCGCTGCTGTCGAGGAGCAACAGGCCGCAACAAATGAGATAACCCAAAGTCTCGACCAAGCTGCCCGCAGGACAACTGAAGTGACGTCAAATATCGATGTGGTTAACTCATCAGCGTCAGAGGCCGGTAGCGCAGCAACAGAAGTCAACTCGGCTGCTGGTGAACTGGCATCACAATCAAACACCTTGCGGGTCGTGGTGGACGATTTCCTGGTGGCTGTAAAGGAAGTCGTTTAACGACCGCGCTATCGCTAGTCTGTCATTGATTGTATTTCATCGTCGGCAGGGCGGTGCCCAGGTGCGCAAGGTTGCCGCCAAGGCGCAATTCGACAGCACTGTGGGCATTCATCCCACGGCGGCTGAAGAATTTGTGACTATGCGTGACAAGACGCGCTAGATATCAGGTGTCGCAGCGTACCAAGGCGTGCATCTGACCATCGCGTTGATAATCGGCGGCATCAACCCGCAGGCCAATATCGCTGGGGATTTTGTTCGCGTTCTTGATCTTGAACGTAACATTCTGACCCGCAGCCAGCTTAAGGCGACGCTTTGATACAACGGTGTTGGAATTCACCCGGATTATATTGAACTGGTACGGTATTGGTAGCTTCTCTCCAACATTCGTAACCCTGAAAACAGCAGCTCCCTTAAGGCACTCCGTCGAAACTTCGATGTGCTGCCCGTTTGTGGGCACGGTCGCAATCTGTTCGGCGCCAGTGTCGTTGGTGTCGTTGGTCGCAGCCTGAATGATGCCGGGGATAGCGGCAAGGGCCAGACCAAGCCCCATAACAAATAGAGGTAGTTTACGTTTCATTGGTTTCTTCCTTCTGAACGAAACACAAAAATTACGAATGCATTAAGAGCCTGAAACATTAACAAATCGTTTCCTTTTATTAATATTTTGTAAAAATGTGCTCGTGCTGTGCCTGATTTCCATTCTCCCAACGTAATGCAAGCATGTTGTCAGCAATTTACTGCATTGTGACTGGGATATGACTGGACCAGACAAATGAAACACCAACATAAAATTCTAATGGTCGATGATGATGTGTTGCTTCAGTCATTGGTCTCGCTACATCTTGAAGGGGCCGGATATTTGGTGGCAAAGGCCGGGTCCGGAAAGGAAATGTTCGATTGCCTGAACCAGGAAAAGGATATTGATCTGATCCTTCTGGATTTGGGATTGCCTGATGAAGACGGCATTGTTCTGGCTCGCAAACTTCGAGCGCGATCCAGCCAGCCAATCATCATTCTGACCGCACGTGAAGAGATGGATACCAGGTTAGCCGGGTTGGATGTGGGCGCAGATGACTATTTAACGAAGTCCGTTTCACCAGATGAATTGCTGCTCCGTATTCGAAACGTGCTCAGACGCACCACGGGAACAGAAACCACCCGCACCATGATGTCGGGCAATGCTGATGATGCTGTTCGATTTGATGGTTGGATTGTGGATATGTGTGGTTATGCCGTTACCTCACCTCAGGGCAAGATTATTTCTATGACACCGGGCGAATTTCGGGTCCTGGCAACATTGTTGAAAAGCCGTGGTCGCGTGCTTAGCAGAGACCAGCTACTTGATGCCATTACAGGACAAGAAGATGATCCCAGCGATCGCATGATTGATGCCTTTATAAGTCGCATCCGGAAAAAAATTGAAAAGAACCCTCGCAAGCCGGTTTATATTCACACTGTCACAGGTGTGGGTTATAAATTCCTTGGTTAAAAATACATTTTTTACGTAAAGTGAATTCATGTGTCGTTGGCAAACTTACTGTGGTCCCGCCATTTATCTGGATCAGCTGATCTATGAGCCTGAACATTCGCTTATTGATCAGAGCATGCACGCGTTCGAGTCCAAATCCGCGATCAACGCGGATGGCGTCGGCGTAGGCTGGTACGGTGATCGGGATATCCCGGGCATTTACCGGCAGATCCAACCGGCATGGAACGACAATAACCTCCGCAATCTGTCCCACCACGTTTCCGCCAGTCTGTTTTTTGCCCACGTCAGGGCCTCAACCGGCACAGCGGTCAGTATCTCTAACTGCCATCCCTTCGTGCATGGCAACTGGATGTTCATGCACAACGGCAGCATCAGCCACTTCGCCCAAATTCGCCGTGATATGGAAGCGGGTATTCCTGATGATGCCTACGGTCAGCGCCTGGGCACCACGGACAGCGAGGCTTTTTTTCTGATGATGTTTGCCAACGGCCTGGAATCGAACCCCGCCGCAGCATTCCGTGACACCATCGCCCAGGTGGAAACCATCCAATCCGCCCACGGGCTAGAGCCCGACATATCCATGGCCGCCGTTGTCACAGATGGTGAGCACATTACAGCCGTGCGCTATTCGTCGTCGTCGGTGCCGCCATCATTGTATTGGGATGGCAGTGGCAACCATGTGACGCTGGTCTCAGAACCCTTTACCAGCGATCCCGGTCAATGGACCGAGGTGCCGCCGGATCAGGTTTTACATGCCAGCCGTGAGGGCATCGGCGCAATCGTCGCGCTGCACTAGAACCTGGAGCATTAATCCTCAATATCAGTATACCCGAATGTTGAAATCCACGGTGCCAGCGTTTCCATAATCGGTGCCAGTTCAGCCTCATATGCGTACCAGCGATACCGGGCACGGGTATAGATAGCTTCGGTGACCTGATGGTAACTGGGTGTATCAATACGCCCCCGAGCACGGGCATTCTCAGCGTAATCCCGCACGCTGTCCTGCCATGGTAAGCCCAGAAACGTTAACAGCCCCCCCACCGCTTGATCGAAATCTGTGACCACATCTTCATAACGGATGGTGTGATGGTCCAGCGTTGTGTACGCGGCTTCGTGCATCCACAAATCCATCACAGCGTTATAGGCCACCGCACCGCGCTCAGTCGAAAAAAAGTTTGCCATGGCCGCATTGGGGCGGAAATTCTGCATAAAACAGCTCAGCACCACATCGCAGGGGTGGCGCATGGCCATGATGATTTTGCTGTCAGGAAACAGTGTCTGGATCAGACCCACGTTAACGAGGTGAAGCGGGAACTTATCCACCACACGCTGGCCCTCGGTACGTTCGACCTCGTCATCCACAAGACCGAAGTACAGTTTTCGGAGCTTGGCAATATCGTCCACGGTCAGGTCGGCCACGCCGCCCGGGTATCCACCAAAACCATCCCTGATTTTCGCGATGACCGCATCCAGCATGGGGCGCTCTTCGATCATCACAAGATCGCTGTGGGAATCCATGATCTGGCCCAGCAATGTTGTGCCCGACCGGGGAAAGCCCACCAGAAATACAGGATCAGTTTCGCCGTCATCGAAGCGCGCTGTTTGAGTCTCAGTTGGGTGCGCGGGCGGTGTCCAGGTGCGTAAGGTAGCCACACTGCGCAAAAACGCATTGCCCGCTTGCTCGTCCACACCTTCGGCGATCAGCGCCTCGGCATTACCGCGCGTCATGGCGGCAAAGGCACCCGCCGCATCCCCCGCCCGGTCGTACAGGCGAGATTGCTCAAATGCCACATCACGGGTCAGCGCGGCGGAAAGGTTTGCCGTATCCACCGTAGACAGCAGATCAATACCCGCCTGAAACGCGCCAGCGCGTCGTTCACACTTGGCCAAAACAAGCGAAGCATGAGGATGCCCAGGTTCAACAGTCAGCGCACGCGCGGCCATAGCCCGAGCATCGTCCAAACGGCTGAGTTCTTCATATAGGGATGCCAGGTTACCCAACGCCTCACCAAAATCGGCATCCAGATCAATCGCTTTTTTGAATGCCGCAATCGCATCATCAGTATCACCAGCGCGAGCCATCGCATTGCCCAACCCATTGTGGGCAGCAGCCAAACGACCATTCAGCTTGGTAGATTTCCGGTAGGACCCTACGGCCGCATCAATGCGGCCAAGCGACAACAGGACACCACCCAAATTCGCATGGGTTTTCGCATCATGTGCATCCAGTTTGATGGATTGTTGAAACGAGTCTTCCGCAGCCGCCAATTGCCCCATGGCGGCCAGCGCATTGCCCCGGTCATTCCATACAGATGCTGCGGTGGGGTCCATGGCTACCGACTTGTCATAAGCGTCCAATGCCTCTGGCAACCGGCCGGCTGATTTAAGGGCCAATCCCCAATTGGCGTAATGGGATGGATTGTCGGTACCAATTTCGATGGCCCTGCCCAGATAATGGGCGGCGTCTTCCGCCTGATCCAACTGGAAAGCAATAACGCCCATCATATGCAGGGCGGTCCCGTCATCTGGATTTTTGGCCAGATGTTTTTTCATCAACCTGGCCGCCGCCGGTACCTTACCCGCCTTCATAGCGCGTATGGCATCCGACATCAAAGATGGGGACGCTGAGGACGGTGAGGGTTTTTGCTTACGGCTCATAAGTCCGTATAAACCCTACAAGCAGAGAGCGATAGCCTCATCAAGCGTGAATATTTCTTCAAACAGCGCCCAACCCACAATGGCACCGGAAATATTTGGCAGGTATTTCAACGTGGACAGATCATCCAGCGAGCGCACGGTGCCACTTGAGATCACCGGCACACTCAGTTGACGCGCCATTTCCGTCGTCTTGGCGAAACTGCTGTCAGGCAGATCATCGCTGCGATCAATATCTGTATAAATAATGGCGCTGACACCGGCGTCCTGTAACTGGCGGGCAACGTCCATCGCGCTGACCGATGCCGCTTCCCGCCACCCGTCAATCATCACAGCACCACCGCGCTCATCAACACTAACCGCAATCTTGCCCGGGTACTGAGCGCAGGCTTCCATCACCAAGCGACGGTCCATGATCGCAGCCGTGCCAAGCACAACGCGCGTCGCACCATGGTCAATCCACCACTGGATCGTGGCCAAGGTGCGAATTCCACCAGCCACCTGAACCGGAATATCCACGGCGTCAATGATCGATGTAATGATATCAGCGTTGTGGCGACCGCCCTGTTTGACGCCGTCCAAATCCACGACGTGAATCCACTGTGCACCAGCCGCGGCAAACGCTTTGGCCTGGTCTAGCGGGTCAATATCGTAATACTTGGCGTTGTCGAACTCACCGCGTGTAAGGCCGACGCATTTGCCGTCCATCAGTTCTATATCTGGAAAAATCATCATGGCGGTAACTCCCGGTGGCTGTGTCTGTTTTCGGTGAGATTTATGCTTTCCTCACTAGCTTCATGATAGCGCATTTTGGACAATAGGTGTCCCATTCTCGTCATCAATTTAAATTGTAGCGCTAAAAGGCTGGAAATGCCCGGCATGTAGGCGTATATCCGTTGCCGAAATCGGTCTTGATTTATAATGCAAGACCAACCCTGGGACTAGAAATTTATAAAGGACGAAACCATGGCGGACAAATGGTCGCCCGATAGCTGGCGCGGAAAACCCGTTGTACACATGCCCGACTACCCTGATCAGTCAGTGGTCGACGCCGTTGAAGCACAGCTCAGCATATCACCACCACTGGTATTTGCCGGTGAAGCACGGCGGCTGAAACGCTCGCTTGGTGAAGTGGCAGAAGGTAAAGCTTTCTTGCTACAGGGTGGCGATTGCGCTGAAAGCTTTGCCGAATTTCATCCCGACAATATTCGCGATACTTTTCGTGTCATGCTGCAAATGGCGGTGGTTCTGACATTTGGTGCTGCATGCCCGGTCGTTAAGGTCGGTCGCATGGCGGGCCAGTTCGCCAAGCCGCGCTCATCCCCTGTTGAAGTCATTGATGGCGTAGAACTGCCCAGTTATCGCGGTGACATGATCAACGCCATGCCGTTTGTCGAAGCAGACCGAATTCCTGATCCTGAACGCCTACTTCGAGTTTACAACCAGTCAGCATCGACACTGAACCTGCTACGCGCGTTTTCACAAGGTGGTTATGCTGATCTGCACAAGGTTCACCAATGGAACCTGGGCTTTGTAAAAGACAGCGCACTGGGTGACCGTTATCAGGATCTGGCAGACAGGTTGGACGAGACGTTGGCCTTTATGGCGGCGTGCGGACTTACACCCGAAAATACGCCACAGCTTCACGAGACAGATTTTTACACCTGCCACGAGGGCCTGTTGCTCAATTACGAAGAGGCCATGACCCGCGTGGATTCCACGACCGGCGATTGGTATGACACGTCTGCGCATATGGTCTGGATTGGTGACAGAACACGTCAGATTGACCACGCTCATGTGGAATACATGCGCGGCATTTGTAACCCCGTCGCATTCAAAGCGGGACCGACGCTTGATCCTGATGACATGATGCGTCTTATCGATACCCTGAACCCGGCCAATGAAGCTGGTCGTTTGACCATCATCTCACGCATGGGTGCCGATGGTGTGGAAGAAGGTTTGCCCAAACTGTTACGGCGCGTAAAAAGCGAAGGCCGTAAAGTTGTGTGGGTTTGTGACCCCATGCACGGCAATACCATCAAGGCAGAGTCAGGCTACAAGACCCGGCCGTTTGAGAGAATTCTGAGCGAAGTTCGTGGCTTCTTCAATGCACACGAAGCCGAAGGTACCTACGCTGGTGGCGTTCATTTCGAAATGACGGGACAGGACGTAACCGAATGCACCGGTGGTGCGCAGGCTATTTCCGATGCCAATCTACAGGACCGTTATCACACCCATTGCGATCCGCGCCTGAATGCCAAGCAAGCATTGGAGCTCGCGTTCCTGCTGGCAGAAATTCTGAAGGAAAATCGAGACGCCATTCCTCAGAAGATCGCCGCCCAATCATGACAAAGTAAGGTCGTCAGATATATCAGGTATACCTGACGACCTGCTTACTTTCCGGTGATGTATACATGAGCGACGAACAGCCCAGTGTTAATAACAGTAACGGGAAGGATATGGACGAGCATATAAACGGCTGGTCCGATAGTTATTTCCTGAAAACCCGGAACATCGTCAGCAAGTTTGGCGACATAACCGTTACCTATGCCGTGTTTATGCGGCGGCCGGTGCTTTTTACCCCCCGATTGATGATCAACTGGATTAACGACGCCGCAAAAGCCCGCGGGGCCGATATCCAGATTGAACTGAACTACGCCGAAGGCGAATGGGCCGGCGCGGGCGAGCCACTGATGTATATCACCGGGCCTATGGTTCATCTGGTCGATCTGGAAACAATTTACCTGCAAAAGCTGGGGGCCGCGTGTGTGGGGGCGTACAATGCCTATGCCATGTGTACCGACTTGCCCAATGTGGCATTCCTGGCCATGGACGCACGCCATAATGCAGGTACAGAGATGGCCGATCTAATGGCCTATGCCGCATCTGTGGGCTCGGACGCCGCGCGCAAACGGGCCAATGCAAAGGGCTTTATCGGGAACGCCACCAACGCAACAGCACACTATTTTGGTAACGACGAAGGTATGGGCACCATGCCGCATGCGCTGATTGGCTACGCCGGATCAACCGTTCGTGCCGCCGAAATGTACGTGGAAACCTATCCTGATTCTCCCATTACGGTTTTAGTAGATTATTTCGGTCAGGAGATCGAAGATTCACTGGCCGTATGTAGACGGTTCCATGACAAGGCCATGGCAGGCGACGTAAGTGTACGCCTCGATACCCATGGCGGGCGATTTGTCGAAGGCCTTGATCCGCAGATTTCATACGCGGTTCTGGAACGCCATGTGCCCGATGCTATCCGCCGTTATCGCAACGAAACAGAACTGCGGTTCCTGACCGGTACCGGGGTTTCGGCAGCGGCCATCTATTACTTGCGTGAAGAGCTGGACAGTGGCGGCTACGAGAATGTGAAAATCGTCGCCTCATCCGGCTTCGGGCCACAAAAATGCAAAGTCATGGCCGATGTGAAGGCGCCAATTGATGTCATTGGCACAGGATCATTCCTGCCAGAAAAATGGTCGGAAACATACGCCACAGCCGATATCGTCACCTATGACGGCCGACCCAGTGTCAAAATCGGCCGGGAATTCCTGATCAGGCAATCATAAGGATCAAAGGTTTTTGGCTCGGTAGTCGCTCATCTTGCCAAGCAGTTCCAAAACCACTTCCAGCGTTTCAGCACCAAACTGTTTGGAAAGCCTCATCCGCGCCATATCATCTTCAGCATTTATCCGCAGATGGGTGAACAGGGCTTCCAAAACAAAAAAGACTGAATTGGGTGACAGTTTCCAGTCAGTCACGGGGCTGGTTGATGAAACCTCTGATAAATTGCTGTTGATGACGCTCAGGAACCAGTCCAGTCGCGTCTCCAGTTTCATAAAATGCGGTACCATGGAAACAAGCAGCTGGTTCAGCATGTTCTTGACGCGCATATCTGCATAAACAGATTCCCATGAAAACGCATCTTTCATGTCATCGCGCACCCGTTGCATGACGAGATAGGCGTCCTGTTCATATTGCTCGATCCGATCTGGCCCAGCGACCATACGAACAGCAACAAAGATACCGTTCAGAACCCGGCGGGATATGGCATCTGGATTCTTGGCAACGAATTCATCGTCTTTCAGCAAATGCGAAAACTGTTTTACGAGCACCCGGTCAAAAGCATTCACACGTTCAGGGTCAAATTGTGATTCGTTCTGCGAATTTGCGTAAACATTCATAGACCGCGTGATAGAGGTGGCAATTTTCTCGCTCTGGTCCTGAAACTTCGTGGTCAGCATAGCGATATCTTCGGGCAACAAATGGCCGCCCGGTTTTGCCGCCGTGGCATTCATGGCCTTAATAAATCCACTTACAACAGAATCGGCCAAAACTTCGCTTTGCCCTTTTGCATCGGTAGAAAGCGGTTTCGGTTTCTTCGCTGGTGCCGGAGTTGATTTAGGGGGCGCTGGGGCCGGCTTTACCGCTGCTGGCGGTGGCGGTGGAGCGGGCTCTGATGCCGGCTTTGCTGCTGGCGGTGGAGCAGGCTCTGGTGTTGGCTTTGCTGGTGCGGGCTCTGGGGCATGCTGCGTCTTTTGGACACCCGTGCTTTTGTATCCACTCTTGGTCGGAACGATCAGTTCGAAACTTCCTATATTTTGGTCGTTTTCAGCCATTTTTCCCATACCCCGAAGTCATATTCTCATGCGGAGCCGATTCCGCACAGTACAGTACACCATCTGATGGTTTCGCAGTAGCCATTTTTGAGGCATTCCATGCGTTGACACCTATACTAATGGTGCATAGGGTGCCGCCCAACGCTAAGATTTTCACAACAAAATTCGAGGAATTTATGACTGTTACCGTGCGGTTCGCACCAAGCCCAACTGGTCTGCTGCATGTGGGCAATGCTCGTATGGCGTTGGTAAACTGGCTGTTTGCGCGCAAACATGGCGGCCATATGATTTTGCGCCTGGATGATACGGATACGGAGCGCTCAACCCCCGAATTCGCCACAGCGATCGAGCAGGATTTAACCTGGCTTGGCCTGACCTGGGACAGCCATGAGAAACAATCTGCGCGGCTGGCACCTTATGACACCGCATTCGAGCGGCTGAAAGCCGATGGCCGGGTTTATGCCTGTTTCGAGACCTCGGAAGAACTGGAATTCAAGCGCCGCCGGGCCATGCGCGCTGGCAAGCCACCGATCTATGATCGTGCCGCACTGGATTTGTCTGCCGATGACATTCAGGCAAAGCTGGATAACGGTGAAGCCCCGCATTGGCGTTTTAAACTGAACCATGCGGAAATTTCCTTTGACGATCTGGTTCGGGGACCCGTCTCATTTGACGGGACCAATCTTTCCGATCCAGTTCTGGTGCGGGCGAATGGATCGTATCTGTACATGATGCCATCCACCGTGGACGACATTGATATGGCTGTCAGCCATGTGATCCGGGGCGAGGACCACGTGACCAATTCTGCCATTCAAATTCAGTTGTTCGAGGCCCTTGGCGCCACGGCACCCACGTTTGCACACCTGTCGTTACTGACCGATATTTCCGGTGCCGGGTTATCGAAGCGGGCCGGTTCTACCAGCCTCGGCGATTTGCGCCGTGATGGCATTGAGCCCATGTCCGTGAACAGCCTGCTGGCCCATCTGGGCACCTCCGATGATATCGCACCGTGCCTTCAGTTACAGGTACTGGCAGATGAATTTGATATGACTCACTTTGGCCGGGCCGCCGCCAAGTTTGATCCTGACCGCCTTTGGTCACTGAACGCCAGCCTGCTGCACGAGATGTCATTTGAATCGGTGCAGGACCGCCTAACAGAAATGGGCCTCACAAATTTAGGCCCTGCATTCTGGGATGCAGCCCGCCCCAATCTGGAAAAGCTGGAAGATGCAAAGATCTGGCATGACGTGTGTTTTGCCGAGATCAGCCCCAGCATTGACGCGGATGATCAGGACTTTATGGCGCAGGCCAAATCATTATTACCACCTGAACCATGGGACGAAGGCACCTGGGGTGCGTGGACAGGTGCCATAAAGGAAGCCACTGACCGCAAGGGCAAAACGTTGTTCCTGCCATTGCGGCTTGCGCTGACCGGGGCCGATCACGGGCCTGAGCTGAAAAAACTGTTGCCCCTGATTGGCCTTGCGCGGGTAACGGCCAGATTGTCCGGGGAGGCGGCATGACCCTGCACGTCCACAATACACTGAGCCGCACCAAGGAAACGTTTGAGCCGATTTCCAGTGACCATGTGCGCATGTATGTGTGTGGACCAACTGTCTACAACCTTGCCCATATTGGTAATGCCCGCCCGGTTGTGGTGTTCGACATGCTGGCGCGTTTGTTACGGCGGTTGTACCCAAAAGTAACTTACGTGCGGAACATCACCGACATTGATGACAAAATTAACGCGGCGTCCCGCGAAACCGGTGAAGACATCCGATCCATCACCGATCGCACGACCAAAGTGTTCCAGAATGACATGGCAGCATTAGGCTCGTTACCACCCGATGTGGAGCCGCGCTGCACCGATCACGTGGATCAAATGATCCGCATGACGGGCGAATTGATCGAAACGGGCAACGCATACGAAGCCGAAGGCCATGTACTTTTTAACGTGCCCAGCATGGCTGAGTACGGCCAGCTTTCCCGCCATAGCCGAGATGAACTGATCGCCGGTGCCCGCGTCGATGTAGCACCCTACAAACGTGATCCGGCGGACTTCGTGCTGTGGAAACCATCAGATGAAGCCACACCCGGTTGGGACAGCCCGTGGGGTCGTGGGCGCCCCGGCTGGCACATCGAATGCTCAGCCATGGCGCAGGAATACCTGGGTAATGAATTTGACATTCATGGCGGCGGGCAGGATTTGATTTTCCCCCACCACGAAAACGAGTTAGCCCAAAGCCGATGCGCCAATCACACCGGCAGCATGGCCAAGTACTGGATGCACAACGGATACCTGATGGCCGAGGGCGAAAAAATGTCCAAGAGCCTGGGTAATTTCTACACCGTGCATGATCTGCTAGACGAATTTCCGGGTGAGGCCATTCGGCTGGTGTTGCTGCAGACCCACTACAGACAGCCACTGGATTTCACCAAAGAAGGTATCGCCGAAGCAAAGCGCACACTGGACAAATGGTACCGCGCCATTGGCGACCATGTACCCGAAAGCGATGATGTGCCGGATAGCATCACCCGTGCCCTGTCAGATGATCTGAACACCCCAAAAGCAATTACGGAATTGCACCGCCTGTCGGGTGATGCGTCCAAGCAGGCATTCCTTGCCGCCGCAAACTTTATGGGCCTCATGCAACAATCAGCCGATGATTGGTTTAAGTGGAGCCCGGCAGACGCCGCACCAGTAGACGAAGCCGCGATCGAGGTTTTGATCACTGAGCGTACCGAAGCCCGCGCTAGCAAAGACTTCGCCCGCAGCGACGAAATCCGCGATGAACTGGCTGCGCAAGGCATTGTGCTGGAAGATGGCGCAGATGGCACGACGTGGAAACGGAAGAATTCGTGACTGTGAGCAGCGGCATGTTGATGACAACCGGGATCCATTTGTGGTTACAATGCCGAAGCCGGCACCACCCACATCCACACTTGACCCCCGGTCCGAGGCATGAAGCATCTTGAGCGATCCTGTAATCAAGGCCCTTGAAGTTCTGAATGATGCGTTGGCGCGCGATCCCAAAGCCATGACTGAACTGGTCAATATGAGGGTACCCTGTAACAAGGAACTATCCGATCATCCAACCATCCATACCACCCTCATGGGCGCCGATTTCCGGCTCGGCGTACTGGGTTTGCTGAACGGCGCACTGGGCAATTCACCTACTGGTGTCATTGGCGCTGAAGGTCAAACAACGGATGCGGGAAAATTTGTAAAAGTCCGGCGTTTTATCGACCTCCGACTGAACAAACTCGACATGCTAACATAGGCCAGAAGCGAATCTTTGCGCTTTGCCACACACGATTGAATGGTCTATTGTATTCATTCTATATGGGGGGCATGGTTTTAAAGACGCATTGGCATAATCAGTGGGTTTTTGCCAGTCGCCGTAAGCTAGGGCACCGGAGAGCAAATCATCTATGGCATCAAATACAGGAACATCGCTGGGTGCCCAAGATGTCGTCAATCTTTTAGATCACGACGTCTCGTCTAACGACGATAAGAAGCAATTACCAGATGAGACCAAGGCCTTATTAGCGGAGATAAGCCACGAATTACGCACGCCGCTGAATACTATTATTGGCTTCGCCCAAATGATGGAAGAAGAACTGCTCGGCCCCATCGGATCGCCACAGTACCGAGAGTACGCGGCCATGATTGGAAAATCAGGCAAGGGTATTCTGGATCATTTTGATGAACAGGTATCTCGCGAACGCCTGTCCGGCCTGAGAAGCTCAGAAGATTACGAGTACATTATCGAGTTGGCCCCTGATATGATCTGCATCTGTCGTGGCGGGATCATCAGCAAGATGAATGCTGCTGGCGTCGCCATGCTGGGCATGTGGGATGCAGATACTGTCGTCGGTCGCCCCATCGTCGATTTTGTTCACAATGACTATAAAGAACTTATGCTCAATGATATGGAAGCCCTGGTAGAGGAACGTCAGGTCGTACCCATCAAGTTGACCCTGGGAGACAACCGAAATATCGATATTGAGGTCAGCGCTCTGACGCTTCAAGTGGATGATGAAGCCACTGAGTCAGCGGTTATTTTCACAGCACGCGACGTGACTGAACGCCACCGGTCACTGATCAAAACCATTGACCGTGAAGAGCAACTGCGCAAAACCATGGACACGGTTGCTGATGGCATTGTGGTGATCGATAGCAGCGGAAACATTGAACTGATAAACATGGCTGGCGAAGCCATATTCGGATATTTACCCGGCGAGATGATTAGCGCTGATTTTGGCCCCATGCTCGGACGATCACCGGAAAACTCGAATGCTGATGTGGCCGAACATATTTTATCCATGGACGGCGGTGAAACCACTGGCACCATGCGTGAGTTCGAAGGGGTTCGAAAAGATAACTCTATTTTCCCGCTGGAAATCACCATCAGCCAAATGATTGTTGGCGGACGGCGACTCTACATCGGGTCGTTCCGAGATATTTCTGACCGAAAAGAAAAAGAACGGGAACTTAGACGACTGGCAACCCGGGACCCATTGACCGGTCTGCCAAATCGTTACCTGTTTGAGCAAAGTTTGGATGAGGCCATTGAAACCACGAATTCAAATGGTGGCCGTTTTGCTATTCTCAATATTGATCTCAATTCATTCAAGAACATCAACGAAGCACTGGGCCATGTGTTTGGCGACAAGATTATCAAGGCGGTGGGGGAGCGGCTTGAAGAATGCCTGGGCGGTGCCGGCATGGTTTCACACCTGGGCAGCGATGATTTCCTCGTTATCGTCACTGGCAACCCGGACACCTACACGCTCGAAACCATGGCGAGTTACATCTGTAGCGAACTTTCAAAACCGTTGCATGTGGACGAAAAAGAAATCTTCACGTCGTGCACTATTGGCATCTGTATATACCCGGACAATGCGCTGGACCGCGTGGAAATCATGCAACATGCTGATACAGCCATGCACCATGGTAAAGCCACAGATATCGGCGGTTTTGTCTTTTATGAAGAGCACTTGAGCGCACAGGTTTATCGAAATCTGGATATTGATCGCAACCTTCGCCGGGCAATTGAGAGAAAAGAGTTTAAGCTTCTATACCAACCGAAGATCGATTTACAGAGCCGTAAGATTATCGGCTGTGAAGCCCTGATCAGATGGGAAAGCGCGGAGCTTGGGTTTGTTCCCCCTGATGAATTTATTATTGTGGCTGAACGTTCTGGCTTGATCATTGATATCGGGAACTGGGTTCTGGATGAGGCTTGTCGGCAAGGCAAGGAATGGATGGATAAGGGACTGCCTGCTGTTCATGTGGCGGTCAACCTGTCGGCTGTCCAATTCCTGCAGGGCGACATTGATGAGTTGATCACTGGGGCGGTCGCCAAACACGGTTTTGATCCTGAGCGTCTGGATTTAGAGCTCACCGAAACCATGCTTGTGGTGAACCCCGAACAAACCATCAATACGCTGAAAAGGATGAAAGAGCGCGGCATGTCGGTTTCCATGGATGACTTCGGCACAGGTTACTCGTCCCTCAGCTTCATGGCCAAATTGCCGTTGGATAATCTGAAGGTCGACCGGTCGTTTGTCATGCATCTACCCGAGGACCGTGATGCTGCCACGCTGGTTCGCACCATCGTAACCATGGCCCAGCAACTGGGCCTCGCCGTTATCGCAGAAGGCATCGAAACGGCCAGCCAGGAAGCATTCCTGAGCGCGCTCGGCTGTGAAATGGGGCAGGGCTATTTGTTTGGCAAGCCCATGGAACCCTCAGATTTTGAAGATCTGGTCCGCAACGGTCTTTAGCGGTGCACAGCCTGCAAGCCGCCCGTTGATTAGATGCCGAGCAGAATATCGAAAAATCCACTGGATCAGCAAGTATCGCGACCACCAATGGACAGAGTTCTTGAGACTTCCCATCAAATAAGGCACTCTCCGGCCTCTCATAAAGAACCTTGATTGCAATGGCATGACTGACAACCGCGTTTATATCTATGATGTGACGCTCCGCGACGGGGCGCAAACCCAAGGTGTGGACTTTAGCACCGCAGACAAGGTCGCCATTGCCCTTGACCTGGATGCCTTGGGCGTTGACTACATCGAAGGGGGTTGGCCGGGAGCCAACCCAACGGATGATTCATTCTTTGCTGATCTGCCGACCTTAAAAAATGCCACGTTTTCCGCTTTTGGCATGACGCGCCGCGCCGGACGCAGCGCGGAAAATGATCCTGGCCTGTCCACGTTAATCAACTCAAGCGCTGCCAACGTGTGCATGGTAGGCAAAACCTGGGATTTTCACGTGGATGTGGCGCTCGAGATCGACCGCGACGAGAATGTGGCCATGATCCGCGACAGCATTGAGCGCGCCAAAAGTGATAAATCTGAGATCATCTTCGATGCCGAGCACTTTTTTGATGGCTATAAAGCCAATGCAGCGTACGCCATGCAATGCGTATGTGCCGCCTATGAAGCCGGTGCCCGGTGGATTGTCTTGTGTGATACCAATGGCGGCACCCTGCCCCACGAAATCACTGACATTGTTACCGAAGTGTGCAAACAGGTGCCGGGCAGCCACTTAGGGATTCATTGCCATGATGACACGGGCAATGCCGTTGCCAATACCCTGGCCGCTGTACGCGCCGGGGTGCGTCAGGTGCAAGGTGCCTTGAATGGACTGGGCGAACGGTGCGGCAATGCCAATTTGATCAGTGTCATCCCCTCGTTAATGTTAAAAATGGGCTACACCACTGGCATCACCGAAGACGGTTTAAAGCAGCTATCCAATCTGTCACACAAATTGGACGAGCGCCTGAACCGGGCGCCTGATCGCACGGCACCCTACGTGGGGCAGTCGGCTTTTGCACATAAAGGTGGCTTGCACGTGTCGGCGGTTGAAAAGGACCCCCGAACCTACGAGCACATCGAACCCGCGCAGGTTGGCAACCACCGACATATTGTCGTCTCAGATCAAGCTGGTCGATCAAACATTCTCGCCAGATTCCGTGAAATCGGCATCGACATTGATGATAAAGACCAAAAAATCAATCGCCTGGTCGAAGTGGTCAAAGAACGTGAATTCTACGGTTACGCCTATGATGGTGCCGAGGCCAGTTTTGAATTACTGGCCCGTAGCGAATTGGGTACCGTGCCGGAATATTTTCAATGCACCAGCTTCCGGGTTATTGATGAGCGTCGCTGGAACGCGAAAAATGATCTGGTCACCATGTCCGAGGCCACCGTCAAGGTGCGTGTTGGCACGGAACAAAACATGGCTGTCGCCGAAGGAAACGGTCCGGTAAACGCACTGGATGCTGCCTTGCGCTCCGTACTGATCCCTATTTATCCAGTGCTGGAAGATCTTCGTCTGGCTGACTACAAGGTTCGTATTCTGACACCGGGCGACGGCACCCGCGCCGTCACCCGTGTGATGATCGAATCCACCAACAGTGCCGGAGATCGCTGGAACACAGTGGGTGTTTCCACCAACGTGATCGACGCCTCATATAATGCGCTGCGCGATAGTTTGACGTACCGGCTGTATCAGACCCAGACAGAATCCCAATCTGCGTCTGTGTCTGTAAAAACACCGGCAGCTTAAGGCGGAGTCCTGAACGTTGGCCGGTACCGATTCAACCCTTTCTGAAGCCTCCCTTCCAGGCGGCACCACACCGGCAATCATTCTGGTTCGCCCCCAGTTGGCCGAGAATGTGGGCATGTGCTGTCGTGCCATGCTCAATTGCGGGCTGGATGATTTACGGCTTGTGGCACCAAAACAGGGCTGGCCCACGGAAAAAGGCCGCGCAGCCGCCTCGGGCGCGGATTTGGTGGTGGATGGCGCAAGAATTGTTGAGACCACGGAAGAAGCTATCGCAGACCTGACCCTTGTGTACGCCACAACGGCCAGGCCCCGTGATTCATCGGGTAGCGCACAGGTGCCCAAACAAGCCGCCATTGAATTGCGGCAAGCCTCGGAAAAAGGCCAAAAGACCGGCATTATTTTTGGACCTGAGGCAAAAGGGTTAAACAATGACGACGTGGCGCTGGCCGATTCCATTCTGGCCGTCCCCCTGAATCCAGCGTTTAAGTCATTGAATCTGGCGCAGGCCGTGTTCTGTATATCGTATGAGTGGTTTCAGGCAGGCGTGGATACGGACGTGTGGCGCAAGGCGGCCACCACCAAGCCGCGGGAATTGGCTCCGAAAAAGGACCTCGTCCATATGTTTGATCACCTGGAAACAGAGTTGATCGATTGTGGGTTTCTGAACCCACCCGAAAAACGGCCCGCCATGATTCAGAATATCCGAACCATGTTTCAGCGTGCCCAGCTAACCGATCAGGAAGTGCGCACCATGCGCGGCATTATTTCCGGCCTGACCCGAAAGCATGAGCGCAAGCGTTAGAGCAAAACTGGAGCAAATTAGCTCAATTTGCAAAGGTGGCTTTGCGTAATATAAAAGGAGCAAAACTGGGGCAAGTGGAATCACTTGTGAACGTGGCTTTGCGGAAATACTCCAACTTTAAGCCGCTGCAATGGCCTCGATTTCCACCAGCAGGCTGGGATCAGCCAACCCCGATACAATAAGCAATGTTGAGGCCGCCACATGGCCATCCAAATACTTGTCGCGGATTTCTCGGTAAAGGCCCACATCCTCGCCACGGGTCAGGAACACGGTAATTTTCACCAGATTGCCTTTATCCATCCCGGCATCGTCTAGAAGAGCAATTATGCGCCGCCAGCATTCTTCCATTTGGCCGCGCGAGTTACCGGCCAGATTCCCGTCATTTGTGATGCCAATTTGCCCTGAGATGTTCAGCCATCGAGTAGCCCCTTCCACACATAAGGCTTGGGCGTAATCCGACGCCGGTGGCGCAACCGTCGAGGGGTTATGGATAGAATACATGGATATTTTTCCTTCCCGTTTAATAGCTCTGGCCCGTTTAATAGCTCTGGCTCGCTTTATAGCTCTGGCCCGTTTTCCTTGATGTGCGGGTCTTTACTAAACCCGTTCTGATATCCAGATGGCAAGTCGAGAGCCTGTTTTGACCAAGCCCTTCAACGCCTCGTAACCGGGTGCGCCTTCTGCATCGTGCTCGAGCCCTGTATCGCGGTGTTCCAGCTCTTCCTGGCGAAATTTTTCGCACGTTGCCGCCAACTCTGGCTCATAGTCGCCCAGCCTGGCGATCTGGTTACTGTAATGCTCGTCGATAACCTCTTCCACGGCAACGGTACACGCCATAGCCGCCTTCTCGCCCAACAATGCGGTACCGGCACCCAAAGCAAATCCGGCAACGTGCCAGACCGGCAACATGGCGGTTGGTCGGGTCCGATGCTTGACCGCAAGAGCTTCGAAGGTCGAAAGGTGCTCACGTTCCTGATCGGCCATGTGTTTGATAACCGGTGCAATAGCACGATCACCCAGCACGGCCAGCTGGCCTTCGTAAATTCGTACAGCGCCGTATTCACCCGCATGATCCACCCGGATCATCTGCTCGATGGTTTTCTCGTACGTTGCATCACCCGGTAATGAGTCCCTAATGCGGCGTGGTTGATTTTCTGATTGATCGCTCATTTTCTTCTCGTGGTGTTTCTCGGGTCTATCGCGTTTGCATGCGTTTCAGGCCGAACAATGTAGCAAATCCCAGCACCAGATACGCCAATGAATTGTAGGCCGCCATGGAAATGCCAAACAGTGCCCAGTTCAACTGGTCACAACTCACAGCCGGCTTATCCAACAGGGATGCCTGAAGATCGGCCACCGACATAACGCCCGGCAACGAGCCGCCACAACCGGCGGCGGACACCCACCAATGTTGCTCAACGCCCACATGGTAAAAGGCTATGCCAGACCCGATGAAAAGCAGGGGGATACACAAGCCAACCAAAACCCGGCGGGCTGAGCCGCGTGGCATGAGAATTGCGGCCAGCGTCAACAGACTCACGAAGGCATAGGGGACGCGCTGATACAAACACAGGACGCAGGGCTCAATATGGAAAACATATTGCGCCGTATAGGCCGTGGCCAGAGCCACAAGGCAAGCCATCATCAGGCTAACCGGTACAAGGCGCGGCCAGTCTGCTGATCCATCCGGAATAAACAAGACGCTGTTCATACGGTCTCCAAGGCTCCTGATCTTCTAAAATGATGTAAAAACAGGGTATCCGTTAATGGCATGTGATCAAAGCGGATTAAAGAATAAACCGTACCAGAACGAAACCACCCACCAACAGAGCGCAAAACACGATCGTCAAAAGCTGTAGGCGGCGCTCAATAAACGTGCGGATGGGCTCGCCAAATCTCCACAACAGGGCCGCGACCACAAAAAATCGAGTGCCACGGGCCAGAATGGACGCAATGATAAACGTAACGGGATCAAGGGCGGCGACACCGCTTAGAATCGTAATCACCTTGTACGGGAACGGCGTTATGCCTGCGATGAAAACTGCCCAGGCACCCCATTCTTCGTACTTGGCCTGAAAAATACCGAATTTCTCGGTATAGCCATAAAAGGCCAACAAAGGCTCGCCCAGTTGCTCGAATAAATACAACCCAATGACATAACCCAATATGCCACCGAGCACAGATGTGATGGTGCAGATCGCCGCATACGCCCATGCTTTCTGTCTTTTTGCCAAAACCATCGGGATAAGCAACACATCGGGGGGAATTGGAAAGACTGAGCTTTCAATAAATGAGATGCCGCCCAGGGCCCAGCTTGCGCGTGCATGCGCCGCCAGCCCCATCGTCCAGTCATAAAGCCGCTTGATCACGAATTGCGTATCCCGTTTGTCGATATGGTTGACTCGTTTAGCAGTCTCGGAGAGTGCACGCAATGAAGCAAAATAATCGCGAAAACCCGCACCTGGGTGATTGACCCGACGAGACCCATCGCTAATATGCGCCCAATAGGTCGATGCAGCCCCTGTGGCGGAATTGGTAGACGCGCGGGATTCAAAATCCCGTTCTGGCAACGGAGTGGGAGTTCGATTCTCCCCGGGGGCACCACCTATTATATTTCCTCTGACATATATTTATGATAAAATCATGTCGGGTGTGCGGCATGGGAATTAATATATTCGCCTATGACTGAGCTAATTAACAAAGCGAGCTGGCCTAGAACCAGCCACGGGACCATTGATTGGGAAGCGGTATTCGAAGAGCCGGGGAGTGGTTTGATCCCTCTCGTGGAAAGCGCTCATTCCGCCGAAGCCATTGTGAAAGTTGTCCGCGTCATTATAGAGGCCTTGTTCACACGGCAGTCGGACCGCCCTTTGCGTGATGGGTTTCTGACCACGGTCGATGACATTGCCACACAGGACCTCACAACCACCAAGAAGCTGTCTACGGCGCTATTGCGTGAAGTCAAAGATGACCGAATTGCCCGGGCCACGGCATTTATTAAACAAAAAAAATCAGGACGGGCCTCTGATACGGACGCGACAGCGGACCCACCGGAAACCGGCGGCAAGCAGGAAAATTTACCACCGTTCAATACGGCCCTGGCACAGACCATCGAAAAGCGGCTGGTTGTTCTGCGCGGTAATGGTGTGGATGGCGAGTTTGGGGGCACGCCGTTGCCCTTTCCATTGTCGCGAAAATTCTGCGAACACCTGATGACAATAATTGCCGAGCATGTGGCCCCTGCTCTCGCCCAACATGCGGCTGAGATCATTTCGAAATCCGAAAAATTGCCCGAAGCCGACCAGGTAAAAGATATTGTCAAAGCGCTCGATACCAAAAAACATCGTGAAGCCCTATGGGAGCACTGGTGTGTTGAATGGAAGGTTGTTACCGAGCAAGCAAAGGACCACTCCGTTTGGGACAAAATTTGCCAGCCATCCGACAGCTATCAGCCGCCTCTGAATGACGATAACGAAATGCTCATGGGCCTGTTTGCGAGAACGCCCGATACCATGGATAGACAGTCCACAGCCCTCTATCAAATTGCGGGCCAAGGTGAAGGTGCCAAGAAAGCCTTTGAAGAATATCGACAAGGGAAGGATGTGGACGCGGCGCTACTCTCGGCATGCTATCAGGAGCCCAACGTTTTTATAGCCAGCGGTTTCCTAAAAGACATCATGCGCGACCATAGCGACGACGTGCGGCATGAGACATTCCCGCTAACAATACGTTTCCTCTCATCGCGTATTAAATAGGGGGAAACCTATTCACGCCGGGAGCATCACCTATAAGATTTCCACTGACATCTATTTATGATAGAAAAATATCGATATTACAGCAGGGAACCCGATATATTCACCGATGGATAAAAAAATTAACAAAGCGAGCTGGCCACGAACCAGCCACGGAACGATCGATTGGGAAGCAGTATTTGAAGGCCCTACCGATGGCCTGGTTTCTTTTGTGGAAGATGCTCGATCCACAAAAGCCATCGTAAAGGTCGTTCGCGTTATCGTGGAGGCCCTGTTTGCACGGCAATCGGACCGTCCTTTACGCGATGAATTTCTGACGACGGTCGATGGCATCCCCAGGCAGGGAGGTCCGGACGGAAACAACGTCGCCCACAACAAGGAACTGGCACTCGCCTTGCTACGTGACATCAAGGATGACCGAATTGCCCGCGCTGTCATACACGTTGAACAGCAAAAGACAGGGCGTGAGACTGACAATCCTGCCCAAGCAGACGATAAACCTGACACACCGAAAACAGATCACAAACAAGTCGATTTGCCACCGTTTAACACGGCTTTGGCAATGACTATTGAGAAACGATTATCGGTTCTCCGGTGCAATAGCGTGGATGCGCAACTGGGCACAGCACCATTGCCCTTTGTTTTGTCGAAAGCGTTCAGCGAACATCTGATGGCCATTATCGCAGAACACATTGCGCCGGCGCTGACCGCACAAGCAGCCAGAATCATTGAGAGAGCCTATAAGCTACCAGACGATGAGCGGTTGGATAGCATCTTTACCGCGTTGAACACCAAAAGGCATCGTGAAGCCCTGTGGGAACATTGGTGCGCGGCATGGACAACCCTTACCCAACAAACTAAGCCGCCCAGTAAACCGGAAGAACAAAAAAAGAGTGTGATGGGTGTATTCAGCAAAAAACCAAAGAGGCGCCCCGGACAAAGAGAGCTGACCCTGGAAGAATGGGAAGTTGCTTGTACCGTGGCTCAGGAGGATAATGCATCCGCCCTAGTCATTTGGGGTAAAATTTGCCAGTCGTCCGATGATTACCAAGCCCCCCGGGGCGAAGACAATACCATCTTAATGAATCTGTTTGCCAGAACACCGGAAGCCATGGACCGACAATCCACAGCCCTCTACCAAATTGCGGGTCGGGGTCGCGATGCACCGGAAGCCTTCGAAGAATACCAGAAAGGCAAAGACGTGGACACGGCGTTGTTGGCAGGTTGTTACAAAGACCCGAATGTTTTCATCGCCAGCGACTTCTTGAGCAAGATCATGCGCGACTACACCGATGATGTGCGTCACGATAAATTCCCGCTGACGGCACGTTACTTGGCCTCCTTCATGGGGTAGGTCGAGCAGGTGAAATGAAGCATTGCTGCTCCGTAATGTTATCTGGCAATGTTATCTGGCAATGTTGACAGGTGATGAAGCAGGAACTACACAATCCGGCAACGATGATCATGTATGTAACTGAAATCAGTGTATACTGAACTTTCCAAGAATTTAGGGACCCTATCCATGTCAAAGATGCAGTTTTCCGTGTACGAATTTATGGCCATCATGGGGCGCATTGATGAAGACCTGACCAGTGCCAAACATCCGGAAGGCTCTGTCTTTCTGGAATGGGAAGATCAGTGGCGTCAGATGGAAAAGAAACTGGATGCATTGGCGCCGATGGAGCGCGCCGATATGCTGTTCGATGCCAAGGTGACCATCAACGCTATTTCCGAAGCCCACCTGCGCCAGGTCGTCGACGTGGTCGCCAGTCAGGTAAAAATGCAGGAAGACCTGCATGAAAAAGACGATCCGGATGCGGATGAAGAAGATCTGGCTATGTGGCGCACCCGCCTGCGCGATTTGAGCGGCGTTCTGGCGTCCTTTGTGGCCGGCGACTAGGCACCATCACCTTGAAACAACATATCCGGTAGCCATGTCCCGTGGAAAACACGACAAACTCTGGATTGAATTCCTCGACTGGTGCCGCGAGCGCCAGCTAAAGGCTTTGCCTGCGCATGCCTGGACCGTTGCCGCATACCTGCGCTGGCGCGAAAAACAGTTTCAGGGCAAAGCGGATTTCGTGTCCGCGGACCGGGTCATTAAAATCATATCCCGCGCGCACCTTCTGACCGGCTATAAATCGCCTCATGACCACCCGGTGATTGCCAAAACCATTGCCTCTATCGCGCGCACCCGCACCACAACGCCGGACCGCTCGGACCTGTTCAGTGACAAGGATTTTGCGGCTACGCCCAAAACGGCCCGTACGCCCAGTGAACCCGAGCCGGATGATGATGAAGAGCCCCCGGAAGAGCCGCCTCAGGTGGTGTCCGGCATCCGAACCAATTTCTCATTGCGAACCCAACCGAAACTCGTCAGCCGACGCCCCAATAGCGTCTAGAAAGATACTGTGTAGTATGTACAAACAAACGGCCTGCCAGATGGTCACCCAGCTTAAAGCCGGTGACATCAGCCCAACCCAAGCCATCGAAGCCGCGTTTGATCGCATTGACGCGGTGGAATCGCAGGTTCGCGCCCTGCCAACCCTGTGCAAGGACCGCGCGCTGGCTGCGGCCGCTGCACTGGAAACCAACACCGCACTGCAAAATGATCGACGCGATGACCCGGCGTGGCTTGCCGGTCTGCCCATCGCCATCAAGGATTTATCCGACGTCGAAGGGGTGCGCTCCACACATGGATCGCCGATCTTTGCTGATCTGATACCGGACGCCTCTGATCTGCTGGTCGAACATCTTGAGAACAACGGCGCCATTGTTATTGGCAAGTCCAACACGCCGGAATTCGGTGCTGGCGGAAATTCATTCAACGAGGTTTTCCCGTCCACCGTAACGCCCTGGGATACGCGCATGACATCGGGTGGATCATCCGGTGGTGCGGCGGCATCCTTGGCATCCGGTGAAGTCTGGTTGGCAACGGGTTCTGATTTGGGTGGATCGCTCAGAACGCCTGCCAGCTTTTGTGGCGTGGTGGGCCTGCGCCCATCACCCGGACGCATTGCCAGCGGCCCGGCGCCGCTGCCGTTTGACACCATGTCCGTACACGGTCCCATGGGCCGCAATGTGGCGGATGCGGCTTTGTTTCTGGATGCCATGGTTGGCCGCGACAGGCGCGATCCTCTGTCCATGGAAAAGCCAGACGTGCCATTCCTGAATGCAACCACCGAGACCCCTCGTAAACGCCGCGTGGCCTACAGCCCTGATCTGGGTGTGTCGCCCGTTGATCCTGAGGTGGCTCGTGTTTGCGAAGGTGCCGTGAACAAGCTGGCGAAAGCGGGGTGGGACGTAACCGATGATGTGCCGGATTTCACGGGTGTAATGGATATATTCCAAACCCTGCGTGGGATCAGCTTTGCCACCGGTATGGATGATCTCTACACCAACCACAAAGACCTGTTGAAGCCGGAAATTATCTGGAACATCGAAAAAGGCCAGCAGCAAACCACGGCAGATTACGGCAAGGCCGAACGCGCCCGTGGTGCATTCTATCAGGTTATGGCCGCATTCTATGAAAGCCATGACCTGCTGATCTGTCCCGCCGCCTGCACGCCACCGTTTCCGGTGGAAACCCGGTACCTGGAAAGCTTGGGTGATGTTCAGTTCTCCACCTATATGGATTGGCTGACCCTGCCCAGCGTGATCACGGTCGCCGCGGGTGCCACAATTTCACTACCTTGTGGTGTAACCGGGGCTGGCTTGCCTGTGGGGCTACAACTGGCCGGACCATCCTGTGGCGAGTATCAGGTCATCGCCGCCGCCTATGATGCAGAACAAATTTTGGGTATGAGCGGGCGCGTGCCCATGGACCCTATCACCCGGTAGTTACGTTGCTTGACCACCAGCAAGCGCCCCCTACTATGACGTAATATAACCAAGGAGAATTCAGTTGAGCGACGTAACCGGTAATAACGAAAGCCTGCACGGGTACTATTTTGAAGACCTGGAAATCGGCATGTCCGATATCTACGCAAAGACCATTACGGATACCGATATCGTGCTGTTCGCCGGCATTTCAGGTGACACCAACCCGGTTCACCTGAACCATGAATTCGCCTCGGAAACCATGTTCGAAGGCCGCATTGCCCACGGCATGATCAGCGCCGCCTTCATCTCAACCGTCATCGGGACCAAGTTACCCGGACCGGGCTGTATCTATGTGGGTCAGTCGCTCAAGTTCAAAGCCCCGGTCCGCGTCAATGACACGGTAACGGCGCGCGTGACCATCACCAAACTGGTGCCCGAAAAGCGGTTCATTGAAATGGACACCGTCTGCACCGTAAACGGCAAACCCGTCCTGACCGGCGAAGCCACGATCATGGTGCCGTCTAAAGACAGCTAGAACCAAGGAGTGTTCGGTGAGCCACCCATCAAAGCAACATCGTGCCACCTGCCACTGCGGGGCAGTCGAATTCAAGGTTCGCCTGACGGACGAGTTCAACACGATTCGGCGATGTTCATGCTCCTATTGTAGTATGCGTGGTGCAGTGGCTGCTTCTGTGGAGCTGGATGGCATTGAATTTGTCAAAGGTGAAGAACTTTTAACGCTCTATGAGTTTAATACCAAGACTGCAAAACACTTTTTTTGTTCAATTTGCGGCATATACACCCATCACCAACGCAGATCGAACCCCAATCAGTTTGGCATAAACGTTGCCTGCCTAGAAGGGGTAAGCCCTTTTGATTTTGCAGAAGTTGTGGTTAACGACGGTATTAATCACCCATCAGATGCTTCAAAAGGCCCGTTGATCGCTGGCATCCTTCGATTTACAGATAGCTGATAAGCAATCACACAGATCAAGGTATGCGGTATATTCAATTTACAATTCTCCGGGGACAGTTACCGAACTATTTCGGATTTGGCCCGGGTCTCTTCGGGTGAGCAAACGGCCTAGTTGAGCTTCCGGCTTTTAACAGACAAATCGGTAACTGTTCCCTTATTCTGGGTTTAGGTTTGTTTAACCGGAAAGTTGTTATGGGTCGCGAAGAATGCCACGCCATAGGGCTCGAGCAAAACGGAATACATTGACAGCAATTATGAACAAGAATGCGTAGTACAATATCTCGCCAATGGAATCTTCATTCCAGGTTACTTGACAAGAATACTCCTCGGCCTCATCTGGATACGGATTAAGTGGTAGCTGACCAGAATCACCCGTTACGAATCGACAAAATCCCTTTGGCTCTACACCTTCCGTTGTTATAAGAAGCCAAATGCAAATCATTGCGCTAAATGCAAAACCAAGAATGACAATTCGTACAATGGGTTTTTGGAATGCGCGCGTAATTCTCATTGCCATTTCCTATATTTTCCAATGGATGTGGTTATCCGATTGTTTCTCCAACAAAAACCCTGGCGCTGTTTTTGCAGACGTTCTTTCAGGGCATCATAACGCAGTAGTTACGAGTATCTCAGATTGATAGGCGGCGAGCAAATTCACGCGCCACCTATCATCGATATTAGCTTCTGTTATGGATAGAGATGTGGAAACGCATCGGGTTTTTGTTTTATCCATGGTTTTTCCCTATGAAGACGTCCAACATATTCACCGAAGTCGGAAGTCTTTTCCTTCGACGTACTGTTCCATACAGTCCCTACCTTGGCAGCATCTTTTGGGCCAGCAACCCGCTCTGTGAGCCCTTTCAGAAATTTGGCGCTAGCATCAATATTGGCTTGCGCATCGTTCATATCTTCCGGTTTCTTACCAGTAAGCCGAGCACCGGTTTCCTTGTTCATATTCATCGGCATACTGGAATTTGACAGGCCAGTTATATCTGCTAAATCGTTGAGCCCTCCTTTGTGCCCACGCGCATTCTCTGCCCACATGACGGCCCGAATGAGGTCTGGATCCACCCCGTGTTTTATGGCTGCTTGTTCAATTGTCTTATTGTGCTTTTCAACCGCATCCCAACCCAAGCCTGATGATTCGTACCATGTCTTCTCACTTGTAGCATCAGGGTTAGTGCGGATTTTAAATAACCCCGGTTTGTCGTTAACGATGGCATCAATGCGATCTGGCCCCTTGGTGATAAAACTTGAGTCATATTCGCTTTGGGCCTGAGCCCGTTTGTCCTTGTTGGCATAAGGATCATTCGCCAGAGCTTCCAATTTGTCGAGACGGCCTCGCCATGCTGGCGCAATTGTATCGGTACCGTTGGTATCAGATGTAGTTTCGTGTGTTGACGGGTGCCGACTGGCATCGGAACCAGCACTAAGCGTACCCTTCAACGCCTCAGCTTTTTTAGCAGGCAGCTTCGCTACGGTGCTCTCAAACAACTCCTTGGCCTGAGATGGGTTGTTGGCGTGAACCTGTTCGATAAGGTCAGAGACTTCGGCTATGGCTTTGTCATCGCCATTGGCAATGGCGCCGGCTGTAAACGTTGACAGATCACCTGTACCGGCAATCTTACGAAGATGCTCCGCAGTTCGTCGGTTGGAGGAGGTCGCCGCATTACTTAGCTCAGGCAATGGCCTGTTTGCTCTTCCTGTAATCTCACTAATGTCCTCAGCATGTGATCGTGTTTGAGGCTTTACCAGCTTTTCCACTTCTGCTTTGGCCCTATGCATGCGATTGACCTTTGCCACCTGTTGCTTTGTGGTTTTGATCTTGGGTGCATTATCCGGTTCATTTGGTAACAGGCTATCACGCTGGGCGGTACCGTGTGGTGAAGGGCGGTTCTCCAGGAGCGAGCGGCTCGACGCGCCTTGCTGTTGAAAGGCCGAAAGGGTCGCCCCACCTGGATTGATCAAGCCATCGCTTCTTACACCCAATTGTCGCTGTGCAGACTGAATGGCATTGCTGGTTTTCAGGCCGTACACACCATCGATCTTGTCCGTATATAACCCGGCATCGAATGCAACCCGTTGAACAGATGATACGTCAGCGGGTGCGCTGGAGAGAATGTTTGGTGCTGCTACAGGAGCGATAGCGGCCATGAGAAAAATCCTTTTCTGAATGCTGGTGAGACAAAAAAACCGCTGCCTCCAACCAAGGAGCAGCGGTTATGTGTGTGACGTTAGAAATCAGGCACATCGGTGCCGTGCGCTTAGGATACTCAAGCACAAACTCACATCATTGTCAAGGAATTAATGCTTATAATGGATATTTTATGCCGTCGACCCCAAATCAATGCCATTTTCCGCACTTGACCCAAGAGCCCCGCGTTGACACTGTCTCAACACAATGAGGATATTTCGACACTACGAAGGATTGCCCGAAGACTACCGGCAGGCGGTGATTGCCGTTGGTAACTTCGACGGGGTTCATTTGGGCCATCAGGGCGTTATTCAGGAAGCCGGGCGTATTGCGGCGGCCAATAACGTGCCGTGGGGCGTGATGACGTTCGAGCCTCACCCACGCATGTATTTCAAGCCGGGCCAACCATCATTCCGCATTACGCCGCTGCGCGCTAAATCCCATGCGGTGGGCACGCTGGACGTGGATTTCATGGTGGTTCTGCGGTTCGACGAAGACCTGGCAACCATGGCCGCCGAACAGTTCATTCAGCATGTTCTGGTGGATAACCTGGGCGTTTATCACGTGGTGTGCGGCTATGATTTCAGCTTCGGCAAAGGTGCCGCAGGAAATTGCGAACTGCTGTTGCACATGGGGATGGAAGCCGGGTTCGGCATGACTGCCGTGGGTGCCATCGACGATTCCACCGGCAAGCCCTATTCATCCACACGGGTGCGCGAATATTTGGCGGCGGGCGACCCCAGATCAGCGGCGCGCCTGCTGGACCGGCCGTTCGAGATTTCCGGCCGCGTCAGCCACGGCGATAAACGCGGGCGCACTATCGGATTCCCCACGGCCAATGTGCATTTAGAAGATTACATGGAGCCCGCGCGTGGCGTGTACGCGATCAGGGCCGCCATTGATACGGGTGACGAGCCGGTCTGGCTGGATGGTGTGGCCAATCTTGGCATTCGGCCCATGTTCGAGACGCCTGAGTCTGTTCTGGAAGTGTATATCTTTGATTTTGCCGAAGACCTGTATGATCGCCACTTGCGGGTGCAGTTAGTGGAATATCTTCGCCCGGAACTGATGCTGGACGGACTGGATGCGCTGAAAAGTCAGATCGCCAAGGACTGTGACCAGGCGCGGGACATATTGAAATAATTGCGAATTGTGCGCCGTGTGTCTTGCGGAAACAGGGGTGCTAAGGATATTATCCGCGCCATGAAAATCAGTTTTTCCATACGCGCTGAAAGAGCGCCAAATATCGGCATAATTTCACGAATTATGTGACCCGCGCCTTTCAGGGCCGCGATGCGGTTCAGCGCGGGTTAAAAAACGATTTTTCAAACCGAATTCCTTATTCCCGATTTTTTTTACGGATGATAATCAAGCCATGAGCGCTGACTATAAATCGACGATACTTTTGCCCAAAACCGACTTCCCCATGAAAGCCGGCCTGCCGGTGCGCGAGCCCAATGTTCTGGCCAAGTGGGAAGCCGATGACCTGTACCACCGCCAACGTGCCATGAGCAAGGGCCGTGAGCCATTCATCCTGCATGATGGCCCACCCTACGCCAACGGCCACTTGCACATTGGTCATGCCTTGAACAAGATCCTGAAAGACGTGATCAGCCGGTCGCAGCAGATGATGGGGCGCGATTCCGTTTATGTGCCCGGCTGGGACTGTCATGGTCTGCCCATTGAATGGAAGATCGAGGAACAGTACCGGAAAAAAGGCAAAGACAAGGACGAGGTGCCAATCGTTGAGTTTCGCCGTGAGTGCCGGGAATTTGCCGAAAAATGGCTGGATATCCAGCGCGAGGAATTCAAGCGTCTGGGTGTGCTTGGTGATTGGGACAATCCCTATTCCACCATGACCTACGCCGCCGAGGCCCAGATCGTGCGTGAATTGGGCAAATTCCTGATGAATGGCTCTCTGTACAAGGGTGCCAAACCTGTCATGTGGTCGCCCGTTGAAAAAACCGCGCTGGCCGAAGCCGAAATCGAATATCACGATCACACATCCACCACCATTCACGTGCGGTTCCCGATCAAAGACGCGTCTAGGGCGGAACTTGAAGGTGCTGCTGTCGTAATCTGGACCACCACACCGTGGACCATGCCGGGCAACCGAGCCGTAGCCGTTGGGCCGGAAATCGATTACAGCGTTATTGAGATCACCGCCGTGGCCGAAGGCTCGTTGGCGAAAGTCGGCGAAAAGATGGTCATCGCCACGCTGCTGCTGGAAGATTTCTGCGCCGCCGCGAAGATCGAGACATATACGACATCCGCGACCCTGAAAGGGGAAGGCATTGTGGGCACCAAGTGTGCACACCCGCTCAATGGACAGGGCTTCGATTATGAGGTTCCTGTACTAAGTGCTGAATTCGCCACCACCGAAGACGGTACCGGCATCGTGCACGTTGCCCCCGGACATGGCCCGGATGATTGGTATCTCGGATTGGAAAACGGTATCGAAGCACCACAAACCGTGGGCGAAGACGGCTGCTTCTACGCGCATGTACCGTTGTTTGCGGGCAAGCACGTCTATAAATGCAATGACGAGGTTGTCCAGACGCTGAAAGATGCCGGTGGATTGGTTGCCACGGACAAGTTGGTTCACCGCTATCCCCATAGCTGGCGCTCCAAAGCCCCGTTAATTTTCCGCAATACGTCGCAGTGGTTTATATCCATGGAGACCAACAACCTGCGTGAAGTGGCCCTGAAGGCCATCGACGAGACCCGGTTTGTGCCGGAAAGCGGCCGGACCCGACTGCGCGGCATGATTCAGGATCGCCCGGATTGGTGTGTATCACGCCAACGCGCCTGGGGCGTGCCTATTGCCGTATTCGTTTCCAAACAAACCGGCGAGCCGCTGCGCGATCAGGCCGTTATCGACCGGGTTGCTGAAGCCATTGAGGTCGAAGGTGCAGATGCCTGGTTCGTATCTGATCCTGCGCGTTTCTTAGGCGATGACCACAATGTGGACGACTATGAGCAAGTCACCGACATTCTTGATGTGTGGTTTGATTCAGGCTCCACCCACAGCTTTGTGCTGGAAGCCCGTGAGGACTTGCAATCGCCTGCATCGCTGTATCTTGAAGGCACCGATCAGCACCGCGGCTGGTTCCACTCATCATTGTTGGAATCCTGCGGCACCCGTGGTCGGGCGCCTTATGATGCGGTTCTGACTCATGGGTTTGTTATGGCCGAAGACGGCCAGAAGATGTCCAAGTCCCTTGGCAATATCGTGTCGCCACAGGAAGTGATCGACCAGCACGGCGCGGATATTCTACGCCTGTGGGTGGTGGGATCGGATTATTCCGATGACTTGCGCATTGGCCCAGAAATTCTGAAACACCACGCCGATATCTATCGCCGCCTGCGCAACACCTTGCGGTATTTGCTGGGGAACCTGACGGACTTTAGCGAGGCCGAAAAGCTGCCCGTGGCCGATATGCCAGAACTTGATCGGTGGGCTCTGCACCGGCTGTGGGAAATGGATAAGATGGTGCGCGAGTCGTGTGATGCATTTGAATTCCATTCGCTGTTTTCCCAACTGCATAACTTCTGTGCCGTTGAGCTATCCGCCTTCTATCTGGATATCCGTAAAGACAGCCTGTATTGCAACGCCGCCGATTCCACCCAACGGCGCGCTGTCCGCACCGTGCTCGACACCCTGTTCGATTGTCTGACCAAGTGGTTTGCGCCCTTCATCTGCTTCACCGCAGAAGAAGCCTGGGCTGCCCGTTATGGGGAAGACGCCGACAGCATCCACCTGGGTACATTCCATGACATCCCGGATGAGTGGCGTGATGATGCCCTGAACGAAAAATGGCAAACCATTCGCCAGTTACGCCGGGTTGTCACCGGCGCGCTGGAAGTAGAGCGGGCTGAAAAACGCATCGGGTCCAGTCTGCAAGCAGCACCGACGATCTATGCGGATCAGGTTTACCGCGATGCCATCGCCGATCTGTCCGCCACAGAGGTAGCCGACCTGTTCATCACATCTGCTGCCTCGTTTGCAGATGGTGATGCACCACCCAGTGGTTTCCGAATGGAAGACATCCCCGGTATTGTCGTGGTGCCGGAACTGGCATCAGGTGAGAAATGCGGCCGTTGCTGGAAAATTCTGCCAGATGTGGGCGTTGATGCGAAAAACCCGCTGGTCTGTGGGCGCTGCGCCGATACAGTTCGGGATATGGATATCCCGGAAAAGAAAACGGACTAACAGCACGTGATGAAACTGTCCCACAAAGGCCTGTTGTTGGCATTGGGTATCCTGATCGGCGATCAGGCATCCAAGTGGTGGATGATGGAGCACGTGATGAACCCGCCACAGGTCATCTCGCTAACACCTTTTTTCAATCTGGTTGTCGCCTGGAATCGAGGCGTTAGTTTCGGCCTGTTCGGCTCGGATTCGCCTTATGCGAGCTGGATTTTGTCCCTGATTGCGCTTGTCATCGTCGGATTTTTGGTGCGGTGGCTGTGGCAGGTTGAAAAATGCCATCAGGCTGCGGCCATCGGTATGATAATTGGTGGTGCACTGGGAAATGTGGTGGACCGGCTCCTGTATGGTGCGGTTTACGATTTTATAGATATCCACGTGGCAGGATACCACTGGCCTGCCTTTAATGTGGCGGATTCAGGGATTACGGTGGGCGCTATAATACTGGTCCTTGATTCCCTGTTCGCGAAGTCGGACAATGACAATAGTGATAGCACGTCGGAGACACCATGAGCGTACCCCGTATCATCGTTTCAATATTTGCTGTAGCCGCGGTTACCGCGTGCTCCAATGCTCGCGAGGCCCTGATCCCGAGCAAGCAGGCCCCGGATGAGTTCGCGGTCTATACCCGCGCCCCCCTGACCATACCACCGGAATACAACCTCAGCGTACCGACCCCCGGCAGTGAACGTCCGCAAGACGTGAACCCGCGCGATATCGCGGAACAAGCTATTCTGGGCACCACATCATCACAAAGTGGCACCGCGCAACCAACAACACCGGGCATTCAGGCCTTGTTGCAGAATACCGGTGCCAACGATGCCGACCCGTCTATTCGCCAACTGATCAATCAGGAATCATCTGTCCTGGCACAAGAAGACCAAACGGTAATGGAATCCATTATTTTCTGGCAGACGCCCACTGAATACGGATCTGCCGTTGATGCAGATGAAGAAACAAAGCGGATTCAGGAAAATCAGGCTTTGGGCCAACCCATCAATACCGGCGAAGTACCCACGATCAAGAAAAAACAGGATGGCGTTCTGGAAGGCCTGTTCGAATAGAACTGCCATCTGCCCCCTGCTGCCTTGCCATAATTTTGCTGCATTGTGGGGACACCCTGATCAAACTTTCACCAAAACAATATAGCAGCCTACCGTCCGGATCATGTGGAAATCAGCACACCAGAAAATAGCCCGCGGGCGTAATCTTATCGGCTTCGTCTTGGGCGTCATTGCCGGGCTGGTCTTGTTCACGCAAACCGCCTCAGCCACCGTATTCAGCCCTGAGACCTTCATGCTGGATAACGGCATGCAGGTGGTTGTGGTCTCCAACCCTCGCGTCCCCGTTGTCACCCATATGGTTTGGTACAAAGTCGGTGCCGCAGATGAAGGCCCGGGCGAATCCGGTGTGGCGCATTTTCTGGAACACCTGATGTTCAAGGGCACGCCGTCGTACCCGAATGGCGAATTTTCAAAAATTCTGGCCCGAAATGGCGGCCAGGAAAATGCATTCACCTCATACGACTACACCGGATACTTTCAAACCGTTGCCCGTGACCGGCTGGAACTTGTGATGGGGATGGAAGCCGATCGCATGACCAATCTGGTTTTATCCAGCGAAGACATCGATACGGAGCGTCTGGTGGTTCTGGAAGAACGCCGGTCAAGAACAGACAATAACCCGTCCGCCCTGTTACGTGAACAGGTCAACGCGGCATTGTTCCTCAACCACCCCTACCGACGTCCTATTATCGGCTGGGAACACGAAATTCAGCAGTTGGATCAAGACGCCATTATTGGCTTCTACCGCCGCTGGTACGCGCCCAATAATGCGATCCTCATCGTTGCTGGTGATATTTCTGCTGCCGAGTTACAGCCGTTGGCCGAACAATACTATGGGACTATTCCAGTGGCCGCGACGCCTGCACGGGCGCGACCAACCGAGCCGCCACACCGCGCAGAACGCTACGTCACCTATCGGGATGCCCGCGTACGCCAACCGTCATGGCAACAGGTCTATCTGGCACCAAGCTATGTAACCGGTGATACGTCACAGGCCTATCCTTTGGAAATCCTGGCTGATGTGTTGGGCGGCGGTGCGACCAGTCGCTTGTACCGATCCCTGGTGATTGAGCAGAAATTAGCGATTAGCGCGGGTGCCTACTACGATCCCGGCAATCTGGGGCCGGGGCGGTTCTCTGTATATGCCAGCCCCCAACCCGGCGTTGAATTTGCGACCCTTATTGCGGCGGTGGAAGCCGAAGTGAGCAAGGTCATCGACCAGGGCATATCCGAAGATGAATTGAGCCGGTCGGTGCGATCCATGATGGCCAGTGCTATTTATGCACGCGATTCTCTATCCACTGCACCAAGGGTCCTGGGTGCGGCACTCACATCCGGCCAAACCATTGAAGACGTGGAATCCTGGCCCGACCGTATTGCGCAAGTGGCGTTGGCAGACGTACAAAAAGCCGCCGGATTCGTATTCAACAAGAACAATTCGGTGTCAGCAAAGTTATTGTCCAGTGAGTTGCCCAATGAATAGGCTATTTGCTTTTATCCTCACCGCCATGCTGATCAGCAACGCCACGCCGGCAAAGGCCGTAGAAGTACAGGAAATCGTCAGCCCCACGGGCATCAAGGCGTTACTGGTTGAAGATCATGCCAACCCTATCATTGCCTTCCGCATCGCTTTTCGGGGGGGCAGCGCGCTCGACCCGGATGGCGTGGAAGGGCTGGCCAATATGGTGTCGGGCCTGATCGATGAAGGTGCCGGTGACATGGATAGCCAGGCGTTTCAGGGCCAGCTGGAAGACTTGTCCATCCGCTTAAGCTTCAGTTCGGGTATGGATACCTTTCGTGGCACCCTCACAACCTTAAGTCAGAACAAAGCCGAAGCCTTTCAGATGCTGCGGCTGGCCCTGACAGAACCCCGCTTTGATGACGAGCCTGTAGAACGCATCCGCAGCCAGATACTGGCCAACCTTCGACAAAAATCACAGGACCCGGATAGCATTGCTGGTGAAGCCCTGTTCAGGAAATTATTTACCGGGCACGCCTACGCCAAAGCCAGCGATGGCACGACAGAAAGCGTTTCTGCCATCACCGCTGGTGCCATGCGGGATTTCGTTTCTCGCCGTTTTGCCCGGAACAATTTGTATATTGGTGTCACCGGTGACATCACGGCCAGTGAACTGAAACAGGTTCTGGATGATATTTTTGGAGGCCTGCCTGAACAGTCCAGTGCGTGGGCATTGCCACAGGCCGATGCAAGTCTGGATGGCACTGTTTACGTAACCGATCTGGCGGTACCGCAAAGTGCGGTAATCTTTGCCCAACAAGGGCTTGATCGCGCGCATCCGGATTTCTATGCGGCCTACGTTTTGAACTATGTGCTGGGCGGTGGCGGGCTTACCTCACGGCTATATAACGAAGTTCGCGAAAAACGCGGGCTGGCTTATTCCGCCTACAGCTACCTGTCGCCCTATGATCATGCCGCGCTGATCGTCGGTGGGGCAGGTACGGCAAATGAGCGAGTGCCTGAGACCATTAGCGTCATTCGGGATCAATGGCGGCTGGCCGCGAGCAACGGATTGTCCACCACAGAGCTGGAAAATGCTAAAACCTATCTGACGGGATCATATCCCTTACGGTTCTCATCCAACGGTGCCATTGCCAACATGTTGCTGGGCATTCAAATGGAAGACCTGGGTTCGACCTATTTTGAACGCCGTAACAGTTATATCGAGCAGGTAACCCTCGCCGATGTTAACCGGGTCGCACGACAGTTACTGAACCCCGATTCGCTTACATTTGTGGTGGTTGGGCAACCGGCAGGCCTTGATGATAGTCAATAAACCCGCTTGTTTTAACCACTTGGCGCACGGGGTGGTTGCCAAAGGTTCGTTCTGCTAGTTTTCTTGAATGCATCATAAAAGCACCAGCGCACAATCGAACCGGGATTTGCTTGTTGAACACGCAAAGCGCCTGAGCCACGTGCGCACTACAAGCCTGTTTGACGAAGACCCGGAACGATTCGATCGATTTTCTCACACGCTTGAGGGTCTGTTCGTCGATTTCTCGAAAAACCAAATTGATAACGACGTTCTGAGTACGCTTATTAGTTTGGCCCACGGTGTTGGGCTAGAATCCTGGCGCGACAAGATGTTTGAGGGTGGCATCGTGAATACGTCTGAGAACCGCCCGGCTCTGCACGTGGCCCTACGTGATCCATCGGGTCCGGCCCTGATGGTTGACGGCGAGAATATTCGTGAGGCCGTCGCGCGTAGCCATCACCAAATGACCGATATGGTTGACCGTATACGCGATGGCCGGTGGTTAGGGGCCACAGGAAAGCCGATAACAGATGTTATTCACATCGGTATCGGCGGATCGATTCTAGGCCCGGCCACAGCGGTTCATGCCTTGGGATCGCATGACGATTTAGGGCCAAACATTCATTTTGTATCCAATGTGGATGCGGCCGCCTTGATGCCGACCTTGCGAGGTCTGAACCGGGCAACGACGCTCGTGATCATTGTCTCCAAAAGCTTCACCACGCTGGAAACGCTGACCAATGCCGAAACGACCAAGTTCTGGTTGTTGGATAGCTTGCCCGAAGACGAAATACATCGCCATCTTGTCGCCGTGACGGCCAGACCAGACAGGGCGCAGAAGTTCGGCATTACTGACGACAACGTTCTGGCATTCTGGCCCTGGATTGGCGGCCGATTCTCACTATGGTCTGCTGTGGGTCTGCCGATCGCGCTGAGCGCCGGCATGGACCGGTTCAATCGCTTTCTGGATGGCGCCCGTTGCATGGATGAGCATTTCAGATCGGCACCGCTGGAAAGCAACATACCGGTCTTGCTCGCCCTGGTCGGTATCTGGAATGCCAATTATCAAGGCATGTCTGCCCATGCCGTATTGCCCTACGACGACCGGCTGGATGGTCTACCATCACATATTCAACAACTTGAAATGGAAAGCACGGGTAAAAGCGTTGATCGGGGCGGTCACCCGCTGGAATGGGACACAGCCCCCATCATTTTCGGCATGTCCGGTACCGATGCACAGCACACGTTCTTTCAAGCCGTTCATCAGGGTACACGACCCGTATCGGCTGATTTCATCGGCTGCCTGCGCAATGACCATGGTAGCGGCATCCACCATCATCACCTGCTGGCCAATCTGTTTGCTCAGTCTGAAGCCCTGATGCTGGGCTGGAAAGCGCCGGATGATGAAGGCCACGAGGAACGGGTCTGTCCAGGCAATCGGCCCAGCACGACTATTTTGCTAGAATCGTTAAATCCAGAAAACCTGGGCATGCTGTTGGCGTTATATGAACACAAGGTTTTTACGCAGAGTGTTGTTTGGGGCATCAACCCGTTTGATCAGTGGGGTGTTGAACTGGGCAAGCAGTTAGCCGGCACCATCATGGATGATTTCACCCATGGTGGTACGGTAACCCGCCACGATTCATCCACCAACGGGCTCATCAATCGATTTCTGAAAAACCGCCAACAGCCATGACCCTTCGCCTGTTACCCGAAACGCTGGTCAATCGGATTGCCGCCGGTGAGGTTGTCGAACGACCGGCCTCCGTGGTCAAGGAACTGGTGGAAAACAGCATCGATGCCGGGGCCAGAAACATTGATATTGTTATCCGCGATGGTGGCCAGACGTTGATCTCAATCGACGATGATGGGATCGGTATGTCGGGTGATGAAATCGCCTTGTGTGTACAACGTCACGCCACATCCAAGTTGCCCGATGATGACCTGATCCATATTGCGACGCTTGGTTTTCGGGGTGAGGCGCTGCCTTCAATCGGTGGCGTGGCGCGGCTGAGTATCGTATCGCGCGCCGATGGATCAAATGATGGCTGGGCGCTTTCCGTTGAAGGCGGCACGCGCAAAGGGCCTGAACCCGCCGGCCGTACCAAGGGCACCCGGGTTGAGGTGCGCGATCTGTTTTACGCCACACCGGCCCGGCTCAAGTTTTTGAAGACGCCTCGAACAGAGCAAAACCATGCGGTCGAAATCGTCAATCGGCTGGCCATGGCGCATCCCGAAATTGGCTTCACCTTATCCGACGGCAATCGCACCGTTATCAATCTTTCACCGGCCCAGGGACGGGAACAGGGCGAATTGTTTGCCGCGCGGCTGGACCGTCTCACCGCCATCATGGGGCGTGAATTTGCTGACAATGCCATGCTCATTGAGGCTGTGCGAGAGAATGTACAGCTGACCGGTTATGCATCGTTACCAACCCTGAACCGGGGCAATGCGGCCATGCAATTCCTGTTCGTAAACGGTCGACCGGTGCGCGACAAGTTGCTGGTTGGGGCTTTGCGCGGTGCCTATCGAGATTTTCTGGCGTCTGATCGCTATCCCATGGTGGCACTGTTTCTAGACGTGCCACCGGGGGCCGTTGATGTGAATGTGCACCCGGCCAAAACCGAAGTTCGTTTTCGCGATGCTGGATTGGTTCGCGGCCTGATCGTTAGCGCCCTGAAACACGCCCTCGCGGATGCCGGACACCGGGCCTCCACCACCGTATCCAATTCGGCGCTCGGCGCATTCCGACCCGGCTCCGGTTTAGCATCGTGGCCTGGGGGTAGTGGTGGTGGCGCTTCTTACAGCCCGCAGCTGGCTGAACGCAGCACAGAATATCACCAACCCCTGCCCCACCTGAGCACCACACCCACAGCTCGGACAATGGAACATGTGGACGCCGATGGCGTTGTGCATGAAATGGAAATGCCCGAATACCCGTTAGGCGTCGCGCGGGCGCAGCTTCACGCCACCTATGTGGTCGCCCAGACAGCCGATGGTATCGTCATTGTGGACCAACATGCGGCCCATGAACGCCTGGTCCATGAACGGATCAAAAATGCGTTGGAACAAGACGGTGTGGCGCGTCAGGGATTACTGATCCCCGAGGTGGTCGATCTGGATGAACCTTCCGTGGACCGACTTATCGCCCGCGCCGATGAACTGGCGGAACTGGGCCTGGTGATCGAACAATTTGGACCGGGCACCATTGTGGTGCGCGAAACACCAGCCCTGCTGGGTGAAATGGATATTAAATCCCTGATCCGCAATCTGGCCGATGATCTGGCCGAGTCGGATGAAACGCTGGCCCTGAAAGATAGCCTCGGCGACGTGTGCGCCACCATGGCCTGCCATAGTAGTATCCGCGCCGGGCGGTTGCTGAACGGTGACGAAATGAACACCCTATTGCGTGAAATGGAAGCGACCCCCCATTCCGGTCAGTGCAGCCACGGCCGCCCTACCTATGTGGAATTGAAATTACACGATATTGAAAAGCTGTTTGGTCGCCGTTAGAGCCTAGTCCTATCTTATAGGCCCATTTGATGACGGCAGATGAGCCTATAAGATAGGACTAGGCTCTAGACGCGGCGTAGGAATGTTATGCGCGCCGCACCGTACTTGCGGCTATCCACGTCATCAAATCCTGCTACCCGTGGCAATTCATAATCCGCTTCGGTTTCTGCGATAACCATACAATCAGCGCTAACCCAGCCCTGATCCACCAATCGCTCCAGACTGGGTATTACCAGATCCTGTTTATAGGGCGGGTCCAGAAAAACCACATCCGCACCCGCACCCAGAACAGGCGGAGGCTTTCCGACCGTGCGGGCATCGCCGCTTATAATGCTGATATCACCTGTGACGTTGAAGGTTTCAGCATTGCCTTTGATACAAGCGATGGACGGTCGGTTGTTATCCACAAACACAGCATGCGCCGCTCCACGTGACAGCGCCTCCAGTCCCAGCGCGCCGGTACCGGCAAACACGTCCAGAACCCTGGCGCCATTCAAGTCAATGGCATTACGCCCATTGAGCAACACATTGAACAAGGATTCCCGTGCCCGGTCCGACGTGGGCCGCACGTCAGCGCCCGCCGGTGCCTTGATGGTTCGTCCTTTTAAATTGCCGCCCACGATACGCATGAGTTAGCCCAAGTCGAAATCTTTGGGCACGCTGTCTTTCAGCATGCGTCGGCCTGTTTCTTCCACCTGACCCCGTTCCATTTTACCCAGCTGAAACGGGCCATAGGTTACGCGGATCAGTCGTGATACGGGCATATCCATATGTTCAAGAACTTTCCGGATTTCCCGGTTTTTGCCCTCGGTCAGCGACATGTTCAGCCACGCATTGGCACCTTGTTGACGGTCCAGCGACGCCTTGATCGAGCCATACCGGATACCCGATACCGTGATGCCCTTCGCCAGCTTTTCCAGCGATTTCTCGTTCACCCGGCTATTGACCCGAACCCGGTACTGTCTGACCCAACCGGTGTCAGGCCGTTCCATAAAGCGGGCAAGCTCACCATCGTTGGTGAGCAACAACAGGCCTTCTGAATTCATATCAAGCCTGCCCACCGTAACCACACGTGGCAGGTACTGTGGTAAACGCTCGAAGATGGTGGGGCGGCCTTCCGGATCATTATTGCTGACCAGCAACCCCGGCGGTTTGTGATAACGCCACAGCTTGGTTTCCGTGCGTCCTGCTATCACTTTGCCATCGACCGCAATAGAGTTGGCGCTGGTGACGGTGAAAGCTGGCGATTCCAGGATGTTACCATCCACAGCAACGCGACCACCCTCGATCCATCGCTCAGCCTCCCGGCGTGAACACAGACCGGCGCGAGCCATGACCTTGGCAATTCGCTCACCTTTTTCCGGCGTACTGTCTTTAGGTGGATTGGCGCGCTTGTTCATTCAAAAATTCTCCTCAAGGGACGCGGACCATAACAGGTCATCATGCCCCTGTCATGGTGCTATACTTGACCCTGTTTCCATTGCCGGGCACGGTGCTCACATGACAGATTTCATGGAAATAGCGCTAAGCGAGGCCCGGGAAGCGATGAGCCGGGGCGAGGTGCCGGTGGGCGCGATTATCGTCGATTCCAGGTCCGGTCAGATTCTGGCCCAGGACGGCAACCGAACCGAAGACCTGAACGATCCAACCGCCCATGCCGAAATGCTGGTGATCCGCGAAGCATGCGCCGCGCAAGGCTCGCCTCGGCTGGAACAATGCGATTTATATGTGACGCTGGAGCCCTGCGCCATGTGCGCCACGGCGATTTCAAATGCCCGCCTGCGCCGGGTTTATTTCGCCGCCTATGACCCAAAAGGCGGTGGTGTCGATCACGGGCCGCAAATATTCCGCCAGCCCACCTGCCACCACGCACCGGAGGTCTACGGCGGCATGGCGGAAGAAGAAGCATCAACCATCCTGAAGGATTTCTTCAAGGCCCGACGCTAGAGCTTAATTATGGCCGCTGATCTCGGCGTGTAGGGGCTTGGTTTCTTCGAACAGGCGTTTCTGTTCTTCGTTAGCCGGGCCCTGATGGTTTGATTTCCACTCATCGTAGGTCATGCCATAGACCATTTCGCGGGCTTCATCGTAGCTGACCTCTTCACCCCGTTCATTGGCGGCGGCAATGTACCATTTTGACAGGCAGTTTCGGCAGAATCCCGCCAAATTCATGATATCGATGTTCTGAACATCCTTGCGTTTTTGCAGGTGCGCGACCAGTCCGCGAAATGCCGCGGCTTCAAGTTCCAATCGTGTTTGATCATCCATAACAGTGCTCCTATTTCTTTCTCTTGATGGCTTTCCATCCGATGTCGCTGCGACAAAATCCGCCCGGCCAGTCGATCTTTACAACCGCCTTGTAGGCCAGGGTTTTGGCCTTGGCCACGGTGCCTGCCAACCCGCAGACGCCTAATACTCGTCCCCCGGTCGCGATCAAGTCGCCATTCTCCCGGTCAGTGCCGGCATGGAATACAACTGCATTTTCGATCTCTTCAGCCTTATCAATGCCGTGTATAACGCTGCCTTTTTCGTAGGTCCCCGGATAGCCATTGCTGGCCATGACAACAGCCAGCGCTGCATCATCATGCCATTTCAGTTTAAGCTTATTCAGGCGGCCCTCAGCGCAAGCCAACAAGGCTTCAAGCATATCGGATTTAAGCCGCATCATCATGACCTGACATTCCGGGTCACCGAACCGCACGTTATGCTCAATTAGCTTGGGCCCATCCCCTGTGATCATCAACCCGGCGAATAGCACCCCTTTGTAAGGACGGCCTTCGGCAACCATACCTTTGGCCGTGGGCAGGATAATGTCGGCCATGATCCGGTCCGTCATGGCTTGATCCACCACCGGGGCCGGTGAATAGGCGCCCATACCGCCTGTATTGGGGCCTTCGTCACCATCAAAAACCTGCTTATGGTCCTGGGCCGCAATCATGGGGACAGCGTTCTCGCCATCCACCAGAGCAAAAAAGCTGGCCTCCTCACCCACAAGAAATTCTTCGATAACCACTTCGGCACCGGCCTGTTCACCAAATGCCAGTTCCGTCATCACGTGATCAATGGCCGCGTTGGCTTCGTGTTTGTTACGGCAAATAATCACACCTTTGCCCGCAGCCAAGCCATCAGCCTTCACCACCAGCGGCACATCATGCAAATAGATATATTCCTTCGCCGCATCGGGTTCATCAAATCGGCGATATTCGGCGGTCGGAATATAGTACCGGGCGCACAGATCCTTCATAAATCCTTTTGATCCTTCAAGGATCGCGGCACGACTGTTTGGGCCGAATGCCTTGATACCCGCGGCTTCCAACTTATCCACCAAACCCTCAACCAGCGGGGCTTCCGGGCCGACCACAACGAATTCGATGCCTTCGTCCATGGCAAATTGAACGAGGGCGTCATGCTTATCCACGGAAATAGCGACACATTCGGCCATCTGGGCCATGCCGGGATTGCCGGGGGCCGCATACAGCCGTTTGCATTTGGGCGATTTGGCTATTGCCCAGCACAAAGAGTGCTCGCGTCCACCAGAACCAACGACAAGAACTTTCATTTAGGGGTGTCCCTCGGTTATGCTTGCTCGAATCACATGACGATTTTTAACATCATACATTGAATGACACGGTGGACAATTCCCTGACTGACCTAAACGACCATAATCTGCCTGTTTTTTCTGTGGGTGAGCTGTCATCTGCCGTGAAACAGACCGTTGAAGGTGCCTTTCATCACGTGCGCGTGCGGGGCGAGCTATCAGGCTTCAAACGGGCCGCTTCCGGCCACCTGTATTTTGCCCTGAAAGATGATGCCGCCGTACTGGACAGTGTGTGCTGGCGCGGTACAGCCGCCAAACTGGCTATTAACCCGGAAGATGGCATGGAAGTCATCGTCACCGGGCGCGTCACCACCTACGCCGGACGCTCCAAGTACCAGATTATTATCGAGAGTATGGAACTGGCCGGTGAAGGCGCGTTGCTGAAATTATTGGAAGACAGGAAAAAACGATTGGCCGAAGAAGGCCTGTTCGATGCCGGCCGGAAACAGGAACTACCGTATCTGCCGGATACCATCGGTGTTGTCACATCGCCCACCGGGGCCGTCATCCGCGATATTCTGCACCGGCTCAATGATCGCTTCCCTCGCGATGTGATCCTGTGGCCGGTTATTGTTCAGGGCGAAACCGCCGCTGATCAAATAACCAAAGCGATAAGGGGCTTCAATGCCTTGCCAGAAAACGGCCCGGTTACCAGACCAGATATCCTGATCGTAGCCCGTGGCGGGGGTAGCCTGGAAGACCTGTGGTCTTTTAACGAAGAAAATGTGGCGCGCGCCGTGGCCGAAAGCGCCATACCGGTGATCTCGGCTGTCGGCCATGAAACGGATACCACGCTTATCGATTTCGTCTCCGATGTACGAGCCCCCACACCCACGGCCGCAGCCGAAATGGCGGTGCCTGTACGGATGGAGATCATGGCCGCGGTATCGGATATGGATCGCCGCATGGGGACCGGCATTACCCGGCAGATGGAAGAAGGTCGCGCTCAGTTGACCGGCCTCAGCCGGGGATTGCCGAACCTGCGACGAATTATTGACGAGACCACCCAACGGCTGGACGAGTGGGAGGAACGGCTGAACCTCAGCCTGATCGCCGGTATGAAACAACGCGAGAACAGATTTAGCGTACTTGTGGCGGGGCTTCGGCACCCGGAACCAATCATTCGCCGCGCCGTTGAGCGCCTGAGTGCCGAAACCCGGTCGTTGAAATCAGCGGCAACGCGGCTTGTCAAAGATCGTGCTACGGCCCTGAAGCAAACCGGTGCTCTGCTGGAAAGTTATTCATACAAAAGCACGCTGGCACGCGGCTTCGCGCTGGTAACCGATAGCAAGGGCGCATCCGTCAAAGCCGCCAGCGATGTATCACAAGGCATGGCGCTATCCATCGAATTCCACGATGGCCATGCAGATGTGATGGCGGCCGGTGAGAAGTCCAAAGAAAAACCGAACAAAGTCGGCAAAAAAACAAGGAAAAAAACAGACACTCGACAGGGGACGTTGTTATGAGGAATTACCGTCAAGCGATCCTGGCGCTGGTAGTCATTGCAGCACCTATCAGCGGCGTTTGGGCAGACACGTCTCTGTCGCTTACGGGCTCGTTCGAGCCGGGCGCGCTGATCATTGGCACAACAGCAGCGGGCAATACCGTTACCCATGATGGTCTTCCCGTACGGGTATCGGACACGGGCGATTTATTACTGGGACTGGGGCGTGACGCGACGGGTAAAACCACGGTCATCATCACCAGCCCTGATGGTGAGAGCACCACCTATAACTATGCTATTGAGAGTCGCGAATACGACATTCAGCACATTGATGGGTTACCACCTAAACAGGTCACGCCAGACCCGGATACGCAGGAACGCATAGCCGCCGAATCCACGTTAATCAAAGCCGCCCGTAAGAATGACCTGCGTGAAACCCTTTTTCTGTCAGGGTTTTCCTGGCCAGTAACCGGACGGATCAGCGGTGTGTTTGGTAGCCAACGCGTTCTGAACGGCAACCCGCGCAGCCCACACAATGGCGTTGATATCGCCGCCCCTGTTGGCACGCCCATTTACGCCATGGGCGATGGCCGGGTGGTACTGGTACATGAGGATATGTTCTATACCGGCAAGAGTGTCATTGTGGACCACGGTCATGGCCTGACGTCGGTCTACGTTCATATGAGTGAAATACTGGTCGCTGAAGGAACCGAAGTACGTAAAGGGGATGCCATTGGCAAGGTCGGACAAACGGGCCGTGCGACCGGGCCGCACCTGCATTGGGGTGTCACGCTGTTTTCAACCCACCTAGACCCGGCATTGGTTGTGGGGCCTATGCCAGAGGGCTAATCAGGAGGCGTGCAACCTTAGTTTTCCAGCCACCGGCGATGTAGCCACAGCCATTGTTCAGGACGCTCACGGATCCAGGACTCGTACATCTGGTTGATTTCCAACATGAAAGCGCGACTGTCAGCATGTCGATCGCCCGTATTTTTCGCATACATAGGCGGATAATACGTAATCCGGTACTTGGCACCCTTAATGCGCTCCACGCGAACCGGCACAACGGGGCAGTCATATCGCAAGGCAAACTGTGCAAGCGCCGGTGCGGTCATGGCATCGCGACCCAAAAACGGCAGAGCGATACCCTCGTTCAGCTTTTGATCCGACAGAATGGCAATGTGCTCGCCATCTTTCAGCAGTTGCAACGCCATCTTCGCGCCTTTTGATCCCTTCGGTATGGGGATGCTTAGCCCTGACGTTCGGTGCAGCAGGATATTTCGCAACAACGGATTATTGAATTCCCGATAGATTGTGTGCAGATAAAAGGAATAGCCCATGGTGCTGCGATGGGCCAATTCCCAGTTGGCGAAGTGCCCGGTCACAATAATGCCCGGTTTACCATCATCGCGCACATCCAGCAGAATGGACTCGTTGACCAGTTCTACATTTTGTTTTGGGCCCGCATTGTGAAACCTGTCCAGGTTGGGGAATTCAAAAGCCACGCGCCCGAAATTATCCCACATGCCCCGCATGATCACATTGACATCGGCTTCTGATTTTTCAGGAAAGGCTCGTTTGATATTACGTCTTGCCATTTTGCTGGCCGAAAGCATGGGCCCGAACGTGCGACCAATCCACCCGCCAAACCATGATGACGCACCAATCGGGAACAGGCGAACCACCGCAAACAGCCCATACACCAGGGCGGCCTGAATGAGATGATTCAGCCTGGTCAAAAGAGAGCGTGTATTTTTATTCGACATAGTTAGCCACGCTGGTAATCAGCGGCTCCAGAAGGTTGCTGATTTCCGCTTCGTTCTCCCAAACCACATTTACCGTCAGGACCTCAATACTTGATCTCAGGTCCGGGGGAATTCGAACCATATCTTTTGTGGTGGTGATCAGCGTTGCATTCAATCGATCAGCCTCACCAATCAACGTCACAATTTCACCCCGCGTGAAATGATGATGGTCACCGAATGATTTAGTAAACTCCACGTTTGCCTTACAGGCCCGCACAGAATCGAAAAACTTTTCCGGGTTACCGATTCCGGCGAACGGCAACATGGATTTACCATCAAGCGACGGGCCGTCCATGTCTGGTACAAGTTTGGCTTTCAACACCGGGCATTTTCCCGCGACCATGCTTTCCACACCGGTCGTATCGTCACCAATCAGCACGACAGCATCCGCCCGCTTGAGACCCTTCGCCACCGGCTCCCGCAAAGGGCCAGCCGGGATCAACTGACCATTTCCAAATCCGTATGATCCATCAACAACCACCAACGACAGAGTTTTCTCACAGGTCGGGTCCTGAAACCCGTCATCCAACAAGATCAGGTTGGCCCCTTCGGTCATGGCACGGCGGCACCCCACAGGGCGCTCATCCGATAGCCACGTGGGGGCAGTTTCAGACAGCAACAATGGCTCGTCGCCCACAAGCCGCGCATCATACCGCTGGTTAGAAACTCGAAGCGGTCCCTTTTCGCGCCCACCATAACCGCGGGTGACCACATGCGCCGACACTTGCCTGGCCTGTAAACGTTTCGCCAGATCCAGCACCAGCGGCGTTTTACCCGTACCACCGGCGATCAGATTGCCAACACAAATGATCGGGATTGGGCAGTGCCAGGATTTCTTGAACCGAAGGCGCGCCGCCGTTGCCATGCCATACAGAAGCCCCAAAGGCGACAGCAGTCCGGGCAATATCTTGCCGCGCCCGGCAGTCCAAAAGCCTGGTGCCTTCATGACGCGACCTCATCGGTATGAGGTTCGATCCGGTCTTGACCAAACAGATCATCGGTTTCATGGCACATGTTGTTTAGTGTTTCTTCGGCGAGCAAACGTGCGGCATCCATCTCTTCCTTGCTGGCATTAGACGCCACTTCAATGGGATCACCCCACATGAAAACACCTCGACTGAAAGGCAACGCAACAATAAACCTGTCCCAGGTACCAAGCACCTTGCGGTGAGAAATATTGTAGGTAACAGGAATAACCGGAACACCAGATAATCGGGCCAGCGCCACGACCCCGTCCGTTGCCCGCATACGCGGGCCACGCGGCCCGTCTGGTGTTATGCCAATGCAGTCACCGGATTTGAGTGTGGACAGCATGGCGCGCAAGGCCTGCGTACCCCCCTTACTACTGGAGCCAGAGATTGTCCGCAGACCAAAATGCCCCATGGTACGAGAGACAATCTCTCCATCCCGGTGCTGCGACCTGAGCATATAAATCTGTTTGGACCGGGGCCAGGCATAGGGGAACATCAGCATCCGGCCATGCCACATGCACACAATGAATGGTTTGCCCGCATCCCAGTATTCAGCCGGAATATGACCATTGATGGTCCGGTATCGTGAGGTGGTGTAGACAAAACGCACATACAGCGCGCCAAGCCAGCACATGACCACGCGAAGGCTTTCACTTTGGACGATAGGCCGGATCAGTTTCATCTATGCTGATGCTCCGGGGCTAGTGTGCAGACTCTGGTGAGTCGAGATCAGACTCCCGGAACTGTAACTCGTACAATCGGGAATAATGACCGCGCTGCGCCATCAATTCATCATGGGTGCCGGTTTCCACAACCCGCCCCTGATCAATCACATAAATCAGATCAGCGTGGATAATGGTGGACAAGCGGTGCGCGATAACAACGGCGGTGCGACCTTCGATTAATTCTTCCAGTGCAGTTTGAACCTTGCGCTCGGCTTCGGTATCAAGGGCCGATGTGGCTTCATCCAACAACAGGATCGGGGCATCTTTCAGCATGGCACGGGCAATGGCCAATCGTTGGCGCTGGCCACCGGATAGCTTCAAACCGTGCTCACCCACAACGGTGTCATATCCATCGGGTAACGCTGAGATAAAATCATGGGCCGCCGCCCGGTTCGCGGCCAGTTCGATATCGGCATCTGAAGCCCCGGCACGACCGTAAGCGATATTGGCGCGGACCGTATCATCAAACAGGGTCACTTCCTGGCTAACCAATGCAATAGACTGGTGCAATGAAGAAAACGTCATGTCCCGGACATCGGTGCCGTCGATTGTTACCTGCCCCGATGCCGCGTCATAGAAACGAGGGATCAGGTTGAAGACCGTCGACTTACCGGCCCCGGACGGCCCCACCAATGCGACGGTTTTGCCAGCGGGTACATCAATGGTGATGTCATTGAGCACGACCGAGTCCGCTTCATACTGGAATGTTACACTATTCAGGCGCACGGCCCCTTTGGAAACCGACACATCTTTTGCACCCTCGCGTTCCACAATGGACGGCTCGGTATCCAGCAAGGCAAACATGCGTTCCGCACCGGCCAGACCCATCTGAAGATTGGCGTTGAGATTGGCTAACCGTTTTGCTGGCTCATAGGCCATCAGTAGTGCCGTGATAAACGAAAAGAAAGATCCCGGATCAGTCTGGCTTTCGATAACACGATAACCGCCATAGACCACAACCAATGCCACAGAAATTCCACCAAGGGTCTCCATAATCGGGCTCGACAATGCCTGAGTCCTTGATGCCTTAAAGTTCAACTTATAAACACGGGTGACAATATCCTTGATCCGCGATGCTTCGTAATCCTGCATACGGTAGGCCTTAACAAGGCGAATGCCCTGAAAGGCTTGGCCCAGCAATGAGGTAAACAGGCCCATTTCATGTTGTGTGTTGGCCACCACCTTTCGTACCCGTTTACCCAGCCGGGCGAGTGGATAAATGGCGAAAGGAAAAACGAACAGCGCCACAAAAGCCAGTTCCGTATCTTGATAAAACATAACGCCGACCAGGCCCATGAACATCAGCAGGTCCTTACCCAGGCTGGTCAATGCTGTGGAAACGGCGGTACGGATCGCGTTGATATCGACCGTGAAGCGGGAAATCAAAGAGCCCGATGCCTGTTGCTGAAAGAACTGCAAATCCATTCTGCTCAGGTGAGCAAACAAACGATTCTGGCAATCAGCAATGATCTTAAGACCAACCATGCTCATGATGACAGTCTGGGCGTAATTGGCGCCCCCCTTGATCACGAATGTGACGATGATGGCACCACCCACAACCCACAACATGTCGCGTTCCTGGCTGATGAAAACCTTATTGACCATAGGTTCCATCAGATAGGCGCTGAATGACGTTGCCGCGGCGACAATCGCCATAAAAATGACCGCGATATATACCCATCCCTTATAATCACGCACGTTTTCCCTGATGAGACGAGCCATCAGGCTGCGGGTGGATGTGTAATCCCGTTTATTGGATTCAGGCTTGTTGTTCAATGGCTTGCTTTCGAGGCGGAAAATCTGCCGGACAATAGCATAACGCATTGAATCCGACCAGTATTCTAGGTACCTTAAGGTTACTTCCCAGCCACGGTCATACCTTCAATGCGGATCGTTGGCGCATCGGTACCGCGCTTGAATTCCAGATCATTGGCCGCGCTCAGATTGGCAAACATGTCATTCAGGTTGCCAGCAATGGTAATTTCGCTGACCGAATAGGCGATTTCGCCGTTCTCGATCCAAAAACCTGTGGCGCCCCGGCTGTAATCACCGGTGACAGGATTACCGCCATGCCCGATCATCTCGGTCACATACAGGCCCGTTCCAATATCAGCCATCAGCTCAGCTGGCATCATCTCACCTGCCACCATGTAGAAGTTCGTCTGTCCGGCACCCGGCGGGGATGAGGTTCCACGCGCGGCACTCCCCGTGGATTCCAGCCCCAATTGCCGGGCAGAGCGCAAATCCATGGTCCATGACTGCAACACACCATTTTCAATGATCTTGCGTTCCCGCGTGGGCAGGCCTTCGCCATCAAAGGCTTTTGATCGAAGACCGCGTTTACGCAACGGATCATCGATAATGTTGATCGAGGTCGGAAAAATCTGCTCGCCCATGCGGTCTTTCAGGAAACTGGTGCCACGCGCGATAGCTGAGCCGTTGATAGCGCCCGACAAATGGCCAAGCATGGATCCCGACACGCGGGGATCAAACAACACCGGTACCTGCGTCGTTTCAACTTTTCTCGGGTTCAAGCGTGCAACCGTCTTATCACCCGCTGATCGCCCCAATTCTGCCGCTGGCGGCAGATCGCTGGCATAGATCGCGGTGGCGTAATCATAGTCGCGTTCCATGCCTGTGCCTTCACCGGCCAGCACAGAAACGCTGCCACCGCACCGCGTTCCGGCGCGAACACCGGAGAATCCGTTGGATGCCATGAGCGCCACGCTGCTGCGAGACCAACTGGCTTGCGCGCCTTCTGAATTGGTTACGCCTTTAACGGCGCGGGCCGCATCTTCGGCTTCCAATGACCATGCCTTCAACTGGTCTGCCGATTGCTCAACCGGGTCGACCGTATCCAGATCTACATTCGTATCGGCCATAATCTGCGCAGCATCCGCGATACCGCAATAGGGATCTTCCGGTACTGAGCCTGCCATGGCGACGGCACGGGCGGTCAGTTCATCAAAAATACCGGGCGATACGTCAGATGACGAGACGATGGCCTGTCGTTTGCCCTTGAAAACCCGTAACCCCAAATCAGATCCTTCGGACCGCTCAAGGTGTTCGGTTTCGCCCAATCGGCAGGCCAGCGTCACAGAAATACCTTCCACATACACGGCGTCGGCGGCGTCGGCACCGGCAGCGAGGGCGCGTTTGATCAGGTCATCAAGCAGATTAAGGCGGTCATCACCCGACGTCTCTGATGGCATCTCTGGGGGCATAGTTCGGGCGTCCTGAATAGTGTTGGGAAATAACGGTAGAACGCCCCTGTTATGAGTTATTCCGCAGCGATGTTCAAGTGATCAAGACACCGTCGTATCCATTGCGCGGTCAGTTTTTCCTGAGCCCCGTTTTGCGACAACCGGTCCCGCAAACTACCGAAATCTACCTTGTCCAAAGGCTGGTCCTGATTGAAGCATGAGAACACCACTGACTCTTCACCCGTTTCAGGATCAACGTGACGTTGCAGACACTGGGCGCAGATTTCCTTCATCATGCATTGCATGGGTGAATTGATTGATCCAATGGCCTCGTGACCGGCTTTCATATAGGGCTTCAGGATGCCATGCCGAGCTTGGCCGACGGCGTTCATCATGCCGTCTGAGCCAATGACTACAATGCGGTCAGCTTCGCCGAGCGCGATGCCCGTCGGACCTAAGTCGCCTTTCGCATAGGCCACCATGGCATCGACGATGTTACCCACGAACACACGGTCCTGAGGGCGTCCGGGCTCGAACGCGGGTTCGGAATCGGAACACCACACCACCATATCGGCGGCGGCTTCGATGTTGCGTTCGTGGTATCGGTCGGATGATTTCTTGTATCCGGCAAAATACAGCACCCGCGTGCCAGAAGCCCTGAGCGCCTGACCAATAGAAAACAGCACCGCATTACCAAGCCCGCCACCAGCCAGAATAACGGTCTCGTTATGGGGTATTTCCGTGGGTGCACCGGTGGGGCCCATCAGAACGACCGGCTCGCCCGGTTTCAGGTGCGCACACAGATTGGATGAACCACCCATCTCAAGCGCAATAACCGAAACCAGTCCCTGTTCCCGATCAACCCACGCGCCCGTCATGGCCAGACCTTCCATAGCCAGTGTGGTACCATCCACACGCGGGGCCAGAGCTTCGAAGTTTTGCAGCCGGTAGAACTGACCGGGCTGGAAACTACGCGCAGCACGAGGCGCGCGGACAATAACCTCGACGATCTCAGGGGTTAGCCTGATCACCTCATGCACGGTGGGCCGCAGACTTTGTTGCAAATGATCAAACAATTGCGTGGACGAAACGGGTGATGGTTTCCGCCGGGCCAATGAACGCGTGATACCGGGATAGCCCTGCTTCGCGCTGGCCATAGCGCTGACCACATTGCCGCTGAACGAAGGGTGTAGATCACCAAAGAAGCTGATATCGGCACCATCGTCGTTCAGCGATGCCAGAACATAGGGCACATCGGGTTTGGATGACTGTTGCGGCGATACGTGATTACCGTCGTCATCAATGGCTTTGAAGTATTTACCATCCAGCTGGTACACGCCGCCGCGCTCACGCGCCAGAACTGTGTTTGGCTGTGTGCCAGCGGCGACCAGTATGGTACGAGCCGGCATGGTAATCTGCTCACCCGTAGCAGACAGTTTGCCATCTTCATCAATGGATTGTTGCTCAAGGCGAATGGCACAGGCGTGCCCGGCAGCATCCACATCTATGGCCACGGGTGAAACCAGTTCGGCAATGCGAATGCCCTCTTCCAGCGCTTTTTCAACTTCTTCATGGTTCAGCGTGTAACTGGGCGCATCGATAAGTCGGCGCCGATAGGCCAGCACCACACCACCCCAGCTATCCAGTAGTGCCTGAATCCGGGGTTCGCGATTTTCCGTCTCGGCGGCGGCACGTTCCTCGCGAATGGCCTTACCATGGGCCAGGAATTCATCGGCGATCTCAGCTTCAGGATCAGTCCACCGTGCACGGGTGTCCGCCTCGCCGTTCTCGGCACATAGAACTTCGTAACGGCTGAGGAATTTCTCTACCTGAACCACGTAGTACGCCAGCGATTCCGTGGCTGTATCCACAGCCGTGAGGCCTCCACCAATGACAACCACTGGCAGGCGAACCTGTAGATTAGTAATGGAATCAGGTTTGGCGGCACCGGTGAGCTGTAACCCCATGAGAAAGTCAGAGGCCTGACGCACACCGGGTGCCAGACCGTTCGGTATGTTCAGGACCGTTGGCTTACCCGCACCAGCGCACAGTGCGATATGATCAAAGCCCATGGCATAGGCGGAATCCTCAGCCAGACTGCCACCAAACCGGGTGCCGCCAAACATGGCGAATTCCTGTCGTCGCTCCAGCAATAGCCGAATGATTTTCAGGAAATTTTTATCCCACCGTACCGTGATGCCGTATTCCGCCACACCGCCGAACCCGGCCATCACACGGTCATCAAGTTCTTCGTGCAGCTCGTTGATATCGTAAACCGGCTTAAACGCCGCGCGCTCGCCAAGTGCGGTGACCCCTGAATAGTTCTCATTGACGGGTTCAATCTTGGCACCATCAATAGCAGCTACCGTATGCCCGTCATTCATCAGGTGATGCGACAACGTGAACCCGGCGGGTCCAAGGCCAACCACCAGAACCTTGTAACCGCTCGGCGCACGCGGCACCGGGCGGGCCAGATTAAGCGGGTTCCAGCGCGTGAACAGGCTGTAAATCTCAAATCCCCAGGGTAGATCAAGCACATCGCGCAAGGTGCGGGTTTCACCCATAGGTATGTTCACCGGGTCTTGTTTCTGGTAGATGCAAGCCTTCATGCATTCGTTACAAATGCGGTGGCCGGTCCCGGCGATCATGGGGTTGTCCACGATGGCGATTGCCAACGCACCGACGAAATGCCCATCGGTCTTGGCCACGTGCATTTCCGATATTTTTTCCTCCAGCGGACAGCCAACCAACTCCACGCCAAAAGCGCTTTCCTTAAAGGTTTCAGTCTTCTTGTCTTTTAACCCGGTAGAGCATGAATCCTTGCCTTGGTTATGGCAAAAAATACAGTAGTGGGCTTCGCTGAGACAATCGGCCAGATCACCACCATCATCGGTCAACTTGAAACCGGGGCGCTGGCGCAAATGATCGGGGTCCATAACCTTTACAGGCACATCATGAACGGCTTGGTCCTGTATGGCGGGAATCAGGTTTTGCGGATCAATGCGCGACGGTTCCTTGAATAGAACGCTGGTTGCATGGCCGCCTGCATGACCACTGGTATGAACCCGCCACGCGGCATACTGCGCTGCAATGCTCAGGTCTTCTTCGTGGGCGTCGCCGTCATCCATCCACGCCATAACGCTGTCAGTATAGTTGGCCTCGCTGAATGGCTTGCCCATGCGGGCCACCAAATCCTGTTCAAGCGCTTGGCCGTCTAATAGAGTCGCCTCGTCCGCCTTGATTTTTTTCAGGGCTACGCGTTGCACGAACAAACGACGACAGGCAAAACCACGGGCAAGGGCGTGATGCTTCTCGGCATGATCCACAATTGGTTTCGAGATACCAAACAGCTCACCCACGAAATCATCCACATAGGGAGCCAGCTTCAACAAGAGTGCTGATTCGTCGGGTGCATCTATTTCAGCGGCGCGTGGACGGGCGGCAGCCAGCTCCGCCATCAGCGCCTCATCAGATTGGCCCAGATAATCCATAAACAGATCATCAATCCGCACCAGCCCATCACGTGAATACAGGTCTTCAAATTTCAGGGCATAGGCCAGCGACAGGTCTTGTGTCATAGATCGTCTCTTAAATTACAGGGTGGAAATATATTATTATCAATCTGTTAGCATGTATAATACATTTTATATTAGTAAATTATTATATTATCCACTAATTTTATGATAAATATGTATCCTGATATAGAACGCAATCAAGGCGGATTAAAGAAAAAAGACTCTGAATCGGTAAATGGTTTACAGCACATCGGATGCCCGCCATACCCCTCATATGAATAAAACAGGAGCTTTCAATGAATGATCTCGGTTATGCGGGCGACAAAACGCCCGAGGAGTCCTGGGCCATGTTATCGGAAATTTCCGGCGCTGTATTGGTCGATGTTCGAACCGATGCCGAATGGGCATTTGTGGGCACCCCGGATCTAGGCAGCCTTGGCAAAAATTTGTGCCTCGCCGCATGGATCGTTTATCCAAACATGACCGGCAATGCTGATTTTGTAGCTACCGTACAAAACCATGCCCCGGATACGGATGCACACATTCTGTTCATCTGCCGATCCGGACAACGATCCATCGCCGCCGCCATCGCCATGACAAACGCCGGCTACAGCAACTGCTATAACGTGTTGGAAGGCTTTGAAGGCGATATGGACGCGCAAGATCATCGCGGCACTATAGGCGGTTGGAAAGTCGCCGGATTGCCCTGGGCCCAGCGATAACAAACAAATCAAGTTTGTATTGGACGGTGTCATTCGGTATTTTCTTCTACCTATTTTTAGCGCGCCCTGACCTCAGGATTTAATTGCATGACCGGACTTACAACCACTGACGGACTATTTTTCGGCAAAGCCGGCCTGAATCGCACGCGCGTGGAGGGCCTAGTTGAGGACTCCATGACCGGTGCCGACGACGGCGAACTGTTTCTGGAATACCGCCAGAGCGAAAGCCTCACTTTTGATGACGGCCAGCTAAAAAATGCCAGCTATGACACACTTCAGGGCTTTGGTCTGCGGACCGTTGCCGGTGACGCCACCGGGTATGCCCATGCGTCGTCACTGGACGAGGGCGCCATCAAGCGTGCATCAAAAACGGTACAAGCCGTATCGGCCGGACATTCAGGTACGATCAGCGAAGCGCCCATCGGCACGAATCAGAGCCTTTACGTGGATGACAATCCGCTTACCGCCATGGACTTCGACGCCAAGGTGAAACTGTTGCAGGACATCGATGCCTATACCCGCGACACGGATGATCGAGTCCGACAGGTCAGCGTCAATCTGTCCGGTGAATGGCAAGCGGTTCAGATCATTCGGGCCGGTGGCTACCGGGCCGGAGATGTGCGGCCACTGGTTCGGATCAATGTTTCCGTGGTCCTGGAACAGGACGGCAAGATGGAAACTGGTGGTTACGGCACGGGTGGTCGGGCTTCCTATGATGCATACGTCGGCGCTGACAGTTGGCAGTACGCGGTGGGCGAAGCCTTGCGTCAGGCTAGCGTCAATCTGGAAGCCATCCCGGCGCCAGCGGGTGAAGTCCCCGTTGTACTGGGGGCGGGCTGGCCCGGCATTCTGTTGCACGAAGCCATCGGCCACGGTCTGGAAGGCGACTTCAACCGTAAAGAAACATCAGCCTTTGCCGGCCTTATGGGCAAGCGCATTGCATCACCCGGTGTCACTGTCATTGATGATGGCACCATGAATGACCGACGCGGCTCGCTCAGCATTGATGACGAAGGCACGCCAACGCAATCCACCACATTGATTGAAGACGGCATCCTGACTGGCTACCTGCATGACCGCATGAACGCGCGGCTTATGGGCACGAAATCCACCGGCAACGGCCGCCGCCAGAGCTACGCCCATTCACCCATCCCGCGCATGACAAACACCATCATGCTGGGCGGTGAAGAAAACCCGGACGATATTATCGCCAGCGTGGATAAAGGCATTTATGCTGTGTCATTTGGTGGCGGACAGGTGGACATCACGTCCGGCAAGTTCGTGTTTTCCTGCACGGAAGCCTACGAGCTTGAAGGCGGTAAAATCGGGCGACCTCTAAAAGGCGCCACCCTGATCGGCAATGGCCCCGACGTGCTCACCAAAGTCTCACGCATAGGCAACAATATGGAACTGGACCCCGGCATCGGTACCTGTGGCAAAGACGGTCAAGGTGTCCCCGTGGGCGTCGGCCAACCAACCATGCTGATCGACGAACTTACCGTGGGCGGTACGGCGGTTTAGCAAGGTTGTGATAAGGCGAGCCAGGCCGGTATTCAGGTTTCAAACATCGGCATCTTTCCCGAGGCCCTCAAAGGCATAGGGATTCAGAAATTGGCGACGCCAAAGATAACGGCGACCGACTTCACTAAGGTCAGCAACATCACACACGCCCTGCCAATGCGATTCTATTGTTATTTTTTGGTGGTCGATGATGGCATGGGCCTGCTCTTTATTCAGTAAATAGTGATGTGCCACGCCCAGGCAATGCGCTAATCGGCTCAAATTATTTTCACCAGAAATGAGCATAGCTTGCGAGGCCTCACCACCGGCTCTACCTTGCGGACAAATATCGTAAGCAGGCGTAAGAGACAGTGACCTGCCATCCCAGAAGGCGGCATGATTTCTTGCATGATCGTCTGTATTCCCTGTCAGAATGTTGAACACCAATCTTGAGAACAGCTCATGCAGCGTTTCTTCCGGCTTTGAAAATCGGGTCCGAATTATCTCTGCAAGAGTTTCGTAACTGGCGTATCGTGCCATCATATCGTCAAGGCCAAACAAGGTGAGCGCTGATATCATAATCTTTCGCTGCCACCCCTCGTTTGACCGCAATCGATCAAAGCGTTCAACGAGCAAAATGTCTTTGCCGGAAGCCGTCACCAGTTTGACCGGGGCAACATTCAATCCAACAATGCCTGCCAATTTCATGGCAATAAACTCGGCTTTCACCACATCATAATGATCGTTACGCGTAGAAAACTTTGCGAGATATTTGGTATTGTCAGTTTCAATGAGCGCTTTGGGTCGAGCACCGCCAATGGCGCTACCGTGGAACAAGGCCTGGTCCAGATCAGGTGAAAGCGGCACGCCTTTTTCTACGCGCTCTGCCGATTCCAACAGTTCTTCAAGCGCTGCCCCCCTGGATTGCCGGGGTATATACTCGGTCGGCGAGGCTTGAAAATCCAACGCGCCCACGCGGTCAGAGCCGGACTCCATCAGGTAGGTAAGCTCGCTTAGATCAACAACATCGACCCCAGATTTCTCCACCCCCATCAAACGATTGATAATGACACGGCGGCCCCATGCATCGGGAGCGCAATCTCTGATACACCCCGGAATTCTCAGCCCGGTAATAGGGTGTTGCACACCGCCTTTAAGCGGTAGCTCCTGGGGGTAGACAGCAATAGCATCTTGCCGCTCCAGATACTGCCGACCATAGGCAAAGACGGTATCTTCACCGTCTCTTTCCAGCTTCCCCGCAACGACAGGCTCGGTCGAGCCTGGCAACCATATCCAGACATACGCCTCATGATGAATATTAGAAATCATCATCAATACTCTTTCCTGTTTTTCGAATCGAGGCCGGCAGCAACTTCAATTTGCTTTCTGTCTGCTGAACATGATTCGCAAGACTGGCCTGATTCGCATCGAATAATGGAATCCCAACGATATAGGCTGCTTCAAAGACGATACCGACCTCACACTTCATATCGCCTTTTTCAATGCGTTGAATAAGGCCGCGCGACACACCAGCACGCGTCGCCAATTCCTGCTCCGTCATTGCAGATTCTTTGCGTCCTGCGCGAATCATCCTGCCGAGAAGCTTCATAGCTTCCCGGCTATATTTTGAATACGTTCTGACAATTGTTTTAGGCATCTAGGAACTCACAATGTTGCTCACCGGCCCATTATGATGTTTTTTGACAGATATGCAACAAAATGCACTATGCATAGCCCACAAAATAACTTTGTGACCTATGCATGATACATCATGTTTTGCAATTGTATCGAATATCATCCATCAGAATGTATAAACTGATAGAGGCGATAGCTGTTTTAGTAAGCGTATTCCTGAAATACTGGACAGATGCTGTTGTTCCAGCGGCCTTCATAGGCGGCGAGCAGTTCTTCGGCTGGTGTCAGGCCAGACTCGGCGGTCTGGAATAACGTGCGCAGGAAGTGGGTTTCGTCCAATCCCATGCCATCAAGCCTTGAGCGACGACAGAGCCCGCCGTGTGAAATGTTCAGGGCTTCCAAAGCTAAATCACGAACGGTTTGATTTCTGAACGGCGTATGCAACGCGGTACGTGGCACACTATCACGAAGATGCACGTGTTCTTCATGGGTCCAGTCCGAAATCATATGGTATGCCGCAGCGCGGGCTTCATCATCATAAAGCAGGCCCGTCCAGAATGCGGGTAATGCACAAATCTTGGCCCACGGGCCACCATCAGCGCCGCGCATTTCAAGGAATTTTTTCAATCGCACTTCGGGGAAGGCGGTTGTCATGTGATCTTCCCAGTCTTTCAGGGTCGGGTACTGGCCTTCAAAACCTTCCAGCTTCCCCGCCATGAAGTCTTTGAAATCCTTACCAGACACGTCGATGTAGTTACCGTCGCGATATACGAAGTACATGGGCACATCGAGAATGTAATCCACGTATCGTTCGAACCCGAAGCCGTCTTCAAACACAAAGGGCAGGATGCCGCTGCGATCCGGATCTGTGTCGGTCCAGATATGGCTACGGAAGCTTAAGTATTCGCTGGGTTTGCCATGGTAGAATGGTGAGTTAGCCCACAGCGCCGTGGCAATGGGTTGCAACGCCAAACCAATGCGGAACATCTCAATCATGGTTTGCTCTGAATCGAAATCCAGATTGACCTGCACGGTGCAGGTGTTCTGCATCATATCCAGACCAAGGGTGCCTTTCTTCGGCATATATTCGCGCATGATCTTGTAGCGCCCCTTGGGCATCCATGGAATATTGCCGTCGTGGGCCTCGGGCCGGTAGCCCAGGCCTAAAAATACAATGCCGAGGTCAGCCGCAACCGCTTTGGCCTGGCGCAGGTGTTCGGTGACCTCGCCACAGGTCTGATGAATGTTTTCCACCGGCGCACCCGATAGTTCCAGCTGTCCGGCAGGCTCCAGACTAATGGTGCTGCCATCGTCTTTGGACAGGGCAATAGGGTTTCCCTTCTCCAGAACAGGTTCCCAGCCGAATTGGGTCAAGCCGTCCAGCAACGCGCGGATACCGGATGGTCCTTCATACTCAATGGGAGCAAGGCCATCGCGCACATAGGCGAACTTCTCGTGCTCGGTACCGATGCGCCAGTTTTCAGGCGGTTTACAGCCGGACGCAATATAATCGACCAATTGCTTACGATCGGTCATCAATTCACCAGCTTCGTGAGAGTCTGCCATTTTTGTATCCACCCAATCGTCGGAATTCTGTTGTCGCCATAAGATGGTCAGCGCATGCGGGCCGCGCAACCATCACCTTGAAAAACTTGCCAACTGGCTAAGGCCGTTAGGGCGGCGGTCTCTGCCCGTAATACCCTTGGCCCCAGCGTCACGGGTGTAACAAATGCCAGATCACGCAGTTGGTCAAGTTCCGATGCCGTAAAACCGCCTTCCGGTCCAATCAATATGGCCGCAGGCTTACCTGGCTGCGATAGGCTAGAAAATGCTGGAATTGCGGGATTCCCGGTCCCTGTTTCGTCCATGATATAAAGTTGACGAGACGGGTCCCAATCTCTGATTAAATTATCGAGATCAACAGCCTTGTCTACCTGAGGTACGTTCAGGCGTTCGCACTGTTCAGCCGATTCCAATGCCGTGGCCTGTAGCCTTTCCACATTGACGCGCGATACATCCGTGTTGCGGGTAAACACCGGCAACAAACGAGAAGCACCAAGCTCGGTTGCTTTTTCAATCATAAAATCCATGCGGGATTTCTTGATGGGTGCAAACACCAGCCAGATATCGGGCTCAGATTGTTGCTGACGGGTTTGGGCCTCAAGGCTCAACTGACACTGGGTCTTTGATATGCTGGAAATGTGCGCCAGCCATTCGCCATCGTGGCCATTAAACAACAGGGCGCTCGCACCCACATCCTGACGCATGACACGCGACACATAGTGTGCCTGATCCTTTAGCAGTGACACCTGGGCGCCAGCCTCAAGGGTCGCATCCACAAATAGTCTGGTTTTGGGTCGGGCAGTCGTCATGATTTGAGTGTTCATGGCCGGCCGCCCAAATGCAAGTGGCGAAACGCGTGTAAGGTTTTGCCTTCAATGATCGAATGGCCTATAGCATGGATATGACCACACCAAACACATCAGCAAGTGATATCAGAACAGACAGCTGGGTTGAATGGCTGGCACCATCTATCATGCGACCATACCTGCGCCTGGCCCGGGTGGACCGCCCCATTGGCACGTGGCTGTTGCTGCTGCCATGTTGGTGGAGCGTGGCATTGGCAACGGGCGGCTGGCCTGATTTTACGCTGATGGCACAATTCGCCATCGGTGCCTTCGTCATGCGCGGGGCCGGTTGCACCATCAATGATATTGTTGACCGGAACTTCGATGCCAAGGTTGCACGAACGGTGCTGCGCCCCATCGCCAACGGCGACATTACCGTTCGGCAGGCGCTGTTGTTCCTTATGCTGCAATTGAGCATCGGGATGATGGTGGTTTCGCAGTTCAATCCATACGCCATGCTGCTCGCCATATCGTCATTGGGATTGGTGGTCTTGTACCCCTTTGCCAAACGGTTCACCTACTGGCCACAACTGGTTTTGGGTCTGACCTTCAACTGGGGGGCGTTGGTAGGCTGGGCGGCGGTGCGTGGTGAACTGGGTTGGCCTGCCGTTGCCCTGTACGTGGGCGGGGTATTCTGGACACTGGGTTACGACACGATCTATGCCCATCAGGATAAAGAAGACGATGTGTTGATCGGGGTAAAATCCTCGGCGTTGGCATTGGGTGACAAGACGCAGGCCGGTTTATTCATATTCTATGGAGCGACGGTTCTGTCGTTTGGATTGAGCGGTTACCTGATCGATGCTCAGATTTATTTCTATGCAGGGTTAGCCATATGCGCGGCCCATCTGATTCGACAGGCTGTGACCGTGGACATTAGTAACCCACCCGCCTGTCTCGCCATGTTCAAATCAAACAGGAATTTTGGTATAGGCATACTGGCCGTTATAATCTTCAACGCACTCGTTCTGTAAATTCATACTCAAAGGGCACGGCACTTTGGTGAAGGCGGTCTGTGCGGGTGCGACGGATTTCATCATCCATAATGTTCTCACGAACAAAGTCATCGTGTGTGTGTTCAGGGGCCAGTTCAGTTCTGGCATGGGCCTGAATGTCATCCTGCCCCATGGCTTGCCAGCGGCGGTTTCGGGCCGATGCTTCCAACATGGGAACCGGGTTGCCATCGATGCTCAGCGCACCACGACTGGATAGATACAGATAAACGTGATCAAGCGCAGGTGCGTTCTCTATATCCATGGTCAGGGAATTCAGGCGGGAAAACTGATAGTTCTCGCTGGCGATCTCTGTGCCATGCATGTGTTCTTCCTGTTCCGCATTCAGCCAGTTTATAAACAACGTCACCACCGTGCCCGGTGAATGAAAAAGGGTAGCCGGGATCGCGCCATAACTGGTGAAGTGGGTGGAAAAAACTGTATCGAAGTCATGCAGGTGAACCCGTGTTACCGGGATTGAGCCGAGCGGGAACTTGCGCCCCAATTGCTGCGGCGACATGTTCGATCCCACGGCCAGAACGGGTCGACGCCCCGCTAAATCGGCTAGGTGATCATCGTGATCAACCACCACATGCGCACTGTCATCCATGACGTATGATCGTTCAGGGACCTGATAGGGGTACCGCGTTGCACAGTAGTCGGGATCGTTCAGTTGTTCAGGCACTATTCCGCCGCCGGTTGCTCCAGATAAGGCGTTATGTCCACCTCATCCACCTGTTCCGGCTGTAGGAACCGTTCCGAGTATTCTTTGTACACGCCGGATTCCAGAAACAGCTGGAACAACTCTCCGTCGATATGGGCATCCTTTTTCATAAACGACATGATCTTGATGCAATCGCTCAGCTTCTTGGCGGCCTTGTATGGCCGATCAGCAGCGGACAGTGCTTCGAAAATATCGGCGATGGCCATCATCCGGGCTGGTACCGTCATCTGGTCACGGTTCAGCTTTTTCGGGTACCCGGTCCCGTCCATCTTTTCATGGTGGCCGCCGGCATATTCCGGCACTTTTTTCAGGTGCCTGGGGAATGGTAGCTGTTCCAGCATGATGATGGTCTGCACGATGTGGTCGTTGATCTTAAAGCGCTCTTCTTCCGTTAAAGTTCCTCGCGCGATGCACAGATTGTAGACCTCACCCAGGTTAAAACGGTGTTCGGGCACATCCAGTTTGAAGCCAAATTCATTGTCGTCGCCATACGTGTTGCCTTCACCGCTCTCACGGTACATCACATGGTCTTCGCGATCGTCCAGCAGATTCTCCTCTACCGGTAACGAGGGCGCAGGTGTGCGTTCTTTTCGCTTTTCTTCTTCGAAGGAAACGCCGATGCGATCATCCAGTGTTCGCATCCACGTAATACCAGCGATCTCCTTAATACGATCAATCCGTTCGGGAGCCATGAATTCGCCACCGACGTTGCATTCGGCCACAAAGGCGTAGTCATCGTCGAGCTTGGCGATGCGCTCGTCATAGCTTGCTTTCAATGCAGGCTCATCACCACCCGCCGCGACAGCCTTCAAATAGTCGATTTCAGCATCGCGTTTTACGATCTCAAATCGCGTGCGAATTTCATGCAATCGATCATAAATAGTTTCCAGCTTGGTGGCCTTATCCACCACATACTCAGGCGTCGTGACCTTGCCGCAATCGTGCAGGGCTGCTGAGATTTCCAACTCTTCACGTTCACCCATCGTTAAGTCGAAATCGGCGAACGGACCCGAAGTGGAGGCCACGGCGGCATCAGCCATCATCATGGTCAGTTCTGGCACCCGTTGACAGTGGCCACCGGTATAGGGTGATTTGGCGTCAATGGCGGACGAGATCAAATCGATGAAGGAGCGGAACAGTTTTTTCTGCGCTTCCAACAGTAAGGCATTGTCCAGCGCCACGGCAGCCTGTGAAGTCATGGCCTCTACAAGCGGTTGAGTGGACGCGCTGAACGGCACCACTTCTTTGGTTTCGCGGCTGCGGGCATTCAGCAACTGCAACACGCCAATGATTGTGCCTTCATTGTTCTTGAGCGGCACCGTCAGGAATGACTTGGATCGATAGCCTGTACCCTCGTCAAATTTTTTGGTACCGGAAAAGTCGAATTTTTTTGAATCATAAGCATCAGGAATGTTGATGGCCTCGCCCGATAGTGCCACATAGCTTGCCACATTCTTGTGATTGGGCTCGCCGGTGTCCGGGTCATGCAGCATCAACGGTGGGAACGTAATCGTTTTTCCTGTGGTCCCGCCCAGCGCAATCCCTAAGGAGTCCGTGCGCATAATCTCGAATTTCAGGCGATCATCTTCCGTGCGCAAATAAAGTGTGCCACCATCGGCGTAACAGATATCCTTGGCCTCGAGCAGAATTCGCTCCATCAGGCGCGCATTATCGCGCTCGGCAGACAGGGCAATGCCGATCTCGATCAAGCGCTGAAAATTAACTTCACCCACATCACCCGACTCTGATGCTTTTTGGTCCGCACCTTCAACTTGCGTCATGTATCCCTCAATCAAAATCAGGCCGCACTGATTCAGCCCGTCCGGTACTCCCGCACCGACACTTGGCATATGGTACTCCAAACTTGTTAATAAGGTATATTGGAATATTTCTGCATACAACAAAATCGCACATAAGCTATTATATTCCTTGACGGTTTACGGGCGCGCGCTATCAATGCTCTCGTAAAAACAGGATTAAAACCGCATGGCTGACGCCTCTTTACGCGAGTTCATATCGCGACTTGAACGGGAAGGTAGATTGGTTCGAATTTCCGAACCGGTTTCGCCAAACCTGGAAATGACTGAAATTCAGACCCGGGTGCTTGCCGAGGGCGGTCCGGCGTTGCTGTTTGAAAACCCCGTGCGCGATGATGGAACCCCCTATGGTGTTCCGGTTCTGGCCAATTTGTTTGGAACCGTTGAGCGGGTCGCATGGGGCATGAACCGGGAGCCCGGACAATTGGGTGAAATTGGTGAAACGCTAGCCTTCCTGCGCCAACCCGAGCCGCCCGATGGATGGCGTGAGGCACTGGACATGCTGCCGCTGGTCAAAACGGTCATGAGCATGAAACCCAAGACGGTCAAGTCCGCCCCTTGTCAGGACGTCGTTCTGACCGGCGATGACATCGATCTGAGCCAATTGCCCATACAGACCTGTTGGCCCGGCGAGCCTGCCCCGCTGATCACCTGGCCGCTGGTGGTCACGCAAGGTCCGGATGCGGATAAAAAAGGTGGCGACCGCCGTGATGGTTATAATCTGGGTATTTACCGCATGCAGGTAACGGGCCCAAACACCACGTATATGCGGTGGTTGAAACATCGCGGTGGCGCGCAGCATCATGCACGCTGGAAAGATCAACGGCCTGACCCCATTCCGGCCGCCGTTGTCATCGGGGCTGACCCCGGCACAATTCTGGCCGCCGTCACGCCGGTGCCTGACACCCTGTCTGAATACCAGTTTGCCGGACTGTTGCGGGGCGAGAAGGTTGAGCTGGTCGATTGCAAGACCATTCCGTTGCAAGTCCCGGCCCATGCCGAAATCATCCTGGAAGGCTACGTTTCACTGGAAGACTATGGTGATGAGGGCCCTTACGGCGATCACACAGGCTACTACAATTCAGTGGAACCCTTCCCCGTCTTCACCATCACGGCCATCACGCGCCGCAAAGACCCCATTTACCTGTCTACCTACACCGGCCGCCCACCGGACGAGCCTTCCGTGCTGGGCGAAGCGTTGAACGAGGTGTTTGTTCCGCTGTTTACCCAGCAGTTTCCTGAAGTGGTGGATTTTTGGTTGCCACCCGAAGGCTGTTCCTACCGCGTGGCCGTGGTGTCCATCAAGAAAGCCTATGCGGGCCACGCCAAGCGAATCATGCTGGGTGTGTGGTCCTATTTGCGCCAGTTCATGTACACCAAGTTTGTGATCGTGGTGGATGATGACATCAACTGCCGGGACTGGAACGATGTGATCTGGGCCATATCAACAAACGTTGATCCCGCGCGCGACATGACCATGATCGAAAACACGCCCATCGATTATCTGGATTTTGCCTCACCTGTATCTGGATTGGGGTCCAAGGTCGGCATCGATGCCACCACCAAGGTGGAGCCCGAAACCACCCGGGAATGGGGCCAGAAAATCCGAATGGACGAAGACATCATCCAGCAGGTCACCGACAAATGGGAAAGCTATGGCTTGCCCGGTAGTGGTAAACCGATCTGGAAGTAGCTGAAATTTAAGGATCAGGCGTTGACCCGGTGGCCTGTCACGCCTAGGTTCCCCGCCAATCTTATCCTTCCTTAATCTGGCCTTAATCTGGCCTTAATCAGGTGACACCCATGAGCAACTTACGAGACCTTTCACAGAATGCATCCGCTTGGCCCTTTGCCGAGGCGCGCGAGGTCTTGAAACGCATCAAAGACACGACGCCTGAAAAAGGGTATGTGTTGTTTGAGACGGGTTATGGACCATCAGGCTTACCGCATATTGGTACCTTTGGTGAAGTCGCGCGCACGTCGATGGTTCGCCATGCATTTGAACAACTTTCTGACATTCCCACCAAGCTAATTGCGTTTTCAGATGATATGGACGGATTTCGCAAGGTGCCCACCAACCTGCCCAATCAGGAAATGCTGGCCGAACACCTGAATTTACCGCTGACCCAGGTGCCGGATCCGTTCGGCACACACGAAAGCCTGGGCCACCACAACAATGCCCGGCTTCGCGTTTTTCTGGATTCCTTCGGATTTGAGTATGATTTCAAAAGCTCCACCGAAATGTACAAGGCGGGGACGTTCGATGATGCGTTGATGCGCGTGTTGGCCTGTTATGACGAAATCATGGCGATCATGTTGCCGACGCTGGGTGAAGATCGCCGAAAGACCTATAGCCCCTTCTTGCCCGTATGCCCGAAAACGGGTCACGTTTTACAAGTGCCCATCCTGGAACGAAATGCCGAGGCAGGAACCATTGTGTTTGAGTATGAGGACGGATCTAAGGGTGAAGTACCTATTACCGGCGGCCATTGTAAACTTCAGTGGAAACCGGACTGGGCCATGCGCTGGCATGCGCTGGATGTGGATTATGAGATGTCCGGCAAAGATCTTATTGATTCGGTGAAACAGTCGGGTCGTATTCGGCGCGCGTTGGGTAGTGCCCCACCAGTCGGTTTTTCATATGAGCTGTTCCTGGACGACAACGGCGAAAAGATTTCCAAGTCAAAAGGCAACGGTCTGGCCGTGGAAGAGTGGCTGCGCTATGCGCCACCCGAAAGCCTGTCACTGTTCATGTTCCAAAAGCCCAAGACCGCCAAGCGGCTGTTCTTTGATGTGATTCCGAAAGCCGTTGATGAGTACCTGAGCTTTGTTGAAAGTTTTCCGAGTCAGGAACTGGAAAAGCAGATCGCCAATCCAGCGTGGCATATTCATACCGGTAACCCACCACACGAAACCGCCCATATGAGCTTCAACATTCTGCTGAACCTGGCCAGCGTTTGCCATTCAGAAGACAAGTCCGTGCTGTGGCATTTCATCAGCCGATACCGTCCCGGTGTGACAGCCGAAAATGCACCCATTCTGGATGATCTGGTGGGATACGCCATTCGCTTCTATCAGGACTTTGTGCGCCCATCAAAAGAATATCGCAGCCCATCAGATGACGAACGGCAGGCATTAACCGACCTGGTGACCGGGCTTGAAGGCCTGGACGCAGCGGCCAGCGCCGAAGATGTGCAGAGCATCGTCTATGAGATCGGCAAGCGTGACGAATTCCCCGAACTACGAGCCTGGTTCAAAGCATTGTATGAAATCCTGCTGGGACAGTCACAAGGCCCGCGTATGGGGTCGTTCATTGCGCTCTACGGGATTGAAGAATCGATCACGCTGATACGTCGCGCACTGGCATGCGAAGACTTGTCAGCCTAAACCGATTGAGTTTTCGCCCAGTCAAAATACAACTCGCGTGCACGAGTGGAAATCGGACCGGTGTTCAGGTTTCGGTCTTCGATCCTGGTGCACGGCATGATTTTGGTGTGGTTGGCGGTGCTGAACAATTCGTCTGCTTCCAGCAATTCATCGAAATCAATTTGACGTTCTTCCACCGTGAAACCAGCGTCACGTAAAACCTGGATAGTGCGTTGGCGCGTAATACCGTTCAGGAACGTGCCGTTGATAGCCGGGGTATGAACAACGTCGTCTTTCACCATAAACAGGTTGGTGTACGAGAACTCCGCCACATTGCCATTGGGGTCCAGCATGACGGCGGTATCAAATCCCTTTTCGTTAGCGGCACGGACGCTGCGCGTCACATTGGGATACAGACCAGATGCCTTGGCGTCCGTGGGCGCGGAATCACGGGATGGGCGACGGTACCGGGTCAGGCAGGCGGAGAAACCGCTGACTTCCGGGAATGGAGCTTCTCGAATAGACAGCACAAACTGAGTGGATTCTTCAGCGGGGCCCATGAAACTGTTTCGCACATAAAAGAGCGGACAAATATACAAGACCTCTTCACGGCCAAACTTGGCAATGCCTTGCCGCGCAAGGGCCTCGATCTCAGGGCCGGTGATCGTGGGTTCCATACCAAGGATATGGGCAGAGCGAATAGAACGTTCGCAGTGACGGTCCAGATCAGGTGCACAGCCATCGAAAGAGCGGGCGCCGTCGAACACCGTATGACCAAGCCAGACGCCATCATCGAAGGGCGACAAGAGAGGCACTTCCCCGTCTTTCCATTCTCCGCCAGTATAGGTAATTGTACGGCCAGTCGGCCCGTGCTTGGACATTGGATATTCTCAACTCTAAAAAGGGGTGGGGCGCTTACTGGCTGGCCCAGACGATCCGGGCGATCCACTCAAGACTTTCAGCGCCAATAACGCGATCATCATGCTCGTTGTTAATGGATTGCAGTTCCACCTTTCGAGCGGTTTGACGGCGCAGTTGCTTGGCGAGAATTTCACCATCTGTTGTTTTGACCACAACCCGATCGCCGCGACGGATGCTGGAGTCCGGCGAGACGATGACGGTATCACCATCCCGGAAGACCGGCTCCATGCTGTTGCCGCTGATTTCCAGCGCGAAAGCATGCGGGTCACCCACATCAGGGAAAGGGACTTCATCCCATGAGCCACCAACCGGATAGCCTGCATCATCAAAGAAGCCATCTGCGCCAGCTTGGGCAAAACCAATCAAGGGGATGTGCCTATATACGCCACCCGAATCTGCCGTGCCGATGAAGGTGACAAATTCACCCAACGTGGCACCCGTAGCGGTCAGCACTTTCGATATACTTTCCGTGCTCGGCCAGCGTAGTTTTCCTTCACGCGTGATCCGTTTGCTTTTGTTAAACGTGGTAGGATCAAGTCCTGCCTTTTTGGCAAGCCCGGATGCGGACAAGCCGTATTCGTGCGCTAATCGGTCAATTGCGGACCAGACATCTGAATGTTTCAACATGGGAACATCGTCTTATACCCTACAATAAAATGCACTAGGAAAATTATCCGTGTATAGGTTGTGTTTTGCCTCGAAATTGATTATATGGTTATATTCCTTTTACTTGGAGATATGCCTATGTGTCAACCCTCGATAAAAACTCGATCTCAGGACAATGCAGGGACACCCGTGCCATTTAGTTCGGTGGAGGAAGCGTGGTTCTGGTTTATCCGGTGCCAGAAGCTCCGCAATGATGGTGCACAATATCAACCATCCCTGCATGCCGTACCACGGCCCTGTGATCCAGCCGATGTGTATTGCACGGCGAAGCGTTTGCACCTTAAGCGGCAGTTGAGCGACGAGCATTTACGCGTCCTGTCCACGTTCGGTTTGCTTGAATACCCACCGGATTCCAGAGACGGTGCACAGCAACGGGCCGCCCAGGTGTGGGGCGAAGCCCTTGATCAAATGCTTGGGCCTCTGCGCATCAAGGGGATTGTTGCGATGCCAGAATCGATGGAATCATCGATAGAATCATCGATTGAACCGCTGCCGGGCCCTGATCATGCCACACGATAAGACCAAACAGGCGTATTGCGATGCCAATGCATCGACAATCGTATCGTGTGCCGTCGTTGTCTTCACCGATAGCAATTCCATGCCGTGGTCCCGGTGGCTGGCCCACGGCTTCAAACATTGTTTCGTGGCGATCGCGATTGGGGCGGCCTGGGTTGTCATCGATACACTTTCCGGCCGCACCAATGTATTAACGGTCCCCCGGTGCTCCGCTGAAGATCTGGCCCAATGGTACCAGGATCAGGGGCATCAAACGATTATTACCCAACAGAGGATAGCCCCCGCAAGGCCCGCACCGTGGGCTCTGCTGACCTGTGTGGAAGTCATAAAACGCCTTTTGGGAATCCATAACTACAGGATCCAAACGCCAAAACAACTATCTAATTTCCTAAATAGTGAAAATAATCCTTGACTTTTTGATATTTTTGTGCGACAACTCATTTCAGCGCAGGGCACACGTGTGTCCAAAGCCCGCCGACAACCCTCGGCGGGCTTTTTTTATGAAACATCACGCAGCGTCGGTGGATTGCACCATTGCAAGGCCAGCTGCCGTTTGGAGGACATCCATGAGCGAGAAAAATACCATGCAAATCTCGGGGCAGATCTCTGATCGCTTTCGAAGGGCGATGGAGAAGCGATCAAAATGGGATGCTCTATGGCGTGAGTGTTACGCCTATGCCCTGCCCCAATACGATGGCGTTACACAATCATCCAATCCCGGCGAAGTTCGTACCGCAACGCTATTTGATGGCACCGCGCCGGATGGTGTGGATCAACTTGCATCGAGCCTGCTTGGGGAACTGACGCCCCCATGGGGGCGGTGGTTTTCCCTGACAGCCGGTAGCGAAGCATCCCCCGAGGCCGCCGCCGATGCCGCTAAAGCATTGGAATTTGTCAGCGATACGGTGCGCGGTCATTTCGAGCGATCAAATTTTGCCATCGAAATGCATCAGTGTTTTCTAGACCTGGTCACCGTCGGCACAGCGTGCCTGTTATTCGAAGAAGCACCGGCAGGTAGCAACAGCGCCTTTCAGTTCACCGCTATTCCATTGGGACAGATCGCGTTTGAAGAAGGCCAAGGCGGTAAACTGGATACCACATATCGACGATCCGAACTTTCGGCCGAAGTGTTCGTCCAGCGTTTTCCGAACGCCGCCTTACCTGATCAGAGTGCGTCCGGCAAATCCGATCCACAGCGAATCGCCGTCATCGAATCTGTACGGCCGAAGGATGGCGGTTTTGAATACAGCGCGGTTCGCGAAAACATGGCGAAGACGAATTCGGACGATAACATTCTAGCCAGTGGCACATTCAAGCAATCGCCCTTCATCAATTTTCGCTGGCTGAAAGCACCGGGCGAGGTTTATGGCCGATCCCCTGTAATGAAAGCGTTGCCCGATATCAAAACCGCAAACAAAGTTGTTGAGCTGGTATTGAAAAATGCGTCTATCGCCGTAACCGGCATTTGGCAGGCCGACGACGATGGCGTTCTTAACCCGGCAACGATTCAACTGACCCCCGGCACCATCATTCCCAAAGCCGTGGGGTCGCAAGGCCTGACGCCTTTATCCGCCCCCGGCAGCTTCGATGTGTCGCAACTTGTCCTTGATGATCTCAGAAACAGAATCAAAAGCGCGTTGCTGGTTGATAAGCTCGGCCAGCCCAGCGCACCGGCCATGACAGCAACAGAAGTCCTGACACGATCAGCAGAGATTTCCCGCATGTTGGGGGCCACCTATGGCCGCCTTCAATCTGAGCTTCTGGTGCCATTGATGAACCGCGCATTGTCCGTGCTGTCTCGGCGTGGTGATATCCCGGAAATCAATCTGGACGGTCGCGCCATCGCCATGACCTGGCGGTCGCCGCTGGCACGGTCCTACAGCCGTCACGAAGCCCGCGAAGCCATGCAGTGGATGGAAGCCATCAAAACACTGGGGCCGGAAGCCACGTCACAGATCGATACGGTCTCAGCCGTTCAGTGGCTCGCCAAAGCGTTTGATGTACCAGAAAGCATTCTCAAATCCGGAAACAACACAAACAGCACAGACAACACAGACAACACAGGTGATGTCCTGGGCGCCGCATTAGCGGATGCGTTAGCGACGACACCTCCGGTACCGATAACCCCGCTTCCGGTACCAACACAAATCGCAGAGGAAGGCCCACGCCATGGCAAATAATACGGCACACAAGAATGACGCATGGGCATGGTTTGAAGAACATGACGCACGCACCGTATCACCGCCGCCGGTTTCCCATGAACTTCACAAGGCTTTTGCCCGATTGCTGGCCTATCCGGAAGCCAAAACCGTACTTAGCCATTTACATGCCGTTACCCGAAACCGGGTTTTAGGGCCGGATGTAAGTGAGGCCGTGTTGCGGTATGGCGAAGGCCAAAAAGCGCTCGTCGCCTATATGGAACGCATGGCCGCCAAGGGCCGAGGCGAAGCCCACACACTCTGACTTTCTGAACCTCTGAAAAAGGACTGTTATATGGATACCGAACAACTTCCCCAAAGCGCCCCAAACACACCCGACCCGGGTGCAACCAGCCTCGAGGAAAAACAAAACGCTCGTCCTGATCATGTGCCGAATAAGTTTTGGGATGGACAACTCGGAACTGTCCGAACCGAAGCCCTGTTGAAATCCTACAGCGAACTCGAAAGCAGAATGAGCGAAACGACTACCGAAATTCCCGATAGCCCGGACCAGTATAATGTTATCACTGACCACCCGGCCCTTGTTGCGGATTCCGACATCAACAGCCGTCTTCACGCTGCGGGCTTTTCACAGGCGCAGGCCCAACTGGTGTATGATCTTGCGAAAGAGAAGTTACTACCGATGATGGATGCAGTGTCTGGCAACCTGGAAAAAAACGCCGAGGCAACCAAGCTGGAAAATCATTTCGGTGGGCAGGAAAAATGGCAAATCATGTCTCGCGAGATTGGTAACTGGGGTCAGAAGAATCTACCACCAGAAGCCTTCACCGCGTTGTCATCCAGCTTCGGCGGCGTGATCGCCATGCAACAGATGATGTCTTCGGGCGAACCGGCAATTCTGGCCAATCAAGGGCAAGCCACTTCTGGTATGAGCGAAACCGATCTGAAAAGAATGATGCACGATCCACGTTACTGGCGTGATCAGGATCCGGCGTTCATTGATCAGGTCCGGCAAGGCTTCAAGACGCTATATCCGGGATAAGACAACAGCCTGCCTCCGACAACATCTGAACATCTAAATTACCCAACGACCAAAGGCACCCGTATATGCGGTGGTGAGCGCGTGCCTTTCCGCAGCACCCACCGCATGGGGGATTGTGCCCGGGCACGATCCCCCATTTTTCATAACAGGAGATCATTTCAATGGAAAATCATATAGAGCCCAACAAAAACCGACCCGACCCATTTGGACGGCTCATGAGTGACGATGGCAGCCAGGATAAATTTCGCGGCATGTCTGACGTTTTCAACATCACATCACCCGTCGGGCCAAACGATGAAAATACCCCAGACGATGTGGCCCGCGTAGAAATACTGATGGATCATGTGGGTGAACTTGACCTGAAACAGACCGAGGGGCCAACCGGATTTTATGGTGAACGTCTGCGCCAGGCCATTATGGCATTTCAGAAACGGGCCAGCCTGCCGACCACCGCTCGCATCACGCCAACGGGCACCACCATGGTTGCGGTTAAGCGTGCCATGGACGTAGAGCATCCAGGGGCAAATACACAGACTGGTGGTATGGTCCAGGAAGCGGCATCTTTGTTAGCAGAGACAGGCGGCATTACGCCCGCGCGCGACTAGCCAAGAACTTCGGATTTACTGGAATCGAGAAGCTGAGAAATCTCGCCGATCACACCACCGTCCACCTGGAAATCCGTTAGGACACTTTGAAAATGCTGGATAAGCGCATCCACATGCGAAGCGTCCAGACCCAGCGCCGCATGGGCGTCTTTCAAAGATTTTCCGGTGTATTGATCCGGGCCGCCAAATATCTCGCCCAGATACGACTTGTATGATTTCTTTAACGCAGCAATATCCACTCCGTCATAGAAACTGGACAAACGTGGGTCATCCACGACGCGGGTGTATAGCGCATCCACGACAATATCGATAGCAGGCTCACCACCCAGTCGGGCAAACAATGACGCATCACTCTTGATGATCAATGATCCATCGGCGTTCCCGGGTTGTGGGCCTGCGGGCGTGTCTGCTGGCGTGTCTGCATTCTTGGCGGCATCCTTCATGGTTGTCGCCAAGACCACGTAAACAGCGGTCCATGCTTCAGCAACTTCAGGTGTGTATAAATCACCCAGGCCTTGTTCCAGCGTCCAAAGCAACGCACCGGCAACCGTGTCGTAATCCTTTTCTGCCACACCGTATCCGGCATGGCGAACACCCAGTTCCTGCACAGCAGGCACAATGGTATCCAGTTTGTTCAGGCCATTAACAGCAACAGCGATCATACCCATCAACGCCTTACCCTGTTCTTTTAAATCACCGCTGAACAGGGATTCCAGTTTCGGATCCATTTCAAACAGGCGGCCATAGAATAGCTCGGCGGCGGCCTCCTTGATCTTGGCTACTTCTGAGAACGTGGACTGCACAAGCTCAATCTGTTTGGCCGTAAAGGGACCTTCCGGCTCCGCGGGTGGTGGTGGCGGGGGCGGGGGCGGTGTTGCTTTCTTGGGTTCTTCCGCTATTGGCTCAGGTTTTGGGGCGGGCTTGGCCGCTTCAATTTTTGGTGCCGCGCTCCGAACGGCTCCTTCATCCAGCATGGCAGCGATACCGCCACCCAATTCCACTTCGGCAAACCAGGTCAGGAAATTTTCAACATCATCTTCCTTGAAGGCCAGGCCGCGCTGCGGAACGATCATGTCCACCTTCAATCGCCGCACTTGGGAAATCCAGGCATCACGGGCATCGGTTGATACCATCCAACGCTTATGGAAGTCTTCCATGTATTCAACGTGTGAACTGAAATTCTTCACGTAGAACGAACCAGAATCATTGTGGGGCAAGGTTGCCGCACCGATTTCGCCACTAAACAGCAACCTCGCCATCGGGTCATACAGATTCAAATTGCCCGGTGAATGAAGATAATGCGCCGGTATCATTTCGAGGCTGCGACCATTTGCCAAATTGATGGTCATGCCTTCATCGGGCACAGGAATGGTTTTCGCATCCACATCGAAATGAGCAACAAAATCCTGCCACATCCACGGCACATAGATGTTTACCTCTTTCGGGCAAACTTGGCGCCAAAGAAGTAGCGATGAACAGATATCAGGATCCTGATGAGACAGAAAAATGTGCTTGATGGAATCGATTGATACTTTTTCGCTTAGTGCCGTAAGGAAGGCAGGGAATACTTCCATCCCACCCGGATCAAGCAACACCGTCTCGCCGCCCGAATTCAGAACGATCTGGTTCGTATCAATGATCTTGTCATGCTTGCCTGGATCCTGCCCGAACGCATACCAGGTATGACCATCATTTTTGGAGAGTGTTTGGCATCTCATCGTCTATATCCCGTTGAATTAAGCGGTGAATTACTTAGCGCCGAGATTACTCGTCGCTTGTTGTTGAAGGTTGCTGCCCAATGAAATGGCATTTTGGATCGTCCGACCTGCGACGTCGGCCATCTTTCGAAGCTGCTCAACGTAGCCCTGCATGGCATGAGCAACCTGACTGAATTCCGCTTCGAATTCGCCAGAAAGCGCCGCTTCGATCGCAATGTTCGTGGAAATGCTCGCCGCTTGTGAACCAACGTTTGTCACACCTTCTGCGGCATCTGATAAATTGTTCACACAGGCGACCATCTCTGTGACAGCCACAATTGTTTCTTCAAACACCAGGTGGTGCGCATTGTTTACATGCACCAGGGCGCTGGCGGCCGTCTCCGAGCCGTCCGCAACCGTTTGGACAGAACGCGACGTGCGTTCAAGGATGGATTTCTGACGAAGTGTCCGGATGGCGCTGACGCTGTGGCCATACATTTGCCCTTTAAGATCGCTGATGCGCATCTCGGTGGAATTTAACCGGTAGACCAGCTCACGGGTATATTGTGTCAGCACCCGTACGGATGCGCCCCTTTCACCGGCTCGGCCAGCAGCCAGCTCAGCATTCAGGGATAGAACGCGCATGTCTTCGGCCAGCTCATTCAACGAGCCAAAAGAGTGGAACGCCTGCAAACAATGGCCAAAAAGGTCACTCGTTTCGCGTTCGAAATCAGTATTTTGCACAGAAGAACTCAATGTCACGGTTAGTCATGCCCCATTACTAGACACTGCCTGTGTACACCATAGACAGTTAATTATTAGCTCGGTCACCCCAATAACCCTAACATTTTGAGTAACCTTATCTTTTCAAATGGTGATTTTCCAAGCGATGTCAATGATTCATCGCCTTGGGCAAGCCCATTAACCAATTGTTGCGGAGAACCGGAATCCCCGGCCCGCTTCAACCCATGGTGCCGGAATCCACCCGTTGCTGCAGACAGCGCAGGCTTTCGATAACACCACACCCTTCAAATCAACCCAATATAGGAGAACGGAATGTCGACAACCGTCGAACAATCGTTCGTGAAGCACTTTCAGGCTGACGTTCATTTGCAATACCAGCAGATGGGCTCAAAACTGCGAAATACTGTCCGTGTAAAGGACAGCATTATCGGCGCTAGCACCACTTTCCAGAAAGTTGGAAAAGGGACCGCCAGCACCAAAGCACGCCATGGCAAAGTGCCCGTCATGAACATCGACCACACCCCTGTGGAATGTCAGTTATCAGATTTTTATGCTGGTGACTGGGTGGATTCACTTGATGAGCTCAAAGCCAACACAAATGAGCGGACAGTCACCGCGCGTGCTGGTGCTTATGCACTGGGTCGCAAGACCGACGAGCTGATCATTAACCAGTTCGATACATCAACCAACTATGCCGGTGATGGCTCCGACGGCCTGACCAAGGACAAAGTCCTGACAGCGTTCGAAATGCTGGGCGAGGCCGATGTACCGGATGACGGTGAACGGTACGCGGCCGTTGGCTGGAAACAATGGTCTGACCTGCTGAACATTCAGGAGTTTGCCAACGCGGATTACGTGGGAGAAGACGAACTTCCCTGGCGTGGCACACAAGCCAAGAAATGGCTGGGTGCCCTGTGGATTCCGCATTCTGGTCTGACCAAAGCAAGTAGCATCCGGTATTGTTACTGGTATCACCGCACCGCGATCGGTCACGCCATCGGGTCAGACGTCAAAACGGACGTCACATGGCACGGTGATCGCGCCGCAAATTTCATTAACAATAGTGGCATTTTTCATAAGGCAAATATATTCGCAATTGTATTAACGGGCAATGCCAGTCAAGTCCCAATCAGGCCGCCGCCTCACGCTGCTTCTTAATCACCCCAAGAATTTCCCGAGCCGCCGTCGGTATATGCGTACCCGGCCCAAAGATCGCGGCAACACCTTCGCCCTTTAGGAACTCGTGATCCTGGGCCGGGATAACGCCGCCCACCACAACCAGAATATCGGATGCGTCCTGATCGGCCAGTGCCTTGAGTAGTAGCGGCACCAGTGTTTTGTGTCCGGCCGCTTGTGAGGACACTCCAACCACGTGCACATCGTTTTCGATGGCTTCGCGGGCGGTCTCATCAGGTGTCTGGAACAGCGCACCGATGTCCACATCAAAGCCGATGTCGGCAAAGGCCGTGGCGATGATCTTGGCACCGCGGTCGTGACCGTCCTGACCCATTTTGGCGACTAACATTCTAGGTCGGCGGCCTTCTGTTTTCTCAAACGTGGCCACGTCACTGCGGATGGATTCGAATTCCTCGTCACCTTCGTAGGCTTTGGAATAAACCCCGTGAATAGAAGTGGTGATGGGTTGATGGCGGCCATATACTTTTTCCAACGCTTGGGTAATTTCACCACCCGAAGCACGCGCACGCGAGGCATTGATGGATAGTTCCAGCAGATTTCCTTCGCCACTTTCCGCCGCTGCGGTCAGCGCATCAAGCGTGGCCTGACAGGCGGCCTCGTCACGGGTGGCGCGGATATGGTTCAGCCTTGCGATCTGGTTTTCGCGGACCGCCGTGTTGTCGATTTCCAGAATATTCAGCTCGGCTTCCTGATCCAGTGGATACTTGTTCACCCCCACAACCACGTCTTCGCCCAGGTCCACGCGGGCCTGCCGGCGCGTGGCGGATTCTTCGATAGCGCGTTTGGGCATGCCGGATTCAACGGCCTTGGTCATACCGCCCAGGTCTTCCACGTCCTTAATCAGCTTGCGGGCCTCGCTGGCGATGGACGCGGTCAGGCTTTCCACATAGTAGCTGCCGCCGAGCGGATCGATCACGTTGGTGATGCCGGTTTCTTCGGCCAGGACCAGTTGCGTGTTACGCGCGATGCGGGCCGAGAATGGTGTCGGCAACGCAACGGCTTCGTCCAGCGCATTGGTGTGCAGACTCTGCGTGCCACCCAGCACAGCGGCCATGGCTTCAATGGTGGTGCGGACCACGTTATTGTAAGGATCCTTCTCTGTCAGCGACACGCCCGAAGTCTGGCAATGGGTGCGCAGCATGGAGCTTTGCGGGTTGGTGGGTTTGAACGGGGCCATCTGTTCCGCCCACAACAAACGCGCGGCGCGCAGCTTGGCGATCTCCATAAAAAAGTTCATGCCGATCGCGAAAAAGAACGACAGGCGCGGCGCAAAAGCGTCCACATCCAGGCCTTTGGACAAGGCAGCGCGAACATACTCAACCCCGTCCGCAATGGTGAAGGCCAGTTCCTGAACCGCGGTCGCGCCAGCTTCCTGCATGTGATAGCCGGAAATGGAGATGGAGTTGAAACGTGGCATGTTGGTTGACGTGTACTCAATAATATCAGCCACGGCCCGCATGCTGGGCTCGGGCGGATAGATAAAGGTGTTACGGACCATGAACTCTTTCAGAATATCGTTCTGAATGGTGCCGGATAGTTTATCGGGCGCAACGCCCTGTTCTTCGGCGGCCACGATATAGCCCGCCAGCACAGGCAGGACGGCACCGTTCATGGTCATGCTGACGCTCATCTCATCCAGCGGGATGCCGTCGAACAGAATTTTCATATCTTCAACACTGTCGATGGCAACCCCGGCTTTGCCCACATCGCCCACAACACGCGGGTGATCGGAATCATACCCCCGGTGCGTGGCCAGATCGAACGCAACCGACAGGCCTTTTTGACCGCCTGCCAGGTTATCGCGATAGAACTTGTTGGATTCTTCGGCGGTGGAGAAACCGGCGTACTGTCGAATGGTCCACGGTCGACCCGTGTACATGGTCGCGCGTGGGCCACGCGTATAGGGCGCGAAACCCGGCATGGTGTCGGTACCCTCCATCGCTTCCAGATCAGCCGCCGTGTAAAGCTGCTTCACCGGAATGCCTTCGGGCGTCATCCACGTCCGGTCTTCGGGGGCTGTGCCCTTATATTCCTTTGTGGCGGCTTCCTGCCAATTGTTGACCGTGGCGTTTTTATTATCCGTGCTCATGCACTTTATCTCCGCGCGATGTTAATTCGTATGACATTGCGGCGGAGTATACATTGTGCACTGCAACATGGAGAGTGTTTTTTCATGGTTTTTCTGGATTTTAGTCAGTTTTTTCCACAGATTTTTACGGAATCGGCCTTGACATCCCCTTATCCACAACAAAATGTGCCATTCCCGTTGCCCCCAACCACAAAATACAGTATTAACGACGACATCATGTGGTCGCAGACCAAATAACAACTAAAAACAGCTGGCGAGCACATAAACACACTTTTTGGGTTTTGTGTCGTAAGGGGAAACAAGCATGGCTACGACGAGCGATTGGACACCGGAACGAATTAGCGCACTTATCGCGCTGTGGGAAGAAGGTCTTACCACCAGTGAAATCGGCAACCGTTTGGGGATCACCAAAAATGCGGTTGTGGGAAAAGTTCACCGGCTGGGCCTGCCCAAACGGCAATCACCCATCCGGCGGTCTGTTGAGAAAGCAGCGAAGCCTTTGGGCGAGATCATCAAGCTGGACAAACTGGGTGCCAACATGTGCTGTTGGCCTGATGGTGAGCCCGGCACGGAAGAGTTCCGTTTCTGTGGTAAAGATTCAGTACAGGACAAACCCTACTGCGCCGAACATTGTCGCCGCGCCTATGTGCGCGTGACCAAGGACGGTCGGAAAATCGTCGCAGCGTAATTTGGCAAGCTTCACTCAAATTGAAAGGCGTCACTTAGTGGCGCCTTTCTTTTTTGCGCGGTACAGTACGTTGGTTACGGAGAACAAGACGCCATGAGCCTCACCGACCGACTATTGGAAGTCCGACCTTGTGATCCGGCAGGTTACATCGCCTTTGTGGTGGATGGTATGCGCGTGGGCCTGATGATGCCGCATTTTGCGGGTGAACTGTCGGCCTTCCCCGATGTGTTTCAGGTCAGCGACGGCATGGTCATGTTATCGCCATCACTTAACGGCCACGATGAACGAACCAGGGCCGTTGCACCGTGCCTTGAAGCTTTGCGCGACAAGGGTGAAATCCCCGGCTGGCGTGGTGAGCCTTATTCTGTTGGCAGCGGCTTACAATCACCCAGCCTGTTTCACATTGAACGGGCGGCATCGGTCCTGTTCGGCATTCGTATTTATGCGGTAAACCTGAACGGGTTTGTGCGAAGCGGGAGCGACCTTTCGTTCTGGGTCGCCAAGCGATCCATGACCAAAGAAACATCTCCGGGTAAGCTGGACCTGATTGTCAGCGGCGGCCATCCGGCGGGCCTGTCGTTAGTTGAGAACCTGATCAAGGAATGTGGCGAAGAAGCCAACATCCCTAAGCCATTGGCCCAGCAGGCGCGCTCCGTCGGCGGCATCAGCTTTCGTACCGAACGCCCGGAAGGGGTGCTGCAATACATACAGTACAATTTCGATTTGGAACTGCCCGCTGATTTCACGCCGCAAAATACAGATGGTGAGGTTGAAGAATTCGCCCTGTGGCCCGCCGAGAAGCTGTTGGACCGGATAACAAACACAGACGACTTTGCCTATGATTCAGCCATGGTGGTGATTGATTTCATGATCCGTCATGGCATTATTGAGGCTGATCACCCCGATTACAGCGAACTGTTGTTGGGTCTCAGAACGGATATGGCTGACCTGAACGACTAAGATTAAGGAATTCAAATGGCTGATGATGTACGGACGAGCACCGGCGAACTTTACCCGCTGATTGAACCCTTCAACCGGGGCAATCTGGATGTGGGAGATGGCCATACGCTTTACTGGGAAGAATGCGGCAACCCAGACGGTCCTGCTGTGGTATTTCTGCACGGTGGTCCGGGGGCCGGTTGCGCCCCATCACATCGCCGGTTATTCGACCCCGGCCATTGGCGCATTGTGTTGTTTGATCAACGCGGTTGTGGGCTATCCAAACCAACGGCGGGGATTGAAGCCAACACCACCCAGCACGTCATCGCCGATATGGAAGCCATCCGCAGCCACCTGAACATCAACGACTGGCTGGTGTTTGGTGGATCATGGGGATCGTTACTGGCCGTGGCTTATGGCATTGCCCACTCAGACCGCTGCACAGGGTTCGTTATTCGGGGCGTGTTTTTGGGCGAACGAGAAGAACTGCGATGGTTTGTGGAAGACATGGGGCGCTTTTTCCCGAATGCAAAACGTAAATTTGTAGAGGCCCTGCCCTCGGGTGAACGGGACGACATCATGGGCAATTACCACAAGCGCCTGATCGATCCGGACCCGACCATTCACCAACCGGCCGCGGATGCGTGGAGCAATTTTGAATCCGCCTGCGCCCGCCTGATACCATCGGGTAACAGTGACACGGGTGGATCGCTATCCTTGTCGCGCATCGAAGCGCACTATTTCGTCAATGATATGTTCTTAGCCCCTCGCTACATTCTGGACAATGTAGCCAAGATCGCTCATCTGCCCTGCGTGATGGTGCAGGGGCGTTATGATGTGATCTGCCCACCGTGGACCGCCGACAGCCTGTCCCGCGCCTGGCCGGGATCGGAACTGGTCATGGTGAACGACGCAGGTCATTCAGCGTTCGAGCCCGGCATTCGAAAGGCCCTGGTAAAAGCCACAGATCAGATGCGCCAAATAAATCAATAGGGTGGCAATGCTGGTGATCCATCCGCCTATTGCATCTATCGCTGATTCTACTAGAATGCGCCCCAACGAGTTAAACCGCCAAGTCGAGGAGAGCAGAGTGCAGAGCGTATTTGAAAAGCTGAGCAAGGGTCTTGCCGTTGCTGCACTTGTTTGTGGTGTGTTCGCGGCATCACCGGCTGCGGCTGATGATCCGGCGTTTATCACAGGCGGTATCGGCTACTACGACTTTAACAGGCAGACCGATGATAGCGCTGAACTCCGACTGGAGTACCGTTCTGATCACAAAATCTGGGAACTGAAACCATTTGTGGCTATTTCAGGCACGACAAACGGTAGTGTCTTTGTAGGTGCCGGTGTGTTGATGGATCTGTATTTCGGTAATCGCTGGGTTCTGACACCAAGCTTTGCACCACATTACTATCATGAGGGTAGCAGTTCCAAAAAGGACCTGGGCCATGAAATTGAATTCCGGTCTCAGATTGAGCTGGCCTACCGGTTTGACGACCGCTCCCGATTGGGCCTGTCGGTGTCACACTATTCCAACGCCAGCCTCAGCGATAATAACCCAGGTTCAGAAACCGTGATGATCAACTATTCGATTCCGACGACGAGCCTGTTTGAATAGTACCCGCGATCGGGGTCAGTAATGGGAAAGAAAGCTATGGCCGCTTATGCTTCGGCCTCAGCAGGTCGGCTAACCAGATAGAGCCACAAGAACCCGGCAACACCGGCGAACAATGAAGCGGCGAGGATACCTGTTTTTGCCATGAGCAACAGCTCCTCACTTTCGCCAAAGCCGAGCTGGGCGACAAATATCGACATTGTAAATCCGATTCCGGCCAGTAGGGAAACACCCGCAATCTGGGTGAACCGGGTGTCTTTTGGTAGCACGGCCACACCAAGTTTCAGGACCAGCCAGCTAGCACCTGTGATGCCAACAAACTTCCCCAACACCAGTCCGAACGAAACACCGAGCAATACAGGGTGGCTGAAGGTTTCACTTAGCGAGCCGATTTCTATGGGAATCCCGGCGTTGGCTAACGCGAATATAGGGATCACCAGATAGGCCACTGGCATATGCCAGACATGTTCCAGCCGTTGCAACGGGGCCTCAACTTTATGGACCGAGTTCTCCAGCGCCTGCACCACAGCGCGAAGCCTGTCGTTGGTCATAATGCTACGGTCAGGCTGGTGGCTTGCGTCGAAACGCTCCATTAGCTTTTTAACATACTCGCTGAATCGCGTTGGATTATACTTGGGTGTCGCCGGCACCGACAAAGCGCCCATAATACCCGCAAGGGTCGCGTGCACGCCCGATTGCTGCAAGGCATACCACATCAAGACCGACACGATGAAGTATGGAATAGGATTGCGGATACCGCCCAGATTGAAACACAGCAACACGGTGAAGAGACCGAATGAAACCATCAGAGGGACGAGCGCGATGGTATCGGTATAGAACACAGCTATAACCATCACGGCACCCAGATCATCCACAATGGCTAGTGCCACCAGAAATGTTATCAGGGCTTTGGGGACACGGCTCGCTAACAGAGCAACGATGCCGATGGCGAATGCGATATCAGTCGCCATCGGTATGCCCCACCCGGCGGCGGCATCACCGTTCGGATTGATGGCAAAATAAATCAGTGCAGGCACAACCATACCGCCAATTGCAGCGGCAATGGGCAAGACGGCATGGCGCGGCGTTGCCAATTCGCCGACCACCAGTTCACGCTTTAACTCCAAACCCACGACAAAGAAAAACAGGACCATCAATCCATCATTGATCCAGTGGTGCAACGTCATTTCAAGTACCCAGCTACCGACCGCGAGGCTGACGGAGGTATGCAGGATGTAAGCATATGCGGGTGCCAGCGGCCCGTTGGCCAGGACCAAAGCAATGACAGCCATGCACATCAACAGAAAGCCACTGGTAGTCTGACGGTTGATGAACTCATCAAACGGGGTGAGAATTCGGTCGAAACCAGCCTCCCAACGCGCTTGATAAACGCCTTTCTTCACGGAGGCATCAAAGGTTGGCTCTTCGCTCATGGGTGGAGGCTCCATCCCTCAAATCGGTTGGCTGGTTTGCTGCATGGAGAGCACACTCGACTGATATCTACTGAAAACCACATGGTGGAACGTTGTTCTCCAAAAATGGCCCCCGTCCTGTCTGATTGGCGAGAGGAATGTATAAACACATACCCCTCGCGGACGGGGGCCACAAGACAGCTCGGGGGAAGCCGCCTAAAGGGACGTGGAATGTATCGAAATTTCCACAATGAAAGACGGTATATATATCGATATTTTAGTAAAAATAAAGTCGCATTTTTCGCAATTTATATCGATAAAATCTGAATGTTTATCGAGCGATATGAGTTGATGCTAAGCGGTGAATTTTTCGCTGTGCGAAAGCTTCGACCGGAAATGATCCGTGATCATCGCCACGCCTGGATGCTGTTGCGCGTTCTCGGTTGATATGGCGAAGAACCGCACCCGAAGGTCTTCTGCTCTGCCAACAACCTGCACCCCATATTGGCGAAGGATCTCGTCTTCAATAACGGCAGGTGCGCTAAAAATTCCCAAACCCTTTTCACCGAATACTTTCAGAAGCGCACTGTCTTCGACTTCGGCCTTGATCTGTGGGGCTATATTGTGGATGTGGAACCATCGTCGCAAATCGCTATGCAATGCGGACCCCTTTGTTTGCATGAGAATCGGCGCACCGATCAGTGACTCAGGGAAATGCTTTTGAAATTGATCTGCCAGTTCCTTAACACCAAAGAAAACCGTTCCGCATTCACCAAGCAAATGGCTAAAGAGATCGAGATGGATTGTCGGCGGTACAGGGCAATCAGTTAACACCAGGTCCAGTTTGTGCAAAGCGAGATCCACCAGCAAGGTGTCGAGATCCCCCTCCTGACAGACCAACCTCTGTGGCCCGGTGGATGTGAGGACAGGTTCCAGCATCTGGTAGGCGATCAGTTTTGGAATGGCGTCCACAATACCGACTTTGAATACAGAATTCGGATCACCCGCAGGGCCGGAAAGCACCATTTCCAGTTCTGCTTCAAGCTGAAAGACCTTGTCTGCGTAACCCAGTGTTTTTTGCCCAACAACCGTGAGCACCAGGTTCCGCCCGGATTTCTTGAAAAGGCTTACGCCTAAATCTTGCTCCAGTAGCTTTAGCTGACCACTGATCGTTTGTGGCGTTACGTTCAAAAATTTTCCGGCTTCCGCGACACCTCCCTTCTTTGCAACCGCCCAGAAGTAACGCAAATGCTTGAAATTGATATGTGCCATGTAATTTTTACTTCGGTTTATACGATTTAATTATCGATTTAATACGACTTGTTCTGAATGTCATTATAAGTAATTTTACGCCCTTAGGAAGCTCGAAGTTTCACAGAGCCGATCGTTGGGCAGCCATAAAGCGCCGATATCGGCTCAGGGCATTGAGTAAACATTGGTAGGTAAGAGGCATCAGAACGTTGAAACATGATCATCAGATAGCACTGAATACACAGCGAGCGACATCCGCCTCGGGCGTTTCGGACGTTGATGCCGGCCTGCGTGACTACATGCTGCGCATCTACAACTACATGTCAGGTGGACTGGCCGTTACCGGTGCCATGGCCTTTGCGGTTTCTACGTCTGAGACAGCAATGCAAATGATCTTTGGAACAGGATTGGTCTGGATTGTGATGCTCTCACCGTTGGCTTTTGTCCTGGCGCTGACATTCGGCATCAACCGTATGAGCGCATCTGTCGCTCAAACAGTGTTTTGGGCATTCTCGGCCGTCATGGGGCTTTCACTGGCTTCAATTTTCATCACCTACACCGGCGCCTCGATCACCCGAGTATTCTTCATCACCTCAGGTACTTTCGCTGCGATGAGCCTCTACGGGTACACCACAAAGCGTGACCTGACCGGACTCGGTTCATTCATGTTCATGGGGCTGATCGGCATCATCATAGCCAGCGTGGTCAATATGTTCCTGCAAAGCACCGTGATGCATTTTGTGATTTCGGTGCTCGGTGTCTTGGTATTTGTGGGGCTGACAGCCTACGACACCCAGAAGATCAAGAATCTATATCAAATGGCAGATGATGCTGAGACCGCAACCAAGAAATCCGTGATGGGGGCGCTAACCCTCTATCTCGACTTCATCAATTTGTTTTTGATATTACTTCGCCTGTTTGGCCAACGTCGGTAATAGGAGATCGTAGAATGCAACGATTTAAAAAAATTCTTTGCGTCATGCCGGATGATGGCCTTCTCGATGTGGCACTGGAACGAGCGGCAGCGCTGGCAAGAAACAATCAGTGCCAACTCACGATTATCAAGGTGATTGAAAAAATACCGCCTGTGGTCAACTCCCCTAATCACCTCCTGGGGCAAGACGGCATACATCTGAATACGATAACAAAACACCAACGCGACCTGGAAGAGCTCTTTCTTCCCTGGCGTGACGAGATCGAAATTGACATCAAGATCCTTATCGGCAAACCATTCCTGGAAATTGTCAGAGAGGTTCTTAATAACGGGCATGACCTGGTCATCAAAACTGCTCAAACTGCGGGTCTTTACGCACGGGTGTTTGGCAACAGCGACATAGATTTGTTGCGCAAATGCCCTTGCCCCGTGTGGCTGGTCAATGCCAATAAACCGAGAACGCACTACCAAATTATGGCCGCTGTGGATGTGGGGGAATTTTATTCACCAGAAGAATTAAAGGCGAAGCGGCGGCTCAATACCCAAATCCTCGAAGTGGCCGGGTCTCTCGCTTCATCCGATTCAAGCGTGCTGCATGTGGTGCACGTATTGGAACTTTTTGGCCAATCCGCGGTCCGGTATGAAGCTTCTAACCCACATTCGTCTATTGGCGAGATCAATCTGAAAATGGATATCGAATCAACGACAAATGAGCCACTCGATAACTTTGCAGAAAACATCGTACAACAACACAGAAGAAGCGTGCGGGAGCTTATGGACAAGACGATTCATCAACCCAAATCGGGCGGCCCAAAGAATGATAACCTGAAATCACAATTACTAATTGGATCCCCTCGTAAACAAATTTCTGCATTCGCCGAACAAATTGACGCGGACCTGATCATCATGGGTGCGGAAGCCCGGACCTATCTTCCCGGGGTATTCGCCGGGAACACCGCCGAAGCCATTTTAGGCCAGCTTAGTTGTTCTGTATTTGCCATCAAGCCACAGGGTTTTGTCGCGCCAGTTACGGTAGAAAACCGTGAGAGAATGCGGGCTGTTGGATAAAAATAGCATATGCTATACGGCCTACTACCTGGTTCACCTTGCCTTATTAAGAGAGCACAATGACGATCAATCGCCTAATTGACGGCTTCAAGTCGTTCCGAACAACGTATTTTGAGAAGCAGCCAGAATTTTATCGGAACCTTGTATCGGAGGGCCAAAGCCCTGAGGTGATGGTCATCGCCTGTTCTGATAGCAGGGTGAATCCTTCCATCATTGCCAGCGCTAATCCTGGTGAACTGTTCATCGTTCGCAACGTTGCCAATCTGGTGCCCCCGTATGAGCCGGACAACACTTATCACGGCACAAGTGCCGCAATCGAATTTGCGGTACGCGATCTGAATATTAAGCACATTGTTATTTTGGGGCACACCCACTGCGGAGGTATTCGTCGCCTGTGCGAGGGCGGTAAAGACGACAACAGTCGTGAATTCATCGACGGCTGGATGTCGATTGTCAGGCAGGCAACCGATGAAAAGATCGAGAGTGACGATCAACTCAGGCATGTAGAGCATAAAGCCGTAAATATCTCGCTCGATAATCTTCTATCCTTCCCTTGGGTGAAAACAAGGGTTGAGGCCGGAGAGTTGACGCTACACGGCTGGCTGTTCGATCTGGAGAGAGGCGAACTCAGGGCATATGAGACAAGCGGTGAGTGGGAAGTTATCGCCGGTTAACGCCCAATCCGATTCAGTTGGATGGTTACAGCCGCACCCCGAGGGCCTGAAATAATTTTGAAAAGATTGGTGCGCCCGAGAGGATTTGAACCTCTGACCCCAGGATTAGGAATCCTGTGCTCTATCCGACTGAGCTACGGGCGCATCTTGATGCGTTGCTATAGCATAGGACGCCGCAGGGGCTCCACCGAAATTCCACCATTATGCGAAACCAGGCTAAATTATATTGTGGCAACCCATGCAGCCAGATAGGCTTGGCCCATAACAATGGCTTGCAATCGGGGTACTGCTTTGAATTCACTTTATTTGTTACGGCATGCGGATGCCGGGGCGCCACCGGCTGGTAAAACAGACATGGACCGCCACCTGAATGACCGGGGCATTCAAACCTGCCAAAAGATCATCAGCAATATTCGCGAAGACGACATTCACCCCGATATCATTCTATGCTCCACAGCAACGCGAACCCGTGAAACGCTGGATCAGATCATGAGCGCCTGGGATGAGCCCATTCCGGTCGAGTATCTGGACCGTATATACGAAGCCCACCCGGAGGAAATTCGCGCCGCCATCGCCGAATACACACAAGCCCACAACGCCATCATGGTTATTGGACATAATCCAGGCCTGCAGATGCTGGCCATGGGGCTCAGCGAAAATCAGGCAGGTAATGCGTTCCGCGAAACAGCAACCAATTTCGCGCCCGGCTCGCTGGCCAAACTAACGGTCCATCCGGAATTATGGGAAGATGTAGAACCCGGCAAGTTCACGTATTTGAAATTGATGACGGCCTGAGCAGGTTCGCAATTCCAAGCAATTTTCAGAGAAGTGGTGCACCCGACACGATTCGAACGTGTGACCTCTGCCTTCGGAGATCACATTATAGAAAATAAAATAGAGTAATATCAATAACTTGTTCGAGCGTTGTCGCGACGTTTTGGCCCACAAGACCACCTAAAATCAGCTAACCCGGAGTAAGCGTGGCACGTTTTGGGCACAGTGCGGTTTTCGGGACATCTGCTTACGACCTGCGGATTCAATTGATCGCTGCAACACATTGGTTAAATCTCTCTGCTGGCGTTTCATATTGCAAGGTCTTTCGAGGTCTCTCATTCAATTCACGGGCAACCTTATTGAGTTCGACCTGTGAGAACACGGAGAGATCAGTGCCCTTGGGCATATAGTCGCGCAAGAGGCGATTGGTGTTCTCGTTTGAACCACGTTGCCATGGTGATTGCGGATCGCAAAAGTAAACGGCAATATCTGTTGCCAATGAGAACTTCTGATGAGCGCACATCTCTTTCCCGCGATCCCATGTCAGTGATTTATAAAGCTCGCTGGGAAGCTTTCGTGATTGCTTGATCAGAGCGGCAATCACGGTATTGGTTCTTTTATCACCCAGTTTTGCCAACATGACATAACGCGAATGGCGTTCGACCAGGGTGGCGATGCAACTGCCATTGGGGCCCTCAATCAGGTCCCCTTCCCAGTGGCCTGGTACGGCGCGATCTTCTACCGAGGCCGGGCGCTCACGGATCGACACCATATTACTAATCTGTCCCAGCCCGCTTTTCTTCAGGCTGGACTGTTTAGCGCGTCGGATCGTGCGTTGTGAACGCAAGTGTTGCTGAAACTCTTTTTTGAATACACCTCTAGCCTGAATGAAGAGGCTACGATAGATGGTCTCGTGTGACACGTGCATGCCCTCGTCTTCTGGATAGGTCCGTTTAAGCCAACCGGAAATCTGTTGGGGCGACCAGCGTCGGCGCAACTTCACTGCCACGCGCCACCGCAGGGCTTTGTTGTTTGCGAGCTTACACTGTTTTGGTCGACGCACACGATCCCACGCCGCCGTATCAGCTTCAACTGCCCGGTACCGAACGACACCGCCATTGCGATTAATCTCACGGCTAATAGTCGAAGGGGCGCGGCCCAAGCCTGCGGCAATGGTGCGGACCGAAAGTCCCAGCACAAGCCCCCGCGATACCTCTTCGCGCTCTGTCAGCGTCAATGCATGTTCCGATCGTCGTCTTACAGCTGGACGAATTCCACCCGTTGGCGCGAGTAGTCCGTATATCGATGACGAGTGGCGGTTTATAGAGCGGCCTATCTCATTTAAAGATAGCCCCCGTTGATACTGATCCCAGATTTTAGCTTTGAGCTCCGCCGTATAAATTAATCGTGGTCGTCGAGCCATGGTACAACACTCCCTTTTAAATAAGGTTAGCGTGTTGCATTGACCAGTTGAACCCGCA
>Ga0233433_10000036_pt1 | contig 161198 bp, 159 predicted proteins | sample SI_122_August201_5_FD_179868 | JGI IMG/M metagenome (GOLD analysis project Ga0233433, IMG submission 179868) | Seawater microbial communities from Saanich Inlet, British Columbia, Canada - SI_122_August2016_100_MG | ecosystem: Environmental > Aquatic > Marine > Inlet | place: Canada: British...
CGCAGAAGATATGGCGCAACGCCAAATGCCCATGACCATGGCGGATTGGGGGGAGCGGCTCAATCGCTTCATCGCAGCCACCGATCGTAAAATTCTTCAAGACGCGGGCAAAGTCACCGCCGAAATCTCTAAAGCCCACGCAGAGAGCGAATTTGAGAAATACCGCATCGTGCAGGATCGGCTTTATCAGTCTGACTTTGATAAGCAGATCCTCGCGCTGGAGCAGACAGAGAACGAGCAGGATCAGGAAGGAGGTCAGGCATGAGTGAAGCGACATTTTTAGAAAAGCTGCTGGATGGTGCGGAAGTGGAGTGGGTGGCTTTGGGGGAAGTTGTGAAAATCAAGCACGGCAAGAATTGGAAAAAACTGAACTCTGGAAATATCCCAGTTTATGGTTCAGGCGGAATTATGGGCCATGTCGACACTTATTCATGCAATAAACCGACGGTCTTAATTCCTCGTAAAGGCTCCATTACTAACATTTTTTACGTCGAGTCTCCGCTGTGGAATGTAGACACAATTTTTTACACTGAAATTGATAACAATACGCTAACCCCAAAGTATTTTTATCATTTCATGAAGACGGTTGATTTGCTGAGCCTTGACACAGGCTCGGGCAGGCCAAGTTTAACTCAGACGATTTTGAATAAAATCCAAATCCCCATTCCCTGCCCAGACAACCCTGAGGAATCGCTGGCCATCCAAGCGGAAATCGTCCGCATATTGGACACCTTCACCGAGCTTACAGCCGAGCTTACAGCCGAGCTTACAGCCCGAAAAAAGCAATACAACTACTACCGCGACCAGCTCCTCACTTTTAAGGAGGGTGATGCCTGCCTCTCGGGTCGACAGGTGGAGTGGAAGACGTTGGGGGAGATAGGCGATGTTCGAATGTGCAAGAGAATTTTGAAAAGTCAAACTATTGAAGAAGGAGGGGTTCCGTTTTATAAAATTGGGACTTTCGGGAAAAAGCCTAATGCTTACATTACGAAAGAGCTATATAATGAATACAAAGAGAAATATAATTACCCTTCACTTGGTGAAGTTCTAATTTCTGCCAGTGGCACAATCGGGAGAACAGTAATCTTCGATGGCGAACACGCTTATTTTCAAGATAGTAATATCGTATGGATTGAAAACGATGAACGTATTGTATTAAACAAGTATTTGTTCTACTTTTACCAAATTATTAAGTGGCACATTGCTGATGGCGGCGTGATTAAGCGTCTCTATAACGAGAACATTAGAAAGTCGGAGGTACTTGTTCCCTTCCCAAACAACCCTAAAAAATCCCTCGCCGAACAAGCCAGCATCGTCGCCATTCTCGACAAGTTCGACACCCTCACCCACTCCATCAGCGAGGGTCTTCCGCGGGAAATCGAACTGCGCCAGAAACAATACGAGTATTACCGCGACTTGCTGCTGAACTTCCCGAAACCTGAACCTCAAACGGAGGGAGTTGCCTGAGATGAGCCAGAAAAAAGATATCGTTTCAGCGAATTCGGGGGATTTACTCCACGACCTTAAGTCCCTGATTGAGCAAGGCCGTAGCCAAGCGATGGCGGCGGTCAACAGTGCCCTCACAATCACATATTGGCAGGTCGGGAGAAGAATCAATGAGGAGATCCTCCACGGAGAGCGGGCAGAATATGGCAAGCAAGTGGTGGTCTCGTTAGCGGAAGAACTCTCAGTGACATATGGTAAGAGTTTTGAGGCAAGGAACCTGCGTCGCATGATGCAGTTTGCCGAAGTATTTCCCGATTTCGAGATTGTGTCACCGCTGGTGTCACAATTGAGCTGGACGCATTTTACGGTTTTGATGAGCCTGCCAAACAGCGAAGCCAGGGGTTTCTACGCCCAACACGCCACCGAAGGCAAATGGAGCAAGCGCGAACTGCAACGCCAGATTGAACGTAAGGCATTTGAGCGAGCTGAAATTGCAGATCGAAAGCTGGAGCTCAGCCTTTCGCCGCACCTGAGTGGCAATTTTAAGGACCCCTATTTTCTCGATTTCTTGGGACTGAAGGAAGGCTACTTGGAAAATGAACTCGAAAATGCCCTCCTAAAAGAGCTAGAACTTTTCATTCTCGAACTGGGCAAGGGCTTCGCTTTTGTGGAACGTCAAAAGCGGATGATCATCGATGGTGAGGATTTCTATCTTGACCTGCTTTTTTTCCATCGAAAGTTGAAACGGCTTGTAGCAGTGGAATTGAAAATCAATCACTTCAAGGCGAGCTACAAAGGCCAGATGGAGCTTTACTTGAATTGGCTGAATAAATATGAGCGGCAGGAAGGCGAAGAAGCCCCTATCGGTCTCATCCTCTGCGCCGAAGCAGGGTCCGAGCAAGTTGAGCTGCTCAATATGCAGAAGGACAACATCATGGTGGCCGAGTATTGGACGAATTTACCGCCCAAAAAACTGCTGGAGGAAAAACTTCATCAGGCCCTCATCGAAGTGCGTGAACGGTTGGCAGAGCGGAAATTATTAGAGGGAAATGATGACTGACTACAACACCATCGCCGAAACCAGGCACTTCATCATCCTAGACCGTTATCAGCGGGATGGCATGGTCAAAGAGGACTACCAGAGCGAAGATGCCTTGGAGCGGGAGTTTATCGGCGATCTAAAGGATCAGGGCTACACCTACGCCACGGAAATCCGCACGCCCGAGGCGATGCTGGTCAATGTCCGTGTGCAGCTTGAGGAGCTGAATGAGGCGCGATTCACGGAGGATGAGTGGCAGCGATTTGTGGAAAAATATCTCGACCCAGCCAGTGAGAACAGCACGGACAAGGCACGAAAACTCCATGAGGACTATATCCATGACTTTGTCTTTGATGACGGCCACATCGAGAACATTTATCTGCTTGATAAAAAGAATGTGCTCAACAACAAGCTTCAGGTCATCAAGCAGTTTGAGCAAACGGGCAGCCACGCCAACCGCTACGATGTGACCATTCTCGTTAATGGACTGCCGCTTGTGCAGGTGGAATTAAAGAAGCGCGGGGTGGCGATTCGTGAAGCCTTCAATCAGGTGCACCGCTACAGCAAAGAGAGCTTCAATTCGGAAAACTCCCTCTACAAGTTTCTGCAACTTTTCGTGATCTCGAATGGCACGGACAGTCGCTACTTTGCCAATACGACGAAGCGGGATAAAAACAGCTTCGACTTCACCATGAACTGGGCGAAGGCGGACAACTCGTTGATCAAAGACCTGAAAGACTTTACCGCGACCTTTTTCCAGAAACACACGCTGCTGGAAGTGCTCTTGAAGTATTCCGTCTTCGGTGCCGACAACACGCTGCTGGTGATGCGCCCCTATCAGATTGCGGCGACCGAGCGCATTCTCTGGAAGACCAAGAGTGCTTACCATGCGAAGAACTGGAGCAACACCGAGAGCGGCGGATTCATCTGGCACACCACCGGATCAGGAAAGACCCTCACCAGCTTCAAGGCGGCGCGTTTGGTCACCGAGCTGGATTTTGTCGATAAGGTGTTCTTCGTGGTGGATCGCAAAGACCTCGATTACCAGACGATGAAGGAATACCAGCGCTTCTCTCCTGATAGCGTCAACGGCTCCGAGAACACGGCGGGTCTGAAGCGGAACATGGAGAAGGACGATAACAAGATCATTGTCACCACCATCCAGAAGCTCAACAATCTGATGCGGGGGGATGGCAACCTTCCCATCTACAACAAGCAAGTGGTCTTCATCTTCGATGAGTGCCATCGCAGCCAATTCGGTGAGGCGCAGAAGAACCTGCAAAAGAAGTTCAAGCGGTATTACCAATTTGGCTTCACGGGCACCCCGATCTTCCCAGAAAATGCCTTGGGTGCCGATACGACCGCAAGCGTCTTCGGGCGGGAGCTGCATTCGTATGTCATCACCGATGCCATTCGCGATGAGAAGGTGCTGAAGTTCAAGGTGGACTACAACGATGTGCGTCCTCAGTTCCAAGCCATCGAGACCGAGCAGGACGAGAAAAAGCTCACCGCAGCAGAGAACAAACAGGCATTGCTCCATCCGGATCGGATTCGTGAGATCTCAGGCTACATCCTCCAGAATTTCCCCCTGAAGACCCACCGTGCCCACATGGGGGCCAAGGGCTTCAATGCCATGTTTGCAGTGAGCAGTGTAGATGCCGCCAAGGCGTATTACGAAGCCTTCCGTGAACTGCAAGGTGAGGTAGAGGAAAAGAAACGTCTCAAAGTTGCCACGATTTTCTCTTTTGCTGCCAACGAGGAGCAGGATGCGGTTGGCGACATTCCCGACGAGAGCTTCGAGGTGTCTGCCATGAATAGCAGCGCCAAGGAATTCCTCAGTGCTGCCATTGGCGACTACAACGCGGCGTTCAAGACGAACTACGGGGTCGATAGCAAGGGTTTCCAGAACTACTACCGCGACCTTGCCCAGAGGGTGAAGAAGCAGGAGGTGGACTTGCTGATTGTGGTGGGGATGTTCCTGACAGGCTTCGATGCACCGACTCTCAACACGCTCTTTGTCGATAAGAACCTGCGTTACCACGGACTCTTGCAGGCGTTTTCGCGCACTAACCGGATTTATAATGCGACGAAGACCTTCGGCAACATCGTGACCTTTCGTGATCTGGAGCAGAGCACGGTTGATTCGATCACTCTCTTCGGCAATGCCAACACCAAGAACGTGGTGTTGGAAAAGAGCTATAAGGAATACATGGAGGGCTTTACCGACATCGCCACCGGAAGGGATTGCCGTGGTTATGTGAAGGTGGTGAACGAGTTGCAAAGCCGTTTCCCCGATCCGGGTGAGATCGCCAATGAGCAGGATAAGAAAGATTTTGTGAAACTGTTCGGAGAATACCTGCGGGTGGAGAATATTCTCCGCAACTACGATGAGTTTACCGGGCTGAATGCCTTGCAAGAGGTGGAGCTGGAAGATGTGAAAGCGGTCGCGGAATTTAAAGCGAAGCATTACCTGAGCGATGATGACCTGGAGGTGATGCAGAAGATCGAAGTGCCATCCGAGCGATTGGTCCAAGATTACCGATCATCCTACAATGACACCCGCGACTGGTTGAGACGTCAGAAGGATGGAGAGCAGAAGAATGAATCGACCGTTGATTGGGATGATGTGGTCTTTGAGGTGGATTTGTTGAAATCCCAAGAGATCAATCTCGATTACATTCTGGAACTCATCTTTGAGCAAAACAAGAAGACCAAGAACAAGGATGACCTCATCGATGAAGTGAGACGGGTGATCCGAGCCAGCATCGGGAGCCGGGCAAAAGAGGGCCTGATTGTTGACTTCATCAATCAAACCAATCTCGATGACATCGGAGACAAGGCGAACGTGATCGACGCGTTCTTCAAGTTTGCCCAAGCGGAACAAAAACGCGAAGCCGAGGAACTCATACAGACCGAGGCGCTGAATCAGGAGGAGGCAAGACGTTACATCAAAGCGTCCTTAAAGCGCGAATACGCGACCGAAAACGGCACGGCACTCAATGCCACTTTGCCGAAGATGAGTCCGCTGAATCCGCAATACAAAACAAAGAAACAGACTGTTTTCCAAAAAGTTTCGGCTTTTGTGGAGAAGTTTAAAGGGGTTGGTGGACAGGTTTAGGCGAAGCGCTGAATGTGGAAATTAGGCATAACGAACAAGGTTAGATTGTGATTCTCGCCCCCAAATATAGACACTTCTCTATCGACAATGAAGTATCTTAAATTAAACTAATAATCTTAAATCAAACGAGGCTAGAAGCCACAATCTGAACCGTTTGTTGTACAAGCCCGTTCTGAATTGTAAGCAGATAGCTTTCTGCTGTTCTGCCGTTTCTTTCATTACTTTCTCCTATTAAAATGTTATCACTTGCGCCTATGTTATCAGATTTAACACCTCTTCTCCTCTGGTACACTAATTTTTAGCTGATATTTCTGTTTCACATACCGCCATTTTTCTGCATAACTGCACCAGTAAGATTTTATGCGTGCTACGCAGAGATGGTGGATTTTAGGGGTTAGCTGAATAGTTATGTTCTTTAGTACATTAATCTGTGTTAATATACGCAGATGAAATCAAATAGTAACGAAAAAATAGCAGCGTTTGACGAGCTGGGGTTAATTCCTGCACTAGTCAATAAAATTAATGAGCTTGGATATGAGTCTCCCTCTCCAATTCAGGCGGCGGCAATCCCGCCGATCTTGGCGGGGCGTGATATTCTAGGGCAAGCACAAACTGGTACAGGCAAGACAGCAGCTTTTGCTCTACCACTTCTCTCCCGTTTAGATCTGAAAGTTAAAAATCCACAATTGTTAGTATTAGCCCCAACTCGCGAGTTGGCTATTCAAGTTTCTGAAGCATTTCAGAACTACGCTAGTAAAATGAAAGGGTTTAGAGTTGTTCCAATTTATGGTGGACAAGATTATCGTCAACAGTTACGCGCTTTAGATAGAGGTGTGCATGTTGTGGTCGGAACTCCTGGGCGAGTTATGGATCATATGCGGCGTAAAAGTCTTAACCTTACATCACTGCAAGCTATAGTTCTGGATGAAGCTGATGAGATGTTACGGATGGGTTTTATCGATGATGTAGAGTGGGTGCTTGAACAACTTCCTAAAGATCACCAAACAGCTCTATTTTCGGCAACTATGCCTAAACAGATTAGTAAAATAGCTCAACGCTATCTGAATAAACCTGAATTAGTAAGCATTAAAGGTGAAACTGCAACGGTAAAGAGCGTGCGCCAACGCTTCTGGATGGTGAGTGGCTTGCATAAGTTGGAGGCTCTGACTAGAATCTTAGAGGTGGAGGAGACTGATGGAATTATCATATTTGCGAGAACTAAAATAGCCACTACTGAGCTTGCAGATAAATTGTTAGCGAGAGGCTTTGCTGCGGCTCCATTGAATGGTGATATTACGCAAAAAGCTCGAGAGCAGACAGTAAATAAGTTGAAAAATGGTAGTTTAGATGTGTTAGTTGCAACTGATGTCGCAGCTCGTGGGCTTGATGTGCCACGAATTAGTCATGTTATAAATTATGATATATCTTATGATACTGAATCATATATCCACCGTATTGGGCGTACTGGGCGTGCAGGACGAAAAGGAGATGCTATTCTGTTCGTTGCTCCACGCGAGAAGAGAATGCTCTACGCTATTGAAAAGGCTACTAAGCAGAAGATTGAAGAGATGAAGCTTCCATCTTATGAGGTTATTAATAAGTACCGTGTCAGCCGTTTTAAGCAGCAGATTAGTGATACCCTACTTCAGCTTGATCTCTCTGATGTTGATGAGACCAAGAGTGAAGGGTTGAACTTCTATCGTAAGGTTGTGGAAGAGTATCAAAGTGATAATGATATTTCAGTTATTGATATAGCTGCGGCTCTAGCGTCTCTAGCGCAAGGTGATAGACCTCTGTTGTTAAAACAGGATAAGTCAAAAAAGAGAAACAGTCGAGAAGATAGAGCTGATAGATCTGATAGAGGAAGAGGTAATGGGCGTGAGCGAGGTGAGCGTAATCAACGAGGTGATCGTAATCAACGCGACGGGCGCAATAAACGCGGTGATAGCCATAGAAAAGGTGAGCGCACACAGGATAAAAGAGATGATAGTAGTAAACGGAAATCTCCAGAGAGAAAAGTAGAGAAGCTTGCTCCAGGTTTAGAGCGCTTTCGTATAGCTGTAGGCAATGAACATAATATCAAAGCAGATAAAATTGTTGAAGCGGTATCCAATGAGGCAGGTCTGTTTGTGGAGGATATAGGTAAAGTTGAAATTTACGATAACCATAGCACAATAGTTCTACCTCAAGGTATGCCTCGAGATATTTTTAGAGCGTTAAGAAAAACTTGGGTCTCTGGGCATAAGTTAGATATTGAACGGATAGATAGTGGTGGAACTCAGCCTCCAAAGAAAAAGCGTAAAGGTGACGGTAGAGATCGAAAGTAGTTATGTTTAAACTTGGATGTGGTGGTAAAGCCTGTTTTCAAAATGAACTACTTTCTGGTCTAACCGTAGCTCTGGCATTGGTGCCAGAGGCGGTCGCCTTCTCTTTTGTGGCTGGTGTTGAACCCTTAGTTGGGCTATACGCTGCCTTTATGGTTGGACTATTAGCTGCTATATTTGGTGGGCGTCCAGGTATGATCTCTGGTGCTACGGGTGCGATGGCTGTAGTGATGGTATCGCTAGTAGCGCAACATGGAGTGGAGTATCTGTTTGCGGCAGTAGTTTTGACTGGAGTGTTACAGATTAGTGCTGGCATTATGCGTTTAGGCAAATATATTCGCATAGTCCCCCATCCAGTTATGCTCGGTTTTGTTAATGGATTGGCGATTGTTATATTCTTAGCGCAGCTTCAGCACTTTCAAGTTGAGTTACCTGATGGCGATATATCTTGGATGGTTGGTGATCCTTTAATCTTGATGGGTGGGCTGATTCTACTCACTATGTCTATCATCCATTTTCTCCCTAAATTAACAGGAGCATTTCCAGCTTCACTAGCTGCCATCTTGGTAGTCTCTCTGTTGGTGATTGGTCTTGATCTTGATACCAAACGAGTTTCTGACTTAGCTTCAATTGAGGGTGGTTTACCACTGTTCCATATCCCGTCAGTCCCATTTAACTTAGAGACTCTCTATATTATATTTCCTTATGCCGTAATTTTAGCAGCAGTTGGTTTAATTGAATCGTTATTAACTATGACCCTTATTGATGAGGTTACTGATACAAGAGGGCATGGTAATCGTGAATGTGTGGGGCAGGGAATTGCCAATAGTGTAACTGGTCTATTTGGCGGTATGGGCGGCTGCGCAATGATTGGTCAGAGTATGATAAATATAAATTCTGGAGGGAGAGAGCGACTCTCTGGTATCTCAGCAGCACTATTTTTACTTGCTTTCATTCTCTTTGCCTCTAGTTTGATAGAGATGATTCCACTTGCTGCATTAGTCGGGGTTATGTTTATGGTGGTGTTAGGAACTTTTGAGTGGTCTAGTCTGCGTATTATGAATAAGATTCCAGCTAAAGATGCCTTCGTCTTAGTTTTGGTATCTGGAGTTACAGTTGTGTCAGATCTAGCTATAGCTGTAGTGGTAGGAGTTATTGTATCTGCTTTGATTTTTGCTTGGGAACATGCAAGCCATATAAATATTGAGAAGATTGATGATGAAGTAAAAGGGGTGCGTATCTACGAACTCAATGGGCCGCTATTTTTTGGTTCCGTAAAAAACTTTCTTGACCTTTTTGATCCAAAGAGTGATCCTGACGAGGTGGTTATAGAATTTAAAAACTCTAGAGTGGCAGATCACTCCGCGATTGAGGCGATTGACACGCTGGCAGAGAAATATATGCGTGCAGGTAAACAGCTCCATCTACGACATCTTAGTCCAGAGTGTCGAACACTGTTGCATAAGGCGGGAGATCTAGTCGAAGTTAATCTGCTAGAAGATCCAAAATACCGTGTGGCAGATGATGAGCTGGCGTAGTAAAATCAACAGTTATATTTATTTTATAGGAGATATCGATGCCATCATTTGACGCTGTATCAGAGGTTGACCTCCATGAGGTTACTAATGCTGTAGACCAATCTATGCGAGAGATTAGTAACCGTTTTGATCTGAAAGGTACTGGGGCTAACATAGAGCAGAATGGAGAGGAGATTATATTGAAAGCTGATCAAGAGTTTCAGCTTGATCAAATTATGGATATTTTGCGCGGCAAGATGGCAAAACGGGGGGTTGATTCTGACTCACTTAACGATGGCGAGGTTGAAAGCAATGTAAGTGAAGCTCGTAAAGTTGTGAGTATAGTGCAGGGCATTGATCAGCCAACAGCAAAGAAAATTGTAAAGCATATTAAAGACTCTAAAATTAAAGTGCAGGCGGCAATTCAAGGGGATAAGATTAGAGTAACTGGCAAGAAGAGAGATGATCTTCAGCAGGTGATGTCCCTACTCCGAGAAGAGAAGTTTGGAGTTCCGCTTCAGTTTGATAACTTTAGAGATTAATGAGCCAAACAGCTATCCATATCTCACTGACGGAGCAGCGTCTGAAACTTTATGAAGATGCTGAGGAAAAAATATCTTTTGCGATCTCCACTGCACTCAACGGAGCTGGTGAGTGTATAGGTAGTGGTTGTACTCCAAGAGGAGAGCATAAGATTAAGATAAAGATTGGAGCTGGATGTGCTGAGGGGAGTGTATTTGTAGGAAGGCGCTCAACTGGTGAGATATATTCAGCACAGTTAGCAGAGCTCTATCCAGAACGAGATTGGATTTTAACCCGTATCCTTTGGATTACAGGAGTAAAATCTGGTTTTAATAGGGGGGGGGATGTAGATACTTTGCGAAGGATGATCTATATTCATGGAACCCCAGATAGTGAACTAATGGGAGAGGCAAAATCGCACGGCTGTATTAGAATGCGTAATCAAGATATGGTTGAGCTGTTTGATCAGGTCGTACACTCCACCCCAGTATTTATAGAGGAGTAGATTATATAATGTCTTTAGGTCCTTTAATGTTAGATATAGATGGAGTGGAACTCTCTCTAGAGGATCGGGAGATATTGTCTGATCCGAGAGTTGGAGGGGTTATTCTATTCAGCCGCAACTACCACTCACCAGAGCAGTTGAGCGCACTCTGTAGCGAAATTCATGCTCTGCGTTCACCGCGCCTACTTATAGCTGTTGACCATGAGGGGGGGAGGGTTCAGCGTTTTCGGCATGGATTTACTGAACTCCCAGCTATGGCGCAAATTATGCGCAGTAGCAGTAGCAGTAACAGTAGCAGTAACTCGTTAGAGAGTGCTCGTAAAAACGCAGATACTATTGGCTGGCTCCTCGCGGCTGAACTTCTAGTCTGTGGCGTAGATTTTAGTTTTACCCCAGTGTTAGATCTCTCGCATGGAGTTAGTGGTGTGATCGGAGACAGAGCTTTCCATCGTAAGCCTGAAGTAGTTTCTGCCTTGGCACAGAGTTTAATGCGAGGAATGCATCGTGCAGGAATGGGAGCAGTAGGTAAACATTTTCCTGGTCATGGTTGGGTAAAAGAGGATTCGCATCTAGAGGTGCCAGTAGATGGACGCACATTTGCCGATATACTAGTTGATGATCTAATCCCATTTGAGCGCATGGTAGAGTATGGTATGGAGGGGGTGATGCCTGCACATATCTACTATAGTAAGATCGACCCAGATAATCCAGCAGGATTTTCACGCTTCTGGTTGCAAGAGGTGTTACGCCGCCAGCTTAGATTTGAGGGAGTTATTTTTAGTGATGATCTAAGTATGGAGGGTGCAGGAAAAATCGGAGATTATCCTACTCGTGCAGCGGCAGCACTAGATGCTGGTTGTGATATGGTGCTGGTCTGTAACCATAGAGAATATGCGATTCAGGTTTTAGACTCACTTCCCGATGCGCCTAACCCACTTACTACAGCTCGCCTAATTAGGCTTCACGCTAGAGGAAAATTATCGCATAAAGATATTAGTCTGGAGGATCTTATGCAGAGTAGTGAGTGGCAAATAGCAGATAGAGTTGTTAATGAGATGAGAGAAGTTCACACCCAGGAGATGGAGTTATGAGCGTAGCACCAGATATTTTAATAGAGGTGGAGCGAGTTAGAAAGGAGGCAGATAAGCTTTGGAGCATAGCAGAGGTGGAGAGCGCTCTAGATGATATGGCGCAAGAGCTTACAGCTAAAGTAGAAGATAGCCATCCTCTTCTGCTAACCGTGATGAATGGGGCAGTAATAACTATGGGCTACCTTCTCAATAGATTGGATTTTCCTCTTCAGATCGATTATGTGCATGCTACTCGCTATGGGAGAGATTTGGTTGGAGGTGAACTGGAGTGGATTGCCAAGCCACGCATATCCCTTAAAGGGCGTTGTGTTGTACTAGTAGATGATATTCACGATGAGGGTGGCACTATAGCTGCCCTTAAAGAGTGGGCAGAGAGTGAGGGAGCGATTGAAGTGATTACACTAACTCTTGCTACGAAACTTCACGAACGAAAAGTTGCTCCTCCATCTGACTTTAATGCTCTTAATCTTCCTGACCGTTATGTCTTCGGTTTTGGTATGGACTATAAAGGTTATCTGCGCAATATGCCTGGAATATTTGCACTATCCGATAGGTAAAAAATGCTATTTGTAATGGAGTATGGAGTCTATCCAGAGTTAATTCACGGACTGCGTAATGCAGGGCATCAACTGCAAGTTGAGCATATTATGCGTAGAGCGATTTCATACTTAAAAAAGAGTAAACCAGAACTGGTTATAGCAGAGTTTTACCATGAACCCGCATTTAGAGATAGAGTTAGTAATTTAGAATCAATGTTAGCCCATATTCAACGCAAGCTTCCAGATACAAGAACAGTAGTAATTTTTGATCCCAAAGATGAACTCTATCTAGCTCAAGTCATTGAGCGTTTTCCTGTGACAGAAAAGATCCCTCACCCAGTATCTATTGAACAACTATTAAAAATAATATAATAAAATAACTAGTAATATGTGCGATAGTCAGGTATGTTTACTTTGCTGTAGAGAAAAATAAAAAGGAGAGAGCTGTGTTTGATAATATAAAATTAAAGCAGAAACTGCTGATCGCATTTCTGATTGTGGGGGTTGTTCCGTTTTCTATTCTAGGACTGATTGCGCTCGATCAGGCGTCTAGCGCACTGGAAAAACAGTCCTTTAATCAGTTGGAAGCGGTGCGTGGCATCAAACATGACCAGATTGATCGCTTCTTTGCAGAGCGTCAAGGTGATATGAATGTGCTGGCAGAGACTGTTGGTACATTACGCCAAGAGGCATTCCACAAACTTACAGCTGTTAGAGATGGAAAGAGAGAGTTGGTTGAGAACTACCTCAATACTGTTAAATCTCAGATAATTACAATGTCCAGTGATCACTCTATCGTAGAGACGATGTCTCAATTAAGTGAGACATTTGATATGTTTGAAGAAGATGTCATGCTAGGTGGAGATATTGAGGAGGAGCAGGCTCTGTTAGCTGAGTACTACAAAAACGAGTTTGCACAAGAATTTGGACGGCAAAATTCTGGTAAAAATGTAGCAGTTGAAAAGTTAGTCTCTCGCTTAGATATGGGATCAACTATGCTCCAATATACCTATATTTCTAGCAATCCACATCCACTTGGTAGTAAGCATAAACTGGATATTCCAAAGTATGATATATCCCCTTATGCAAAACTGCATAAATCTATCCACCCATCATTTAGAAGTTTTACAGATCAGTTCGGCTATTATGATCTCTTCTTTGTTGGGGCAGAGTCTGGGAAGGTGGTCTACTCTGTTTTTAAAGAGCTCGACTATGCAACATCTTTAGTTGATGGACCTTATGCGAAAACTGGTATTGGTAGAGTATTTAAAAAAGCGATGGCAGTGACTGAATCAGGAAAGTATGTATTTGAGGATTATAGTCAGTACCTGCCATCTTATAATGCTCCAGCCAGTTTTATAGCAAGCCCAATTTTTTCTGGTGATGAAAAGATTGGAGTGTTAATATTCCAGATGCCAATAGATGAAATTACATCAGTAATGAGTGGTCGCACTGGAATGGGAAAGACCGGAGAGAGTTACCTGATCGGAAGTGACCGCTTGATGCGTTCTGACTCATATCTTAATCCAGAGCACCACTCCGTTCTATCCTCATTCCGCAATCCTGCTAAGGGAAGTGTGGAGACTAGTGCATCCAAAGCGGCGCTTCGTGGAGAGACCGATAGTAAAGTGATTATTGATTACAATGGAAATCCGGTGCTCTCATCCTATGCGCCATTGAATGCATTAGGTGCACAGTGGGCGATCCTCAGTGAGATAGATGTGGCTGAGGCATTTGTCCCCATAATAAAAGGGGCAGAGAAGGATTATTACAGTAAATATATTGAAGAGTCTGGCTATTATGACCTCTTCCTGATGAATCCAGATGGTTACCTCTTCTACAGCGTGGCGAAAGAGTCCGACTATCAAACCAATATGGTTAATGGGAGATATAGTGACTCCAATCTTGGGAAGTTGATGCAGCAAGTGTTGCAGACCAAAAAGTACGGAATTGCAGATTTTGCCCCATACGCTCCTTCGAATGGAGAGCCAGCAGCCTTCATTGCTAGACCGATTCTCTACAATGGTGAAGTTGAGATGGTGGTGGCACTACAGCTGCCACTGGATGGAATCAATGCTATTATGAGTCAAAGAGAGGGGATGGGTGAGAGTGGAGAGACCTATCTGATTGGGCAAGACCTGTTAATGCGATCAGACTCATTTCTTGATCCTGAAAATCATAGCGTGATGACCTCCTTCAAAAATCCAGAGCTTGGTAAAGTAGACACCGTAGCAGCTCACTCCGCGTTGGCTGGTGAGCGCGACTCAAAGATTATTGTCGACTATAACGGCAATCCAGTTCTCTCTGCCTATACACCAGTAGAGATTGGAGCAGTGAGTTGGGCACTACTGGCAGAGATTGATGAGGCAGAGGCATTCTTCGCCGTCAACACCCTGCGCAATCTGATGTTCTTGGTAGGAGGGTTAGGGTTGCTCGCCATTATTGCTATTGGGTGGCTAGTGGCTCGTGCGATTACTGTTCCCATTATAAAAGTAACTGACCTGTTTGGACAGCTAGAGAAAACTGGTGATTTTTCTCTGCGCTGTATTGGGGTTTCAACAAAAGATGAGATCGGTGGGATGGCTGATCGTGTCAATGGACTATTGGAGCTATTGCAAGATTCCATCAGTAACGCTAGTAATGTGGTTGGTGCAATCTCCAGAGGAGACTTTGAGCAGCGTATGAATGGTGACTATATCGGTGATCTATCCACCCTCAAAGAGGGGGTCAATGGCTCGGCAGATAGTGTGGAGAATACCATGCATGCGTTGGGTAAAGTTATGAAAGGGTTGGGGGATGGCGATCTGAGTGTGCGTATGGATGATAGCGTGGAAGAGATCTTCCGTGACCAAGTGAACGGAGCAATGAGCTCGATTGATGAGGTGTTGCAGCAGGTTGGTAATATTATAGAACGCCTTGCGCAAGGTGATTTTGATGCACGAATGGGATATGACGCAAAAGGAGACCTTGAAACCCTTAGTAAGAATATTAATGGTGCTATGGGAGATCTTCAAACCTCTATTGCAGAGGTGGTTGAGACTTCAAATAGAATGGGAGAGGGCGACTTGACTAAAAATATTGAGGGCAACTATCTTGGTTCATTAGGTCTGCTAAAAGATGCAATCAACGCCACTCAGACCAACATCTCTGGTATTGTGAGTCAGGTTCGTTATATCTCAAAAAGTGTAAATACAGGGTCAGCGGAAATCTCACGAGGCAGTTTAGATCTATCTAGTAGAACCTCGGAGCAGGCAGCAAGTCTTGAAGAGACAGCAGCCAGTATGGAGGAGATGTCTAGTACCGTAACAATGAATGCAGATAATGCGGCGCAAGCTAGTGATCTTGCTGGAGAGTCATTAAGGAGAGCTATTGAGGGAGCAGATGTGGTCTCAAATGCGGTCGATGCTATGGAGGGTATCAATACATCTAGCAATAAAATTTCAGAAATTATTACGCTGATTGATGGGATCGCTTTCCAGACTAATCTGTTAGCACTTAATGCGGCTGTAGAGGCGGCGCGTGCAGGAGAGCATGGAAGAGGGTTTGCAGTGGTGGCGGGTGAAGTAAGAACGCTAGCGCAACGCTCTGCTGATGCAGCCAAAGATATAAAAGGGCTGATTGAGGATAGTACTTCTCGAATCCAAGAGGGAACAAAACTGGTGAATCATAGTGGCGATGCGCTGGAGCATATCCAAGAGTCTGTTAAAAAACTTAATGACATTGCTGGAGAGATTGCCTTAGCAGCTAAAGAGCAGACCCAAGGTATTGACCAGGTCAATACTGCTATTGGTCAATTGGATTCGGTAACCCAGGAAAATGCAGCTCTAGTGGAAGAGACCGCAGCAGCTAGCTCCCAACTTAGTGAACAGGCTAGTTCATTGAGTGAGACGGTATCTCTGTTTAAGTTGGAGGGGTCGTTTAAGCAAAATGATACTCCTGCTCAGGAGGAGGTGCAGAAGCAGAACCAGAACCAGAACCATGTAACTAATGTTGCACGACCTCGTTCCTCGGTTGTGAAGAGGGCCAATGTTAGTAAGGGAGAAGGTATTAGGAAGAGAAAAGATATTAGTAAGGGAGATGATTGGTCAGAGTTTTAAAAAACCTTACTCTCAATAACTCCATCTCTTACTCTAGTGCTAATTTTAGCTCCAGACTCTACAGAGTTAACGCTGGCGACAATAACTCCATCCTGATCTAGAGTAACGCTGTAACCGCGTGCTAGAGTAGAGAGTGGGCTTAGGTTCTCTAAGGCGTGAGCCAATCCAGCTAAATGCTCTTGCTGTTCACCTATTTTATGGCGGAGTGAGTTATTTAGCTGTTCTCCACTATTTTGGAGTTGTTGGCGGAGTAGCTCTATTTGATGGTCAGGTCTACTGTTATGCAGGCGTAGAAGTAGATTCTCTACTCTACTATTATGCTCTATAAAGAGATACTTTCCGCTGTGGAGTAATCTCTGCTCTATATCATCTAAATGTTGTGCAAATTGTTGAATCCGTTCTCTGGGATGGCGCAGTCTCACCTTAAGGTTTTTAAGTTGTGACTCTCGTCTCTCCAGCAGAGAGCTTATCTCTCGAGTGATCTCTCTGCTAAATTGGGTTAACTGCTGTTGTAGTGCAACTCCATCAGGTGAAATCATCTCAGCAGCAGCAGATGGGGTTGGAGCGCGCTGGTCAGCAACAAAATCTGCAATAGTAAAATCTGTCTCATGTCCGACCGCAGATATTGTGGGAATGGTGCAGTTATAGATAGCACGCGCTACCCCCTCTTCATTAAATGACCAGAGATCTTCAAGTGAACCTCCACCACGGCTTATTATTAGTAGATCACAGTTTCCATACTGTTGTGCCTGTTCAATTGCTGCAATGATCTCTCCCTCTGCAGCTATACCTTGCACTGAAGTCGGATAGATGGTGATAAGTAGAGCAGGAAAACGGCGTTTTAAGACCGTTAAAATATCATGAATGGCAGCACCACTAGCAGAGCTAATAACTCCAACTCTGGTAGGAAGGGTAGGCAGTAATTGCTTCTGCTCTTCATCGAATAGACCCTCAGCATCAAGTCGTTTTTTTAATGCTTCAAACGATCGTTGCAGAACTCCCTCACCTCCTGGTTTCATTCTATCAACAATTAACTGGTAATCACCTCGTGCCTCATAGATGCTAACAGAACCACGAAGCTGAATTTCCATCCCATTCTGTGGTCGAAAATTAACATCTTTAAGTCGATTGCGAAACATCGCACAGCGAATCTGAGCCTGCTCATCTTTAAGGGTGAAATAGATATGTCCAGAGGCGGGACGCGCCAAGTTAGATATCTCCCCCTCAACCCAGAGGCTAGATAGATTGTTCTCTAATAAAAATCTACTCTCTCTATTTAACTGGGATACAGATAGAACAGGTTTAGGGGTAAAATTATTTTTCATCTGTAGATTATACAAGAGCTGAGATTGTTGGGCGAATATTAAATTTGCGCTCTGAAGGTTGCTGCTGTATAATCTGCGCCTCATAAAATCTCTCTTTTCCTCTTTACTTATAGGAATATACTATGCGACTTGTTGAACAAGCACTTACTTTTGATGATGTCCTTCTACTTCCTGCGCACTCGGTAATTATTCCCCGCGATGCCTCCTTAGTAACTAAACTTACTCGTGAAATTGAACTCAATATACCGATGGTATCTGCAGCAATGGACACTGTTACTGAGGCAAAATTAGCTATTGCGATGGCGCAGGAGGGTGGGCTTGGAATTATCCATAAAAATATGGATGCGGAGGCACAGGCAAATGAAGTTATTAAAGTTAAACGCTTTGAGAGTGGGGTGGTTACCAATCCAGTAACTATATCTCCTAACGCTACTGTGCGAGAAGTTATAGATATTACTAAACAGTATGGTATTTCAGGACTTCCAGTTGTGGATGGTAGTGATCTAGTTGGAATTGTTACCAGTCGTGACCTCCGTTTTGAGACTCGCTTAAATGAGAAAGTAGTTACAGTAATGACTCCAAAGGAGCGTCTAGTTACAGTTAAAGAGGGGGCTGATAAAAGGGAAGTTATTGAACTGTTACATAAGCACCGTATCGAAAAAGTGTTAGTGGTTAATGATAATTTCGAGCTGCGAGGAATGATTACAGTTAAAGATATTCAGAAAGCAACGGATAAACCAAATGCTTGTAAAGATGGTGAGGAGCGTCTCAGAGTAGGCGCAGCCGTTGGTACAGGAGCTGATACAGAAGAGCGAGTTGCTGCATTGGCTGCAGCTGGAGTTGATGTTATTGTGGTAGATACTGCGCATGGACACTCACAAGGGGTGTTGGATAGAGTGCGTTGGGTGAAAGATAACTTCCCAGAGGTTCAAGTTATTGGAGGAAATATCGCAACAGGTGCAGCCGCAATTGATCTAGTTAAAGCTGGTGCTGATGGAGTTAAAGTTGGGATTGGCCCAGGTTCAATCTGCACTACTCGTATTGTGGCAGGAGTTGGAGTTCCCCAAATTACCGCTGTATCTAATGTTGTTAAGGCCCTTAAAGGTACAGGAGTTCCTGCTATTGCTGATGGCGGCATCCGCTACTCAGGAGATATGGCAAAAGCTATCGTTGCTGGAGCTCACTCAATAATGGTTGGAGGCTTGCTTGCAGGAACTGAAGAGGCTCCAGGTGAGGTAGAGCTATATCAAGGTCGTTCATATAAATCATATCGTGGGATGGGATCTCTAGGGGCTATGCAGAAGGGGTCTAGCGATCGCTATTTTCAAGAGAATGATGGTAATGTTGAGAAGTTAGTTCCAGAGGGGATTGAGGGGCGAGTCCCTTATAAAGGGGCAATGGGAGCAATTATTCATCAGATGATGGGTGGACTGCGTTCTAGTATGGGTTACACTGGCTGTACCACTATTGAAGAGATGCGCAATAGACCAGAGTTTGTACAGGTAACAGGAGCTGGAATGGTAGAGAGTCATGTCCATGATGTTAGTATTACTAAAGAGGCTCCAAACTACAGAGTGTAACTATTCAGTTTACCCCTAAAATCCACCATCTCTGCGTTACAAAATTATCATATACATGGGTATACTCAAATTTTGCGCCTTGATCTGATGAATTTTAGAGGCAATCTGAATAGTTACAACTAGAGCTACAACTACAACTGCAACTGAATAGTTTAGATATCTCTATCTATATCACACAAAGGCGCTAAGACGCAAAGGGGTTTGAGTAATATCTTATGAGTAATCAGAGTTCTGATATCCACCAGGATAAAATATTAATTCTCGATTTTGGTTCACAATATACACAGTTAATTGCACGGCGAGTACGCGAAGCTGGTGTATTCTGTGAAATATTTCCCTACGATGTGAGTGAAGCAGATCTGGGTAAGTTTCATCCCAAAGGGATTATCCTCTCTGGTGGTCCTGAGAGTGTAACTGGGGATGAGACTCCACGAGCTCCACAATTAGCGTTTGAGTTGGGGGTTCCTGTGCTGGGTATCTGTTATGGAATGCAGACAATGGCAGCTCAGTTAGGGGGTAAGGTAGAGTCTGCAGAGCATCATGAATATGGTTATGCAGAAGTGCGTGCCCACGGGCATACTGAACTCTTAAAAGATATTGAAGATCGTACCACTGTAGAGGGGTATGGAATGCTTGATGTATGGATGAGTCATGGAGATCGAGTAGTTGAACTTCCTGAGAGCTTCTCAATTATGGCATCAACAGAGAGTGCGCCCTTAGCAGGAATGGTTGATGAAGGGCGTAGATTCTACGGAGTTCAGTTTCATCCAGAGGTTACGCATACTAAACAGGGCGAACGAATTATTAACCGTTTTGTGTTGGATATATGCGGCTGTCAAGCACTCTGGAATCCAGCTAATATTATTGATAAGAGTATCGCCTCAATTCGTAAACAAGTTGGTTCTGATGAGGTTTTATTAGGACTCTCTGGTGGGGTTGACTCTTCAGTAGTTGCAGCTCTGCTCCATCGCGCAATAGGTGATCAACTTACCTGCGTATTCGTAGATAACGGTCTGTTGCGTCTAGATGAGGGTAAGCAGGTTATGGCGATGTTTGGCGAGCATATGGGGATAAAAGTTATCCGAGCTGACTCTGAAGAGCGCTTTCTAAATGCACTTTCAGGTGAGAGTGATCCAGAGAAGAAACGAAAAATTATTGGTCACACTTTCATAGAAATTTTTGATGAAGAAGCAGATAAACTCTCTAATGTTAAGTGGCTTGCGCAGGGAACGATATACCCAGATGTTATCGAATCTGCGGGGTCAAAGTATGGTAAGGCTAAAGTTATTAAATCTCACCATAATGTTGGTGGCCTTCCAGACGATATGAATCTTGAACTCCTAGAGCCACTCAGAGAGCTATTTAAAGATGAAGTGCGTAAGATAGGTCTCGAGTTAGGCTTGCCGTCAGAGATGGTGTTTCGTCATCCATTTCCTGGTCCTGGTCTGGGAGTACGCATTCTTGGTGAAGTTACAAAAGAGTATGCAAATATTCTTCGTAAGGCTGATGATATATTCATTACTGAGTTGCGAGCAGCCGATCTATACGATAAAGTTAGTCAAGCCTTCGTAGTATTTCTCCCTATTCGTTCAGTGGGAGTAATGGGGGATAATCGTCAGTATGATTTTGTGGTAGCTCTACGCGCAGTGGAGACAGTAGACTTTATGACTGCACGCTGGGCTAATCTTCCGTATGAGTTTTTGGCTAAAGTATCTAGTAGAATAATAAATGAAGTTGATGGTATAGCTCGTGTAGCTTACGATATATCTGGTAAGCCACCAGCCACTATTGAGTGGGAATGAGTAAAGCCCTAGATAGTGTTGAGCGTATTGAGAGTGATGAGCACTGGATGCGCCAAGCTATGCTTCTTGCAGAGCAGGGAGAGATAGATGGAGAGGTTCCAGTAGGAGCACTTTTGGTTAGAGATGGAGTGGTGATTGGTGAAGGGTGGAATGCTCCAATTTCACTTCACGATCCATCTGCCCATGCTGAGATTCGTGCGCTGCGTTCAGCCGCCGCCGCTGAAAAAAATTATCGTATTTCCAATGCTACTCTATTTGTAACTTTAGAGCCTTGTGCTATGTGTGCGGGAGCAATTATTCAAGCACGGATAGATAGAGTAGTGTTTGGAGCGCGTGAGCCTAAAGGGGGAGCTGTTGAATCACAGTTTCAACTTTTACAACATAGCTCACTCAATCATCACTGTGAGATTAGATCAGGAGTTTTGGAAGATGAGTGTGGAGAGATGCTGCGAAACTTTTTTCGCAGAAGAAGGGCGTAATTGAGTAAGAGTATTTTTGATGAGTAGCTATCTACAAAACCGATATATTCAGTTAATGCGCCTAGACAAGCCGATAGGAATTTTACTACTTCTCTGGCCAACTCTCTGGGGGTTATGGATAGCTGCAGATGGAGTGCCGCCCCTATACATCCTGCTTGTTTTTTCTTTGGGAGTGTTGTTTATGCGCTCTGCTGGCTGTATTATTAATGACTATGCCGACCGTAAAGTAGATAAGTTTGTGGCTCGTACAGCGCATCGTCCACTTACTACAGGAGCAATAAGTAGTCGTTCAGCACTACTACTATTTACCCTGTTATTGCTACTATCATTTGGGTTAGTGCTAACTCTTAATACTCTAACTATTCAGCTCTCTCTTGGTGCTCTTATCTTGGCAACTATCTACCCTTTTATGAAACGCTACACTAATTTACCTCAGATTTTTTTGGGGGCAGCATTTGGTTGGGCGATTCCGATGGCGTTTGCGGCAATTAAAGGTGAGGTTCCAGCTGGTGCTTGGCTCCTCTTTTTTGCAACTCTCTGTTGGGCTGTAGTATATGATACGATGTATGCGATGGTAGATCGTGAAGATGATCTAAAGATTGGAGTGAAATCTAGTGCAATCCTCTTTGGACGGCTGGACCGTCAAATGATAGGGCTGTTTCAACTTATGATGTTTCTGCTTCTGCTGCAGGTGGGAAGGGAGTTTGCTCTTGGTTACATCTATTATAGTGGAGTTGGAGTGGGGGCGCTATTTGCTATCTATCACCAATGGTTGATAAGAGAGCGAGATCCTAAACTATGTTTCAAGGCATTTCTTCACAACCACTGGCTAGGGATGACTATTTTTTTAGCTATTGCATTAGATCTGCACTAGGTGCGGATTAACGCTTGGGATACTTCTTTTGGCATGCGCGAGTGATAAGTTTAGCTGCAACATCACTGCCGAGTCCTTGGAGGTTGTTCAAGAGGCAGTTCCAATACTCCTCTGGATATTCAGCAACTAGCTCCTCTTGTGGTGGAAGTGCAAAAGGTATTATAGGCAGGCGAGGTTTCTCAATATAAGTTGGAATTTCTGGAGTAAAAGTTTTAGGCTGATTTTGTGGGCTAAATGGAAAAGCCATACTGCTCCAGATGTCGATAGGAACATCACTCTCTCTATCCATCTCCTCCTCGGCTATAACCAAGGAAGATACTAAGAATAGAGTTATGATGTTTGTAATTGCTGTTTTATAAGTTATCTCTATTTTGAATTGGCTCATTTTAACTCTCTATCTATCTCTAATATATGCTTTTAAATTTAGTGCATATCATACCACTATAAGTATTTAAGTTTTTTATAAAATAGTATTGTAAATGAGTTCTGCTTCCAGTAAAATTCTTGCGTTAAAATGAGCGTTGCTTTATATAGATAATTAATTAATTTAGAGGAAGATGAAAAATGAAAAAAACAGTATACAGAAACCTATTTGCAGTGCCAGCATTGATGCTAGTAACTACCCTGCAAGCAGGGAGCTTTGAGGGATATCTTACTGATGGATACGGATCTATCGTGCGTACTCCTTACGGTGAGTGTATTCATACAGGTTTTTGGGAGAAGAGTTATGCGCAACCAGAGTGCGATGATACTCTAAATGTTCGTTCTAAATATGCGGCAGCAGTAGATACTGCAGAGAAAACTGGCTCAACTCCTCCAGAGAAGCCACCTGAAGTGATCGCTTATGAGAGTACCGGTAAAGAGGTTACTATAGAAGAGGTTGATCCTGATGTATCAGTTACCATTGGTGATGGGATCTCTGATGGAGATAAAATTGCTTTAGAAGATGAAGTGGTTACAGAGTCTAAAGTTTCTTCAATTGAAGTAGATAACGGTGACAGTCTCTGGAGTATAGCAGCGCAAGATAGAGTTTATGGAGATGCTAAGCTCTGGCCTCTACTACTCTGTGAAAACAGAGAGATAATTATGAATGTAAATGGTGATGCTGATTTGATCTATGCTGGCGACATCCTAGCTATTTCACAAAGCTACTCTGCAGAAGAGCGTAATGCTGCTATAGATCATGCTAATAGTAGAGGTTATTGGGATCTTGGTGAGGTAGAAGATAGTGATCTAGAGTATTTAGCTGTTAGTTGTCAATAAGGTATTAATATTATGAAAATAGTTAGCAAAATAATTGCAAAAGTTGGAGCTGTGTTTATTCTCTCTTTCAGCTCTATCACCCTGCTTTCTGCCGCTGATGCAGAAGTAGTTAGTGTAGAGACTGGTAGTCTCAAGATGGAACTTAACAAGTTAAAGCAGAAGGAGAAGACCTGCGTTGCCTATATTCTACTGAAAAATAGAAGTGATAGAGAGTTTTCAGAGTTCACTGCCTCATTCTATCTTTTTAACAAAGAGGGGGTTATTAGTGCTGGCAATGCAACCAATTTCCAGAAAATTTTAGCTGGTAAAACAGTACTTACGATGGTTCCAATGAAAGATGTAGCGTGTAATGAAGTGAGTGGTATTCTTCTTAACAGAATTATGGCATGTAAGAGTGGTAGTGAAGATGTTGCAGGCTGTATGCAGATGGTTGAGACTAGTTCTAAATCACCTGTTGAACTGTTCAAATAAGAGAGAATTGGATCTATTATGGATAATATAGGGTTAGAGCTTTTCACTAAGGGCGGAGTGGTTGCTTATATACTGCTTGCGCTCTCAATCTATGCGGTAGCAATTTTTTTATTAAAACTCTACCACTTTCAAGCTAAACGAGTGCTCTTTGGTTCTGGAACTTTTGTGGATCAGGTTATCAGCAATATTAAGTCTGGTCGAGAAGATATTGCCATCAAAGTATTGGACAAAAAAATGGCAAGCCCATTAGCTGTAGTTATGCGGAGAGCTATAAGTCTGCATAATAGTGGTTCAACAACAGATGAGAGTAGTATTGCAAAAGAGGAGTTGGAGAGTGACGGTAGAACTCAGTTAGAGTATCTTGGTTCATATATTCGAGGACTTGATGCTGTTGCTCACTTAAGCCCTCTACTTGGATTGTTAGGTACGGTACTTGGAATGATAGAGGCATTTAGACAGCTAGAGAGCGCGGGAGTACAGGTTAATGTAGCAATGTTAGCTGGTGGTATCTGGGAAGCTCTTATAACGACTGCGGTTGGACTTGCAGTGGCTATTCCTGCTTTGGCAGCTGTTAACTGGCTAGAGGGGATCGTGGAGCGAGTTAGGCAAGATATGGGAGATGCAGTTACTCGCACCTTAGCAGCCCTACGGCGTGCAGAGTAGAGAATGCATTTCGACCCTGTTGGTAGAGGTGAAAGAAGACGCTGGCTGAGTTTGACTTCACTGGTAGATGTGGTTTTTCTACTGTTAATTTTCTTTATGTTGACTACAAGTTTTTCACAACAACGCAATATTACACTTGATGTTCCGGGCTCTAGTAGTGAGGACAGTACTAGAACTAAATCTGCTTGGGTTGGCTCTATGTTAGTAAGGGTCCGTAGTGGTGGAGAGATTGAGTTTGGTCGAGAGAGAGTTATGCTTGAAAGTATCTCTGGGAAAGTTATTAAACTAATAGTAGACGCTCCAGATATGCGTTTTATCGTGCGCCCAGATGTAGGGATTCCTCTGCAAGATGTGGTTTTAGTATTAGATCAGTTGCGCAGTGGTGGCGCGGCACAGGTGAGTCTCATAAGGTAGAGTATGCACTTTAACTACTATAGAAAAAAACATAAAGAGTTAGATATGACACCATTAGTTAGTGTTATATTTCTCTTGATCATCTTTTTTTTGGTGGCTGGAACTATTAAGGCTCCAGATTTTTGGGATCTTGAGCATCCACAATCTTCCAGCACTGACCCAGCTGAAGTTTTAGATATTGAGATATATCTAGACCAAGAGGGTAAAATAGCTGTCTCTGGAAGAGAGGTTGAAAATAGATATCAACTGCATTATCTTATTGAGCGCTTGACTCGAAACAGTAGTGCTGAGTCTGTAGAGATTCATGCGGATCATAGAGTAGATTCTCATAAAATTATTGAGATCTTAGAGGAGCTGCGAGAAAGTGGAGTAAAAAAAGTTGAGTTAGTGACCGAGGTCGAGAGATAGAATGGTTATCAGCGCTCGTCACTGGCTAGTTGTCACAACTCTCTCAGTTATCATCCATATTGTTATTTTTATCTCTATTCCAGAGTATCAGAGGGTAGAGCTATCTGAAAAAGAGGTGGAGAGAAAGTTTTCAGTTTTAATTTCAGATCAGGTTAAGCAATTAGAGAATTCACTAACCACAGAGGAGGCTCTGCCTACTCCTGTAAAAGTTGAGAGTGTGCCAGTAATATCGTTAGATGAAACTGGACCAACCACAGATGAGTTGGTGTTAGAGGTTATGGCAGATCCACTTATGGAGATAGAGAAGGTGAATGAATTATCTATTGAGTCACCTCAAATTATCTCAATAGTAGAGAGTAGCGAGACCTATGAAGCACAAACTCAACCAACAGAGGCAGTTGAACAAATTATTATTATAGACGAGTTTGAGCAGAGTATCGATCCTGCTTTTGAGTTTGCTGATCCTAAAATTACAGATATAGCAGAGTTTATTGATCTTCCTATAGTTGAGAAAATTGAGCAGAGCAGTGATCCTTTAGTAGAGTTAATTACAGGTATAGACGAGGTTGAAAATATAGAGCAACTCTCTGAGTTAGAACCAGTAATTATGCCTATAGCAGAGATTGAGATTCCTATAGCTGAAGAGCTGGTTGTTGAGGAGGTCGCAGAGACGATAGTTGCCGAGATCCTTGAGATTGATGAGTTAGATGAGATCATAGCTGAGAAGTGGAGTCCGCAGCAGGCGATAGATAGTGGTGATAGATGGATTGCTAGTGAGAGTATAAAAGCGAAAACTTGGCGCAGACGCTACAATGATGTTGAGGGGATAGATCTCGCCTATAAGATGAGGACTAAACGCAAGCTATATGGCTCTATTCCATATCTTGAAGCAGTTGCTAAAGAGCTCGGAATTCGTGGCGTAGTGCTGAAAATTTTAGTAGGATTTGAAATTGATGAGCATGGCAAGCTTCTTGATATTGAGATAGTTAAAGGTTCTGGATACGGAAAGTTAGATGTGGCTATGCGTCAGGTTATTAGAATTTCACAACCATTTGAACCATTTCCTGCATCAGTAAAACAGCATAAAATTAGACTAATCTACCCTATAAAAATAACCATCTCTAAATGAGTTTAGGGCTCTTCTCTAGGCGCAAATATTGGGCTCATCGCTACGGTACTGCTCCAGAACTTCCCCTCTCTAGAGCTGAGATGGATGAGCTGGGGTGGGACTCTTGTGATATCATTTTGGTGACAGGCGATGCCTATGTCGACCTTCCTAGTTTTGGAATGGCGTTGATAGGGCGTTTACTAGAGTCACAAGGTTTTAGGGTGGGAATAATATCTCAACCAGATTGGACACAAGCAGATGAGTTTAAAAAGCTAGGTCGACCAAATCTATTCTTTGGGGTCACAGCAGGCAATATGGACTCCATGGTCAACCGCTACACCTCTGACAATAAAATTCGCAAAGAGGATGCCTACACTCCCGCAGGAGAGGGTGGCAAGCGTCCAGACCGCTCAACTATAGTCTATAGTCAGCGCTGTCGTGAAGCATTTAGTGGAGTACCAATTGTTATTGGTGGTATTGAAGCGAGTTTGCGTCGTCTTGCCCACTATGACTACTGGTCAGATAAGGTGCGGCGCTCTATTTTAGTTGATGCAAAGGCTGATATTCTCCTCTACGGAAATGCAGAACGAGCCATTGTTGAGCTTGCTCACCGTATGGCTGGTGGTGAGTCTATCGATAAGATAAGAGATCTACGAGGCAGTGCATTTCTACTAAAAAAAGAGGAGTTGGCAGAGCGAATGGAGAGTTGGGAGTTGTTAGACTTCTCTGAATTGCCACTTGAGAGTAGAGTTAAATTTCACAAACAGATACCAAAAACGCGCGAATTTAGTGTGGTTAGACTTCCTACATTTGAGGAGGTTAGCACTAATAAAAAACTATACGCGCACACTTCTAGAGTCTTTCACTTAGAGACTAATCCAGGGAATGCACGAGCACTGCTCCAGCCGCATGGAGATAAGATGCTATGGTTGATGCCGCCTCCTGTTCCACTTAACAGCGAGGAGCTAGATAGAGTCTATGAGATGCCGTACAGTCGTAGACCGCACTCATCCTATGGTAATAAAAAACTTTCTGCCTATGAGATGATAAAGTTTTCTATTAATATTATGCGGGGCTGTTTTGGTGGATGCACCTTCTGCTCTATCACAGAGCATGAGGGTAGGATTATTCAGAGCCGTTCTGAAGAGTCGATTTTGCGTGAGATAGAGGAGGTGAAAGAGACTCCAGGATTTACTGGTAACATCTCAGATCTCGGTGGACCAACAGCCAATATGTATAGAATGAAATGTGAGAGTGAAAAGATAGAGTCTGCCTGTCGCCGTCTCTCCTGCGTATACCCTCAAATATGTAAACATATGCAGACTAGCCACAGTGAATTGCTGAGTGTATATCGAAAAGCGCGGGAGCTACCTGGAGTTAAAAGAATATTTATTGCATCTGGATTGCGTTATGATCTTGCTCTTCGTTCACCAGAGTATATAGAGGAGCTAGTTAAGTATCATGTTGGAGGTTATCTTAAGATAGCACCAGAACATACTGAACAAGGACCTTTAAGTAAAATGATGAAACCGAGTATAGACTCATTTTATCGTTTCAATGAACTGTTTAAAAAGTTCTCTAAGCAGGCTGGTAAAGAGCAGTATCTAATTCCTTACTTCATAGCAGCCCACCCAGGAACTACAGATAGAGATATGGTTGAACTTGCTCTCTGGTTAAAGAGAAACAAGTTTAGACTTGATCAAGTTCAGAACTTTTTACCAACTCCAATGGCTATCGCTTCATCTATGTATCATTCAGAGCAAAATCCACTTCGTAAGGTAACTGACTCAATGAGTGATAGAGAGATAGTGGTACCAAAGGGAGGAAAGCAGAGGCAGCTCCATAAGGCATTTTTACGGTATCACGACCCACATAACTGGCAACTACTGCGGAGGGCGCTAATTGAGATGGGGCGTAAGGATCTGATTGGAGGAGGAAAAAATCAATTAGTGCCAGCTGATACTAAGAGTTATAATAGACCGAAACATAGAGCAAAATTTAAAAAGCAGAGAAGATATTAATAGTGGAGCAGCGAGTGGAAAGTATTGAACAACAGCAAGATCAGAAGTTGGCTTTAATTGCAGAGTCGCTCTATTTAATAAACCTGCTTCTATTGCCAGGATTGGCATATATTGTGCTATTTATATTTTATAGGAAAACCTTAAAGAATCCTGCTCATACTATCGCAATAAGTCACTTTAGTGCTGCATTCAAACGCTCTAATTGGGCAGGAGTTTTTATATTTGCCACTATCTTAATGGTTTGGTTGGGAGGGGTAGATTCAGCTACTGCATGGGTTATAGCTATAATCTATTTTACAGTTGTTCACTCTACATTTATACTGTTAGGTGTGCTCGGAATATCTCAAGCATTTTCCGGTAAGTAAGCTATAACTCATTTAAAAACAAGTTAACTGCAGCTTAACTTTTCACGCAACTTATCAGTGTTAAGTATATTTATATTAGTGCCATCAACCTCAATCAACTTCTCTTTTTTTAGTTTGCTAAAGATACGAGAGAGGGTCTCTCTCTGAATAGAGAGCATAGAGGCAACCATATTTTTCTTAGTTGGTAGAGTAAAGCTATAACTCGGCTTATCGGCAGGAGCGAATCCTAGTAGATAGCTAATAAGGCGATGAGTAGCAGTGTGCAGGCAGAGTTGGTCGATCTCTTGTACATAGTGCTGCAAGCGCATACTAAGATCTCTCATCACCGCAAAGGCTGCATCAGTATTTTCGTGCATTATCTCTCTGTAGGTTTTATTGCAGAAAGCAAAAAGCTCACTATCCTCTAGTATATGACTATTAACAGGGTAGGCAGCCTCATCAGCAAACATCATAGCTTCAGCAAAGGAGTCTCCTGGACGAAGTATGTTCACTGTCTTCTCATTACCGTCAGAAGAGAGTAGAAAGAGGCGCACAGATCCATTTCGTACAATATAGAATTTATCTACACTGTCTCCCTTTGAAAAGAGCATCTCTCCTTCCTCTTTTAGAATAAGAGAAGACGCAGCTAAGATCTTTTTCATATTATTGTTATCTAAAGATGAGAATATTGGAGAGCGGCGAATCTCTCTAGTAAATGCGGTTGATATTGACATAGTCGGAGGATTGTACTTGATATGAGAAGTTTTACAAGTTACCTGATAAAATAACTATAATTATGAATTATCTCAATCCTTGGATTTTAGCGTTGCGCCCCAAAACAGTTACTATGTCATTAGTCCCAGTAGCTGTAGGAGCGGTCGTAGCAGTGGTAGAGAGCGGTAACTACTCTTTAGACTATCCACTATTAGGAGTTATATTTATTACGGCTCTACTTATTCAAATTGGAACCAATCTCTATAATGATGCTGGAGATGCGCTTAGAGGAGCGGATGGCGAAGATCGTCTTGGTCCAGTTAGAGTTGTCTCATCAGGCTTATTACCCCTTGCAACAGTTCAGCGTGTAGCCAAGCTATCTTTTTTTGGAGCACTACTTTCCGGCTGCTGGTTAGTGTGGGTTGGGGGTTTACCAATTTTAACTATTGGCATCTTATCTATTGGAGCAGGTATAGCATATACTGGTGGGAGCAGACCTATCGCATATACAATATTTGGAGAACTATTTGTCTTCCTATTTTTTGGGTTGGCAGCAGTTATGGGTACCACATATCTATTAATTTTTAGCTGGAGTATGTTGGCTCTCCTGCTTGGATCAGCACTAGGAATGCTGGCTGCGGCAGTGTTGGTGGTGAATAACTATAGAGATATTGATGGAGATAGTTTGGTTGGTAAAAATACTTTAGCTGTAAAGCTTGGTAAAAGCGCAACCCGCATACTCTATCTGTTTCTTATTTTTACCCCTTTCATTCTGGTACAACTCTTTGCTGATCTTATGCAGGGAATTCAGCTCCAGCTTATCTGGTTGGCATTTCCATTTGCCCTATATCTGGGGCGAGAAATATATCGCACGCCACATGGAGTGGAGCTGAACAGAGTATTGGAGCTGAGCGTTAAACTTCAGCTCTTATTTGCAATTTTGATTATATTAGGAGTTTTGTTGTGATGAATGATTTAACTAAAAATAGCAATAGTGCTGAGAGTTTAGCTCAGAGTTTTGGATATACAGAGGTGGATGAGAGTCAACGAGAGCAGAAGATTAGAGCGGTGTTTGCAGCTGTAGCTCCCCGTTATGACCTTATGAATGATGTAATGAGTTTCGGTATTCACCGTCTCTGGAAAAGAAAATTAGTTGCTATGCTTAAATTAAAAGAGTCTTCAGTGAGTGATTTAACAGTTGTAGATCTTGCTGGTGGAACTGGTGATATAGCAGAGAAGATCTACAATAGTATCTCCACTGGTGGTGTGATAGTGGTTGATCCAAGTGTTGAGATGATGGAGGAGGGCGGAAGGCGCGGTATAGAGGGGGTGGAGTTCAGGTTAGGTAGTGGTGAGAGTATTCCTTTTGAGGATAGTTCAGTTGATAAAGTAACTATCTCATTTGGAATGCGTAATATGACTAATATGGAAGAAGCGCTGCAGGAGATCTATCGAATACTAAAGCCCGGTGGAACAGTACACTCTCTGGAGTTTTCACGCGCGGCTTGGTGGCTTAAACCATTTTATGATTTTCACTCATTCTATATCATACCTCGACTTGGAGCTTGGATAGCAAAGGCTCCCATAGCATATAACTATCTGGTCGAATCAATCCGTCGTTTTCCTGATCAAGAGGAGATGAAGAGAATAATGGAGAGAGCTGGCTTTAAAAAAGTAGAGTATAAAAACTTAAGTTTTGGAATAGCCGCAATTCATTTTGCTGAAAAATAGAAAGAGTTAATAAATTTGAATAGAAAGTTATATTTGGTATGTCAGGAATAACTATAGAGACTAGTGGCAGTGAGGGGAAGGCTAAGAGAGTAGATCTTTCTGAGGATACTATGCTTGCAAGTGCCTATATTGGACGCGAGCAAGAGGAGCTACACAGTGGTGATTGTTGGCTTAATTGTCTACCTCAAAATCGTATTGGTGGAGTAGCGATTAAATATCGATGTAGTGAAGCTGGAGCTACTATGCTTCTACACCATAGCTTTGATCCTGCTAAAGTGAAAAGAGATATTGAGAGGTTTTCTGTAACCCATATATCTCTAGTTCCAGTTATGCTCAATAGAATTCTAAAACAATATGGCAGGCAGTCTGCCCCCACATCACTACGCACAGTCTTGATAGGAGGTGATCGGCTTCCTCAGGAGCTAGCGCGTAGAGCAGTTGAAAAAGGGTGGCCGCTAGTGGTCTCTTATGGGATGACGGAGAGCGCATCGAGAGTAACTATGTTGCGTCTTAGTGCTGAATCAATTAATGGATGGGAGGAGAGTGATGTGGGAGAGCCACTTCCTGGAGTTGAGATTGCGATTGGAGAGCAGAGTGAGATAGAGATTAGAAGTGAGATACTCTTTCCTATGGACTCAACTAAGCAGAGCAGAGTTATTTTTACAGGGGATAGTGGATGGATAGATGAGCGAGGTCATCTTCATATTAAGGGGAGATTAGATGATAGAATTATCTCTGGAGGGGTGACTATAGATCCACTCTCTGTAGAGAAGCAACTGCTTTCAGTGAAAGGTATAGTTGATGTTGCTATTGTGGGGGTGCCAGATATTGAGTGGGGGGAGCTTGTAGTTGCAGTTGTAGTTGGCGATAAAACGCTCCACATAGATAAGGTAGAGTTATCCAAGATAGAGTCCGCACAACGCCCACGCAGAGTCGTCTCTATTGAGGAGTTGTCTCTTCGCTCTCTGCCCCGAGATTCTCAGGGGAAGCTGGATCGCGGTCTGCTGCGCTCTTATCTATCCCAGATGGCATAGTGTAGCGGTCATTTAACTTTTGGGTGTGAGTATCACAATCTCCAATAATATTCATTACCCTATTTAAAGTATGCCGACTCCACCCTGACGGACTCTTACGCAAAATTGGGCTCCAGAAGCTGGTGTTCTTCCTCATTGCACGCAACATTATCTGTTGCTCTTCGCCCCGCTCCATCTTTTTATGAATCCAACTAAAGATCATCTTTGTGCTGGTACGGCGTACTAAGATATGAGTGATTAATATGGTTGCTGCCACTATACCACCGATAATTTCAGGGGCTGGAAGACTTTCCATAATTGTAGCGACACTATCTTCACTCCGTAGTGTATACCAGATAGCTAGTGCTGCATAAGCTGAGAGTAGAGTGCCATCTCCCCATAATATAAAGCGTCGCCACTTAGAGCGAAGTCTGCTCACCATTGGTATCCAATTTTCACTTATCTGTTTAGCGGTATGTTCAAGTGCACCAACAATACGGTATGCTCGTTCAACTTCAACCTGATCCATTCGTTCTTGGATGTCAGCTAGATCAGCGTCTCTCTTCTGCTCAAATCGAGCTTTAACTGTCTCATCCTCAATCTGAAGCTCAATATTAGGGTTGTAGATACGGTAGAAGCGCCCTGCGGTAAGCCCATTTTGGGCAAGGGATCGTTGCCAAGCGGCGACAACTTCTTCAGGGTTATCTTCTCGTGCAGTTGAGTCAATCTGGTTTAGGATATAGATGAATTTATTGGAGTCTGCTCGCTCCATCGCTTCGGTTACAAGATGGCGCAGTGTATCTTTCATTGCGCCAGGCTCTGGGTGACGAGCATCAAAGAATACTAGCACTAAATCAGAGAGGTTTACTATTCTATCTGTAATTCGTAAGGTTGCAGTGCGTTGATCGTCTGCATCAAATCCAGGGGAGTCTATTAGAATTTTCCCTTTTAATACATCGCTAGGTAGAGCTTTGAGCTGCATATATGTATCAATCTTAGAGCCTTCACCTTTCTCCACCTCTTCAATGTCATCGCTGATCCCATAGAAAGGAAAACGAGGGTCCGCATCTAATGCCCGTCCAGGTATGGTTCTAGAGGTTCCGTCTCGTCCATAGGTTATAACCGTAAACTTATCATCTACCGCTTGGTTCCCTGTAAGCTGTAACTCACTATCTAGATAGTAATTTATAAAGCTAGATTTTCCTGCTGAGAATGTACCAAGAATAGAGATAAGTGGCCACCAAGGAACTTCTGTTGCATAGGATTGATCGGTATTGAGAAGACCTAAACGGTAGGCAATTTTATCCAGTTTTCGAAAGCTAGTTACTACTCCTAAGAGTTGAGGATTCTCGCTCGCTAGGTGTGTCTCTAGCTGTTTAATTCGTTGCTGGAGCTGCGCAGTATGTTGTGGCGGCTTAGGAAGCGTATTCTCTGGGATCTGTTTCACTCTGTTCCTCTCCTATTTTGTACTTTTATTATTATATTATTAGTTGGTTCTGTTATTTGCTGTTCTCTCTATTAAAAATATCTTCATCTCGTTCAACCTCTCCACTCTCCAACTCCTGTTGGGTTGCAGCTCTTACATCTACGATTACTAAATCTACATTAATTGATTTACCTGCTAGTGGATGGTTGGCATCAACGGTAATCTCTTCATCATTTACTGCAGTAATAATTACGGGAAGATCGTGACTATTTTTTTCAGTATAGAAGCGCATTCCAACCCGAATATCTTGTTCACTGTTAAATTGACTTTTGGGTATGGTGTTTACCTTAGCTTCATCCCGCTCTCCAAAACTATCTTTAGCTTCGAGGGTAAAAGTAAAGCGCTCACCACTACTGTGCCCTGCAACTTTATTCTCAATAGCTGGGAACACACTAGCTCTACCTTGAATAAATTGCAGAGCATCGCCATTGTCTGTAGTGTCTATCACTTCAGCTTTATCATTTACCATTTTATATTCAATGGTCACAACCGAGTCGTTATATATTTTCATATCCCTATTCTACAACTATCTGATAAAACTTCTCCAGTTATTTTTAGATATATTTTTAGACATTTGGTATGCAAGATTGTTAAAATAGTATCACTATGTTATGGAATTTTATGATGCACGGTCTTATGGGCTGGTTAGGAGCCTACTACTTTATGCCAACTATGGAAGGTATAGGTGTTGCAGTTTTGGCAACCTGTATGACTCAGGCGGCTGATCAGGTGCGGTTGCGCAAAGAGATGTGGCTTAGAGTTGAGAGTCTTCCAAGTAGTGAGCAGAGGGAGGCGAGGGCAGAATTAGAGAGCTCTATAGGATCTACACTGCGTGGAAAGTTTATCCAGAATGTGATTATCTTTAGTGCAGAGATAATGCTGGTTGCACACGCTGCACGCTTAAATGGTTGGATATAGAGAGGGGGTATAGAGTGGATCAAGAAAATTTTTTATGTCGTAATAATGCCTACACTAAGCTGACTGGTGGAGATGGCGAGGTAGCACTAGTAGATAAGCGCAACCCTCAAGAGACAGTAAAGTTGGAACCGTGGTTGGCGACAGTCTTTATGTTAGCTGATGGGCAGCATAAAGTTAGTGAATTGATAAGTTATCTTCGCGAACACTATGGCAGCGCTCCTCCGCAGAATTTAGATGATACAGTGATTTCAGTAATTGAACGCTTAGTAGAGTCTGGAACTCTTAAATTGAAAGAGAGTGCTTATGAATTACCATACCATTTAGCGCGACCAATTGAAGAGTTAGATCTTGTAGAGGCAAAACGCTTTTTAGAAGAGGATGGTTATTATCAGTTGCCAAGCTAACTGAATATAGGAGTGAGAGGAGATGATGTATGGAATGAGTAGTAAAGAGGCGCTCTTGTCAGTTGGGGGAGCATTTGTAGCTACCTTATTGGCATCTTTTCTCAGTTATACAATTCTTGAAGAGGAGCATATTCCGATGATTCTCGCTTCTACAGGTGCCTCCGCTATGTTGATATTTGCACTTCCTTACAGTCCTGTCTCTCAACCTTGGAATTTAATTGGTGGACATCAAGTCTCTGCATTTGTAGGGATTAGCTGTCTACTATTGTTTGATAATCCACTTTTTTCATCATCCCTTGCTATTGCAGGGTCTATGATGTTGATGCATCTCTTGCGCTGTATGCACCCACCTGGTGGTGCGACTGCTGTTACAGCAGCTCTTGGTGGTTTACAGATCGAAAATTTAGAGTATGCCTTTATGGTGATACCCGTATTTCTTAACGGAATTATTCTGTTATCTATAGCTATGGCTGTTGGGAGTATGCGAGAGAAGAACCCCTATGAGTAGTTCTTAATAGCCCATATTGCAGCCTCTACTCTCGTTTTAAGACCGAGCTTTTTTAAAATATGTTTCATATGAACTTTTACAGTTCCATCAGATATATCTAGTTCGCGAGCGATCATTTTATTACTCATCCCCTCCATCACTAAAAGTATAATCTCCTCTTCTCTACTAGTTAGCTTGTCAGCTACTGACTTCTCTTTACTGCTACCATTGTTGTTGCGCAGTGATTTTGCAAGAAGAGTAGTAAGCTGCTCGCTGATTACAGTCTCACCAGAGGCAGCTTTACCGATCTTATCCAGTATATCTTCTGGCTCCATATCTTTAAGTAGATAGCCGTCCGCACCACTGCGCAGAGCGTTTATCACATTATCTTCATGGTCTGAGACTGTTAACATAACTATTATAGACTCTACTTTTTTACTTTTAAGAAGTTCAAGTGTCTCTATCCCACTCATATCTTTCATATCTATATCAATTAAAATCATATCAGGGATAAGTTCTAACGCTCTCTCTACTCCATCCTTACCTCCTGTCGCTTCGCCAATAACTGAAAGATTCTGATCCATTGAGATTAGATTGCGCACCCCTTTACGGAATAGAGGGTGGTCATCAATGATTAAAATGGTGGTAATATCTGTTGGGTTACTCATATCTGATTTAGCCATACGCTGATATCTCCTTTTGCTCTATTGCTATTATAGTCTAGCGGTAAGAAGGTTAAGCTGAAAGTTGTTCCCCCTCCTATCCTTGGTTTTATACTGTATTTTCCATTTAAGGCTATGACTCTTTCCTTTAGGATAGTCAAACCATAACTCGTGTATTTTGTTTTACCTGCTATAAGTTTATCATCTATGCCAACACCATCATCTTGCACCGAGAGGGTAATGAGTTTACTGGGTGAACAACGTAACTCTATCCAAGCATTCTCTGCTTGCGCATGTTTGAATATATTGTTAAGTGTCTCTCGTAAGATATAGACTAAGTGTACCGCCTCGTGTGGATTTATGTGGCATTCACTTATCCTTATATCTGAATTTATCTTAGTTACTCCCCGCTGTTGGAAATCTTTAATTGCTTGCTCAACTGTACTGCTAAATTCATCAGTCTCTATAGTGAGTCTAAATGTGGTTAGGAGCTCTCTTAGTTGACGATATGCGTTACTTATCTCCTCACGCATATCGTTGACGATAGTATGAGCAGATGGGTTATTATCAATATTGATGATGGATTGAAGTCTACTTGCCTCTATCTTTAAATAAGTTAAAGATTGCGCTAGTGAGTCGTGTAGCTCTCGTGCGATACTGCTTCGTTCATTGTTTAAAATACTTTCCTGCTCTTTAATAGCGCCCTGACTAATGTGGAACGCAGTGCTTATCTGCTCTGCGACAATTTTTAGAGTTGATAGTTGCCATTTGCTAGGAGGTTTTTCTGGGTTACTCTCCAGTAGTAGTAGTCCATAACTCTTCTCATTATAGTTTATGGGGATGGTTATTTTCTCCCCTTTAATCTCTGGAGCTATATGGCAGTCACTGCAGATGTTACGGCACTTTGAATTATTTTCTGTATTAGTTGAGTAATCAGTTGCTAATATATATCCGCTGGAGTTACTGCTCTGACTGGAGATGCAGATAGTTCCAGAAGTAATATCTAAAAACTTTTTAATTCTATCAATAATAAGTTGGTAGCTAGATGTTTGGGTGGGTGCACTGCTAAGTATGTCTGAAGTGTTGTAGAGAAGCTCCATCGCAATTCTCTGTTGCTCTAATTTTGTGCTCTTCTCACTAATTTCACTCTTCTGACTAATGTAGGTGTCAGCTAGTTCGCTAGACATAGAGTTAAAAGTGTTGGCAAGATCAGAGAGTTCATTCTCTCCATTGACGATAGCTTTATAGCTAAAATCACCCTCTCTAATTTTATGGATAGCGGTAAGTAGACTATGTAGTGGGGTGAGAAGTGAAGTGTATATAAACAGAGTTGAGGTGATTACAATTATCAGAGCAATAAATAGGATGATAGTTTCAATGGTGTTGAGAAGTTTAACTTTGTGCTCTATCTCTAATTCAAGTGCAGTAACCATAAGATCTATCTTATCTACAAAGTGGTGGACTAATGCTATGTATCTCTTTTGAATAGCCTCTCTACTACTTATGGCAAATTCACTCTGGCGGTTATCTATATTTTCCGTCTGTTGGTATACATAGATGATTGGTTTCATCTGATATTCCCACACTCTCTCTACCTCATAGTAGCTCTTATATATAGAACTATCTGGATCATTTGGAATAGCTAGTTTTAATCGAGGGTTATGGAGGCGTTGATCAAATTTTTCTATTAGATCTTGCTCACTGCTTTCAGTACGCTCTTTGCGAATAGAGCTATATATGATCTCTGTGGCAATTTGGAATGATTGCATGCGTAGAGATCCTGCTTGGTTGATGGCACTACCCATTCCACTAATAGATTCAGAAATTATGATCGAGCTCAACATACTTATAAAAGTAAGGAGGATAATTCCGCTAAATACAAATCCAAAACGGAGAATAAGAGACTGTTTGCGAGTTTTCATAGGGGGGGTATATGGGGAAAAGGTGGTATCTATTTTTGTAATTTATATTAGTTACAAAGCATTATTATACACTATAAAATAGCGAAAAACTCAATCTAAATATAAAGATAGCCCTATTCTTTATGCTACCACTTAAGTGGTATACCTTTTTAAAAAACATACTGTTGCGGTTGGTTACTACCCTTGCTTTTATAAAAATAACACTATAAATTTATCTTTAACGGTTTGGCTGTAGTAGCTTCCGTATCAACTAAATCAGATGGAGTATAGCCAAATGCCAACTTTTAGAACCAAACAACTCTCTGTATTAACCATGAATACTTTCGCCTTTACTGCCTGCTTTGCAGTCTGGGTGATGTTTTCGATTATTGGCATCCCAATTAAAGAGCTGCTAACTCTGAGTGAAACCCAGTTTGGTCTACTGATTGCAACCCCTATTTTAACTGGCTCAATAATGCGTCTGCCTGTAGGTATTATGACTGATCGGTTTGGGGGCAGAATTGTATACTTTATTCTTATGCTAGCCACCATTCTGCCACTCTGGTTTATTGGTGAGGCGACAGAGTTTTGGCAATTTATTGTGCTGGGCCTCTTTGTCGGTATTGCGGGTGCTTCGTTCTCAGTCGGTATTGCATACACTGCGCGTTGGTTTACCAAAGAGAAGCAGGGCTTTGCAATGGGTATCTTTGGAGCTGGTAATGCTGGTGCCGCACTCACTAAATTTGTCGCCCCCTCTCTGGTGGTTGCTTATGGTTGGGAGATGGTGCCAAAAGTATATGCGGTAGCAATGTTTGTAACTGTCGTACTCTACTGGATGTTTACTTATGAAGATCCTGACCATAAGGTCAGCTCTAATGTGACAATTAGTGATCAGCTCAAGATGTTGAGAGATCCAAATATATGGAAATATATGCAGTACTACTCGCTAGTCTTTGGTGGCTTTGTGGGGCTCTCTCTCTGGATGACAAAATATTATATATCAGAGTATGGCTTTGATATCACTACAGCGGCACTGCTTGCAGCAGTGTTTGTCCTTCCATCTGGAGTTATTCGTGCTCTTGGAGGGTGGTTCTCAGATAAGTATGGTGCTTATAAAGTGACATGGTGGGTGATGTGGGTCTCATGGGTTGCTCTATTCATTATGTCATATCCGCAGACAGAAATGGTTGTCAAAACTGTGAATGGTGAGGTGGCTGTTGGTATTGGGCTCAATGTATGGGTGTTTACTTCACTTCTATTTGTGGTCGGTATCGCATGGGGATTCGGTAAAGCGTCCGTGTTCAAGTTTCTCTCTGATGAGTACTCTGACAATATAGGGGTTGCATCAGGAATTGTTGGACTTGCAGGAGGTATGGGTGGCTTCTTTCTCCCTATTATGTTTGGGGCACTGATCGATTATACGGGAATCAATAGTGTGATCTTTATGTTGCTCTACGGTGCAACATCAGTCTCACTGATATGGATGCACTACACCTTTGCACAAGATAAGCAGAAGCAAGATATGATGATTGCAAAAGGGCATGTGATGCGTGAGTATGAGATGAAACATGAAAATCTTGACTCTTATGCTACGGCAAAAGCTGCAGTAGATCAGGCTGAACTGATTGAAAACTTCTATAACAGTTATCAGTCAGCACGCGAGCGGGCTCAAGCAGAGGCTGAGCGTATGAAGCGTGAACGAGCAGGTGGGAGGTTGCCTAGTGAATCTTTAGAGTAGTCATTAATAGTAGACTAAAAGTGGCTTTAGAAGTAATTTAGATGTGTGGTTAGTTGTATATTTAGTTGTAAATTTTGTGATTTAGTTTGGATGTGTAGTTTATATTTTTTTATTCAAAGATAAGGAGACATATAATATGTCAGATATAACCAAGTGGGACCCAGAGAATGAACAGTTCTGGGAGTCAGAGGGGAAGAGCATTGCAAGTAAGAACTTGTGGATCTCAATTCCTAGTCTATTAAATGGTTTTGCGGTGTGGCTCTACTGGGGTATCATAACTGTACAGATGCTTAATTTAGGTTTCCCTTTTGCAAAGGCGGAGCTATTTACCTTGATGGCAATTGCTGGGTTAACAGGAGCAACATTACGCATACCTAGTAGCTTCTTTATCCGTATTGCAGGAGGTCGAAATACAATTTTCTTTACAACGGCACTCTTGATGATTCCAGCAGTAGGGGCAGGTTTTGCTCTACAAGATATGAATACTCCACTATGGCAGTTCCAAATTTTGGCATTCCTATCTGGTTTTGGCGGCGGTAACTTTGCCTCCTCAATGTCCAATATTAGCTTTTTCTACCCTAAGAAAAAACAGGGTTTGGCGTTAGGATTAAATGCTGGTCTAGGTAATGCTGGTGTAACCACGATGCAGATCTTAGTTCCACTAGCTATGACCTTCAGTATCTTTGGTGGTGAGCCAATGCAGTTGGTTAATACCTCAGGAACTCTAATTGGAAAGATTCCGGCAGGATCTGATACCTACATCCACAATGCTGGTTTCATCTGGTTACTATTCCTCGTTCCTCTTGCAATTGCAAGCTGGTTTGGAATGAATAACCTTAAAGTTAACCATGTAACTCCTGATCTACCGTCGCCATTTGGTTCATTCTTTATGATCAGTATGATGTTAATTATTGGTTTTATCACTGCAGCAGCTGGACTATATGTGATTCTTCCAGATCCTACAGGAATAGGGGCTCCAGGTTGGGCTAAGTGGCCAGTCATTGCGGCAATTCTATTTATGACGGTACAACTGCTGAAGATGTTGCCATCAACTATTAGCGATAATCTAAAACGCCAATACAAGATCTTTGGTAATAAACATACTTGGGTTATGAGTATTATCTACACGATGACTTTTGGTAGTTTTATCGGTTACTCGGCAGGTTTTGCACTCTCAATTAAAGTTGTCTTCGGCTTTACCCATGTGATGGGAGTTGATGGAGTGATGATGCACGATATGGCAAATCCAAATGGACCATCAGCATTGATGTACGCTTGGATGGGACCCTTTATTGGTGCTCTTATTCGTCCAATTGGTGGTTGGATGGCTGATAAGATGGGCGGTGCTAAAGTAACTCAGTATGTCTCAATAGTTATGATAGGTAGCGCGCTGGGTGTTGCTTACTTCTTGGCTGCAGCCTATAGATCTGCAGCTCCAGAGGAGTACTTCTTCCAATTCTTTATCCTCTTCCTTATACTTTTTGCAGCGACTGGTATTGGTAATGGATCTACTTTCCGTACCATTGCAATGGTCTTCGATAAAGAGCAGGCTGGTCCTGTACTAGGGTGGACTTCAGCAGTAGCAGCTTATGGAGCTTTCATTATCCCCAAGGTGTTTGGTGAGCAGATTAAAGCAGCAACTCCAGAGAATGCACTATATGGGTTTGCAGTGTTCTATGGTGTCTGCTTAGTTCTGAACTGGTGGTACTATCTCGGTCCAAAAAGAGAGTTCGATAACCCTTAATTCACAATTAACAATTAGAAATTAACAATTAGAAATCAACGATGATTGATCATCAATTAACAGTGAAAAGTAGATCTATACTGATCGCTGTTAATTGATTATTTATCACGGTAAACAGGGAGTTTTATAAATTATGAGTCATTTTCTTGATCGTTTAAATTACTTTGGTAAGGTTAAAGAGACCTTTTCCAAAGGTCATGGGATTACTACCCAAGAGGATCGTCAGTGGGAGGATACCTATCGTAACCGCTGGCGCCATGACAAGATGGTCCGCTCTACCCACGGTGTAAACTGTACAGGCGGCTGTTCTTGGAAAATTTTTGTTAAAAATGGATTGGTTGCTTATGAGATGCAGCAAACCGATTATCCAGAGACTAGAGAGGATCTTCCTAATCATGAGCCTCGTGGTTGTCAACGAGGAGCCTCTTTCTCTTGGTACTTATACAGTCCTCATCGTATTAAGTATCCATTGGTACGAGGTCGTCTTGTAGATCTCTATCGTAACGAGCGTGATAAAGGAAAAAATCCAGTAGATGCTTGGGCAGAGATTCAAGGTGATGCTAAAAAACGAGAAAGTTATGTAGGCGTGCGTGGACTTGGTGGTTTTGTCCGAGCCACTTGGGATGAGACGGTTGAGATGATTGCGGCAGCAAATATCTATACCATCAAAAAATGGGGACCTGACCGCATCTACGGTTTCTCTCCAATCCCTGCAATGTCTATGATCTCATACGCAGCTGGATCACGCTACTTATCACTAATTGGTGCTGGTGTCGGATCATTTTATGACTGGTATTGTGATCTTCCTCCTGCTTCTCCACAGGTGTGGGGAGAGCAGACTGATGTTCCTGAGTCTGCTGATTGGTATAACTCAAAATACATTATTGTCTGTGGTGCAAATCTACCAATGACTCGTACTCCAGATGCTCACTTTGCAGTTGAGTCTCGCTATAACGGAACTAAGATTGTATCTATGGCTCCAGACTATGCGGAGTATGTTAAGTTTGCAGATCTCTGGATGCCTGTTAAACAGGGTACAGATGCAGCAGCATTTATGGCGATGGGACATGTTGCACTAAATGAGTTCCATATTAAGCAGCAGGATCCTTATTTTGCTGAGTATGCTCGTAGCTTTACAGACTTCCCGATGCAAGTTATTTTAGAAGATGTTGGCGGCAAGTTAGTAACTGGTCGTTTCCTTCGTGCTTCAGATTTTGATAACAATATGGGTGAAGATAATAATCCTGAATGGAAAACGATCGTTTATGATACGAAGAGCAGTGCTTATGTTGCACCTAATGGCTCAATCGGATTCCGTTGGGGAGAAGAGGGTAAATGGAATATTCTAGAGCAGGCTGACGGTAATGAGATTGAAGCTGAGTTGAGCTGTATTGAGAACAGAGATGAGGTGATGGAAGTGACCTTCCCTCACTTTACTCCTGAAGATGGTGATAGCTTCGTACGCAATATTCCTGCTCGCAAATTGAAGCTTGCTTCAGGTGAAGAGGTGATGGTGACATCAGTCTTTGATCTACAGGTTGCACAGTATGGTATTGATCGTGGTCTGGGAGATAATCTCGCAACATCTTACGATGATGAGACTGTTCCTTACACTCCTGCATGGGCAGCGAAAGAGACAGGTGTTCCAGCAGCAGATTTAGAGCGTACTGGACGCGAGTTTGCAGATAATGCATCAAAAACACGCGGTAAATCAATGGTCATTCTGGGTGCAGCAATCAACCACTGGTACCACAATGATATGAACTATCGTGGCATCATGAACCTACTCCACATCTGTGGTTGTGTAGGTCAATCTGGTGGTGGTTGGGCACACTATGTAGGGCAAGAGAAACTTCGTCCACAAGCGGGTTGGGCTCCAATCGCATTCGGACTAGATTGGAACCGTCCACCTCGTCACATGGCTTCCACTACTTACTGGTATTTCCATACGGATCAGTGGCGTTATGAGCGTGTTGAGGCAGATGGTCTCCTTGCATCAACCGCAAAAGGGCGTTACAAAGGGCATCAATTAGCAGATTATAATGTGGTCGCACAGCGTTTAGGATGGACTCCATCTATGCCGCATTTTGATAAAAACCCTCTTGATATTGTAAAAGAGGCAGAGGCTGCTGGTGCAACAGATGAGGCAGGTGTCTCTAGCTATTTAGCTGAAAAGTTGAAGTCAGGGGAGATTAACTTCGCTTATGAAGATATTGATGCGGAGGAGAATCATCCTCGCAACTTGTTTGTGTGGCGTTCTAACCTGATTGGTTGTTCTTCAAAAGGGCATGAGTATTTCTTGAAGCATCTACTTGGAGCACAGAATGGCGTGCTGAGCGAAGGAATAGAAGGTGAGGCTTGTAAAGAGGTTAAGTGGCATAAGAAATCTCCAACAGGAAAGCTAGACTTGATGGTAGATATCAACTTCCGTCTCAACTCAACTGGCGCCTATTCAGACATTATTCTTCCTACTGCTACTTGGTATGAGAAGGCTGATCTGAATACAACCGATATGCATCCATTCATTCATCCGCTCTCTAAAGCGGTAGATCCTGCTTGGGAAGCGCGTTCTGATTGGCAGATCTTTAAAACTATTGCTAAGAAGTTCTCTGAGCTATCAGAGACTCATTTAGGTACTCAAAAAGATGTGGTTGCTCTACCAATGCAACACGATACTCCGTTGGCAATGGCGCAACCACTAGGTGAAGTAAAGGATTGGAAGAAAGGTGATTGTGACCTTATTCCAGGTAAGACCGCACCTATCTTTAAGGTGGTTGAGCGAGATTTCCCTAATACTTATGCAAAATATATTGCATTAGGTCCATTAATGGGTAAGCTTGGTAATACCATTAAGGGAATAGATTGGAATACAGATAAAGAGATCGAAGAGCTCGCAATATATAACGGTGTAGTTAAAGAAGAGGGTATTAGTAAAGGAATGCCTTCTCTTGCTGAAGATGTCCATGTTTGTGATGCTGTGATGAGAATGGCACCTGAGACTAATGGTGAGGTTGCTCATAAATCATGGACTGCACAGTCTAAGAAGACAGGTATCGATCATAGTCACCTATACAAAGGGCGACAGGATGAGAAGATTACCTATAAAGACATTGTAGCGCAACCGCGTAAGATTATCACTGCACCGACTTGGTCAGGAATTGAATCTGAAGAGGTGAGCTATAACGCTTGTTACACTAACTTGCATGAGCATATTCCACTAAGAACACTTACGGGTCGTGCTCAGTTCTATCAAGATCATGAGTGGATGCTAGACTTTGGTGAAGGGTTCTGTGCTTATAAACCAGCAGTGGATCTGCAGGCGCATAGAAATATTCCTGCATCAGTTAAGAATAAGCCACATCTAGTATTGAACTGGATTACACCACACTCTAAGTGGGGAATTCACTCAACCTATCAAGATAACTTGAGAATGTTAACTCTATTCCGTGGTGGACCATACTTCTGGGTTTCTGAACCTGATGCTAAATCTATCGGTCTTAAAGATAACGATTGGGTAGAGGCGGTTAATGATAATGGTGCAACTGTGGCTCGAGTGGTAGTTTCACAACGAGTTCCAGATGGTATGGCAATTATGTACCATGCACAAGAGAAACATGTAAATGTACCAGGTTCAAATACAACAGGTAAGCGTGGCGGAATTCTTAACAGTGTGACCCGTACCGTACCTAAGCCAACTCATATGATTGGTGGTTATGCTCAGTTATCCTATGCATTTAACTACTATGGAACAGTTGGTTCTAACCGTGATGAGCATGTTATTGTCCATAAAATCGAGGATCAAGATATTGATTGGCTAGAACGGCCGTTGACCCCTGAACGAGAGGCTAAGAAAAATCCTCCTGGGATTAACAATTAGTGAACAGCAGTAGTCAATTAATTATGTTTTCGAGATATTAGGAGAAAGTAAAAATGAAAATACGCGCACAAATTGCAATGGTGCTTAATCTGGATAAGTGTATCGGTTGTCACACCTGTTCAGTAACCTGCAAAAATATATGGACCAACCGTAAAGGTGTTGAATACGCATGGTTTAATAATGTTGAGTCAAAACCTGGTATTGGTTACCCAAAGATGTGGGAAGATCAAGAGCTGTGGAAGGGTGGATGGGTCAATAAAAATGGCAAATTAGAGCTTAAAGCTGGTGGTCGCATCAGTAAATTGCTTAATATTTTCGCCAACCCAGATATGCCAGAGGTTGACGATTACTATGAGCCATTTGATTTTGATTATCCGAAACTTCAGAACAAACCTCTATCTGAAGCCGCTCCAACGGCTCGCCCTGTTTCACAGATTACTGGTGAACAGATGGATAAAATCACCTGGGGACCTAACTGGGAAGATGATCTGGCGGGTGAGTTTGAGCATCGCTCTAAGGATAAAAACTTTGATGGGATTGAGAAGCAGATGTACTCAGAATTTGAGAACACCTTCCATATGTACCTACCAAGACTCTGTAACCACTGCCTGAATCCAGCTTGTGTCGCAAGTTGCCCATCTGGTGCAATCTATAAGCGAGATGAGGATGGTGTAGTACTTATCGATCAAGATCGTTGCCGTGGTTGGAGAATGTGTGTCAGTGGCTGTCCTTACAAGAAGATCTACTATAACTGGGAGTCTGGTAAATCAGAGAAATGTATTCTTTGCTACCCTCGTTTAGAGTCAGGTATGCCGACTGCATGTGCTGAGTCTTGTGTAGGAAGAATCCGTTACATGGGTGTACTTCTCTATGATGCAGATAAGATTAGTGATGCTGCAAGTACTGACAATGAACAAGATCTCTATCAGCAGCATATGGATACATTCCTTGATCCAAATGATCCTGAGATTATTAAGCAGGCGCTTGCAGATGGAGTTCCGCAGTCTTGGATTGACTCTGCACAAAACTCACCTGTTTATAAGATGGCAGTAGAGTGGAAGATTGCATTCCCACTTCATCCTGAGTATCGTACTTTGCCAAACATGTGGTATGTGCCACCTCTCTCACCTGTACAAGGTCAGATTGATCAAGGCAATTTACCGACTGAGGCAGATGGTATATTGCCAACGGTTGAGTCACTTCGTTTCCCAACGAAGTTCCTCTCTAACCTGCTCACAGCCGGTGATGAGAAACCAGTGATGGATGCACTTCGCAAGCTACTTGCAATGCGTAGCCATCAACGGATGAAGACAGTTGAGGGTGGCGATGGTGCTGCTGCACTTGAGACGGCAGGTCTTTCCATAGAGCAGGCGGAAGAGATGTACCGCTATCTTGGTCTTGCTAGATATGAGGATCGTTTTGTAATACCAACCTCACATGAAGAGCAGTACTTAGATGATCCTTACGCCTTCCAAGGGCAGAATGGATTCTCTGGTGGTAATACAACTTCTCACGGTAGTGGTGGTGGAGAGGGTATGACCCTATTCCCCGCACCTCGTAAGAGAACGGTTACCCCTACGGTGATTGTTGCTCCACCAAAAAGTCGCAACTCATAATAGATAACTGGAGATATATATGAAACTGTATACCATATTGGCACGACTGCTAGATTATCCAACTCCCGAGCTGTTGGAGAATCTATCTACAATATCAACGGCAATAGATCAAGAGCCGCAGATAACCACTTCTGAACGAGATACTATAAATGAGTTCATGAGTTGGCTACAGCTTCACGATCAGACTGGAGTGCAACAGATCTATGTGCAGACATTTGACATGGTTCCAGAGCACGATATGCATATGACTCACCATATTCATGGTGACAGTCGTGATCGTGGACCAGCACTTATCGATCTTACGGAGCACTTCAAGGCAAATGGTCTAGAGGTGAAAAATGGTGAGATTCCAGATTATCTGCCACTATTGTTAGAGTATGTCTCTACCCTTGGTGAAGATGAGTGTCGTTTCTTCCTAGCCGATGTAGGCAAAATATTAGATATTTTGGCTGAAAATTTGGAGAAGGCAGAGAGTCCTTATTCCAAACTTATAAGGTTGGTGGAGAGTCGTGGCGAATTGGTTAAGGCAGCTTAATAGTTATCTTAATAATATAATATTTTAGGAGTAAAAAAATGAATTTACATGATTTTATATTTGGAGTCTATCCATATATTGCGGGGACTGTATTTATCCTTGGCAGCTGGATCCGCTTTGATCGTGAGCAGTACACCTGGAAAGCAGACTCTAGTCAGCTGTTAGACAATAAGGGAATGCGTCTGGCAAGCAATCTCTTTCATGTTGGCATAATTGGCATCTTCTTTGGGCATGCAGCAGGTATGTTGCTGCCTCACAGTTGGTGGCAGATGTTTGCAACAGATCTACAGCATCAATATATTGCGATCTATGCAGGAACAGTATTTGGTGGAATGGCACTAGTTGGAGCTGGACTTCTCTTTAATAGACGCATCAATAGTCCACGAGTGAGAGCAGTGAGTCGTAAAAGAGATAACTTTATTATCTTCTGGCTATTATTGACAGCACTACTCGGATTAAATACTATTCCTGAGTCGCTTCATCACGCTGCAGGCGGTGATGTTCAGGTTATGTTATCCCTTGCTGAATATGTTAAGAGTATTGCAACATTGAGTGTTGATCCATCTCTACTAACGAATATTCCCGGAGCTTATAAGATTCATATGTTCTTTGGTATGACTATCTTCCTAGTATTCCCATTTACTCGTCTAGTTCATGTCTGGAGCGTACCTTTGACCTATCTAGGACGCGCTTATCAGATTGTTAGAGCGAAAGGTAGAGTTCGTTATAACTAATCAGTAGTTGGTGGTCAGTTGTCAGTTTGCAGCGGTCTGTTTCTATTGACAACTGGTGACTGATAACTGACAACTGAAAACTAGTTGTTTGGAGATTTAATAATGACAATGAATACAAATCCATCGGCAATACGAGTTGAGTATATTGAGGTCGATGGCAAACAGATTGCTACCGATCAAGAAGGGTATATTCAAGATCTTGAGCAGTGGTCTCCAGGTTTTGCTGAAGGACAGGCGAAAAAAGAGGGGCTTGCTGAGTTAACCTCAGAGCACTGGGATGTGATTAATCTTATACGAAGTCACTATGAAGAGCGTGGAATTCAGATTGAGGTGCGTAAAATGATTAAACATTTTGCTGAAGTGTGGGGTAAAGAGCACGGTAATAATCGCTATCTACATGACCTCTTTCCTATGGGAGGACCGCAAAAACAGGGTAACAGAATTGCAGGTATTCGCAAAACTAAAGGCGAGCATTAGTTATCCACCCCACCCCTGTATTTAATTTTTACAACGCGGATTTAATATTGTAATTCCATAATTATAACCCCGTCTCTCCGGCGCGATTTGTAAAGAAAATTCCACTGGGAGTCTCGGCTGGAATGCTTTTTATAAGTTTGAAACTCTCTGTATCATATATATTTATAATATTTTTATCTCGTACAGAGACCCAGACTTCTTCTCCTCTAGGAGTGAACTCTAGATGGAGTACCCCTTTACCAGGTTCTAATTGGTGAATAATTTCTAAACTTTCACTATCTATTATCTGTACTACATTATTGTGAGGGAATGCAAAGTTTACCCAGATATGGCGTCCATCTGGACGACTAATGGCAAATACAGGTTGGCTATGAACTTTTATTCGACCGCTCTCTTGCCAGCTGCTGCTGTTAACAACCAAAAGCTCATGTCTGCCAACCGCAGGTAGAAATAGTTTATCTCCAGCAACTGCCCATCCTTCAAGATGAGGCATTTTATAGACTGGAAGTTTCTCCTCTCCTCGGCCATAATTATTTAGAATTCTTGTGACTCCATCTTCGGGGTGCCAGAGATCAATTAATGCAAGACCATCTTCTCCAAACAACCCTGCAATATATCTTCTTCCATCGGGGGTAATTAATCCATCATAAGGTTGATTACCGATGTCGGTAAACTTCTCTATAGATGCTACGCTACTATCTCCCATCTTTACTATCCAGATTTCACCACTATCAAATAGGCTGAAGATGAATCTGTTTCCTGGGGCATCTACTAGTCCAACAGTTCTGGAGCGTTTTGAGTCTGAAATTGCGGTTGCCTCTAAGTCTGCCACTAATTCTAGAGTCGTACTGTTGAAAATCCGCACTCCACCTGGCTCATAATTTGAGACCGCCACCCATTTTCCATCTTGTGAAATTGCTCCTCCAATACTATTTCCACCTTGAATAATCCTCTTCTCTATTTTTTTACAGAGCAGATCAATTTTAGTTAATCCCCCATCTCTGCCAAAAACAAAAGCGTAACGAGCATCTCTTGAATATACGGCAGAGGCGTGGGATAGATCACCTAAACCTTCAACTCTAGCTATAGCTGAGCGAGAGCTAGTATCTACTATCTGTATCGACCCTGTGGTTCGTTCAATAACTATCCCTAGATCCCCAGTGCCACGCACTTCGCAAGCCTCTACTATAGTGTTTGATAGTAGTAGCGTAACAACTATTACATATAATCTGTTCATCTTATTTTTCATACCAAGCGCCTCTCTTTAGTTGTGTAGCAATGTAGTTAATTTCTGATTTAGTTAATATGGCAGACCATGGAGGCATTGGAGTACCGGGTCTGCCATGAAGTATTGTCAGCTCAAGATACTCTATAGGAAAGAGTTTGAGTCGTTCTGGATTAAGGTTTGGTCCCAATCCACCCTTTAAGGTTAGACCATGGCAAGAGCCGCAATCCTGTTTAACCATATTAGAGAGCTCTGCTTTTCGTTGTTCGGAGAGCATCTTTGTTGCTGCTACAGCCACTGTCTGTAGAAGAAGTAGGGAAGTAAGTATTAAGGTGAGTGTAGTTTTCATATAAAATTATCGACTTTAATAGGGTGTAAGTATAGTTATATGCAGAGTATATTGGAATAGTTAAGCTTAGGCAATTGATACGAGTCAACAATTATTATAAACTTTATATCCTGTTCTTTGTGGTGATAAAGTGACTTGTGTCAATGATGTTTTAACTGTAGTTATGTCACTATATGTATTAGTAGAACCCCTGCAGTATATATGTTTTTTAAATTGGAGAGGTTTGTCTAAGAAGAAGTTTACTTATAGTTGTAATTTTATTTCATTAAATGGAGATTAATAGATATGAAGAAGATATCACTAACCGCATTGAGTCTTGCTGTAGGTGTTGCAATGGGTGGATTAAGTAGCGTTGCAAATTCGGCGCCAAGCCTATCAGCAGCAGACTTTGAGAGAGCGAAGAACCTCTACTTTGAGCGTTGTGCTGGTTGTCATGGAGTTTTAAGAAAAGGAGCTACTGGTAAAAACTTAGAACCTAAGAGTACATTAGAGTTAGGTCAAGAGCGTCTAGAGAAGATTCTCACTTATGGTACAGAGGGTGGTATGAACAACTTTGATGATATCTTCTCAAAAGAGGAGATCTCTCTACTAGCTACCTATATCCAGCTAGAGCCACCTGTTCCACCAGAGATGTCTCTGGCAATGATGAAAGAGGCGACAAAAACTTTTGTTGATCCTAAAGATTACCCAACTGAGCCTATGCATGGTCTAAACTGGGAAAACTTCTTCGTAGTAATTGAGCGTGATGCTGGTACAGCAGCAATTATTGATGGAGACACTCATAAGATCGTAACTCATATTGATACAGGGTATGCAGTGCATGTAATTAAAGCAACAGAGCATCACAATAAAGAACACCCTGTGGGTGGAGTAGCTGGTCGTTTCTGGTACACAATGGGTCGTGATGGTCGTATGACTAAGATTGATCTATGGCAGACACCAGAGAAGATGTTAGTAGCAGAGACAAAAATTGCCTATGATGCGCGTGATGTAGCGGTATCTGGAGATGGTAAATATGTAATTGGTGGCGGATATTGGCCTCCACATTTTGTAATTGCAGATGCGATCACTATGGAGCCATTGAAAGTGGTCTCAACTCGTGGAGTTAATATTGATGGTGAGTATGTAAATGAGTCGCGTGTTGCAGCCATCTACACTACACCTGATGAGTCTACATTCCTAGTAGCAGCTAAAGAGCTAGGTCAGATGTGGCAGGTAGATTATAGCGACTTAGATAACTTAAATATTGTCAAGATTGACTCTGCTAAGTTCCTTCACGACGGCTTCTTTGATCCAACTAACCGTTACTTCCAGATTGCAGCAAATGCCTCTAACAAGATGGTTGTGATTGATACTAAAACTCGCAAGCTTGAAGCGATGATCGATACCACAGGTAAGAAACCACATCCAGGTCCTGGTGCTAACTGGGATGATCCTAAGTATGGTCCTGTAAGTGCTACAACCCATTTAGGTACTGGTATGGTCACCGTTTGGGGAAATGATCCTAAGGGAACACCTGAGAACGCTTGGAAGATTGTAAGAGAGATTGAGACGGATGGTGCAGGCGTATTTGTACGAACTCATCCAAACTCTGACTTCGTATGGGCTGATCAGACTAAGAACCCAGAGCCAGAGATTCAACAGTCAGTACAGGTAATCTCTAAAGCAACAGGTGAGATTGTAAAAACCATTCAGGTTACTACTGAAGCTGGAAAAGCGGCACTCCATTTTGAGTTCAACAAAGATGGAACTGAGGTTTGGGTATCTGTCTGGAACCGAGCTGATGCAAGCAATCCAACTGGTGAGATCGTAATCTACGATGCGAAGACTCTAGAAGAGATCGACCGTATTAAAGGTTTGACCACACCTACAGGTAAGTTTAATGTATACAATAGAACTAACCATGTAACTTAACTTATAACCTTAGCTCTACTATTTTTGTGATATTTTGTATAGATATTGCAGATAGTAGAGCTACTTGGTTTACCTTTTTAATATAGTCATATATTGATGCAATTACAGAATATATGCAATTACAGATTAGTATGTCTATATTAAAAGAGATAATCAGTAACTATTTAACCACTGTCGGAGAATTACACGAATGTCAATTCCAGAAAAACCAAGTATTTTTTCACGCCGTTTAATCTTAAACACCTCATTGGGTGGAGGGTTAGTTTTTGCTATTTTTGGAATTATATTCTGGGGAGGATTTAATACCGCAATGGAGGTGACCAATACATTGGAGTTCTGTATCTCCTGTCATGAGATGGAGGAAAATGTCTATAAAGAGTATCAAAAAACAGCTCACTATGCTAATAGAACAGGGGTTAGAGCAACTTGTTCTGATTGCCATGTACCTGATCCTTGGATTCATAAGGTAGCTAGAAAGATACAAGCAAGTCGAGAAGTTTTAGGGAAAATAACAGGGGTGATTGATACACCTGAAAAGTTTGAAAATAACCGTCTTCGTTTGGCTAAAAATGTATGGCATGCAATGAAAGAGACAGACTCTAGAGAGTGTAGAAACTGTCATGATTTGGAGGCGATGAATGCAGATCTACAGAAACCTCGTGCAATGAATCAACATACCAATGCCCTTAAAATGGGACAGACCTGTATAGATTGCCACAAAGGTATAGCTCATAAAAACATTCGGAAACTGTTAAGTGATGAAGAGCGAGAGAGCCTTGAAGCACCAGATGAGTCATTGGCAAGACCTAATGCTAAACTCTTTCAGTTAAGTGATTTGGATCAAGCTGCGGCAGCCGCAGCTAAAGAGGCAGCAGCTAAAGCGGCAGCAGAGATAGCAGCTAAAGCAGCAGCATCTGCCAAAACAGGAGATTGGGCTACAATCACCGGAAGAGAGATTCATCTTATCTATCCAGGGCAGACCTCTCTGGAATGGGTTATGAATGGTAAAGATCATGGTGGAGCTCTACCTTTTGTTAAAGGTGGAGATAGATGCTTTACTTGTCATGATAAAGAGGCTAAAGATATGGGCGACCGTATTGTTGGCGGTAAGCATGAGAAAGCAGCAGAGCCTACCCCTATTTCTGGAAAAAGAGGCGGAATTCCTGTAATGGTTAAAGCTGCTCATGATGGCGAAAATCTCTATATGCAGTTTAGCTGGCATGACGCTAATGGTGTTTTAGTTGAAGATAGCAAGAGAATGGACCCAGAGAACCCAATCAAGCTGGCAATGATGTTTGCAACAGATGATGTGGAGTATGCTGCTCAAGCTGGCTGTTGGGGAAGTTGTCACCATGATGCGAATGGTATGCCGCACCAACCAGAAGGTGTAGATGTGACTAAGTACATTAAAGAGTCACGCACTAAGATTGAGGTTAAAGGTCGGCGCGGTAAGATGCGCGGAGGCTGGGATAAGCTAAGAAAACCTGAAGAGATTCAGAGTGCACTTGATGCTAAGAAAATTATGGATCTAGTGCGTTATAGCGGTGGTTCCCATAAAGTAGAGGATGGAATGATTCTAAGTAACCGCAAGATGGATGGTGACAGCAGCGATGTTGAATTTAAGTCTGAATATTCAAATGGTATGTGGACTATAAATATGAGTCGTAAACTTAACTCAGGTACTACTGATGATCTAACTTTGGCGCAGGATAAACTTTATAACTTCGGTTTTGCTATCCATGATGATTACACAAATGGACGCTTCCACCATGTCTCTTTTGGTTACAAACTTGGTTTTGATAACCCTAAGGCTGAGATAAATGCGGTTAAATGGTAGCGGTTGTTATCGTAACTCACCTGTGTTACTGTACTACTGTATTAAGATTGAAATAATAATTGAGAGGTGGTTATGAAACAAAGTTATTCAACATTTTTTATGTTTATTCTGCTAATTGTATCTTTAGTGGTGACTGTGCTCGGATTTGCTGCCTTAGGGTTTACTCATCCACTCCCTTGGGTTGCTCTGGTGGCTTTAGTGGTAATTATCTATAAAAGTATGCAAAGTATAGATAGTGAGTATATCGATTGGGTAGATCAATACAATGTAGGTATTAAGTTAATAGATGGTGATCATAAAAAGTTGGTTGGATTACTAAATCAGGTTATTAATGCTGCTCATCACTATATGGGAGATGATTATGTGAAGAGTATTATCAAAGAATTGATAGACTATACCAAATATCACTTTGAGAGAGAGGAGGAATTAATGAAGGATAATGGTTATCCTGATTTAGTAAATCACCAAAAACAGCACTCTGTGATGGTGAATCAGATAGAAGAGTTTAGTAGTAAAATGGATAATAGTGGATGTGAAGAGAAGGTATGTATGGAAATCTACCAATATCTGCGTCAGTGGCTCCTAAACCATATCACTCATACGGATAAGGAACTTGGGAAATATCTAATATCTAAAGGGGTTAAGTAAAAATACTTATTAATGTTGTGTGAATTGATCTGAATCAATGATGCAGTAATGGTTTTATGTGATTATTCTCTGCGATTCAATGTTGTTCTTTCGTCTAATTTCTTAAATTTGTAAAAGGAAATATTTAAATATGATTATAAAAAGATCTATACTTAGCGCTGCAATCGCAGCAACTATGGTAATGGGAATATCTGGATGTAGTGATTCAGGAGATTCTGCACCTTCTGAGTCTGCTCCTGCTCCTGCTGCAGCTCCTGCTGCTAAGGCACCAGCTGCCACAGCAGCACCTAAAGTAGCTACGGTAGCACATGTAGATACAGCAACAGCAACAGATGGCCCGAGCTTATCAGCAGCAGATTTTGAGAGAGCTAAGAACCTCTATTTTGAGCGTTGTGCTGGTTGTCACGGAGTATTAAGAAAAGGAGCTACTGGTAAAAACTTAGAACCTAAGAGCACATTAGAGTTAGGTCAAGAGCGTCTAGAGAAGATTCTCACCTATGGTACAGAAGGCGGTATGAACAACTTTGATGATATCTTCTCAAAAGAGGAGATCTCTCTACTAGCTACCTATATCCAGCTAGAGCCACCTGTTCCACCAGAGATGTCTCTGGCAATGATGAAAGAGGCGACAAAAACATTTGTCGATCCTAAAGATTACCCAACTGAACCTCTACATGGTCTAAATTGGCAGAACTTCTTCGTAGTAATTGAGCGCGATGCTGGTACAGCGGCAATTATTGATGGAGACACTCATAAGATCGTAACTCATATTGATACAGGCTATGCAGTGCATGTAATTAAGGCTACAGAGCATCACAATACAGAGCATCCAGTTGGTGGAGTTGCAGGACGCTTCTGGTACACAATGGGCCGTGATGGTCGTATGACTAAGATTGATCTATGGCAGACACCAGAGAAGATGTTAGTAGCAGAGACAAAAATTGCCTATGATGCGCGTGATGTAGCGGTATCTGGAGATGGTAAATATGTAATTGGTGGCGGATATTGGCCTCCACATTTTGTAATTGCAGATGCGATCACTATGGAGCCATTGAAAGTGGTCTCAACTCGTGGAGTTAATATTGATGGTGAGTATGTAAATGAGTCGCGTGTTGCAGCCATCTACACTACACCTGATGAGTCTACATTCCTAGTAGCAGCTAAAGAGCTAGGTCAGATGTGGCAGGTAGATTATAGCGACTTAGATAACTTAAATATTGTCAAGATTGACTCTGCTAAGTTCCTTCACGACGGCTTCTTTGATCCAACTAACCGTTACTTCCAGATTGCAGCAAATGCCTCTAACAAGATGGTTGTGATTGATACTAAAACTCGCAAGCTTGAAGCGATGATCGATACCACAGGTAAGAAACCACATCCAGGTCCTGGTGCTAACTGGGATGATCCTAAGTATGGTCCTGTAAGTGCTACAACCCATTTAGGTACTGGTATGGTCACCGTTTGGGGAAATGATCCTAAGGGAACACCTGAGAACGCTTGGAAGATTGTAAGAGAGATTGAGACGGATGGTGCAGGCGTATTTGTACGAACTCATCCAAACTCTGACTTCGTATGGGCTGATCAGACTAAGAACCCAGAGCCAGAGATTCAACAGTCAGTACAGGTAATCTCTAAAGCAACAGGTGAGATTGTAAAAACCATTCAGGTTACTACTGAAGCTGGAAAAGCGGCACTCCATTTTGAGTTTAACAAAGATGGAACTGAGGTTTGGGTGTCTGTCTGGAACCGAGCTGATGCAAGCAATCCAACTGGTGAGATCGTAATCTACGATGCTAAGACTCTAGAAGAGATCGACCGCATTAAAGGTTTGACCACACCTACAGGTAAGTTTAATGTATACAATAGAACTAACCATGTAACTTAATTCATCACCTTATGGTGAATAGGTTGTGATTTAATACCCCGTGGCTTGCTGCGGGGTTTTTTATGGAGAATGTTTTTTATGAGTATAAAGAGTATTAAAAAAAATAAAAGTTTAATCTTAGGCGTGGCAGCTATGCTTACGCTACCAATGGTGTATGCGGAAGCACCATTAGATGATGAGTTAACGATAGCTATGGCAGCTACCCCAGATGTAAATACTGGACGAGAGGTTTTTAAATTATGTCTTGCTTGTCATCAAGAAAATTCGTGGGGAGTTGCTGATGGTAGTTATCCCCAACTTGCAGGACAGCATAGCAGTGTAATTATTAAACAGATTGCAGATATTAGAGCAGGTAATAGAGACAACCCATCTATGCTAGTAATTGCCCAAGAAAAAGTTATGGGAGGTCCACAAGCGATAGCAGATGTTACGGCATATATTCAAACTTTACCGATGACACCTGAACCAGGGGTTGGTCCTGGAACGAAGCTTAGTAAAGCAGAGCGTCTATTTTTTAGAAAATGTGTTGAGTGTCACGGAGGCAGTGGCGGCGGTGATGCAAAACGCTATTTCCCACGCATTCAGGGACAGCACTATGAGTATCTATTAAGGCAGTTAAAATGGATTCAAAATGGGAGAAGAAAAAATGCTAACAAAGAGATGGTTCGTCGAATCAAAAAAATGAAGCCAGAAACTCTCTCTATACTCGCAGACTATATTTCACGCATCTCTCCACCAGCAGAAGATTTAGCCCCAAAAGGATGGAAAAATCCAGACTTTTAACTTTGTATAATGCCTCTCTTATGTTACTAGCAAACCCAATATACGATGTAGTCTTTCGTTATTTAATGAGCAACAAAAAAAGTCGCTAACCTACTAATTTCGAATATAATAGATAAGATATAGCTAGAAAAAACTCTTCTATTGAAAAAGTAATTACATCTTTAGTCTCATCTGAAATGAATATAGAAGAGGCTAAGAAGTTAGTTAATGGCTAGTACCTTCAGATCGAGTAATCTTATTGTAAACATTGTATTTTCCAACAGGCTTTTTCATAGGGATGCGTTTTACCTCTTCCAGAGTATTACTGTCATAAACTACTAATGCGCCGTCATCTTCCCATATGCTTAATAGTGCATAACGCCCATCACGGGTGAATTCGATATGGGCGGCAGTTTTTCCTGGGGCTGGGCGTAGAGTTTTTACAATCTCTAGGCTCTGCTTGTCTATAATGTGGACTAGGTCGCGGTTTTTTCCAAAAAATACATCTGCCCATGCGTACTTGCTATTTTCATGACTACGCATAAAAAATCCAGGGCCTTTGGTTGTGATCTCTTTAATAGGAAGCCAGCTATCCATATCTATAACAGTGATTGCCCCTTTGCGTAGGTTTGGGCTTGCCATAACGGTCTGCTCGCCTCGTCTCCAGGTGATCCCAGAGCCTAAGTGTGGCATTCCATCTAGGGCTAGCTCTGATACTTTTTTGCCTAACTCTATATCTACCACTGCACCGCCGCCTGTGCGAGAGGCTCCCATTATAAAACGGTAGCTTTGGTCAAAGAAGAAGTCATCTAATGGGGTCTTTAACTCTATTTTGCGCACGCTAAAGTTGTCTGTTGTGTATGGTATCTCCCATATTTCAGGTATATCTTTTAGGGCAAGGATGAAGCTGTTGCGTGGTGCTGCATCATAGACTGCGCTCACTCGTGAGCTCTGTGCCTTCTCGTCTGCGACAGGGATGATGGTGTGAAGTGAGAGATCATTTGCATTGAGGAGTACAAGGTTGTGGGGAAGGTAGTTACCTACAGCGACTAATTTGCCATCACTAGAGATTGCAATGTTGCGGGTATTAATGCCTGCACGAATTTCGGCGACCATCTGCATACTGTGGAGGTCAAACATACTCACCCATCCATCACGGGTAGCATAGTAGACGAAGCGCCCATCAGGTGAGTACTTAGCGCCACCATGTAGTGCAAAGCGAGTTTTAAAGCGGTGGATAGGTTCTAGTTTGTCTCCATCTAAAATAGTGACATGGTGGTCGCCAGCTTCTACTACAAAGAAGAGGTTGAGTGGGTCAGCGTTATGTTGTGGAGTTTTGGGTAGTTTCTCTAAGCCGATAAACTGAATATGACTTTTGGTGATCTCGCTCTGCTCCCAGCGCGGGGTCTCTGGAAGAGGGCTGTAGATATGGGTAGTTAGTGAGCTGATCTGTTGAGTGGTTAGCTTCTCTCCAAAGGCTGGCATCTGGGTGGCGATGCGCCCTGCAGTTATGGTCTCAATCGCGGCACTTTTGCGTAGCCGTTTTAAGTTTTGTGGGAGTAGGGCAGGGCCAACTAATCCCAAACGGTCAGCACCATGACAGGCGGCACAGTTTTGTTGATAGAGATCTTCAGTTTTTTGGGTTTTGTTATCGGCTAAAACTATTGTGGGCAGCAGTAGTGCGGCGATGAATATAGCAAAGTAGTGGCGTTTAACGGTGGTTAACATTAGAGATCTCCGTATCACTTAGGTAACAGCCAGGATCTTCTGCCCATAGATCATCGTAGAGCTGAAGCGCACGAACTCTTGTGTTGCCGCCACAAATGTCGAAGCCGCTACACTCTCCACAGCGTCCTTTGACAGGGCGAGGTTTATTTTTTAAATCTGCCATAAGTGGGTTTGAGGTATCTTCCCATATCTCTGAGAATGGGCGCTCTCTGACACTGCCGAGTGAGGTATCCCACCACATGGTGTCTGGGTGTACTTTTCCTAAGTTATCAATATTGGCGATATTGATTCCTGTCTGATTTCCACCCCACTGTACCAGTCGTTGACGAATGGCGGCACTATGTTCAGGAAAATTCTGTTCTACCCACTTTAGAAGGTAGAGTCCATCAGCATCATTATTGCCGGTGACAAACTCTATCCTGTTCTCACTTGTGCTATCGCTCTCTTCCCATGCGTGTCTGAAAAGTAGATCCATCGCTGCTCTTGTAGTCTGGTGGTGCGCATCCCCTTCACGGTTTTTGTTACCTCGTCCAGCATAGTTGAGATGTGAGAGGTAGAACTTGTCTATCTTCTTCTCTTTGGTGAGCTTTAAGAGTGGCTCTAAATCTTTTGCGTTCTCTTGAGTTAAAGTGAAGCGCAATCCGACTTTAATGCCGTGCTCTTGGCATAGCTCTATCCCTAACATGGATTGCTGAAAAGCACCCTGCATGCGGCGAAACTCGTCATGGGTCTCCTCTAATCCATCAATGCTGATGCCCACATAGTCATAGCCGATCTCTGCAATCTGCTTAATATTATCTTCAGTAATAAGGGTGCCATTGGTAGAGAGCCCTACATAGAAGCCCATCTCTTTGGCTCGTTTAGAGAGCTCAAATATGTCTGGGCGCAGCAGTGGCTCTCCGCCAGATAGAATAAGAACCGGCACGCCATACTGTTTAAGATCATCCATCACTGTAGCGGCTTCGGCGGTGGTTAGCTCACCTTTAAAATTGGTATCTGCAGAGATGGAGTAGCAGTGTTTGCAGGTGAGGTTGCAGCGTCGTATTAGGTTCCAGATGACGACAGGTCCACTTGGTGTGCGCGGAGTGCGGATTGGGGCTGGGTTGCGGATAGCTTGCATATACTGGCTGATACGAAACATCTTTAAACTACCTCTGTTTTTGGTTTATCTGCTTGCTGGAGACGAAATCCGCTTTTCTTTAAAATTTGTCTACTAAAGAGAATGTCATGTCCATCTACAGCATCACCAAGTAGAGATTTGATCTCTTCTGCTTTGCGTAATACCTCATTGCGTGTTTTACCATGAACCATTGCAAATAGATTGTATGGCCAATCTGGTAGATGGCGTGGGCGTTGATAGCAGTGGCTGACAGATTCAAGTTGTCCTATTTTATCGCCAAGTTCATCAATGAGAGTATCGGATAGGTTCCATACTGTCATACCGTTAGCTTTAAATCCTAATTTATAGTGGTTAGGGATTATGCCAATCCGGCGAATAGCTCCACTATCTAGCATACTCTGCACTCTCTCCATTACTATATCTTCACTTTCGTCAATCTCCTCAGCTATAGTTGCATAGGGGGATGGAGTTAATGGTAGCCCATCTTGAGTGGCAGCAATAATTTTTCTATCAACTTCATCCATAAATTTCATCCATAAATAGTTTTAAACTTTTAGTTTGAGTTCTAAAAAATACTCTTTCTGTTTCGGCATGTTGTAGACAGTTATTCCTGTCTCCTTCTCAATTTTGCTTATTACCACTTTTATATCTTCGCTATTTTCAGTGGATATGACAAACCACATATTAAATAGAGTTGGAGAGTAGTAGTGCTCTCTCTCATAGTTGTGGGCAATTTCACTGTGTGCATTGACTAAATTAACAACCTCATCAAACCTCTCTTCGGGTATTCTCATTGCTGCAAGAGTAACAGCTCCTCCTAGAGCTGCTGCATTATAGAGAGGTCCAAAACGGGAGTATATTCCATCTGTCTTCATAATATCTAGTCGCCATAAGAGTTCGTTTTCACTTATTCCAAGCTGATTTGCTACTTCTAGATATGGTCGTTTTGAGATAGGAAAACCACCCTGCAACATATTTATGAGGGTGCGATTAACTCTATCTATATTAATCTCTTTAGTTTTTCTCGCCATTTTAGTGCACTATAGCAGGGATAGGGTCTACTTGGTTAAAGTAACGAGCACCCTGTTGTTTAAAACGGCGTTTACTGAAGAGTACCTTATAGTTTGGATTGCTCTCTGGAGAAAACTCTTTTAAAATTTCTACTCTCTTAAGGACGCTTTCTCTATCTTTACCATGGATCATTGTATAGATAGTGTATGGCCAAACAGGTAGATCTGCACTACGCTGGTAACAGAGGGTAACAAAATCCAACTGCGAGACCTCTTCCCCAAATGTTATAGTCTGTTCTTCATTAAATTTCCATACAACCATAGCGTTAGCTTGATAACCAAGAGGTCGATGGTGAATTATTACTCCTAAACGGCGGATAATATTGTTCTGTTTTAAGATGGTTATACGCTCAATGACCTCATCTTCACTCATATTAATACTTTTCCCAATGAGGGCGTAAGGATGAGGATCAATAGGAAGTCCTTGCTCTATAGCGGCAAGAACTTTTTTATCGGCATCGTTTAATCTATATAAGTTCATAGCTTAGCTGTTAATCTCATTATAGGGGCCGTGTTGATGCGGTCCATGGTGTGGTTTCTGAGGTTGCCACTCCAAATTGAATCCAAGATCTATGTGAAAGTTACGCTCCATTGGGAATGAGTGGGTATGGTATCCGCTATCTTGTTCTAGCTTTTCTAGTATCTTATTCAGGTGGTTCTCATCCTGAGCGGTAACTACAAACCAGATATTCATCTCATCTTCTCGCTCATAGTTGTGGTTAACTTGAGGAATGTTGTTAATGATCTGTACAGTTTTATCAATATGTTCATCTGGAACCGACATTGCAGCTAGAGTGCTATATCCTATAGTATGAGGCTCAATTACTGCGCCTACACGACTTATCATTCCATCAGTTTGTAACCGCTTAATCTGTTCTATAACTACCGATTCACTGCTGTCTAGCCGTTCAGCTAACTCTGCGTATGGTCTCGAGGTGAGTGGGAAGTTGTGCTGAAACTCATTTAAAAGTCTCCGCTCTTGATCCGATAAGTCAGGATTTGTTGGTGATTTAGAGTTATTCTTAGAGTTATTCATAATATTACAATGATTTTAACATACCATAGATATAGTTAAATTGATTTATCTCAAGCCAACTATACAGTTATCAAGATAATGCTATCAACAAAGAGAATCTCTATTTTAGTGACTTCGATCAATTACTATTTTTTTTAACTGTCTCATAATATCGAGTTCTGATTGTCTGGTTTTTTTTTAACTTTTAAGAGGGAGCAACAACGATGAACGAAATGTTCACTAAATCGATGGCGCGAAATATATTTTATGGGGGAAGCATGTTCTTCTTCCTGCTATTTCTAGCCTTAACTTTCGATACTATGGGAGAGATTCCAAAACGCGATAACCATGAGAACTTAACTGAAGAGGTCGCTAGAGGCAAGATGCTCTGGGAAGTTAACGACTGTATTGGTTGTCATACACTAATGGGTGAAGGTGCATATTTCGCTCCTGAGCTTGCTAATGTCTATACCCGTTTTGGGGAGAGCACAGAGGCAATTAAAGGATTCATCAAGAGTCGTCCAGCTGGCGGCATTCCTGGTCGTCGTAGTATGCCTCAATTCAATTTTAGTGATACAGAGTTGGAGGAGATTGCACAGTTCTTGAAGTATGTGAACGGTGTGAATACTGCAAACTGGCCACCAAACATAATGGGTTAAGGGAGATTATTTAACATGCAATATCAATCACAAGCTGTATCTAAGTATTACTTTACAGCAGCAATAGGCCTTTTTGTCGGACAGATTCTGTTCGGTCTGATTATTGGTCTTCAATATGTCATCGGTGACTTCCTGTTTCCGGAGATTCCTTTTAATGTAGCACGAATGGTTCATACCAACTTGCTTATCGTATGGCTGCTGTTTGGCTTTATGGGAGCCGCCTACTACCTGATTCCTGAAGAGGCAGAACGAGAGCTTTATAGCCCTGGTCTTGCAATTCTTATGTTCTGGATCTTCTTGGCGGCTGGCGCACTTACTATTCTTGGATATCTGCTAGTGCCTTATGCACAGCTCGCAGAGATAACGATGAATGATCTCTGGCCGACGATGGGACGAGAGTTCTTAGAGATGCCGACCATAACCAAACTCGGAGTAGTAGTAGTTGCTCTGGCTTTCATCTTCAATGTGGGAATGACTGTACTTCAAGGTCGTAAAACAGTTATTAACCTCGTGATGATGATCGGTCTAGTAGGACTTGCAGTCTTCTTCCTATTCTCATTCTACAACCCAGCAAATGTCGTAATGGATAAATTCTGGTGGTGGTGGACAGTCCATCTCTGGGTAGAGGGTGTTTGGGAGTTGATTATGGGTTCAATCCTCGCTTTTGTACTGATCAAAACTACAGGTGTTGATCGTGAAGTGATCGAGAAATGGTTGTATATCATTATTGCGATGTCTCTGATTACCGGCATTATCGGTACAGGACATCACTACTTCTGGATCGGAACGCCTGAATACTGGCAGTGGTGGGGTTCAATCTTCTCTGCAATGGAGCCAATTCCATTCTTTATGATGACCGTATTTGCCTTCACTATGGTGAACAAGCGTAAACGCGACCACCCTAATAGGGTAGCAGTTCTCTGGGCATTGGGTACAGGTGTGATGGCATTCTTAGGCGCAGGCGTATGGGGCTTCCTCCACACACTCGCTCCTGTGAACTACTTCACTCATGGAACGCAGATTACTGCAGCTCATGGTCATATGGCATTCTACGGCGCTTATGTAATGGTAGTGCTGGCAATCATCTCTTACGCAATGCCAATTATGCGTGGGCGAGCTGCCAACTCTAATAAAGCGCAGGTGATGGAGATGTGGTCTTTCTGGCTGATGACAGTTTCGATTGTATTCATCACTCTATTCTTGACTGCTGCTGGTATCCTCCAGACTTGGTTACAGAGAATATCTGATACACCTATGTCGTTTATGGCTACTCAGGATCAACTCACACTATTCTACTGGATGCGTGAGATTGCTGGAGTGGTCTTCCTTATCGGTTTAGTGCTCTACATAATGAGCTTCTTTATTGATGGCGATGGAGAGAGTGCAACCGAGTAACGAGGTCGTGTAACTCAAGCATAATATTTGTTGAGTTTACTTTGATGTATAATCCCTACCTCTTCCTGAGAGGTGGGGATTTTTTTATTAGGGGTAATATATGAAGAGTACAATTGGTTATAAAACAGCTATTCTACTGCTATGGGTGTGGTCAATTACTACTGTAAAGGCGGAGTATTTAGAGAGAGAAGTATCGTTGAGTGTGCCGCCAGTCTCTATTGCACAGTGGTATAAACCACTAAATCGACGGCAACAATTTTTACACACTATGTTCTCTCTGCGCCGCTCTATGCAAGCTATAGAGGAGTATGTAGTGTTGGAAGATAAAAACTCTGTAGAGAGGTGGAGTGCTGAGTTTGTAAAGAGGTATCGCTCAATTGGAGATATGGTTCCAGAGTGGTTTGATGAGTTAGAGTTGGAGTGGATAGATAAGTTAGAAGTGGCAGTTGCAAGTAGTGAGTGGGGAGAAGTAACTGAGGCGTTACGAAAAATAGATATGAGCTGTAGCTCTTGTCATAAAGAGTATCGTGCCACTACAGTGGCTCTCTATCGTACCCCTATATTTGATAATATAGATGTGATCAATAGTAACACTAAAGAGGAGATCTCATTTAAGGATGCGATGAAAGCTCTAGTTGTCTCTATGAATAGCTTTAAAATAGCTTACGATGATAAACATCAAGAGAGAGCAGTAGAGCGTTTAGCAGTTTTTAGAGAGCGTGTTGATGCTTTGGGAGAGAGTTGTCAAGAGTGTCATAAAAATGATGGTGCGGAGGAGCGTATCTTAGGAGAGCAGACTGAAGAGATGTTTCACGAGTTAAAACTGTTGGCAGAGAAGGGCGATAGCAAAGCTGGCAGAAAGCTTGGTGAACTGAGTGTGGTTATGTGTGCACGCTGTCATGCAGTACATCGTACCGTTGCAGATCTAAGATCTATAATTTCACGGTAAAATAGTCGTGTTGAGTAATATTGTCCGTTCACTACACTATCGAAATTATCGCAACTATTTAGTAGGGCAGTTTTTCTCCTTAAATGGTACGCAAATTGCGACTGTGGCACAGGCATGGTTGGTCTACAATATGACCCACTCAAGCTTAATGTTAGGGCTAGTTAATTTTACTATGCTTTTTCCAATCCTTCTGTTTGGTCTATTTAGCGGAGTATTAGCAGACTCTTTTTCTCGTAAAAAATTACTTTTCATCTCTCAAATGGGGGCGATGTTGTTGAGTTTCTTGCTTGCAGGACTTGCTCTGAGCGATCAGCTCGCACTCTGGCATATTTTTATTATATCTTTTTTGATAGGAACTACCCAGGCAATAGATATGCCTGTACGCCAAACCTTTCTTGCAGACCTTGTCCCTAAAAAGATGCTTACCAATGCCGTTGGATTGAACTCCACTATTTTTAATACAGCTCGCTTTATTGGCCCAGCTATTGCTGGAGTGCTGCTTCTTCAGTGGCAAGCTGGAGTGTTATTTGCAATTAATGGATTTAGTTATCTTATTTTACTCTCTATCTTGTGGAAGATGAAAATTACACCAGCACTACAAGTTGGAGATCCAAGTGCGAGAAAAAAATTAATAAATCCTCTTACTTCAGGGTTAAAGTATGTTGTGAATCACCTTAAAATCCGTCTATTGTTGCTCCATGTCGGAGCAGTCAGTATGATGGGAACATCATTTGTAGTGTTGATGCCAGTATTTGTAGATCAACAATACTCTGGAGGGAGTGATACTTTAGGGATGCTCCTCTCTGCAGGTGGTGCGGGGTCCTTGCTTGGAGCACTTAATTTAGCACGCAAAAAGAGTAGTGCTGAGTTGGCTCCATTAGTTGGATTGACAGGCTTAGTTGGAGCAGCGGCTTTGATACTATTTAGTCGTAACGATTCCATCTTTATATCCCTGCTAATTTTATCTGTTGCTGGATTCTCTATAACTACAGTTATAGCCTCTACCAATGCGTACATCCAACAACTAGTTGAAGATAAGATGAGAGGGCGAGTAATGTCGCTATTCTCTATGGTTTTTGTTGGGATGGCTCCCATAGGAAGTTTAGGAGCTGGAGCTATAGCAGAGTTTTGGGGAGTTGAAAATGCACTACTTGTTTTTGCTGTATTAAGTGGAATGATCTCTATATTTTTTATTAATAGAGTGAAATCTATTGGATATTAGAGTAATTTTCTTACGGTTTTTTTGATGTGATATAATAGCTAGATGAGTTATCGTATGGAGCTGGTATGCCCAGCAGGAAATCTTCCCTCGCTTAAAGCTGCTGTAGATAATGGTGCAGACGCTGTTTATATGGGGTTTAAAGACGACACTAACGCACGACATTTTGCGGGGCTCAATTTTACTGAAAAAAATATAGGTCAAGCGGTTGAGTATGTGCATCAGAAGGGAGCTCGTATTTTTACGGCTATCAATACATTCCCACAACCTGAAGGGTGGAGACGCTGGACTGATGCAGTAGATCGTGCTGCAGAGGCTGGAGTAGATGCGGTTATTTTAGCTGATATAGGGCTGCTAGATTACGCAGCAGAGCGTTGGCCAGATCTGCATCTTCATCTATCGGTACAGGGTTCTGCAACCAATTATGAGTCTCTAAAGTTTATGTATGAAAACTTTGGAATTAGGCGTGCAGTTATTCCACGAGTTCTATCAGCACCTCAGGTGCGTCACCTAACAGAGCAGACTCCAGTGCCATTAGAACTTTTCGGCTTTGGTAGTCTCTGTGTAATGGTAGAGGGTCGTTGTCTACTTTCATCTTATGTTACAGGTAGGTCTCCTAACACTTATGGAGCCTGCTCTCCTGCAAGTCATGTGGAGTGGGTTGATCTTGAAAATGGAAAGATGGAGACTCGTCTGGGAGGACTGTTGGTGGATCGTTATGAGGCGGGAGAGAATGCTGGTTATCCTACAATATGTAAAGGTCGTTTTGAGGTGCAGGGTAAGCAGGGTTACGCCATTGAGGAGCCTACCAGCTTAAATACTTTGGAACTTCTTCCTGAGATGATGGATATGGGAATTGCTGCAATTAAGATTGAGGGGCGGCAGCGTAGTCCAGCTTATGTGGCTCAGGTAACTCAAATTTGGCGTAGTGCAATTGATGCCTGTGCTAAAGATCCACAAACATTTCAGGTTAAAGATGAGTGGAATCGTGAGCTGGGGAAGGTGGCAGAGGGGGCGCAAACAACACTTGGCGCTTATCATAGGTCATGGCAGTGAAGATATCATTAGGCCCGGTCCTCTATTTTTGGAGTGCGGATAAGTTACGAGAGTTCTACCGTGAAATTGCTGGCTCTAGTGTAGATATAGTCTATCTTGGCGAAACAATCTGCTCTAAACGCCGTTCACTAACTCTGGCTGAGTGGATAGAGATTGGTGAAGAGTTGCAGAGTGCAGGTAAAGAGGTGGTGCTCTCAACTTTAGCTCTGCTAGAGGCGGAGTCAGAGTTGAAGAGTCTAAAGAGAATCTGCAATAACGGTAAGTTTATGGTTGAGGCCAATGATATGGCGGCGGTACAGATACTGAGCTCTCAATCTATACCTTTTGTAGTTGGTCACTCAATTAACCTCTACAACCAGAGAACTATATCGGTGCTGGCGAAACATTCTATGCGTCGTTGGGTTGCTCCAGTGGAGCTCTCGAAATATACAATTAAAGAGTTGCATCAGAGTAAACCTGAAGGAGTTGAAAGTGAGCTGTTTGTGTGGGGACGAATTCCACTATCTTACGCGGCTCGTTGCTATACTGCGCGACACTATGATCTACCTAAAGATGAGTGTCAATACAAATGTATTGAGGATCCTGATGGAATATTGTTAGAGACAAAAGAGAATGAAGAATTTTTAACCATAAATGGAATTCAGACTCAATCTGCTCAGAGCTGTAATCTATTGCCGCATCTAGAGGATATAGCTGATATTGGGATTGATATAGTGCGGATTAGTCCACAATCTTCTGCAACATTATCTATTATCGAACTCTTTAATAGAGCCCGCTCTAATCAGATATCAATAGATGAGCGCATAGTTGCGGCTAAACCATTTCTCCATTATGGTGGTGTAGATGGGTATTGGATGGGTAAAGCTGGTATGAAGAGAGAAATATAAGTAAGTAAATTAATAGGATAATTAATGACAACAAACCCACATTTACCCCCTTTTCTTGCAGCGCCCCTCAAAGTGTTGCCAGGAATAGTACACACCAATCTTCTCTTGGCACTACTAAATCACCTTTTTAAACAGCAGATGGCTGCAGGAGAGCTCGATTTTTTAGAGTCTCGTATAGTAGCTATTAGATTGCTTGATGCGGAAGTTGAGTTTCTGTTCACTATGGGACGAAGTAAGTTTGTTGCTCATACTGGAAGCGGCACTGTAGATCTCGCAATAAGTGGTAATTTGCATGATTTCATCCAGCTCTCAATGGGGGGAGAAGATCCAGACACTCTATTTTTTCAGCGTAGAATAGCGTTAAAAGGAGATGTAGAGTTAGGGTTGGAAGTTAAGAACTTAGTCTATAGTTTAACTATGGAAGAGCTCTCTATCCCAGCTCCTCTGCGTAAAGGGGTAGAGGCGGCTATTCAGCTCTATAGAGATAGTTCATCCTAAAAATAATCTCGCACTCCTGACTATTAACAGTCAGCACTATTCTATTTTAAAATACTAGATTTTATCTGGTTCACCATCTGCGTCATATCATAACTTATAGAAGAGAGTTATTATCTCTTTTAAGAGTTATTTCGTTAAAACTAATCTTTTAGGATATTGAACACATAAGTTAGACACTATTTCTCCACTTTTTACGCACAGTTTTGCCACTTTTAACTGTTTTAATAGCTTCTGGTTAAGTCCAGATAGTTTTAAATAATTTTAAATATATGAGTAAGTGGAGATCGTAATGCGAAATGTAAAATTGTGGTTGCTGGGTATGGTGTTGGTATTAGTTGCGGGGCTATCTTATGCGGAGGTGGTTGAAGAGTTTGAGTCAGAGATTGTTGATGTTTATAGTAATGAGCAGCGCAATTTTCCACAATTCTGTTTTAAGTGGACAGGAATCTTCTCTGAGTCAAATATACATTATGAAGATTATGTGCTACTTAAAGATGTAACTGATGATGCTGTAGTTGAGATAAAACCAGTTGTAACTACGAAAGATAAAACTCTCTGTGTGAATCATCTTAAGCATGGTAGGAATTATATAGTTGAGTTTAGGGCGGGTCTTCCTCTTACTGGGTCTCTACCAACCACTTCTAATAAAGTTCAGCATATATCTATGCCGAATCGTAAACCCTCCATTGCATTCCCAATGAACCGATCTATTTTGCCAACTCTCTCCTCGCAGCAAGTTACGCTTAATCTTATTAATACTCCAAAATTTACAGTTAAAGCCTATCGTCTGAATCCAGCTATGATAAATAACTATATTCGTAAAAACAGTCTACATAAAGCACACTATGAATATAATGATAATCAGTTAATAGAGAATAGTGAGTTTTTGGGAAGTGAGCAGTATGAGATAGATTTGGAGCCTAACCGTAAACAAGAGGTGGGGTTAGATCTCAGTTCTCTGATTAATCGTAAAGAGGCAGGAGGATATCTATTAGTTGTAAAGCCAGAATATGAGAACAATCCTGTGCGTATGTTTACAGACCTCCCAACTCAATTTCTACTGCTAACTGATATAGCAATAACCAGTTATAGACACCAGCAGGGAATGGATCTATATATTAGGTCTTATCAGAGTGGGAAGCTCTTATCTGGAGTGGAGGTGACCCTAATAGCAAAAAACTTAAATAAGTTATCCTCTGCTATAAGTGACAAAAATGGACATATTAATTTTGATCAGGCTCTACTTAATGGTAAGGGTGGAATGAAGCCAATAGCAATTACTGCACAAGGTATGTCTGAAGGGGATGAGCACTATGCATTTATGGATCTATCGAAACATAAGCTTGATCTATCTGATCGTGATATTGCAGGAAGAGAAGCTGTGCCTCTGATGGACAGTTATATCTATCTGGATAAGGGTGTCTACCGTCCTAATGAGAGTGTACATATCTCTGCAATCCTAAGAGACGCTAAACTTAATGCTCCGATAGGTATTCCATTAACTCTTCAGCTTATGCGTCCAGATGGTATTGTGATTGAAGAGGTGATAGTAACCCCCAACAGCGCAGGAGTGTTTAGTTATGAGTATAAGATACCCTCTTCAGTTAGGAGGGGGAGTTGGAGTATAAAGTTGTTAGCAGATCCAGAAGCAGCTCCACTAGCTATTGAAGCATTATTGATTGAAGATTATGTGCCACCAACCATAAAGAGCACTATTAGTTTAGATAATGAGGAGATTACTACTAAAGAAAATTTAACTATCGCAGTGCAAGGAGATTATCTCTACGGAGCTCCAGCTGCAAATAGAGTGGTTGAAGGAGAGGCTACCTTGCAAGCAGATAGAACTCTTAACCATAAATGGAAGGGTTATCTATTTGGGCGTGAAGATCACGGTTTTGCAAGTAGACGGATTCCACTATCTCAAACTATTACGAACAGTAAAGGTGGAGCGATATTGAGAGTGCCAAATTATCGTTTTCCTAAACATACGCCATCAGTACCTATATCTTTAGGTATCTCATCTGGGGTAGTTGAGCCTAGTGGTAGGGTGCAACGCTCACATCTAAAAAAAATTATGAAAACATATCCAGTCTGGATTGGAGTCAGAGAGCTAGATGATAAGGGTGTATCACTTAATAAGTCTATTCAACTCTCAATTAAGAGTGTAGATGGTAATGGAGATATTTTACAGAAGAGTTTATTGCAGTTTTCGTTAATTAGAGAGGAGTGGGACTACCACTGGTATAGAGAAAGTGATAAGTGGAAAAGTGAAACCTTAAAGTATGATGTTGAGAAGGTTCTAGTTGGAGAAGTAGTGACTGATCAGAATGGAGATGGAGTTATTGAGGTTAATCCTCTTAGTTGGGGGCACTATAGAGTTGAGGTTATGGATACTGTGAGTGGCTCAACTACTTCAATGCGTTTTAAAGCTGGTTGGTGGGGAGATAGTCCAGAACAGAGTGCCCGTCCAGATAATATCCAGATGGCAGTGAGTAGTGCTCAAGCAGAGGTTGGAGATGTAATAAAAGTTTATGTAACTCCTCCGTTTGAGGGGGAGGCTCATCTAATGGTTGCACGAGACCATATTTTAGAATCACAGTTTATGAGTATACCTAAAGATGGAGGCGAGTTTGAGCTAACTGTAGAAGAGAGTTGGGGAAGTGGGGTCTATCTTATGTTGCAGATGGTGCGTTCTGGAGAGGTTGATTCTGGGCCAGCACGAGCAGTTGGGATCAGCTATCTCGAAATTAATATGAAAGATAAAGTTGGAGAGGTTGTGATTACAACTGCCCCTCGTATCGAGTCTGATCAGATTATTGAGGTTGAGGTGAAGAGTAGAGGGATGTCTGATAACGCAGTAGTAACAGTTGCGGTTGTTGATGAGGGTGTTCTTAGTCTAACTAACTTTAGTTCACCTGATCCAAAATCTCATTTTCTCGCTAAGCGTAAATTGGGAGTTGATATATATGATCAGTATGGGCATCTTATTCAGCACAGTTCTGGGGAGATTTTAAAAGCAAATTTTGGTGGAGATGGGGTGGTGAAGAGGTCTGGAACTCCTGAAATATTTTTTAAACCAATAGCACTCTTCTCTGGCATAGTGAAACTTGATAGCGCTGGTCAGGCAAAAGTATCTTTTAAGTTACCAGAGAAGAGTGGCTATAATGGAAAACTTAGAGTTATGGTAATCGCTGTGGATGAGAGAAGTTTTGCAAGTAGTAGCTCATCAATTGTGGTGAGAGATCCTGTGGTACTGCTTCCAGCACTTCCCCGTTTTATAGCTGTTGGTGATACTGCTGAGATATCTCTTAATGTTACTAATATGGATGCTGAGGAGGGGGTCTACTCATTAGAGTGGGAAAGTGATGATGGTCGTAAAGTAGGGAATCATACTCAAACTGTGCTACTGCAACGAAATCAAGAGCAGAGTGTTACCAACTATTTAAAAGGGGTGCACGACTCTGCAGGTAATGTAAGGGTAACTTTAACTTCTCCAACAGGTATAAGTTGGGAGTATGAGTGGGCAGTGCCAGTATATGAGATGCGCTCAATTTTCAAAGATAGTAATTTTGATAAGATAGAGTTAGGCGAACAAATATTTAAGATGTCACCTCGTAATGTTGTATATATACCTGAAACTATATCTACTACATATACTCTAGCAAGATATCCAAAGTTGGATATGAGATGGCTGGTAAGTGATCTGAATAGATATCCATTTGGCTGTCTGGAGCAGACTACTAGTAAAGCTTTTCCACTACTATATCTCTCATCATTTTCTGAGTTAAAAGATAAAAAGTTGTTAACTTCAGGGATGAGAAAGAGGATAGAGAAAGGAGTTAGGCGTATTGAGACTATGCAACTTGCCTCTGGGGCATTCTCATTATGGCCAAATCAGCGTAGAGAGGAGAGGTGGTTAACTGCATACGCAACCCACTTTCTGTTAGAGGCTAAGAGTCAAAAATATAGGGTAAGTGAATTTGTAATAAATAGAGCTATGAGATGGATTAAGAGAGAGTTATTAAACTCTAAGCATCTATCCCATCGCAGCTATGCACTATATCTCCTCGCAAGAGTCGGAGGTGTTGATATAGGGACTCTTCGGTATACTCTAGATCAGATACAGAGAAAAGGTGCAGATAAGATAGTTATTGCTCAAATTGGAGCAGCATTTGCGTTGCTGGGAGATAGTGAGCGTAGCCGTTCTGCGTTTGAAATGGTGACAAAGTATCAATCTCTAGATAAATACTCTTCATCAAGTTGGAGGAGAATAAATTATGGCTCAACTGTTCGTGACCTAGCAGTACTATCTTATTTTGAGCAAGAGTCTAAGCTACCATCATACAGAGGTGTAAAGAGTGCTCACATGGCAATTAAGAGTGCTCTTGACAGTGAATATCTAAGTACCCAAGAGAAGGCGTGGTTAGTGTTGATGAGCTATAGGATGCAGCAGCAATCAGAAGAAGATGAGTTGTATGCAACCATTCTGGTTGATGGGAAAAGAACAACTAAAACTAAATTTATAGATATGCTAGATAAATTAGGTAGCGACAGTGTAAATATTACAAATTTAGCTGGCTATCCATTATATCTTATAAGGAATAGCTCAGGGATGTTGGATGAGCCTGTTAAAAGTTCTGGTCGTGGGATGAGAGTAAAGAAGGAGATAAGAGATCTGGATACAGGAGATATTGTCTCTAGCCAAGAGGTTAAAAAGGGAGACTCTTATCAGGTTATTCTGCAGGTAGAGATTGATAAAGGCAGCGATCTAGAGCTCTCTATTATCGATCCTATTCCTGCTGGATTTGAGATTGAGAATAGTAGATTGGGTGGGCTTTCACTGCTTAATTCAGAGCTAGAAATAACCCAAACAAATTTTGAGGAGTTGAGAGATGATAGATATCTCGCTGCTTACACTCTAAACTCTGGGAGAAATTCAGTAGGGTTGAAGGATGGTGTTGTAGTTGCAGCTTATATTATGCGAGCAGTAACTGCGGGTAAGTTTATCGCAGCAGCAACAGAGGTTAAGGATATGTATCGTCCTTTGATCTCTGCTAATGGTGCTGAATCAACGCTAGTGGTGCGCTAAAGTGGGGATTGTAAAAGTATTCACTCTATTGTTAGTGAGCTCAGTGCTGATACTGCTCACTTGGCTCTATGGAACAGAGGATCAAAAGGTAGTAGATGGGTCGTTAGGGTATTCTGAAATAAAGCTATCTTCCGTAGTTAATGCTAGAGATGGAGATATGCTCTATCTATTTAGAAGTGACGATGACCGTTATCGTCTGCCTGCCAAGCTGCACTTAATTGATCGGCGTTATCAAGAGCTCCTTCTTGCTCATGAAGATCGTCGCTTTTATAAGCATACTGGGGTAGATTTGATTGCGATGGTTAGAGCTATATTTCGTTCAGTTATATCTGGAAAGGTAGTCTCTGGCGGATCAACTTTAACTATGCAGACAGTAAAGATGCTAGATCGGCAACCACGCAACATAAGCTCAAAATTAACTGAAATGAGACGAGCAATTACGCTGGAGAGATTGCTTAGTAAAGATGAGATCTTGCAACTCTACTTAACTCTAATTCCATTTGGAGGTAATGTCGAGGGGGTAGAGATGGGAGCGAGGCAGTGGTTTGGTAAAAGTGCAGAGTCTTTGACTCCAGCAGAAGCTGCACTGTTAGTGTCTATTCCTCGTTCTCCATACTGGTTTCGTCCAGATAAATTCCCAAAAAAATCAAAACAAGATAGAGATAGGGTGTTGAAGAGGGCATTTGAACATACCGTTATTAGTGAGAGTGAGTGGATGGATGCAACTCTATCTCCGGTGCCATCCAAGCGATTTGCATTTAATAAGATAGCGCCTCATCTTGCGTTAAAAGTTAAACAGGATGAGGGTACTGTTAACTCAACTATTGATTATGCGCTCCAAAATTCTCTACATAGAGTTGCTGAGATGTTAGAGATATCAAGTAACAGTAATATGGCGATTGTTGTTGCTGATGGTTTCAGTGGTTCTGTAGTTGGATATATTGGTTCAAAAGAGTATGTTGATAAAGGCAGAGCTGGGTTTGTAGATTATGCTAAAGCTATTCGCTCACCTGGATCTACACTTAAACCATTTATTTATGGTTTAGCATATAGTAGAGGTATTTCATCTTTTCAAACTCTTATTAAGGATGAGCCTATTAATATTGGAGGGTATCGCCCCAGAAATATAGATCATAAATTTAGAGGAGAACTCTCCATAGCAGAAGCTCTACAGCTATCATTAAATATCCCAGCAGTTAAAGTGTTAGATCGTATCTCTCCTTCACAATTTTATAGCTCACTAGAATCTGTTGGAGTGGAGTTGAAGAATGGTGATGGTCTACCTATTGCGCTTGGTGGAGTAGGAGTTAATTTAGTGGATTTAGTTCAGCTCTATACGGTTATGGTAAACAGCGGAAAAGTGATGCCGTTACGCTTTACTGGTGATCAGAAAGTTGGAGAGGCTAAAACGCTGATATCAGCAAGAGCTGCTAAAGAGTTAAATTGGATCTTGGCAAATAGTTATAGAGCAGAGGGTAGGGTTGGAGTGCAGTTTCAAAAGATGAGTATCGCTTACAAGACAGGTACCGGTCCTGGAGGGTCAGATGCCTTAGCGGTAGGAAGTAATGGGCGTTATGTAGTTGGAGTTTGGATAGGGTCAATAGATGGAGGAACTATAGCAGAACATAAAGGATTTGAGGTTAGTGCTCCAATTCTACAAGCTATTTTTGATCTACTGCCAACGGCCACTCTGAACCAGGAGAGGCCTAGTAAGTCATCTCTATTATTAGCTAACTTTGATCGTCCCCAAGGAAAGAGAGAGGGAGGAGTAGATATTATATATCCAGTCACCAAATCTACTATAGTTATGAGGAATGGTCGATCTACAGTCCCAATAAAAATTAAAGGTGATAGAGAGTATCCACTTTTTCTTATAATTAATGGTAAAAGCGTGAAGAGGGTGAATTCTCAGTCAGAGTTGTTGGTAGAGGCTGAGAGTAGAGGTCGGTATGATATTTCACTATTGGATAGTGGTGGCAATATAGATAGAGTTTGGTTTAATCGGCAGTAATGTATCTATAAAAATGTATCTTGAATAGTTGGAGCGAACTATTTATACTGTTACTCTAAATATAGAGTTATAACTAGGGGTAGAACGATGGTTTTGATTGAAGCGATTTCGGTAGTAATACGAGTAGACTCACTGTTAAAAGTGTGGAAAGATGATTGGGACGCCTTTAATAAGATAGTTCCCAATAGGACTCTATGTTCTGATGGAGAGCTGGTCAGAGTTGGATTTATGACCCCAGATGATGTGCAAAAATTTGTAGAGCGTTATCTTGTGCCACACGGATTGGTCTATCTGCATAATGATCAAGCTGTAGATATAGTTATAGTGGATCAGAATGAGGGAGTGATGAAAGAGTGTGACTGGGTTGAATTTAGCTATATTGATGTTGATATTGATAGCGAAGAGGAGCAACCTGTAGCAGGTTGCCGACTAGTTGGTGGCAAGGAGAGTAAGCTAGTAACTCCATCTGGATGGGAGTATGAGAAGTCGCTGAGTTACTCTAATATGTTTCTCCCTGCGGATAAGATCAGCAAAAATCTGAAGTTTGTAAGAACCGAAGATGGTGAAGATGTGTATCTCAACTTAAAAACAGGACAAGAGATCTATACAGGGCGCGTTGATTCAGACCTGAATCCAGATTCAAATTCAGATTAAAAAGCTCTTCGCTATCCTCTTCTTTTAGAGTTATACTTAGAGCCTGCACCACTACTCTTAGCTCTTTTTTTGCCGCTAGGTTTACCATTTCTGTTACCGCCACCGTTACCGCCACCTCTCCGCTGTCTTGCTTGACCGCCACCACCACCTCCATTTTTGATAGGTTCTGGCTTAATGCTCGGATCTATCTCATAACCTGGGATGATCTCTTTATCTAGTTTGCGTTTAAGTAATTTTTCAATATCTCTTAGCAAGCCAAGCTCATCTACACATACTAAAGAGGCTGCTTCGCCCTCATTTCCTGCGCGACCTGTACGCCCGATTCTGTGAACATAATCTTCTGGTACATTGGGTAGTTCAAAGTTAACAACATGCGGGAGTTGATCAATGTCTAGTCCTCGCGCTGCTATATCTGTTGCAACTAAAACTTTAATCTCTCTCTGTTTAAACTCTGCTAAAGCTCTGGTGCGCGCCCCTTGACTTTTATTGCCATGAATTGCCGCAGCACTAATTCCATCTTGAATTAGCTGCTTGGTGAGTTTATTTGCACCATGCTTTGTTCTAGTAAATACTAGCACCTGTTGCCAGTTGTTGGATCCTATCATAAAGGAGAGGAGTTCACGCTTCCGTTTTTTATCAATAGGGTAAATAATCTGGGAGACAGTCTCTGCAGTAGTGTTCTGTCGCGCTACTTCAATGATCTCTGGATTGTTAAGTAGTCCGCTAGCTAAATCTTTTATCTTTTTAGAGTAGGTGGCAGAAAATAGTAGATTTTGGCGTTTGTGGGGTAGTAGTTTTATCACCTTTTTAATATCGTTGATAAAGCCCATATCTAACATTCTATCAGCTTCATCTAATACTAGAATTTCCACATTAGAGAGATCGACATTGCGTTGCTGAGCATGATCTAGTAGTCGACCAGGGGTGGCGACTAAAATATCAACTCCGTGACTAAGCTTGTTAATTTGGGGGTTAATCTTAACTCCACCAAAAACTACAGTAGAACGAAGTGCTAAATGTCTGCTGTAGCTATTTATGCTCTCCCCAACTTGGGCAGCCAGCTCTCTAGTTGGAGTAATTACCAATGCACGCACTTGGCGATTCCCTTTTCCTTGGGTATGTTTATGCAGTATCTCTAGTAGTGGAAGGGTGAAACTAGCAGTTTTTCCTGTTCCTGTTTGGGCGCCAGCGAGTACATCTCTGCCGTTTAGAATTGTAGGAATAGCTTTAAGTTGAATAGGGGTTGGTGTGCTGTAACCTTGTTCAGTTATCGCTCGTAAAATTTCATCTGTAAGACCAAAAGAGTCAAAAGAGGTTGTGTCAGACATAGAGTCGCTCCAAAAAAACGCCTACAACTTTAGTTAAAAAATAGTGTAGGCGGCTAAATTTGTATATTTTAACATATAAAAAAACCCTCACACATCTCTGTGTGAGGGTTTTTCGAATACCAGCTAAATAATCTTATCTCTGGTACTGTACTGGCTTGTTCTCAGTGCGAACATCAGTAGTTCCGTTCATGCGAGCATTCTCAGAAGCGTCAGCGTCAGCTTCCATGTTAGAAGAACCCTTACCTGAAGCGTTGATGCTCATGCTGAAGTTACCTTCTGCGTCAGCGTTACCTTTACCAGCTCCGCGACCTTTTCCGTCAAAAGCGCCATCAGCAGCACCAGTTCCGTATCCAGACTGATTGTCATCTCCACCCATGAACGCAGAAGCGCTAGAAGCGAAAGCAACAAGAGCGATAGTAGCGATAATTTTTTTCATAATAGTAATCTCCAAAATAATAATAAATGTAAAATAAGTTTTTAAAAAGTTGAGGATGTTTCCTCGTTAACTGACGCCTATTATATAGTATTCAATAGAATTGTCAAGTACTATTTTAATTTTATTTGATAGAGTTAGTCAAGTACTATTTGTTATTTTTCTATAGCTATAGCTATAGCTATAGTAGAGTCGTGCTATAATGTAGTATTTACAAAGGGTTTAAGAGGTTGGATAAGAGAGAGGTTTAAGAGTGTGATGGTAAATAAAATTGAAATTTTTGTGGAGTTTGACTTTAAAGGTGAGACATTAAATCCTAGAACTACTATAAATTTAGATAAAATTATGGAAAATGAGGGCGGTATATACCCTCTAATCCCAACTTTGGCTAGAGATAATAGTATTGATAGGTATAGTTATGAGTTTGAGATTATGGAGAGCGCTCCTATTATGGTGAGCAAAGCCGAGGGGATGGTTACAGATTTTGTAAATAGTGGAGAGTTTGATCAGCAAGGTTTTGAGGCTGCCTGGAAGAGAGCGCAAGATCATAAAATAGTCACCTCTATTGCAGAGCAGTTCTTTACCCCAGATGAACTCTCACAGAATAGTAACATTGAGGAAGCTCTACTTGTCGCCTATAGATATACTTAATATTACCCCTGTCCACTTAGTGACAGATTGGGATAGAGTGCGTCTCTTTGAAGTTGAGCCAAGTTCAATCTCTATAAAGAGACAGCTTGAGTTGCTCGATAAAATATCTAATATTTTTACTGAACGCAAAATGAAGCTTACCCTTATCTCGGATCTAAAGTGGAGATTAGAGCTATTTGCCAACTCTGAAGTTAGGAGCTTAAAGAGTGCACCTCTTAATAGAGTAGTGGGGGAGAACCTCTATGATTTCATGCCATCTGGCAAAGATGCTCTATTTTGGAAGCAGCTCTTTAACGAAGTGCAGATGGAGTTGCACAGTGCAAACCTGCTTACAGATAATGTAACAGATAGTGGGCGTATATCAATAGCAATGCCTCAACCGGCTGGAGTCATTAATGGAGTTTGGGTCTGGAAAGAGCCATCTATAATAGAGAAGATGGTCTTTGGATTGAGTCAAAAAGTGCAAAAGTGGAAAAAAAGGTGAAGATAGCGAGATGAAGATAGAGAAGAGAGTAGTACCAAATAGTTCCGCCTTAGCGGGTATTCCACCGTTATTGGACAGAGTGTATAGATCTAGAGGAGTAAACTCGTTAGAGGATATCGACCTATCTCTCAAATATATGCTGCCAATCTCCTCATTAATGAGAGTGGTTGAGGGGGCACAATTAGTCGCAGAAACTATCCGTAAAGGTGAAAATATTGTAGTGGTCGCAGACTATGATGCAGATGGAGCAACCGCTTGCGCGCTCTCTGTGCGCGCTCTTCGTGCAATGCTAGGAGACTCTATTGGGACGGTGAATTATGTTGTTCCTGACCGTAAAAAACATGGTTATGGGTTGTCTCCGCAAGTTGTAGAATTAACATTAAAGTACAGTCCTAATCTTCTGATAACAGTAGATAATGGTATCTCAAGTATTGCTGGAGTAGCGGCAGCAAAAGAGGCTGGTATTAAAGTAATAGTAACAGATCATCATCTGCCTGGAGATGAGTTACCAGCAGCTGATGTGATTATAAATCCTAACCAACAAGGTGACAGTTTTATCAGTAAAAACCTTGCTGGAGTTGGGGTTGCATTCTATCTGATCTGTGCCGTTAAACAGGCACTAAAATCTGACTTCAACCCCGTAACTCTGCTAGATTTAGTTGCCTTGGGAACGGTAGCTGATGTGGTTCCACTCGATTACAATAACCGTATTTTAGTCAAGCAAGGGGTGGAGAGAGTTAGGCGAGGTCTATCTTCTGCTGGAGTTGCAGCCCTTCTCGAGGTCTCCAATAGAGATATCAAGAGAGTTGTTGCTACCGATTTCGGGTTTGCAGTTGGGCCCCGCATAAATGCAGCAGGACGAATGGCAGAGATGGGAGCAGGTATTGACTGTCTGCTTGCAGAGAGTAGAACAGAAGCACTACCTCAAGCGCAACGCCTTGATGAGATAAACAAGCAGCGGCGAGAGGTGGAGACGGTTATTAGGGAGGAAGCTGAACATATCGTGGAGTCACTGCATCTAAGTGAGAAAGGATTAAATGTCCCTGCAGGGGTTACGCTCTATCAATCTAGTTGGCATGAAGGGGTGATAGGTATTGTTGCAGGTAGAATTAAAGAGCAGCTACATCGCCCTGTCATAGTGTTCGCCCTCTCTGGAGAGGATGAGGAGAGTGGAAGTAAATTGATAAAAGGCTCTGCTCGCTCAATTCCAGGTCTGCATTTACGAGATCTTATAGATCTGATCTCTAAGCGAGAGGATGGTCTCATTATAAAGTTTGGAGGTCACGCAATGGCAGCTGGTCTCTCTATTCGAGAAGCTGATTTTGAAAAATTCGGCAAACTTTTTGAGCAGTTAGTAACAGAGTTATCAACTCCAGAGCTATTAGCTGGAGTGCGCCAAATTGATGGGGGTTTAACTGATAGCGAGAGAACTCTAACTAGTGCAGAACTCTTAAGAGACGCAGGACCGTGGGGGCAACAGTTTGAAGAGCCAGTATTTCAAGACATATTTATCTTAGATGGATGGCGAGTAGTTGGAGAGCGTCATTTAAAATTAACCCTACGAGACTTAGAGTCAGGAGAGGTGCTAGATGCAATAGCTTTTAACCACTCCCCAGAAGTTCTACCAGAGCAGGGAGAAGAGTTGAAAGTGGTCTACCGTTTAGATGTAAACAGCTGGCGAGGAAGAGAGAGCTTGCAGCTAATGGTAGAAGAGATAGATGTATTAAAAACTCAATCTATCAACACATAGATGAGTAGGTAAAGAGTATAATTGCCCGCTTATGGTTGAACTTAATCCAATATACAGTGAGATAAAAGATATCCAGGTGCGAAGTGATGCGCTTAGGGGGTACCTTTGACTATGCTGAAAAATCAGAACGACTTGTTGAGGTTAAACGAGAACTCGAATCTCCAGAGGTCTGGAGTGAGCCGGAGCGGGCTCAGGCGCTTGGTAAAGAGCGGGCACTGTTAGAGAAAATTGTTGAAGGGTTAGATCGTCTTACTAACGGTGCAGATGACTGTTATGAGCTGCTACAGATGGCAGAAGAAGAGAGTAGTGATGGAGCGATTGATGAGGAGACGGTCGCAGAGGTGGAGACTGATCTGAAAGCACTCACTGCTGAGGTGGCAGAGTTAGAGTTTCAGCGGATGTTTTCTGGTAAACAGGATGCCTCCGATGCCTTTATCGATATTCAATCTGGCTCTGGTGGAACTGAGGCGCAAGACTGGGCAGAGATGCTGTTGCGGATGTATCTGCGCTGGGGAGATCGTCGTGATTTTAAAGTGGAGTTAATAGAAGTCTCTGCTGGAGAGGTCGCTGGTATTAAGTCTGCGACTATCCATATTAAGGGAGACTATGCTTTCGGTTGGTTGCGTACCGAAACAGGAGTGCATCGTTTAGTGCGTAAATCTCCATTTGACTCAGGTAATCGTCGCCACACTTCGTTTGCCTCTATCTTTATCTACCCAGAGGTGGATGAAGATATTGATGTTGATATTAACAGTGCCGACCTCAGAGTTGATACTTACCGTGCACAAGGGGCGGGTGGACAGCATGTGAATACCACGGACTCAGCGGTAAGAATTACCCATGAGCCATCTGGGATTGTGGTGCAGTGTCAAAATGAGCGCTCGCAACATAAGAATAAGGCTACTGCAATGAGTATGCTCAAGGCGAAAATATATGAGATGGAGTTGATGAAACAGAATGAAGAGAAGCAGGCGGCAGAGGATGCGAAATCTGATATTGGCTGGGGAAGTCAGATCCGATCTTATGTGCTGGATCAATCAAGAATAAAAGATTTGAGAACAGGGTATGAGACTGGTAATACCCAAGCAGTATTAGATGGGGATTTAGACCAGTTTATAGAAGAGAGTCTGAAATCAGGGTTGTAGATTTTTGTCCTATGTAAATATTCTGCTTAGGGTAAGAGTTAAATGTTTTGTTGAAGTTATGTGTTTAATGGTTTATTTAATGGTTTATTTAATTGTTTTTTTTGCGACTTAGCGTCTTTGCGTGAGGTTGCTGTTATTAGGATAAGATAGATGTCAAAAGAGAATAGTGTAGAAGTAGATGAGAATCGCCTGATCGCAGAGCGTCGTCAAAAATTAAATCTGCTCCGAGAAGGGGGAAATGCATTCCCTAACGACTTTAGGCGTGATGCAATGGCAGCAGATCTTCACGCTCAATATGATGAGTTAGATAAAGATCATCTTGTTGAGAAGGGGGTGCGAGTATCCGTTGCTGGTAGAATGATGGCTAAACGAGTTATGGGTAAAGCATCGTTTTCGCAACTGCAAGATATGAGTGGGAAAATACAGCTCTTTGTGGAACGAGATACACTGCCAGAAGGTGTCTATCTAAAGTTTAAAAAATGGGATGTGGGGGATATCATTGCTGCAGAGGGAGTTATGTTTAAAACTAAAACTGGCGAGCTTACAGTTAAGGTTGATAGTATTAGAGTGCTCACTAAATCAGTGCGCCCTCTACCTGAAAAGTTTCACGGACTAAGTGATATGGAGACTCGTTATCGTCAACGCTATGTCGATCTTATTATTAATGAAGAGTCTAGAAAAGTTTTTAAAACTCGTATTCAGGTAATTCAATTTATTAGAGAGTTTCTTAATCAGAGAAATTATCTGGAAGTTGAGACCCCTATGATGCAAGCAATCCCTGGTGGTGCAACAGCGCGTCCATTCTCTACTCACCACAATGCACTTGATATGGAGTTCTTTCTGCGTATCTCACCAGAGCTCTACCTGAAAAGGTTAGTTGTTGGTGGATTTGAAAAGGTGTATGAGATCAATCGCAGTTTTCGTAATGAGGGTCTGTCAACGCGGCACAATCCAGAATTTACTATGATTGAATTTTATGAGGCATATTCTAACTATCTAGATCTTATGAATATGACTGAGGAGATGCTGCGCGGCATAGCACAAAAAGTGATTGGCTCAACTGAGATTAGTTATCAAGGCGAGAGTTATGACTTCGGTAAGCCATTTGTGCGGATGACAATACGAGAGTCTATTCTTCACTTTAATCCTGAGTTGAGTGCTGAAGATATAGATGAGTTGGAGAGTGCTCGTAAGGTGGCACAGAGTCTCAATATACCACTAAAAGATGGTTACGGTTTAGGTAAAGTACAGATTGAGATATTTGAGAAGACAGTAGAGCATCGTCTGATGCAGCCAACCTTTATTACTGCATATCCAACGGAAGTCTCTCCGTTAGCACGGCGCAGTGATGCTGATCCATTTGTAACGGATCGTTTTGAGTTCTTTGTGGGTGGGCGTGAAATTGCTAATGGATTCTCTGAGCTAAACGACTATGAAGATCAAGCAGAGCGTTTCCATAAGCAGGTAGAAGAGAAAGAGGCTGGTGATGATGAAGCTATGCACTTTGATGCTGACTATGTGACAGCATTAGAGTATGGAATGCCACCCACAGCAGGTGAGGGAATTGGAATTGATAGATTGGTAATGCTCTTTACAGACTCTCCATCTATTCGAGATGTGCTACTCTTTCCCCACATGAAACCAAATAATTGAAACCAAATAATTAAGTATTGAGGTAAATTAAAGATGATACCAGTAGTAGAGACAATAGATACAGTAAGTTTAAATTGGGCTGATGCAGTCATACTAGGAATAATTCTAGTCTCAACTGGCATTAGTTTGATGCGAGGTTTTTTTCAAGAGGCGATCTCTCTTGCCACTTGGGTTATAGCTCTCTGGGTAGCATTCACCTTCTCGGCAGAGCAGGCTTCTCTTCTCGATCAGTGGATAGAGACTCCATCTATTCGTACAGGAACGGCATTTGCGCTCCTATTTTTTGCGGTCTTGATTGTCGGCTCTATAATTAATAAAGTTATGCAAAGTATGGTAGAGTTTTCTGGTTTTAGTGGGATGGATTATATTCTCGGACTCTTCTTTGGAATGGCGCGTGGCTTAATTATTGTATCTCTGTTAATTTTAATGTCAGGGCTAACTCCACTGCCCCAAGACAGCTGGTGGCAAGAGTCGCAACTTATACCGAAAGTGCTGGAGCTCTCTATGTGGGTCATTGAGCATCTACCAGAACATCTAAGAAGTTATTTTGATTACGGACAGATGGTTTAAAGTAGTATTACTCATAATTTAAAAAATATTTAGAGAGAATATATATATGTGTGGAATTATAGGGATTGTCTCAAACCAAGCAGTTAATCAAGAGCTCTATGATGGGCTTACTGTACTTCAACATAGAGGGCAGGATGCGGCGGGGATTATGACCTGCGACGATGGAAAAGTTTTTCTGCGTAAAGCCAACGGATTAGCTAAAAATGTCTTTCAGACTCGTCATATGTTGCGTCTAAAAGGTAATATGGGGATTGGACATGTACGCTATCCTACAGCAGGATGTTCCTCTAGTGCTGAGGCGCAACCATTCTATGTAAACTCTCCGTATGGAATAGCACTCGCCCATAATGGCAATCTAACCAATGCTGCTAAAATTAAGAATAATCTCTATTTAGAGGATTTACGACATATTAATACAGATTCTGATTCGGAGATTCTACTTAATGTGTTTGCGCATGAGCTTCAGCATTTGGGAAAAATGCGCATAGAAGATAATGACATATTTGAAGCTGTGGCTGCGGTACATAAGCGTTGTGAGGGTGGTTACGCTGTAGTGGCAATGATCACTGGAGTGGGAATGGTAGCATTTAGAGATCAATTTGGAATTCGTCCCCTCTGTATTGGCGAAAAAGTTTTGGATGATGGTAGTAAGAGCTATATGGTCGCTTCTGAGAGTGTAGCTGTGGATGCTTTAGGCTACACGCTATTGCGCGATGTGGGTCCTGGAGAGGCAGTTTTTGTTAGTATCAATGCGGAATCTGGTAGCGTCCTCTCGACTAAGCAGTGTGCAGATAATCCTAGGTTAACTCCATGCATATTCGAACATGTCTATTTTGCGCGTCCAGACACTATCTTAGATGATGTGCATGTACACAAAGCGCGTCTACGGATGGGGGAGAAGTTAGCAACTAAGATACTTCGTGAATGGCCAGAACATGATATTGATGTAGTTATCCCCATTCCCGATACCAGTCGCACCTCAGCATCACAACTTGCCTATACTCTGAATATAGTGTTTAGAGAGGGCTTTATAAAAAATCGCTACATTGGTAGAACCTTTATTATGCCTGGACAGAAGCAGCGTAAAAAATCTGTGCGCCAAAAATTGAACCCTCTAAAATTAGAGTTTGAGGGGAAGAATGTACTGTTGGTTGATGACTCAATAGTTCGTGGCACAACTTCGGCTCAAATAATAGAGATGGCCCGCAATGCAGGAGCACGCAAAGTCTATTTCGCTTCTGCGGCACCACCAGTTCGTTATCCAAATATTTACGGTATAGATATGCCTGTAGCTTCAGAGCTGATTGCTCACGGACGCAGCGAAGCTGAAATTGCAGTTGAAATTGGTGCTGATAAGCTTATCTATCAAGATTTAACAGATCTTATTGACTCCGTGCAAGAGGGTAATCCACTGATAAAAGAGTTCGATACTTCAGTATTTGATGCAAATTATGTTACTGGTGTTGCCGATGGGATTGATGATGAATATTTTAAGATTCTTGAGGATGCTCGTTGTGATTCAGAGAAAGAACTACAGTCCGAAGATGATGATGAAGTTTTAGGAGTTTACAATTCCAATTAAGGGGGGCACAATGATAGATCCAGAAGAGTATAATTTTGCAACAATAGCAGTTCGAGCAGGTCACCAAAGAACTAATGAGGGAGAGCACAGTGAGGCTATTTTTCCCACCTCTAGCTATGTGTTCGACTCTGCAGAGCAGGCAGCTGCTCGTTTCTCTGGGGATGAACCAGGTAATATCTACTCCCGCTTCACTAATCCAACAGTTAGAGCGTTTGAGCAACGCTTAGCAGCACTAGAGGGCGGGGAGCGCTGTGTAGCAACTGCATCTGGAATGTCCGCTATTCTCACAACTTGTATGGGAGTACTGAAATCTGGTGATCATATTGTCGCTTCTCGTTCTATCTTTGGGACAACAGTCGTGCTCTTTAATCAGTTTATGCAGAAATTTGGGGTAGAGATAAGTTTCGTATCTCTTACTGATCTAGATGAGTGGGAGCAGGCAATAGAGCCAAATACAAAATTACTATTTATTGAGACACCAGCTAATCCAATGACTCAAATTGGAGATATGCGAGCTCTGTCAGATCTTGCTCATAAGCACGGAGCGCTCCTAGCTGTAGATAACGCCTTCTGTACTCCAGCTCTGCAGCGCCCATTAGAGTTTGGCGCGGATATTGTTATTCACTCAGCTACTAAATATATTGATGGGCAAGGTAGGGCAATGGGGGGAGCGGTGGTGGGATCTGAAGAGTTGGTTGGTAAAGATGTGTACAGCTTCTTGCGCACAGCAGGTCCATCTATGAGTCCGTTTAATGCATGGATCTTCCTTAAGGGGTTAGAGACTATGAAGTTACGGATGGATGCCCATACAGTAAATGCAACAGCTCTGGCTGAGTGGTTAGAGCAGCAGTCAATGGTTACTGAGGTTCACTATCCTGGTCTTAAGAGCCATCCTCAATATGAGTTAGCCCGTAGTCAACAGAGTGGTGCAGGGGGGATTCTCTCCTTTGAACTGGATGATAGTAAGATGAGTGGTAAAGATGCTGCATGGAAACTGATTAATGCAACAGAGATGCTCTCAATTACTGCAAATCTTGGTGATACCAAAACTACAATTACTCACCCTGCAACTACAACCCACGGTAGACTATCTCCAGAGGAGAGAGCGCAGGCTGGTATTAGTGATGGACTTATTAGAGTCGCAGTTGGGTTAGAAGATATTGAGGATATTAAACAAGATCTCAGTCGTGGGATCGAATAATCTTTTTATAGAGACTGAACAGGTTCTCGCACTCTCTGATTTAGAGGATAAGCTCCAAGCTACGGAGGAGCTCTATCAGCGCTGGATGTTAGAAAAGCTTAGCACTGAATCTATAACCACTCCTCAGCCCATAGAGCAAGCTGGACATCCAGAAAAGCCGGATCTTGTTCCGCCACGCAAATTAAAGCGGCGTAGGCTTGGCAGTCCAGAAGGGCATGCTTCAATGCTGCATGCGATAGCGCATATTGAGTTTAACGCCATAAATCTAGCTCTAGATGCGGTATATCGTTTTCGTGATATGCCATTAGAGTATTATGCCGATTGGATACGGATTGCTGATGAAGAGCGTTACCATTTTCAGTTGGTGCGAAAAAGGCTCAATCAGCTGGGATATGAGTATGGAGATTTTCCATCTCACAACGGACTTTGGGAAGCTGCAGAGATGAGTGCTTCTGACCCTCTCTTGCGTATGGCGCTAGTGCCAAGAGTGCTTGAGGCGAGAGGGCTTGATGTTAATCCAAAAATTATGCAGAAACTCTCCTCAATAGGAGATAAGCAGAGTGTAGATATATTAGAGATAATTTTAAGGGATGAAGTTGGGCATGTGAAAGCTGGTACAAAATGGTTTCACTATCTCTGCCAACAGCGTAAGCTCGATCCAGAGCAGACATTTAGAGAGCTAGTTAGTGAATATATGCTTTACGCAATTCGTGGACCTTTCTATCTCCCAGGTAGAGTAAAGGCTGGTTTTAGTGAGTCAGAGCTAGATTTTTTACAGAGTGTAGATGGGAACAGTGCTGTTTAATTAACGAGATCGTCAGCGAGATGAGAGTTGCCACTTCAGTAGTGGTGGGCCTATGATAGAGGTTGCAATTGCCATAATAACTACCGCAGAGAAGAGTGAAGAGTCCAGAATTCCCATCTCTTTTCCCATAGTAGCAAGAATTAGAGCAACCTCACCTCGTGGAACCATACCTGCTCCAATCGCTAAGCGAGGAAGCCCTTTCTTTGCTCCCAATCCACTTATTAGTTTACCTGCCACTGCAACTACAGTTAATGCAGTAGCTAGGATTAGAATTTCTGGTTGGAGAAAGATCTCTAGCTTAACTTGTGTTCCCATTAAGACAAAAAATATGGGCGCTAGAATTGCCTCAAATGGGCGAATCTGCTCTTTAACCTCAGATTCCAAACGGCACTCTTTTTTATTTAGATCATCACACCCTTTTTTCCAATATATGAACTCGTGATTGCTCAGGATCAACCCTGCAGAGAAGGCTCCGACAATTGCAGAGAGACCAAAAAAATCAGCAAGCCAAGAGAGAGTAGTTAGGAGGAGGAAAGAGACAAATAGTTCAGCTTCCCACAGTTTAAAGTGGTGAATATGTCGTATCACAAAGTAGATAATTTTTGGAGCTAGAAAAAATACTGCAGATAAAAATAGCAGAGCCTGAATAATAGCGTAGCTGATATTTGCCATATCTAGGCTATCCCTAAATATAATATCCACTCCAATGGCTAATAGAATCAACCCTAAAATATCATCAATAACCGCTGCGCTAAGTACAATACGCCCAACTTCGGTATGAGTCTGGTTGAGCTCCTGAAATACTCGAGCGGTGATTCCTATGCTAGTTGCACTAAGAGCAATAGCGACTATCAGGTTAGAAGACCAGTGGCTGTTAGTAGCAAATATCTCCATAACTACCAGAGCTAAGAGGAAGGGAACGAATGCTCCAATAAACGCAACTCGCAGTGCAGAGCCAGCAGATTTACGAATCATATCTGTAGATGAGTCTAGCCCTACTGCAAATAGGAGAAAGAGTAGCCCAAGTCGAGAAAAATTATCTACAACCTTAATTACTGTTGTTATCTCGCTCCCTTGAGGGCTTGACAAGATTGGCATTAGTTTGTTGCTAAGGCTCTCCCCTAAGTTTAGAGTAAGAGCTTGTTGAAGCGAGATCTCTCCCTCTAACGAGAGATTTATAGCGCTGAATACGGAGCTAGAGTCGCGTAAAACTGTAATTAGATCACTTCCCATCCAATAGCCAATATTTCCGATAAGTATGCCGATGGCAAGTTCACCGAGTACGGATGGTTGATTATAGTTTTGGGCAATTGATCTCCCAATTAAGGCGAGTATAGTAATGATAGTTAAGGCGAGCAAGATAGGGACTACAGGATCTACATGTGCTGCATTAACAGTGCTCCAGCTCAGTAGTGGAAGCATAATAAGAGCGGTAAAGAGGATGATTACCTTTTTAGATTGTTTCATTATGCATCTCTATTTAATCATATGCTCTGTTGAATAAATTCCCCACTTTTATAGCTAACCACATTCTGCTCTGACTCCCAATCTCCAACTACAACTCGTAGTGCAGGTTTTCCATCTAGCTCAAAACTATGAATAGCAGGACGATGAGTATGTCCGTGAACCATAGTAAAACAACTCCAACTACGCATAATCTGTTCTACTTCAGATTGAGTTACATCCATAATAGAGCTCTGTTTGCTGGTTTTAGACTGCTCACTATGGGTGCGAACTTTACTTCCGATCAACTCTAGCACAGTTGCTGGCAGATGGTGCAGTATTGACTCAATTAATGGGTTACGAATAAAGCGACGGTAGCGTTGGTAAGAGATATCATCTATACAGAGTTTATCACCATGAGTTAGGAGAATTGATCTTCCTTTAACCTCTATGCGGTGAGGGTCATCAATTAGGGTGGCACCAGTCGCCTCTAAAAAATATTCTCCTAGTAGAAAATCTCTATTTCCATGTTGGATAAATATTGCAGTTCCACTGGTCGTGAGTTTATTTAGCGCAGTTATGGTTGATTGGTAGTTGGATGCTGATGCTCGATCACCTAACCAGACATTAAATAGATCACCTAGGATGTAGAGTGCTTTATGTTGTGAGGCATCTTGTTTTAGGAATCGTCTGAAACGCTCCACCTCTTGCTCTTGATTTGGCGCAAGGTGGAGATCAGCTATAAAGCAGATTGACACAATTTTGTCTCTATCTACTCTTTAGATCTACTCCTCCTCGATAACAGAGATGCTCTCTATAATAATCTCTTCAGTTGGTACATCATCATGAAAGCCGTTGGTTGCAGTATCGACCTTCTCAATTTCGCGGACTATATCCATTCCGTCAACTACTGCACCAAATACACAGTATCCCCATCCATCTTGTCCTGGATAGTTTAGGAAATCATTGCTGTTGGTGTTGATGAAAAACTGTGCTGTAGCTGAGTGAGGATCCATAGTGCGAGCCATTGCTATAGTGCCAACATCATTCTTCAACCCATTGCCTGCCTCATTCTCAACAGGCTCATTAGTGCTTTTTTCACCCATTCCTGACTCCATTCCACCACACTGAATCATAAAGTTTGGAATTACGCGGTGGAAGATAGTACCATCGTAAAATCCATCTCTACAATAGGTTAGGAAATTCTCGACAGTTTTAGGTGCCGCTTCCTGTTTTAGCTCAAGGGTTATATCTCCCATAGATGTTTTCATTAATACATTCATTTTAGTCTCTCCGTAAGTTTAAATTATGAGTTTGAATTCTGAATTTGAATTGTGAGTTTATATTTAAATATTTAAGGTTTAAAGCGTTTTGCTGAATTTATAATAACCATCTCTTTTGGTACATCAGATCCAAATATGCCACCGGCTCCAGTCTTGATCTTCTCAATTTTGCGTACTACAGCCATCCCCTCAACTACTCGCCCGAAGACGGTATAGCCCCATCCATTACGAGATTTTCTGGTATGGTTGAGAAATCCATTGTTTGCAGTATTGATAAAGAACTGACTAGTAGCTGAGTGAGGGTTGCTGGTACGAGCCATAGCGATAGTTCCTAGACTATTCTTTAGACCGTTATCAGCCTCATTATGAACCTCATCTCCAGTCATTTTCTTCTGATAGTCAGTGGTAAATCCTCCACCCTGAGCCATAAATCCTGGAATTACACGATGAAAAATTGTGCCGCTATAGTATCCGCTATCGACATAGTTGAGAAAATTCTCAACTGAGATGGGAGCTCGCTCCTGATCTAGTTCAATAGTTATATCTCCTTGGTTAGTTTCAAGTACAACTAAAGGCAATTCTGCAGCTTGTGCAGTGATAGAGCTTGAAATAAGAAGAGTTGCTCCCAGAATGGAGCTTAATAGATTGGTTATTTTCATGGCATTAATTCTCAATTAAAGTTGGTAATGATAACATTCACAGCGGTTATAAGTTGCTATAATATTCAAATGCTAAAAATATATAATACCCAAAGTCGTTCTAAAGAGATCTTTAAATCAATAAATGAGGGCGAAGTCCGTATCTATGTCTGCGGTATGACCGTCTATGACCTCTGTCATGTGGGGCATGCGCGCGTTATGGTGTTTTTTGATATCGTTGTCCGCTATCTACGCAGGCAAGGTTACAAGGTGGAATATGTACGAAACATCACCGATATTGACGATAAGATAATTACGCGAGCCAATGAGAATGGGGAAGATTTTAATGTGCTAGTCGAAAGATTTATAACAGCACTCCATGAAGATTCAGAAGCTCTTGGTATTGAGCCGCCAAGCCAAGAGCCGCGTGCGACTCACTCTATGGCTGAGATTATCTCTATGATTGAGAAGTTGATAGAGAATGGTAAAGCGTATGTAGTAGATAATGGAGATGTCTACTGTGAAGTCTCTGCAGTCGAAGATTACGGGAAACTATCTGGAAAGAATTTAGAAGATCTACAAGCGGGTGCGAGAGTGGATATAGATGAAGTGAAACGCAACCCTGTAGATTTTGCACTCTGGAAATCAGCGAAACCAGATGAACCAAAATGGGATTCTCCATGGGGCGAGGGGAGACCTGGCTGGCATATAGAGTGCTCGGCAATGTCAACCCAGTGTCTCGGGAACCATTTTGATATCCATGGCGGCGGAATGGATCTGATCTTTCCTCATCATGAGAATGAGATTGCCCAAGCAGAAGGTGCAACTTGTGAGAGTTTTGTTAACTACTGGATGCATGCTGGTTTTGTGCGAGTAGATGATGAGAAGATGTCTAAATCTTTAGGTAACTTTTTCACTATTCGTGAAGTTCTTAATAAATATCCTGCTGAAGTGGTGCGCTACTTCCTGTTAACAAGCCACTACCGAAGCCCACTTAACTACACTGAAGAGAACTTAGATAATGCTCAGGCAGCTCTAACCAGACTATATACTGCTCTAAGATCTGTAGGAGTAGATTCGTCAGAAGGAGAAGCTACAGCGGAGACAGTTGGTTGGGAAGAGCGTTTCAACGAAGCGATGGATGATGACTTTAATACTCCAGAGGCTCTATCAGTTATGTTTGATCTAGTGCGTGAAGTGAATCGCCTGCAAGATGCAGGAGATGAAAAAGATGCGGTAACTCATGCGCTACTCTTAACCAATCTTGCCGAGACTTTGGGGTTGCTGCAGAGTGATCCAAAGAGGTTCTTGCAAGGAGGAGGAGTGGTAGTTGAGGGAGGGATTAGTGATGAAGATATTGAAGGGTTAATTAAACAACGCAACTCGGCGCGTGCTAATAAAGATTGGGCTGAGTCAGATAGAGTTCGTGATCTATTAGCAGATAGTGGAATTATTTTAGAGGATAGTGCTACAGGAACTATTTGGCGCCGTAGTTAAGTATACCTAAAGCGATAAGCGAGTAGTGTATTCTGCATTAGAGTGGCAATAGTCATCGGCCCCACACCGCCAGGTACAGGGGTGATCCACGAAGCGCGCTCTTGAGCAGCAGAGAAATCTACATCCCCAGTTAAGCTTCCATCTTCTAGGCGATTAATTCCAACATCAATAACTACAGCCTCATCGCGTACCCACTCACCATTAATAAAGTTAGGAATGCCGACAGCAACTACTAAAATTTCAGCCCTTCGTATATGAGCCTCTAGATCAGTAGTCTTGCTATGGCATACGCTAATAGTACAGCCAGCAGAGAGAAGCTCCAGAGCCATCGGACGACCAACAATGTTTGATGCGCCAATAATTACAGCCTCTTTACCAATAAGATCTATACCAGTACGCTCCAGAAGAGTCATAACTCCACAAGGAGTGCAAGGGCGAAGTAGCGGCATCTTCAAAGCGAGTCTGCCCATATTGTATGGGTGAAAGCCATCTACATCTTTATTTGGGTCTATGGTCTCTATCACTCGATCAGCATTAATATGGGAGGGGAGGGGGAGTTGAACTAAAATGCCATCCACCCGCTCATCACTATTTAATTGCGCTACAATAGCCAGAAGTTGATCTTCACTAGTTTCTGCAGAAAGATCGTGCTCAATAGAGATGATTCCAGCCTTATCGCAGCTACTCCTCTTGTTGCGCACATAGACGCTAGATGCTGGATCAGCACCAACTTGAATAACAGCAAGTCCTGGCTGGCGTTTTCCTGCTGCAACTAGAGCCTCAACCTCTATCCGTACGACCTCTTTAATATCTGCCGCTATCGCTTTACCGTCAAGAATTTTTGCACCCATAATCTAGTCTGCCTTCTCATCTGTAGTGTTAGTATAAAAACTTAGACTATTATAGCATGTGAAGTAAAATATTCCTTGACCTATTAGATTTTAGTAGTATAATACGCACTCGCTTATTTAGCTAGATAGTTTAGTTATAAGTAAGTTTCGGGGTGTAGCGCAGCCTGGTAGCGCGCCTGCTTTGGGAGCAGGATGTCGGGGGTTCGAATCCCTCCTCCCCGACCAATTTAATTGTAAAAGATGTAAACTGCGCCCGTAGCTCATCAGGATAGAGCATCGGCCTTCTAAGCCGAGGGTAGCAGGTTCGAATCCTGCCGGGCGCGCCAATTTTGTAAAGTTGTAACAAGATGCCTCTATTAATGGCAGTGTGTTAATAAAAGTTAGTAGAATTGTTATAAAAAGTTTATGGTGATTGTAGCTCAGTTGGTAGAGCCCTGGATTGTGATTCCGGTTGTCGTGGGTTCAAGCCCCATCAGTCACCCCAGTTTTTGAAAAGGATAACCTTTTATAGGTTGTCCTTTTTTTGTCTCTTAAATTAATAAATATCTTTTTATGTGAGATAGTAGAGTGGGCAAAAACTGGTGAAGAGGGATTAAAGATTCTGATCGCAGATGATGCTCCAACCATTTGCGCCATATATGCTGAACTGCTGCGCAATGAAGGTTTTGAAGTGGAGAGTGCGCTGGGTGCGAGGGTGAGCAGCTTAAGCTCTTTAGAGTGGATTTTTAATTATGGCTTTACGATTTTTATTAGTTTTCTCTTTTCATGGTCAACTATTGCTAAGTTAGCGGTGCCCATTCCGTTAATGGTAGCAGAGTTATCAAGCATATTGATGACTGTTTCGATACCAGGGTTGTGTCCAACGAGCAAGATAGTCTCAACTGTTTGCGCTTGTATGATTTTATACAGTAGATCTGGATGCGCATTGTAGATGTTATCAACCCACTCAATTTTGTCTCGTTCAATGTTTGCTCTATCTGCAACAATCTCAATGGTCTCTTTCGCACGATAAGCTGGGCTTGCGAGAATACGATCTGGTCTAAGCTGTTGCGCTAGTAGCCACTCTCCGATGCTGGCGGACTGTTCTCTTCCTTTGTCGGTTAAGGTACGTTCAAAGTCGGTGTTACCGTCCCAATTAGATTTTGCGTGGCGTAGTAATAGTATTTTCATGGGGAAAGTATACCTATTTTTAATCAAATCGTTCTACGATCTTTAGAGGGGTAAATATCTCCCTCTACTTCTCTTCTCATAATTTTGTTATGATTTTCCATAACAACCACACCATTTTTAGTAGAAGAGATGTTTATGGATAAAAAATATTCAACAGTAGATGGAGTTAAGCAGACTGATTCCAGGCCAGAGGGTTCAATAGCATCGCTTATAGAGAGTGATCTTAAAGTTGAGGGAGATGAGAAGAGTGGAGCTGGAGCTGCTTGTGATGTTGGACGCAATCCGGAACTCTATAAAGAGGATGGAGAGTGGGAAAATTTTTAATGACTGAGATTGAAATTGATAGAATTGCCTATAGATGAAGATTATATTGGCTCATCGACAGTTGAGTTAAGTGCTGAGCCTTTAGTAGATGAAGATGTTAGTGAGCTTGAACGCTACAAGCGAGATCAAGAGAGAGAGTTTCAACAATTTAAAAGAGAGAGGAGTTTTTAATGTTTAATATTATTTTTTTCGTAACAGGTTTTCTTCTGGGTGGTTTGACTGTTCACTACAATCCAGAGCTTGGCGATATGATATTTTCAGTTAAGGAAGATATTATGGAGGAGGTTAATTCAGCTTATGAAGATAAGTATGAGAAGCCAAAAGCTTGGTATGATATATTTTAAAGTCCTGAAAATGCGTATAGCTCTATGAATACATTAAATTTACATCTGCAAGCAATGGGTATTAGGCAGTGGGTGCGCAGGGATGCTGCCCCAGCCGAGCCAATGTTTACAGAGGTTGGTAATCCACAAGCTCAGCTATCTCTTCTTATATCTCACCCATTAACTGATAGTGATCACCAGCTGTTGCAGAAAATGTTGCAAGCTATTAATGTGAATCTTGCTAATACTTTTCAACTTATCGTAGGTGATGAGAGGTCGTTAACTGCAACTGAGTTCAGAGATCAGCTGTTGCATAGGTTTAAAGAGGTTGGTTCGCAACCGCTCCTTCAGCTTGGTGGTGACTCTATTGGTGACGCCACTTTGATACCACATCCTGCTCATTTGCAGAAGTTTCCTGCGGAAAAGAGAGCTGCTTGGGAGTCACTTAAACAGCTTCAGCACTGTTTAAGTTAACCCTGTCTGCACTAAGAGGAGGGTAATTTTTAATAATGATTCGTAAAATGGAGCGCTCAGATCTGGCTGAGATTATTAAGATAGAGGCTAAAGTTTACCCATTTCCGTGGTCGCAACAGATATTTATTGACTCTATGGATGCGTCAGCACTGTTGGTGGTACTTGAGATGCACCAGCAGATAGTTGGGTATGCAGTCCTCTCGCACGGTGTGGGTGAGTCTGAGATCCTAAATATTGTGGTAACTCCAGAAGCTCAGGGCAAAGGGTATGGTGATATTTTGTTGCACTGGGTGATAGAGCAGGCGCGTAAGGTCAACTCAGAGACCATTTTTCTTGAAGTTAGAGCCTCTAATCTTGTTGCGCAGAATCTATATCAGAAGGTTGGGTTTAATGAGATAGGTGAGCGCAGAGGTTACTATAGGGTAAAAGGAGGCGCACGCGAAGATGCACTCGTGTTTGCACTCCAACTATTTTTTTAACTCTTCAGATAGAAGTGGAGCAATGCGTTTCTGAATTGAGCGTTGTACATTTAATCCGCCAGCAATAATATTGCCTGTCTTCATAAAGTCGGGACCACCAGAGAAATCTGTGCAGACTCCGCTAGCCTCTTGGATCATCAGTACTCCAGCAGCCATATCCCACGGTTTTAGACCGATCTCCCAAAAACCATCTAAACGACCAGCGGCAACATAGGCAAGATCAATAGCTGCCGAGCCAGCGCGGCGAATCCCTGCACTATCTGGGAAGAGAGCCTTGAAGGTCTCAAGATATACTGTTAGGTGGCGTTGATCTTTAAATGGAAAACCAGTTCCAAGAAGTGCGCCTTCAATCCCTTTGCGAGGAGTAGTGCGCAATCTTCTATTATTTAACATAGCTCCAGAACCTTTGCTGGCAGTGAAGAGTTCATCTCTGAGCGGATCATAAATTACCGCATGGAGTAGTTCATTCTTAAAAGCGAGTGCAATGGATACTGAAAATACAGGGTAGCCATAGAGGTAGTTAGTGGTGCCATCTAGTGGATCAATAATCCACTGATACTCGTTACCATCTATTGATCCATTCTCTTCAGCCATAACAGAGTGGTCAGGATATGCGGTTAATAAAATTTTAAGAATTTCATCCTCCGCTTTTTTGTCGACATCTGAAACAAAATCATTTTTACCTTTTGATTCGATGGTGAGTTGATCTATATGGTCTATTGAGCGCAGGATAACAGAGCCAGCACGGCGTGCTGCTTTAACTGCGGTATTAAGCATTGGATTCATATTATTGTAGAGCTCATAAATTTAAAAAAGATATTATACTATTGTTCCGTTCTCCTGATTAATAAAAAGTGAGTGAAAAGTGAGTAAAAAATTAATATGGTGTAAGATTAATGGTTATGAATAGCTCAAAAACAGATTCGAAAATAAAATTTATCTTAATGGAGACCTCTCATCCAGGAAATATTGGAGCTGCTGCACGAGCTCTAAAAAATATGTCTCTTGATCAGTTAGTGTTAGTTAATCCAAAACAGTTTCCATCAGCAGAGGCTACAGCACGGGCATCAGGAGCTGATGATATTCTCTATAACGCTACAGTAACAGACTCTCTTGATCAAGCTTTAGAGGGGTGTTCTTTAGTTATTGGCACTACTGCTCGTCCGCGCAGTCTCTATCTTCCAGAATTAAATCCGCGCGAATGTGCGGAAAAGATAGAGCAAGAGATTAAACAAGAGTCAGTGCAAGAGGGCGATGCTCCTGATGTAGCAATTCTTTTTGGGAGGGAAGATTCTGGCTTAAGTAATGAGGAGTTAGATCGCTGCAATATATTGATGCGCATTCCAACCAGTCAAGAGTACTCTTCGTTAAATCTTGCTGCAGCTATTCAGGTTCTAGCTTATGAGTTGATGATGTTGCGGGGAGCTGAATTGAAGAAGCCGATAGGTAATTCAGAGCGCCTATATCCACTGGCAACTGCAGATGAGATGGGTGGGTTTTTTGACCATATCGAGAAGACTATAGTTGATACGGGGTTTCTTGATCCAGATAACCCTAGACAAGTGATGCGCCGTCTGCGCCGTCTCTTTAATCGTGCTGAGGTAGATCGTAACGAGATTAATATTATGCGTGGTATTCTAACTTCAATTCGGGAGCGCATAGAGGGGTGAGAGTAAGCGCATCAGTGGTAAGCAATATCTGGAGTAGTGGGGTATAATTGTCTGCTATGTTTAATCGAATAAGAGAAGATATTAAGTGTGTCTTTGATAGAGACCCATCAGCACGCAACTCACTTGAGGTGATAATAGCGTATCCAGGCGTTTTGGCAGTTCTTCTGCACCGCCTAAATCATAGAATATGGGGTGTAGGACTTCAGCTAGTGGCGCGTTGGCTTTCAACAGTTGGGCGTCTGTTAACGGGTATTGAAATTCATCCTGCAGCGACCATCGGAAGACGGTTCTTTATTGATCATGGAATGGGTGTGGTTATTGGAGAGACTACAGAGATTGGTGATGACTGTACTCTCTACCATGGAGTTACTCTGGGTGGCACGAGTTGGGATAAGGGTAAGCGCCATCCAACGCTAAAAGATAATGTGGTGATTGGAGCTGGTGCTAAGGTGCTCGGACCAATTACTCTGGAGAGCGGAGCGCGAGTAGGTTCTAACTCTGTAGTGGTTAAAGATGTACCAGAGGGGGCAACTGTGGTCGGTATTCCTGCGCGAGTTATTCAGCGCAAAAGAGCGATCAACCCTAATGTGGAGGAGTTTGCCAAGAAGATCGGTTTTGATGCTTATGGAGCCTCTAGTGAAATGCCAGATCCAGTTGCTAATGCTATCAACTGTATTCTTGATCATGTCCATGCAATGGATAGCCAGATGGAAGAGATGTGCGGCGCGCTTAAAAAGATTGGTGGTGAGATTGAGGGGGTTGACCTTCCTGCGCTAAATATATCGTGTTCTATTCGTCAGCAAGATTGTGATATCAACTGCAAGAATGATGAGTGCTCTGTAAATATTGATATTGATAACAGTCAACGGGTAAATCTTAAAAAATAATTAAAAATAAACTTGACCTTTTTGGTTGGTTAAAGCATTATAACCGCAGTTAATTTCTGGTTATATTAGTTTTAGATTTAAAAAAGGATTTATTATGAAGCTTACAACAAAAGGCAGATACTCGGTGATGGCAATGCTGGATCTTGCTCTTAATGAGAGTAGAGGCCCAATAACTCTATCTGAAATATCTGGTAGACAAGATATCTCACTATCATATCTGGAGCAGCTATTCTCTAAATTGAGAAAGCAGGGGCTGGTAAAGAGCTCCAGAGGTCCTGGTGGCGGTTATGAGCTGGCACAGGAGGCTGGAGATATATCTATCTCAAAAATTATTCTTGCGGTTGATGAGAGTGTGGATATTAGACGCTGTAAAGGTGATGGTAATTGTCATGGTGGACACGGCTGTATTACGCATGACCTCTGGACTGATCTTAGTGGACAAATTAATAATTTTTTAGAGTCAATCTCTATTGGTGAACTAATGAAGAGACGAGATATGTCAGATACAAAGCTCTGTAATAATATACAGCTCTAGCCGTATCTGAGGAAGCTCTAAACTAAAATCTAACTAAAATAGCCCTGACTTTAGAGCTCCTCTAGCTTATGAATTTATACTTAGATTGTAATGCAACTACTCCTACCGCTACAGAGGTGGTAGGTGCAATGGAGCCATTTTGGAGTGAGAGGATGGGTAATCCATCTTCATCTCATCGTCATGGTAGAGCAGCTAAATATGCAGTTGAGGTTGCTCGAACTCAAATCTCCTCTCTGATAAACTGCGAAGTTAAACAGATCTATTTTACTGCTAACGGAACTGAGGCAAATCATATCGCACTTCAGGGATATGCTAAAGCGCATAAGCAGCAGGTGATCGCTTTTTCTGCAACAGAGCACCCCAGTATTTTATCAGCAGTGAGTATGGTTGAAGAGCTAGGGTGGAGTAGTGTGAAGATGCCAGTTGATGAAAATGGTATTTTGCAAGAGTCAGCTCTGGAGTTGCTGGAAGAGTATAAGCCAGCATTGGTAACGGTTATGTTGGCAAATAATGAGACGGGTGTAGTGCAACCTATGAATAAGTTAATTGCAACAGCACATAAAGTTGGCGCACTTGTCCATATTGATGCATCTCAAGCGGCAGGAAAGATTGAAGTAGATTATAGAGCGCTTAAAGCGGATATGATGACTATTTCGGCTCATAAGCTCTATGGACCTAAAGGGGTGGGGGTGTTGGTTATCTCTCCATCTATAGAGATTGCTCCACTAATGGGTGGGGGTGGGCAAGAGAGAGGAGTGCGCGCGGGAACTGAGAATGTTCCCGCAATAGTGGGTTTTGGAGCGGCTGCAGAGCTGGCGCAGAGTAGTTTAGAGAGTAATGTAGAGCACATTTTAAATTGTCGTAAAGTTTTGGAGCAGAAGTTGCGCCAATTTGATGGGGTAGAGATTGTAGCGGAGGATGTTGAGCGTCTGCCAAATACAGTGATGATACTAGTGGATGGGTTTGATGGTGAAACTCTATTGATGCGTTTAGATCAAGCTGGTGCAGCCCTCTCTAGCGGTTCTGCTTGTCAAGCTGGCAAAACTGAACCAAGCCATCTATTGATAGCGATGGGGATATCTCCAGCGAGAGCTAAAACTTCACTACGAATCTCTCTCTGTAGAGATATAACTTTAGAGCAGATAGATAGTTTCATTACACTTTTCAGGGCACAGATCAAGCTTTGAATTGAGTATTTGTTTATATAGAGGTTGAATATCTGTAAAATATAACAATATTAAAGTGAGTATTAATTAAAATTAGAAAAATAATTATAGAGTAAAAGTTGTAGAAGAGTAATCTGATAGTCCATTTAATAGATTTGGGTTCAACCAAATAATAAGAGTAGATAATAATATGATAAGAGACATAATAATGACAGGGGCTGACCAGCTCGAGAGTAAAGATGCTGACACTGTGCGTCCAATATATCTAGATAACTCAGCAACTACTCCTGTAGACCCAAGAGTGGCTGAAGTGATGATTCAATATTTAACTGCTGATACTAAATTTGGTAATCCAGCATCTAAGTCGCACGCCTACGGCTGGGAAGCTGAAGAGGCTGTCGAGGTAGCTCGAGCACAAGTTGCAGAACTTATTGGTGCGGACCCTAAAGAGGTGATCTGGACCTCTGGCGCAACTGAGTCAGACAATCTTGCTATCAAAGGCATTGCCCACTTCTATCAGAAAAAAGGTAAACACATCGTTACAACTTCGATTGAGCATAAAGCCGTATTAGATAGCTGTCGTCAATTAGAGCGAGAAGGTTTTGAAGTTACATACCTGGAGCCTGAATCTAACGGTCTTCTTGATCTTGAAAAATTAGAGTCAGTACTGCGAGATGATACGACTCTTATCTCGGTAATGCATGTAAATAATGAGATAGGCGTGGTACAAGACTTAGAAGCGATAGGGGAATTAGCACGCTCACGAAAAATATTCTTCCACTCTGATGCAGCGCAGAGTGCGGGTAAGGTTGAGATTGATGTAAATAGAATGGGCGTTGATCTAATGTCATTCTCTGCCCATAAGATATATGGGCCTAAAGGTATTGGCGCACTGTATGTACGCCGCAAGCCACGAGTTCGTCTCGAGGCACAGATGCATGGTGGTGGACATGAGAGAGGAATGCGTTCAGGCACTCTAGCAGTACATCAAATCGCAGCTATGGGGGAGGCGTTCCGTATTGCAAAAGAGGAGATGGCAGCAGAGTCCAAGCGTCTTGAGTTGTTGAGAAGTCGCTTCCTAAAAGGTATTGAAGGGATGGAAGAGGTCTATATTAATGGAGATATGGAGCATCGAGTTCCAGGTAATATAAATGTGAGTTTCAATTTTGTAGAGGGTGAGTCATTGATGATGGCAGTAAATAGGTTGGCAGTATCATCTGGTTCAGCCTGTACTTCTGCAAGTCTAGAGCCATCCTATGTGCTTCGTGCTATTGGAAGAAATGATGAGCTTGCCCATAGTTCAATTCGTTTCACTTTAGGGCGTTTTACTACAGAAGAGGAGGTCGATGAGGCAGTTGAGTTGATGGTTGCTAAAGTTGATAAATTGCGTAAACTCTCTCCACTCTGGGATATGTATAAAGATGGTATCGACATCAACTCTATTGAGTGGGCGGCACACTAATATTTAGAAGTTGAATTAAGAGGATTTTAATTATGGCAGTTACAGTAACTAAATCGGCAGCAGAGCAAGTTAAAAAGTTTTTAGATAGTCGTGGCAGTGGAGTAGGGTTGCGACTGGGGGTGAAAACCTCAGGTTGCTCCGGAATGGCTTATGTTTTAGAGTTTGTTGATGAGACCGCTGAAGAAGATGAGATTATAGAAGCGCACGGTATTAAAGTGGTGATTGATCCTAAAAGTTTAGTCTATCTTGATGGAACTGAGTTAGATTATGGTAAAGAGGGGCTAAATGAAGGGTTTCAGTTTAATAATCCTAATGTGAAAAATAGTTGTGGCTGTGGAGAGAGTTTTACGGTGTAGTGCCAATATCGAATTTAATATTCGAGCCAAAATATGGATCTAACTACAAATTACTTCGATCTTTTTGAGCTGCCTATTGGTTATACAGTAGACAGTGCGCAGCTTGCGAGTAACTATCGTAAACTGCAGAAGGAGTTTCATCCCGACCGTTTTGTCACCTCTGCAGAGCAAGAGAGGGTCTACTCAATGCAGATGGCATCGAGAGTGAATGAGGGAAGTAGAGTGCTACGCAATCCAATAGAGCGAGCCCGTTATATGCTTGAACTAAATGGTGTGGATCTTGGGACAGGTGGAGAGACTATACGAGATACAGAGTTTCTGATGGAGCAGATGGAGTTGCGCGAAGAGCTGGATGAGATTGGTGAGGATGAAGAGAGGCTCGATATATTTATTGAGCAGATGGAGCAAAGAGTAGCCGAGCACGGGCGAGGATTCGAGCAACAGTGGCAGAATTTGGTCGATAATAATGCCACTATTAACTCTGAGAATATGAAGCAGGAGATACAACGAATGCAGTTTTTTAGTAGACTTAGTCATCAAGCTGAAACAGTTTTAGATGATCTTATTTGAGGTTTTTTTGAAATATGGCACTTCTTCAGATATCTGAACCAGGACAGGCAGCAGCTCCTCATGAGCATAAATTAGCTGTCGGCATAGATCTTGGCACAACTAACTCGCTAGTTGCTACTGTGCGTAGTGGCTCTGCTTCTGTATTGGATGATCAAGTTGGCGATACTATGCTCCCATCGGTAGTTAACTATAGTGCTGAGTCAGCACCTGAAGTTGGAAGAGCTGCGTTTGAAAAAATTGTAACCGACCCACTAAATACTCTCGCCTCTATTAAGCGTATTCTGGGTAAAAGCAGTGCCGAACTGCAAGAGATCACCCCTCAGTCACCATACTTATTTTCAGATAAGAGTGGTGATATCAGCCCTGTTCCAAAAATATTGACTGCGGCTGGAGAGGTAACTCCAATCGAGGTCTCCGCTGAGATTTTAAAGAGTCTTAAACGGAGAGCTCTGGAGACACTTGTGGGCGAAAGTATGTTGGATGGAGCAGAGTTAGATGGAGCTGTGATTACAGTTCCTGCATATTTTGATGATGCGCAGCGCCAAGCTACGAAAGATGCCGCAAAGTTAGCAGGAATTAAACTATTAAGACTTCTAAACGAACCCACGGCAGCCGCCGTTGCGTATGGTTTAGATGTTCAAGAAGATGAGAGTGTAGTGCACGCTATCTACGATCTTGGTGGTGGAACCTTTGATATATCAATTCTGCGTCTTACCAGAGGCGTGTTTGAGGTGATGGCTACGGGTGGTGATGCTATGCTGGGGGGGGATGATATGGATCATCTGCTAGCAGAGTGGTTAGCTATCAAGACAGAGAGTAGATTAAATCCATATCTCTTAATGAAGGCTCGAAGAGTCAAAGAGGAGTTAACCGAGAGAGATTCGGTTGAAATAGAGTTAGAAGAAAGTGACTCGTTGGCTAAAAGTTGGAGTGGAAACTTAACTAGGGATAAATTTAATTCTATTGTAGAGCCCATCGTGAAACGGACAGTGCGTTTAATGCGCCGAGCACTTAGAGATGCAGGAGTAGCACAAGAGGATATATCTGAGGTAGTGTTAGTTGGCGGTTCAACTAGAGTGCCACTTGTGCGAGAAATGGTAGAAGAGTTTTTTGGGTATCCTCCACTTGCAGGGATAGACCCAGATCAGGTGGTGGCAATTGGTGCTGCTATTCAGGCAGATATTCTGGTTGGAAACAAAAAAGATGGGGAGCTTCTTCTGTTAGATGTGACTCCTCTAACTTTAGGGCTTGAGATTATGGGTGGAATGAGTGAGGGAGTAATTCCACGCAATACCACTATTCCGGTCGCTCGAGCACAAGAGTTCACCACCTTTAAAGATGGGCAGAGTGCTATCTCAATTCATGTGGTTCAAGGTGAGCGAGATATGGTTGTAGATAATCGTTCTTTAGCCCGTTTTGAACTGCGCGGAATTCCTCCAATGGTGGCAGGAGCGGCTCGGGTAAGAGTTACATTCCAAGTTGATGCGGATGGCCTGCTCTCAGTTTCTGCCCGAGAAGAGAATAGTGGAGTGCAGGCGGATATCGAGGTGCGCCCCTCTTATGGACTTAATGATGGCGAAATTGAAGGGATGTTAAAAGAGTCATACCAGTATGCAACAGAGGATAGAGATGCACGACAGCTCAGTGAGCAGAAAGTTGAGGCAGCTCGCACGATAGAGGCGTTAGAGTCAGCGCTTGCTAAAGATGGCTCTAAACTCTTGAATAAGGATGAGATGGATACTCTGCGTAATAAAATGCAAGAGTTAATAGATATAGCTGCAGGAGATGACGCAAGTATCATCGAGAAAAAAATAGAGCAATTAAATCACGATAGTGAGTTTTATGCTGCTCGTAGAATGGATCAATCAGTCAATAGCGCACTCTCTGGGCAGCGTGTTGATGATATATAGATAGGATTAAGTATATGACACAAATAATTGTATTACCTCACGAAGTTCTCTGCCCTGACGGCACGATAATAGATGCTGAAGAGGGCGAGACACTCCTTGATGCGTTACTAAAGAGCAGTATTGAGTTAGAGCATGCTTGTGAGAAAAGTTGCGCTTGTACCACTTGTCACTGTTACATTAGGGAGGGGGGAGACTCCTTAGCGGAGAGTGATGAGATCGAAGATGATCTTTTAGATAAAGCATGGGGGCTAGATCCAGACTCCCGTTTAAGTTGTCAAGCAATAGTGGCAGATGAAGATATCGTAGTAGAGATTCCTAAATATACAATAAATATGGTCTCTGAACACCACTAGTTAAATCGAAGTCTGTAGACTAAACTGCACACTTAAATTGATAGAATATAGAGATTGAGTTACCAGCTATGAAGTGGTAGAATTCGCACTCAAATTTTCATCTATTTTACCCAATTTTTTAATAACATTACCTATACGGAGAATATAACTCATGGCTATCGAACGCACTTTTTCAATTATTAAACCAGATGCAGTAGCAAAAAATCTAATCGGCAAAATTTACTCTCGTTTTGAATCTAGAGGGCTACGCATCGTTGCTTCTAAGATGCTTCACCTCTCAAAAGAGAAGGCTGGTGGTTTCTATGCGGTTCATAAAGAGCGTCCTTTTTATAATGAGCTCGTAGAATTTATGACTTCTGGCCCAGTGATGGTTCAGGTCTTAGAGGGTGAGAATGCGATTGCACTTAATCGCGAAATTATGGGAGCAACCAATCCTGCTGAAGCGGATGAAGGAACGATCCGTGCTGACTTTGCAGAGACAGTTGATGAAAATGCAGTACACGGTTCTGATGCTCCTGAGACAGCTGCCGAGGAGATTAAATACTTCTTCGGTGATGACGGTGTCTGTGCACGGACAAGATAGTCAGTCTGTGAATATACTGGGGTTAAACCTCAGAGAGATGGAGCTCTTCTTCGCCGAACATGGCGAGAAGAGCTTTCGTGCTTCTCAGCTCCTGAAATGGATTCATCAGCAGGGTGAAGTTGACTTTCAGAAGATGACAAATATTAGTAAGAGTCTGCGTGATAAACTCTCCACTATTGCCAAAGTAGAGTTGCCAGAGGTCATTGCTGATCGTACCTCAGTAGATGGAACCCGTAAATGGTTGCTTAAATTTGAAGATGGAAACTCAGTTGAGGCAGTATTTATTCCAACCAAAGGGAGGGGGACACTCTGTATCTCATCGCAGGTAGGATGTTCGTTAAACTGCTCCTTCTGTAATACAGCGCAACACGGTTATAGTAGGAATTTAACTAGCGCAGAAATTATTGCACAACTCTGGATGGCTGATCGTCTTTTAGGTCGAGAAGGTCCTGGATCGCATCAGAGGGTTATAACTAATGTGGTGTTGATGGGGATGGGAGAGCCACTGCTTAACTTCGATGCGGTTGTCTCTGCTATGGAGTTAATGATGGAAGATTTCGCCTATGGACTTTCGCGTAGACGAATAACTCTCAGTACCTCTGGGGTGGTGCCGATGATTGATAAGTTGAAAGATGAGTGTCAAGTTAGTTTGGCTGTCTCTCTGCACGCTACTAATGATGAGTTACGAGACCAACTTGTACCGATTAATAAGAAATATCCACTGAAAGAGCTATTGGATAGCTGTAGGCGATATGTTGAAGGCTCACCACGCAAGAGAGTGACGATCGAATATATTCTACTTGGGGGAGTTAATGATAGTAGTGCGGATGCGCAAGCACTAGTTAAATTATTGAAAACAGTTCCATCAAAGGTTAATCTAATCCCATACAACCCTTTCACAGATGGAGAGTATAAAGTTCCAACTATGGAGGCAATAGATAAATTTCAAGAGATAGTAGCAAGATCTGGTATTACTACAGTAACTCGTAAAACAAGAGGTGAGGATATTGACGCTGCCTGTGGACAGCTGGCTGGCAAGTTTAAAGCTCGTACTAAAAGAGGGTTACAGTGAAAACACATAGTGAGATGACTACTCTTTTGTTAGCCAGCTTACTGCTGTTGACTATTAATGGCTGCGTGGTAGATAAGCAGTATAAGGGTAGTTTAGAAAATAGAGACATCGCTCAGGCGCAGTTGGCTCTAGGAGCGGCATATCTGGATAGAGAGCAGTTGAGTCAAGCAGAGTTTCATCTGCAACGAGCACTTACGGAGCTACCCGAAATGGCTGAAGCTGAGTATGCGCTTGCGTTAATAGAGATGAGACGAGAAAATTATCTGAATGCTGAAACCCACTTTATAGCTGCTCTCCAAAAAGTGGATAGTTATCCAGATGCAAGAAATGGTTATGGAGTTTTGCTCTGTAAGCAGGGGAGATTAGAGGAGGCGCAGCTTATGTTTCAACAAGCGATAGCTGATCCAACGAATAGTAGCCCAGAGTTGGCTATAAAAAATATTGAAATATGTAAGATTATAGAGTGAGGTTATAGAGTAATGGATAAGAGAGATTTTACAGGTAGCAGTAGTAAAAGTATTGGGCAGATATTGCGCGATAAAAGGATCGAGTTGGGTGAAAATTTAGACAGTCCTTCTCATCGTTTAAAGATCAATATATCAATGTTACATGCCATTGAGCAGGATCAAGGACCACCAGCTGATTTTCAAGAGGTATTCTATCAGGGATTTGTGCGAAGCTATGCGCGCTATCTTGGGGTGGATTTATCTAATATTGTAGCTGATAAAGATAAAGATAAAGATAAAAATAAAAATAAAGATAGAGATAGAGATAGAGGAAAAACAGGTGAAGAGGGTGGGGCAGGGGAGAGTTTAGATAATGAGTTGAATAGTGATTCAGGTAGAGATGTGAGGATACGCTCTTGGATGATAATCTTGGTTTTAGCTCTTAGTGTAAGTTTCCTAATTTGGTACTTAATAGAGAGAGATTTTGATGACGCTATTGAAGAGGTGCCTGAAGAGATAGTTAAGGAAGTAATTGATAAATCTATAGAGAATACTATAGATAATCCTATAGAGAAGCCAGCTGAAGAGCGTGCTGAGTCTACTCTAACTATTCACTATATAGATTCCTCTTGGACTCAAGTTCAAGATGATGATGGGTTAGTGATGGTTAAAAGTATGTTGAATGCTGGTATGGTCAAAGAGTTTAAAGGGCAAGAGCCATTTGATATTCAGTTGGGGAACGCTATTGGTGTTGAGATTAAACTTAATGGTGAGCTGTTTGATCATCTAAACTATATTGAGGATGACAATACTGCACACTTTAGTATTGGTAGTGTAGAGTGATAGCGAGCACGATCAAACGCAGAGTATCGCGTAAAATATATGTTGGAGCAGTAGCGGTAGGCGGTGATGCTCCTATCTCTGTGCAGAGTATGACTAATACGAATAGTGCTGATGTCACTGCAACAGTTGCGCAAATTAGAGCTCTCCAAAAAGTGGGGGCAGATATTGTACGAGTCTCAGTGCCTGATATGGAAGCAGCAGCTGCGTTTGGCAAAATTAGAGAGCAGGTAGATATTCCTCTAGTTGCCGATATCCATTTCGACTATAAAATTGCACTCAAAGTGGCAGAGCTTGGAGTGGACTGTTTACGGATTAATCCTGGTAATATTGGGCGAGAGGATAGAGTTAGAGAGGTAGTTGCGGCGGCTAAAGATAAAAATATTCCGATACGCATCGGGGTAAATGCAGGATCGCTAGAGAAAGATCTCCAAAAAAAATATAGAGAGCCTACAGCTGCTGCAATGGTGGAGTCAGCGCAGCGCCATATTGACTACCTTGATCGATTAGATTTTCAAGAGTATAAAATTAGTCTAAAAGCATCAGATATATTTATGACAGTGGAAGCGTATCGCTTACTAGCAGATCAGATTGAACAACCACTTCACCTCGGGATAACCGAAGCTGGAGGGCTGCGTAGCGGATCTGTAAAGTCATCTATTGGGTTAGGAATGTTGCTTGCTGATGGGATTGGAGATACAATCCGAGTCTCTCTGGCAGCAGATCCAGTAGAGGAGATTAAGGTTGGCTTTGATATATTAAAGAGTCTCCATATACGCAATAAAGGGGTTAACCTGATCGCTTGCCCATCCTGTTCACGCCAGAATTTTGATGTAATCTCCACTGTTAATGAGTTAGAGCAGCGTCTAGAGGATGTTGTTGAGCCAATTAATGTTGCAGTTATAGGTTGTGTAGTAAATGGTCCGGGAGAGGCAAAAGAGGTACAAGTTGCAGTTACAGGTGGTGAACCAAATCTAATATATCTGAATGGGGTCGCAGACTATAAAGTGGGGAATGAAGAGTTGGTAGATGTTTTAGAGAGAGAGATTAGAGACAAGATTAGAGACAACAGAGACAACAGAGACAATAGTTAAAGACAAGAGTGAAATATTTATTAATTTATGAGTAATCAATTATGAGTAATAAAATACAATCAATTCGGGGGATGAATGATCTTCTTCCAGAAGATACACCTCGTTGGCAGTTTGTCGAGGGAGTTATGCGCAAGACGCTTGCTGCGTATGGGTACAGCGAGATCAGAATGCCGATTGTAGAGAAGAGCGAACTTTTTAAACGCTCGATTGGTGAAGTGACAGATATTGTTGAAAAAGAGATGTACAGTTTTGCAGATCGAAATGGTGATGAGTTAACTCTGCGCCCTGAAGGGACAGCTGGTTGTGTACGAGCAGTGATTGAGAATAACCTAGTGCGTGGCGCTGCCCAACGACTCTGGTATATGGGGCCTATGTTTCGCCACGAGCGTCCACAACGAGGTCGTTATCGTCAGTTTCATCAGCTCGGAGTAGAACTCTTTGGGCTAGAGTCATCAGATGTTGATGCTGAGTTGATCTCAATCTCTGCCCGTATCTGGCGTGAACTTGGGATTAAAGATGTAACTCTACAGATAAATTCACTAGGCTCCACTGACACGCGGGCAAAATATAGAGATACTCTAGTCTCATACTTTAAAGAGAGTTATGAGCAGCTAGATGAAGATAGTGTGCGCCGTCTAGAGAGTAATCCGCTACGTATTCTTGATAGTAAAAATCGTGATATGGCAGAGCTTATTCAGAATGCCCCTATACTAGAGGAGGCGTTGAGTGATGAAGATAGAGACCATTTTGAGCAGTTAAAAGCGTATTTGGACTCAATGGGGATAGCTTATGAAGTTAATCCTCGTCTAGTACGAGGGCTAGACTATTATGGACGCACAGTATTTGAGTGGGTAACAGATAAGCTCGGCGCACAGGGAACAATTTGTGCAGGCGGTCGTTATGATGGATTAGTTGAACAGATCGGAGGTAAAAGCACTCCAGCTGTGGGATTTGCTATTGGAATTGAACGCTTGGTGGAGCTGCTGAAAGAGAGCGCAGTTGAGTTTAAGCAGAATAGAGTAGATGCTTATCTAGTGTTAGTGGGTGATGCGGCAATCTCCGCTGGGCTTGGAGTTGCAGAGAAGATTAGAGAGCTCATACCTGGAATAGAGCTTATTGCTAATTTAGGTGGAGGGAGCTTTAAAGCACAATTTAAGCGCGCAGATCGCTCAGGCGCACACTATGCATTAGTAGTTGGAGAAGATGAGATAGCAACTGAAACTGTAACAGTCAAAGATCTCAGCGGAGAGCAAGAGCAACGAAATATAGCTTTAACACTTATAGAGAGTAGCTTAGTGCTATAATTAGCAGTTACTATATTTTTTTAATCGATAACAGTTATAGAGGATTTTTTAGAATGGGATTCAATGCGGCAGATCAAGAAGAGGTGGAGCATCTTAAAAAGTGGTGGAATGAGAATGGCAAATCCATAGTTGGAGGTTTAGTTATTGGAGTAGCACTGCTTGGAGGGTGGAATGGCTGGAATAGCTACATCAATGAGCAGGGGATGGAAGCATCTCGCTACTTTGAGCGCACCCAAGGAGCCTTAATCGATGAAAATAGAGAGGATGCAGAGGGGGCAGCTGCAGTATTGATGAGTGACTACCCATCCACTATCTATGCAGCAAATGGCGTTTTAGGTCTGGCAGCACTAAAAATTAAACAGGGTGACAATGCAGCAGCTCGCGCCAATTTTCAGTGGGTAATAGAGAATAGTGGTTTTGAGGCTCCAAGACAGCTCGCAGAGTTGGGAATTGCTCGTCTCTACCTAGATGAGGGAGATGTAGAAGGTGCACTTAATAGAATATTAGCTGCACAGAGCGGAACTGATGGAGTCTACGGGTCCCACTATAGTGAAGTCAAAGGAGATGCACTTCGTCAGCAAGGAGACTCAGCAGCAGCGCAGGTTGCCTATGTTGAAGCTCTTCAATTAGCAGATATCAACGATGAACGGCGCTCACTTATAGAGATGAAGTTGGCAGAGGTTACTCAGTAATGGTGAGAAGACAGCTCCATACTTTAGGAGCAGCTCTACTCTTGCCAGCGCTGATCTCTGGCTGTTCAACTATAGACTCAGTTGGCTCTACAGTTGGTGGTTGGGTTGGTGGAGATGAAGACTTATTTGCACCAGCAGAGCTTACAGATATAGTTAGCGAAGTTGATCTTAATGTAATGTGGAGCAACTCTGTAGGTGTGGGAAGTGATGATCTATGGGTAAAACTGAATCATCAAATATCTGCAGGAGTGGTCTATGCTGTCTCAGTTGACGGGGCAGTAAGTGCGTTTAATATAGATAGTGGCAAAACTCTATGGGAACATCAGCTAGAACAAAATGGTGAAGAGCAGAAAGTGATGGCTGGAGTTGCACTTGGAAAAGAGCATCTCTATCTTGGAATGGAATCTGGCGCGTTAGTTGCGCTCTCTCTCAGTAATGGCCAACAGCAGTGGAGCGTTTCACTATTAAGTGAGATTTTATCTCCACCAGCAGTAGCTGACGGAGTTGTTGTAGTACGCACTGTAGATGGCAAGCTGATCGCTCTTACCGAACAAGATGGAAAAGAGTTGTGGCGCTATGAGAGAGAGGTTCCTGTGTTGACCTTACGAGGCACAGGATCCCCACTAATTGTAGAAGATAGAGTTTATGCAGGTTTAGATGGTGGCGAGCTAGTCTCACTATCTCTGCAAGATGGAGCTGAACTCTGGATGAAGGAGGTCTCTTCTCCTCGTGGGCGTACCGAAATTGAGAGAATGGCAGATGTGGACGCTGATCCAGTAGCTACAGATGATGCCCTCTATTTAATCAGTTACCAAGGAGACCTAGTATCTCTCAATATGGATGGAGATCTTATCTGGAAGAGAGCAATGAGTGGACTTACTGCTCCAGCAGTTGTTGGTGAGTATCTATTTCTTGCCGATGCAGAGGGAGTGGTATGGGCATTTAATCGTCAAGATGGTAGCGCACTCTGGAAGCAGGATGGGCTAAAACATCGCTCTTTAACCACTCCACTATTAGCTGGAAAATCTTTAGTAGTTGGTGATGCTGAGGGATATCTCCACTGGATATCAGCAGAAGATGGAAGTTTTATAGGGCGCATTAAAGCAGACTCAGATGGAGTTTCAGCACCCTCGCTTCTGTATGGTAGTAGTGTGATTAGCTATGGGCAGAGTGGTAAACTCTCTGCTATTAAATATAGATAGTAAAGTAGATAATAATTATGCCAGTAGTAGCTATAGTAGGTCGTCCTAATGTCGGCAAATCGACCCTTTTTAATCTTCTCACGAGAACTCGTGATGCGCTGGTGGCAGACTTTCCTGGACTGACCCGTGATCGTCAATATGGGTTGGGCAAGTTTGAGGACTCCTCCTATATCGTGATTGATACAGGTGGATTGAGTGATGACCCTAATGATATAGAGACACTGATGGAGGATCAGGTCTGGATTGCGGTTGAAGAGTCTGATGTGATACTGTTTCTGGTTGATGGTCGAGGAGGCTTAACTGCAGCAGACGAGATGATTGCAAATGCGCTGCGTCAGCTAGGCAAGCAGGTGCAGCTAGTCGTCAATAAAACAGAAGGGATAGATGAGAATATTGCTAGTTCAGAATTTCATGCAATGGGATTGGGTCGTCCTTATGCAATCTCTGCTGCTCACAATCACCGTATCTACAGCTTGATGGAGCGGGTGCTTGAGCCATTCATTGAAGTAGAAGAAGTGGCAGAAGATGAATTTGAAGAAGATGAGTTTCCTACTGATGGATGGCCTGGTAAAGGGGGAGAGGGGGAAGGAGAGGGAGAGAATGATCGGGATCCAGCTAAACAGAACAGATATGAAAATCAGACGATAAAGGTAGCGGTCATAGGGCGTCCTAATGTTGGAAAATCAACCCTGATCAACCGTCTGCTTGGAGAAGATCGTCTACTCGCATACGATATGCCTGGTACAACGCGTGACAGTATTGAAGTGCCCTTTGAGGAGAATGGAAAAGAGTACATTCTGATTGATACCGCAGGGGTAAGACGGCGTGGCAAAATTACCGAGGCAATTGAAAAATTTAGTGTGATTAAAGCGTTCAATGCAATTGAGCGCTCTAATGTGGTGATAATGGTGATGGATGCGCGTGAGGGGATGACCGACCAAGATGCAACGCTGTTGGGAATGGTGATTGACTCTGGACGGGCATTGGTAATTGCATTCAATAAATGGGATGGAATGAGCCACTCAGAGCGAGAGCGTAATCGTAGTGAGCTAGAGCGACGTCTTCACTTTCTCGACTACGCAAAAATTCATACCATCTCAGCACTGCATGGAAGTGGAATCCGTGATCTATTTGCTGCTGCAAATCGTGCCTACCGCTCATCTACTAAATTAATGAAGACCCCAGATTTGACTCGTGCTTTAGAACAGAGCGTCACCGCAAATCCACCTCCGCTTGTGAAAGGTCATCGAATCAAGATGCGCTACGCTCACCAAGGGGGGCAGAATCCACCGCGTATTATTATTCACGGCAACCAGCTAGACTCAGTTCCACACGCTTACAGACGCTATTTGATGAACCAGTTCCGTAAGATATTTAAACTACACGGCACACCCATTAGGTTAGAGTTCAGAACCTCAACCAACCCCTTTGCAGGTCGTAAAAATAAGCTAACCGATCGCCAGATAAAAAAGAGAGAGAGACTGAAGAGTTTTGTGAAAAAGAAAAAGCGTTGATTAGATTGCTTATATGATACTCAACTCTTTGCAGGATGTTTTTTACCATTCTTAATAATCTTGTCTGCAACAGCTTTTTCAAGATCAATATTGAGCTTGTCAGCCATGCGTATTAGATAAATCATAATGTCTGCCATCTCCTCTTTGACATGTTCATTCTCAGCAGAGCTCATAATCGCTTCAGCCTGCTCAGGTGTTAGCCATTGAAAAATCTCAACCAGCTCTGATGCCTCCACTGATAACGCCATCGCCAAATTTTTAGGGTTGTGAAACTGATCCCAGTTGCGTGCATCGGCAAATTCTGAGAGCTGTTTTTGTATATTATCAATATTCATTTTTTATGTTGTGCAACATAATTATCTAGTAACTGCCGAATCATTCTCTGATATTGCATATGATGCTCTTTAGCTACTTCTTTGAAATATGCAATACTCTCTGAGCTTAACGAGATCGTAATTTTAGTATGCCTATTTTTTAGAGCCAATTGCTCGGGAGAAGGTAGAAAGTCAGAAACCAACTTAACTTCACCTAAAGGCTCATCAGTGTATTGAATTGTTTTGCTCATAGATTTTTTTACCTTTTCTCCAGTAACCTGCACCTATAATTCGTATAAGGTTTAGGCGATATGTGAATCTGACAGTCAATATCCCTGAACCCTCATGATTCTTACCAAAACAGAAATATCTGGTTTCTTGTTGACTATGTACAGTATCTTCTGCAATAATGCGTTTTTCATCTAGAAAAGCCTGTTGTGCTTCGTAGAAAGTAACACCATGCTTTCTTTCATTTTCGAGGTTCTTTTCTTCATCCCACTCAAAATTTGAATCATGCATGCTGGCAGTATACATTATATATGGCTAATTTGCCATATTTTATTGGATCTTATATTTTACTCCGCTAACGACCAACATCATCGACTTTTGTTTGTCCGACTGCATGCTTATAGAGCCTCTAGACTCTTCTAATTTATTTGCGTTGGCTAATGTGTTGCGAGAGATGTCTCCCTTCATCCCCGTATGGTAGAGTTTTGCTCTCTTGAGAGCGCAAAATCTATAACACTCTAACAAAACCAGACAACAAATTAAGAGTTCTTATTTCTAGCGAGTTAAACTAAACTCAACAGCACACTTTTCACTCTCTCCCTCAATTTCACGCACTAGTTTTGGAACTAAATATCCAGGTAGTTGTGAGGAGAGAGTTTTTATGATTTTAACGGCAATCTCATCTCTAACTTCAAAGTGATGACTTCCTACGACCCTGTCTAGCGTATGGAGGTAGTAGGGGATTACTCCAGCATCAAATAGGCGCAGACTAAGTTGCTTTAATGTTGACGCACTATCGTTAACTCCTTTTAATAGTACGCTCTGATTGAGTAGGATGGTGCCGCTCTGTTTTATTCTTAATAGTGCGCTCTCAACTTCGCTATTAATTTCATTGGGGTGGTTGGCGTGGATCACTACAACTTTGTTGATATTAAGTTGGCTGAGTCTGTCAATCAGCATATCATCTATTCGACTAGGTAGTACAACAGGCATGCGGGTGTGAATGCGCACTGTTTTTATATGTGGAATCTCTGCAATTGAATCAATCACTCTGAAAAGTCGTTGGTTTGAGAGCATCATAGGATCTCCGCCGCTTAGAATTATCTCATTCAGAGATTTTTCCTCTTTTATCCACTCTATTGCTTCGGCTAAATTGGTGTCAGATATTCTGTTTTCACTATATGGATAGTGCCGTCTAAAACAGTAGCGACAGTGAATTGCGCAGGCTGGAGTGGTAATGAGCAGCGCTCGTCCGTGATATTTCTGGATCACCCCATCTTGTTTTTGGGCGCTACAGTCTCCAACTGGGTCGAGGCTGTAGCCAGTTTGGTGTAGGTTCTCAGTTGCAGTTGGGAGGATCTGCAGTAGTAGTGGATCTTTGGAGTTACCAACTTCAACTCTACGCAGATAACTCTCTGTGACACGGAGTGGGAACTTTGTATGTTGATCTTCAGGATTTATGTTTGATAATAGTTTGTTAGTATCCAGATCAGCAATAGATAGTTGAACTCGTTGTGCGAGCTCATCGATGTTGCGGATTGATGAGGAGATCTCCTCTTGCCACTCTGTTTCAGGTATCATATTGTTTTTATTTTATCAAATGTTAAGCATAAAAGGTGGTAGAAGCGTATGGCAACAGTAAGTACAAGTGAGTTTAGAGGTGGTCTAAAGGTGATGATTGATGGGAACCCCTGTTCTATTATTGAGAATGAGATCGTGAAGCCAGGTAAGGGTCAGGCTTTTAATAGAGTTAAATTGAAATCACTAGTTGCTGGTAAGGTCTTAGAGCGAACTTTTAAATCTGGAGAATCTGTTGAGCGCGCCGATGTTCACGAAGAGGAGTATCAGTACTCATATTCTGACGGAGATCTATTCTACTTTATGCACCAAGAGAGTTTTGAGCAAATTGGTGCCGATGCAGCTGCTATGGGAGATACGGAGAAGTGGCTAAAAGGTCAGGAGATCTGTCTAGTAACATTATGGGATGGAAATCCTATCTCAATTACAGCGCCAAACTTTGTGGAGTTAGAGATTACAGAGACAGACCCAGGGCTGCGAGGGGATACTTCAGGAGGTGGAGGTAAGCCAGCAACGCTGGAGACAGGAGCAGTGGTGCGAGTTCCGCTATTTGTGTCGGAGGGTGAGGTTATAAAAGTTGATACGAGAAGTGGTGAGTATGTATCAAGAGTAAAGGATTAAAATTATAGTATAGTCATTAGAGACGAGGAGTTAAGGATATGAAGCGGGAACAACTTAGAGAACGGGCAACTTTTATTAGTGCGCTGCGTGCATTTTTTTCAGAACGAGATATTTTAGAGGTAGATACTCCGCTACTCTCATCTAGTACTACTCCAGATCCTGCAATTGAGTCGATCATAACAACTAACGCACACTATCTTCAGACCTCTCCAGAGTCCTTTATGAAGAGACTGCTTGCGGAGGGGAGTGGATCTATTTATCAACTTGCTCCAGCGTTTCGTGCAGAAGAGATGAGCCCTATTCATAACGCTGAGTTTTTACTGCTTGAGTGGTATCGTCCTGGTTTTACTATGGAACAACTTATGGCTGAGGTTGAGGAGCTTGTTAGTAACTTTGTTGATATTCCATCTATAGAGCAGATGACGGTAGCTGAGGCATTTGAGAGTGTCGGAGTTAAAGATCTTCTTGATACAGATGCGAAGACTTTAAAAGAGTATGCTCTGGCTATGGGGTTGCCTTCAGCAGATGAGATGGAGCTAGATTGGGATGGATGGATCGACTACTTTATGGTTCTGCTGATCCAACCTCGCTTTGCTCATGCTGCAATTTTTCTTACTCACTATCCAGCATCTCAGGCGGCATTAGCTCGATTGAGTCCAGAGGATTCGCGAGTTGCTGAGCGTTTTGAACTCTTGTTGAACGGGATAGAGATCGCTAATGGCTTTCGTGAGTTGACCGATGCTAAGGAGCAACGAACCCGTTTTGAAAAGGAGCTAGAGAAGCGTAGAGTGCTTAATATGGATGAGGTTCCACTAGATGAAGAGTTGCTGCAGGCGTTAGCTAGTGGAATGCCTGAGTGTTCAGGAGTGGCTGTAGGAGTAGATAGATTGATGATGATATCTCAAGGCAAAGATACTATCCAAGAGGTTATGCCGTTCTCTATAGAGGTTGCATAGTTCCAATCTGTTTACCCATTTTAAGCTCTGCTCCAGTTTTAAGCTCTTGCTTAAATTTTACTGCACTCTCTCCAAAGAGGAGGATCACAGTTGAGCCCATATTGAATCGTCCCATCTCCTCTCCCTTCTTGAGAGTTAAGGCACTATCTCCACTATACCTCCAGTAGTGGACAAATCCTCTTTGTGGCGGGGTGATTTCACCAGCCCATACGGTCTCAATACTTCCCACAAAGAGCGCGCCAACTAGCACCATTGCCATTGGTCCAGCCTCTGTATCAAAGATTACAGCAACCCGTTCGTTGCGTGCAAATAGTCCTGGTACAGTTCTAGCAGATGGATTATTGACTGGATAGAGTCTTCCTGGAATATAGACCATCTCTTTTAGAGTTCCATCAAGAGGCATATGAATACGGTGGTAATCTTTTGGAGAGAGATATATAGTTGAGAAGAGACCGTTGTTAAATTGGGTAGCCCGCTCTGCAACTCCTCCTAACAGAGTAGTTAGACTAAAGTTATGCCCTTTAGCTTGCAAGATAGACTCCTTGTGGATTTTTCCACACTGACTAACTGCACCATCAACTGGACTTATTACTGCATCTATAGTTGCTGTGATAGGGCGAGCATCTATCTTTAGTTGACGAGTAAAAAAGAGGTTAAAGGAGAGGTACTGTTTTGGATCTGACTCTTTGGCTATAGATAGGTCTATATTATAAGCGCGGCATACTTTGCTAATAAGGAACTGAGAGATGGTTCTATTGGTAGAACGGGTTATGCGGTGGATAACTCTAGATAAGAGATGGTGTGGTAGTAGTGCTATAGGAGCAATAAAGAGTAGGTCTAAAACTTTATTAGTTACGGCTACGCTTATAGGTTTTATTAAATTTTTAAACATGATTACTCTTTCGTTTTACTGTTTATGTTTCTTTGGATCAAGGTGTATATTTAGTTTGTCATCTATGTTTAAAATATCACCTAATATAAGTCTATTCTGTTTCATAAGTTCTCTGGTCGGGATATTGAAACGATGAGCTATCTCACTTAGAGTATCACCTTTGCGTACTCTGTAGCGAATGGTCTGGCTTGCCATTTTGGTTAGAAAAGTTGGTCTAACTTTTGTTGGAGTTGGATGGGTGTAGCGTTTTAGTGAACGCAATGGTATGGGGATGGTTAACTTTTTACCAGCAACTATTTTGTCATCTTTAATTCTGTTTTGATTTTTAATTAACTGGACACTACTTTTATATTTTAGAGCTATCGCTCCAAGGGTGTCGCCACTCTTAATTAGATGTCTTATCCAGAGAGTTCTACTTCCGGCTCCTCTTTTTTTTAAGTTATCTCTAAATTTATTAACGTGAGTAGTTGGGAGTAGTAATTTAAATCTCTCTTTTGGTGGGGTTGCCCACTGATTAAGTCCAGCATTAAATTGGTAGATATCTTTTAGAGGTAGTCCAGAGTAGTCTGCTATAGAGGCTATATCAAGCTGCTCTCTAAGTGTGGTAGTGGTGGTTAGCTCTCGGTTTGGAATCTCTGGAAGTGAGAAGTTGTATTCATCTGCTCTCTCTATAAAATGAGCTAGTGCAAGTAGACGAGGGACATATTTTTTTGTTTCGGTTGGAAGATCTAAATCCCAAAATTTAACTTTTAAATCTCTGTTATTAGTCTTTGAGTTTTTGTCTTTAATCTTATTTTTTGCCTCTTCTGCTTCCCTAAATTTACGGATAGCTTTGCGTACATTTCCAGCCCCTGCATTGTATGCAGATAGGGCGAGCATCCAATCTCCATCAAATGTTCGTGCCATATCAGTTAGAAAATATAGTGCAGAGTTTGTCGCTTTGAGTGGTGAGTAGCGCTCATCTATCCACCAGCTCTGTTCAAGTCCATACGCTTTACCTGTAGCTGGAATAAATTGCCAGAGCCCAGCTGCATTGCCAGGCGAGTAAGCGTGAGTCTGGAAAGCGCTCTCAACAACAGGAAGGAGCGCAAGTTCTAAAGGCATTTTGCGTCTTTTAGCTTCTTTTACAATATGGTAGAGGTAGGGCTTAGATCTATTTAGGGAGCGAGTTAGATACTCAGGATTTTTTTTAAACCAGAGAATATGTTCCTGAATACGCGAATCGTTGCGCTCCTCTATAGCAAATCCTTCTACTATTTCACTCCAGATTGAGTTATCTACACTATCTGGGATAATTTCTGGAACAGTTTCTACTATTGTTGCTACGACATTTATATGAAATGTTGTGGATATAAGAAAGATTAGAAGTGAACTAATTGTTAGTTTTGGATGAGTGGTAGCCATAATTGGGTTATTATACCGAACATGAAGAAGAAAGTTATTTCAGATATAAATAAAGGAGAGTGCCTTGAAGAGTGGTTCAACTCAGTAGCTGGGGAGACTCTTATTAAACAGGAGCGAGAGTGGAATCGGGATGCTCTAAAAAAAGTATATGGCGTTCATCTGCTTCAGATCGGAATGGCAGAGGTGAATTTTGCAGAGGATGCAACAGAGCTCTATCACCCTTTTATAATGGAGACTAGACGAACTGATAAACGGAGTTTAGCTGTGCTGGATGGGGATGCAGAACTTCTTCCTATAGCTACTGAATCACTTTCAGCGGTGATCTTGCCACATATATTGGAGTTTTCTGATGACCCGCACCATCTATTGCGAGAGGTTACTAGAGTATTGAATGAAGATGGAGATCTTATAATTTATGGATTCTCTCCTTGGAGTATGTTGACTCTACGCAATAGATTAAATCCTTGGCGTTACCTCTCTCTATCTGTACTCAGCGATTGGTTAACTCTACTAGGTTTTGAAATTATTTCCGAGCGTCAACTTCCACTATTATCTAGACTTAAAATAGGATCCTATCAGTTAGTTGCAAAAAGGCGCACCCATCCGTTAACCCCAGTGCGTCCACTCTGGAGAAGGCAGGCGTCAGTTTTAACTGGTGGAGTTATGAATAGAGAGGTAGTTACTGATGAGTAGTAAAATTTTAGAGATATTTACAGATGGAGGTTGTCGTGGCAATCCTGGTGTAGGAGGATGGGGAGCTCTTTTGCGTTATGGGTCTGTGGAGAGGGAGCTGTTTGGTGGGGAAGAGGAGTCAACTAATAATAGAATGGAGTTAACTGCAGTTATTCGTGCCTTAGAGGCTATAACTAGAGATAGACCTCTGCGTATAACTACTGACTCTAAATATGTGAAAGATGGAATTACCAAGTGGATTCATAACTGGAAAAAAAATGGATGGCGTACTGCAGCAAGAAAACCAGTTAAAAATTCTGATCTCTGGAAAGAGTTAGATCTGTTGGTGCAGAGGTATGATATTGAGTGGGCTTGGATAAAGGGACATAGTGGGCATAGAGAGAATGAGATCGCCGATGAGCTTGCTAATCGCGGTATGGATACGGTGAATATGAGTGAGTAGATCAATATGAGTAGACAGATTGTATTAGATACTGAGACTACAGGTCTTGAACCCAAGCAGGGGCATAGAGTAATTGAGATTGGTTGTGTGGAGATGATCGATCGCAGATTGAGTGATAACCACTACCACCAATATATCAACCCTGAACGAGAAGTAGATGCTGGAGCAATGGAGGTGCATGGCATAACTAATAAGTTCCTTGCAGATAAACCTCGCTTTGCAGAGGTGGTGGAAGACTTTATTGAGTATGTGCGAGGTGCAGAGCTGATTATTCACAATGCTCCATTTGATGTCGGTTTTCTTAATCATGAGTTTAAACTTATGAATATAGGTCTACCACCATTGGAATCTATTTGCGAAATAACAGATAGTTTACAGATGGCGCGTAGACAGTATCCAGGGCAGAAAAATAATCTTGATGCTATATGTCGGCGCTTAGATATAGATAACTCACAACGCACTCTGCATGGAGCTCTCCTCGACTCGGAGATTCTAGCGGAAGTATATCTTAGTATGACTGGAGGACAAGCTGGATTAGATTTTGATGGTAATGCGGATAGTGGTGGAGTGGAGCCTATTAAGATGTTTGCTAAAACAAGAACCCCTCTGCCAGTTATCAAAGCAACTGTAGCGGAACTTGCCGCGCACAACTCCTATATTGAGAAAATAAGTTTATAACATTAGGGCTGCTAAAGATCTCTTATCTCGGTTCGGAATTTCTAGAGAGTCGTAAAATCATCTCTAGTAATTCACTAGCAAAGTGACCAGCAACAAGAAAGAGTAAACTAAGCCCAGTTCCAGCTACTCCAATCCATAGTGCACTTTTATGCTCTAGGAGAGGGCTGATAATTTTTGCTAACTCAGGAATGAGAAGTTGAACATTTAACCCTAATAGTTGAAGGGTAGTCGTTATAGTGATGCTTAGGGTTATTATAAATAGGAGTTCACCGCTGAGTCTGATTATTACGGTTATCACTTCAGATAGAGTATAGAGAGGGTTGGAGAGGGTGTGAATCTCCGCGGCTCTTAATAGCATTAGGTGAATAACGGCATATCCAGATAGGATGCGAATCATCTCACCAATGAATAGTGTGGTTATCTCATTACCGTAATATATCTCTTGCCATCTCTCTATAGTATCCCCTATTAGATATATAATAAGTGCAACAGATAGAACTCTTAGTAGAGTAGAGAATAGACTACGAAATAGCCGTCCATCACTAAGGGCAGCAAGTAGGTTGTATATAAATAAAAATCTTTCCATAGCTCCGAATTGTACTCCTAAAAAAACCCGCAGCTGCGGGTTTTTTTATCTACATTAATGTCTAATTTTACAAAATGTCTTTAAGTGCTTTTGCTGCAGTAATTTTTAGAGCATTATGAGCTGGCTTAGCTGAGATGGTGATCTCCTCTCCAGTCTGTGGGTTACGACCTACGCGCGATTTAGTGGCTTTCTTTTTGTAGCGTTTGATTGTCATTATGCCTGGAAGAGCAAAGCGACCTACAGAGCGTGGTTTAATATGACGCTCAATAATAATTCCAAGTCCATTAATAACATCTGTTACAGCTTTCTTAGATAGACCAGTGTTCTCAGAAATCTCTGTTACTGTTTGAGCTTTAGTGAAAGCCTCTTTTACCGCGGTAATTTTTATAGCCATTTATTCCCTCTCCTAAAATTTATATAAATCAAAAAATATTGTTGCTCTTGCTATGCTCTATTCAGATAATATAACAAGAGAAGGTATTATCTACCTATTTTAGGTAAATGTGAACCTTTTTTTTAATTAATTTATAAAAAAAATTATTTAACCCGTCTATACCTCAATCTGCAGAGGGTAGTGGTTAGGTTGTTAGGTATATTATTGAGTAAACAGAGGGCGCGTCTTAGTTAGCATATTTAGTATGTCACCTAGTAGATAACCATCATCTACAGTTATTGCGTGTGGCGCATAAGTTGGAATAACAGATGATTTCCCCTGTAGTGCTGCAACCCTGTTCATATCTTGGCTCCAGAGCGGAACTAACGCTTTTTTTATTTCTGAGAAGAGTTGGTTCCTTACAATAGATATATAGTTGATGTCAGGGTGCTGTTGTCTGTTAAGCCAATAGAGCATACTGTTTGGACGCGCTACAATAAGTCCACGAATCATTGCGCGAGACCTGCGTAGCGTCTTATACTTTTTGTTGGCTAGCATCTTTGGAATTATGCGCAGTGGATATGGTAGCGTAGCTATGTCATAAGCGAGGTTTGCATAAGGGCTGCCAAGGTGAGGGCTAGCTATCGTTATGAGAGCTCTAATGTTTGGTATGTTGTTAGCTACCACCACCATGCGCGCAACAACTCCACCAGCTGAGTGCCCGACAAGATATATTGGTTCATCCGGATGTTGCGAAGATACTGTAGTAAGGATTAATTCAAGCTCTGCAGCCTGCTTCTCTAGCGAGATTAAGCTGCGAATGTCTGCAAGATAGATAAATTTATTTTGGTTTAGATTTCTATCTGTCGAGTTATTAGTTGGAGCTGATAATATGATCTCCCCTCCATCTATAACTTGAATTCTTCCAGCTCGTCTCCAACCTGATTCATTAAGAGCATCAATGGCACCACTCTTTTCCCAGGAGTAGCTTGATCCAAGTAGTCCATGTAGTAGGACAGTAACTTCCGCTCGCGCAGGAGTGGCGGTAAGCGCTATGATTAGAGCTGTAGCTAGAGTTCTATATATTCTAGATTTATAGTTATAAGCGTAGTTGCGTATAAATCTATAGGTCTGGATATATATATTATAGTTTGATATTAAATATTGTCTTCGCATTTTCTGTGGTCTGTGTTGCAACTCTCTCTAAGTTATCCCCCCTTATCTCTGCAACCACCTCTGCAATTTTAGGGATGTGGTGAGGAGAGTTGCGTTCATCTTTTGCCCATAGTGGAGCGAGATCAGGAGAATCTGTCTCTAGTGTAATAGATTCTAGGGGGATATTGCAAATGGTACGCCGCAGTTTTTTTGCATTAACTCTACTAATGGTTCCGCCAACTCCAATCTTAAATCCTAGTTTAATATATTCTAGCGCCTGTTCTAGTGATCCACTAAAGGCGTGGACTACCCCTCCGTGGTTGGAGTTATGTTTTAAGATCTCAATAGCGGTTTGATGTGCTTTGCGTATATGAAGGATAAGAGGGAGGTTATGCTCTTCCGCAATTTTAAGTTGAGCTATAAATATCTTTTGTTGTAGAGATATTTTATGGCTCGACTTCTCAGTACCATCTAATCCAACTTCTCCAATAGCGACTATACTGTAGTTATGGGTGAGAGAGTTGTTAAGAAGGAAGTTCATCACTTTAAGATCCTCTGTAACTGTATCACTCTCTATAAATAGAGGATGGATTCCAATAGCTGGATATAGAGAGTCGTGCTCCCTGCAGATATTGAGTAGATTATCCCACTGCAGTGCAGTAACTCCTGGAACTACTATATGGCTTACTCCAAGCTCTCTACAACGGTTGAGAACACTCTCCCGATCACTGTCAAAGATAGGGAGATCTAAATGGCAGTGTGAATCTATAAATTGTAGCGGTTGCATAGTATGGTCTGTTTTTATCTGTGCGTGATGTACATCATTTAAGTTGTTATTTATCAGAGTATAGTAATCACTTGATTAAGGTTTTAATGTGGTGAATTTTAGTATAGTATAAAGGATATATATGGAAACAACAGCAATATCGGTCGCAACAATTATGACGAATCATCATCGTGAATGTGATGGTTACTTTTCTGATATGGAAGGTGCAATATCGTCAGGAGGTTGGGAAGTGGCGCAAAACTCCTGGGAACTTTTTAATGGAAATACTTTAAACCATTTTGCGAGTGAAGAGGAAATTCTCTTTTCAGCTTTTGAAGAGGCGACAGGTAGTGCTCAAGGTCCTACTATGGTGATGCGAATGGAGCATGAGCAGATGCGTTCGCTACTTCAAAATTTGCAACAAGCTGTAGAGAGTCGTGATGCGGAGCAGGCGTTAGGAGTTGCGGACACTTTAATGATTATGATGCAGCAGCACAATATGAAGGAGGAACAGATGTTATATCCAATGATAGATAGATCTTTGCCAGATACTGATTCAGTTATGGCTAGGATGAAATTGGAGGCGTAGCTAGTGGTTAATTCTGGAGAGGAAAGTTTTGGAGAGATAGTGTGTGATGTGCAGGAGCTACCTCCTCCTGAGCCGATGGAGCGAATTTTAGAACTGTTACCAAAAATAGAACCGGGTGAGTATGTGAGAATGTTACACCGTATGGAACCTGTTCCACTCTACGCAGTCGTTGCTGAAATGGGCTTTATATACAAACTATATCTAGATGGTGATGCTCCATACGAAATTATAATCTATAAAAAAGGTGATGTATTAGCTCAGGATAGAGTTGATTCATTTATATGATAAGCACAGCTTCGCTATCAGTCGAGAGTGCACCACCTATTCTCACCCCGTTCAGATTTTTTTTAACTGCTCCTATTTTTGGGGTTCTGTTTTCACTCTCACTTCTTCTTTTTGGTCCAGAGCTATTTAGTAGTAGATGGAACCCATCGCTCATTGGAACGCTTCATCTAGTTAATATAGGAGTTCTCTTTATCTCAGTAGTTGGGGTGCTGTTTCAAATTTTGCCAGTAGTAGGGGGAGTTCAGATCCCGCAGCAGAATAGAGTTGCTACTTGGATGCATATAATATTGAGTTTAGGAACTCTACTCTATTTTGTAGCATTTATTCTAGTGAATAATTACTTAATGGTTGTGGCAGCGATTCTGTTAGCGGCAGCACTGATTCCATATATTGCATTGATACTGTTTTGTCTCTTCTCCCTCTCTAATCCATCAGATACGATAAAGTTGCTACGCTATCCAGCCCTGTTTCTAACTGCTATGGCAGTTATAGGAACTACTCTTTTATTTGGTTGGGGAGGAGCAGAGTATGGAGTTAATCGTCACCTAACTTTAGTTCATTTAGTGTGGGGGTTGGGTGGGTGGTTTACACTGCTGTTAATGGTAATAAGTTTTCAGATGATCCCTATGTTTCATGTTACTCCAGATTTTCCAGATCCAGTTCGTAAATATTTAGTTCCAATAGTTGCAGTTACACTTTTAGGTTGGGGAGTGGGGTGGATGTTGGAGTGGAACTTAATGAGCTCTATTGCTCTTATCTTGGCAGCTTTAGGGTTTATAATTTACTCTATTACTGCTTTTAATATCATGTCGCAGCGGCGCAGGAAAGTGTTGGATGTGACTATCTACTTTTGGCGTTTTGCTATAGTAGTAATGGTTGTGGCTTCTCTTACTACTGCAATATTTACAACTATATCACTCTATACTCCCCTCTCTGCTACATCTGTTTTTGATGGTGTTGCCGTTGTTTGGATTTTTCTGTTACTTCTTCCAATGCTATCTGGGACCTTAATGAAGATTGCGCCATTTTTAGTGTTTCTGCACCTTCAACAGCAGATCACTAAATCCTGTTTTAACCATGATGGCGAAGGCTCTCCCCCTAATTTTGCAAATTTATCTAAGATTCCTAATCTATTTCAGATTCTTCCGACCCATAAAGTTGAAATTCTATTTTGGTTATTTCTAACTACTCTTCTCGGTTGGATTGCAGTGTTAGTTACTCCATTGGGAATCTATCTACTAGGTGTGACTCTATTTCTCTATTTCGGATGGATGGGGTGGTTAATTCTTAATTGTTACCGACTCTACCGAGAAAAAATGGTAGAGTTTGCCTTATGAAAACCATATTATTGCTCTCTCTTATCCTGTTAATATCATCCTCTGTTGTAAGGGTAAGTGCTGCTGAATATGTTCAAGATTCAAGTGAGCAGGATATAAATATGAGAGATCTACGCACTCTAGTGGATAGCCAGATGGTAGAGATCATAGCTGGTGAGTTTATGATGGGAGATGCTGTCGGCCGCGGTGTAGAGGATGAGCTTCCTCTGCATAGAGTCTCTATTCCAAAGTTTAAGATCGGAAGAACTGAACTAACTTTTGAGATATACGAACTCTATTTAGACGATACGGGAGAGAAGTCACCAGAAGATGAGGGGTGGGGAAGAGGGCAATATCCAGTGATTAATATATCTTGGAATAGGGCGGCTGAATTTATCTCATGGCTTAATCAAAAACTTAAACCGCAGCATAAATATCGCCTTCCAACTGAGGCTGAGTGGGAATATTCTGCTAGGGCAGGAACAGCAGGAGACTACTGGTGGAAAGGTGGTTTCGATCCCTCTAAGTGGACATTTACCTCAACCCAGCGCGTGGCTTCAATGGAGCCAAATCAATTTGGGCTGTATGACACTGCTGGAAATGTCGCAGAGTGGGTTGCTGACCGCTTTAAAGATTATGATAGAACACCTAGAGATGGATCAATGCAGCAGGGAGGAATTTTTAGAGTGGTTCGTGGCGGTGGCTGGGATCAGTCAGAGTTAGGGTTGAGGGTATCAAATCGTGAATCATTTCATCCAGGATATGGGTACTATAGTTTGGGGTTTAGATTGGCGCAGGATATGTAGCTAATATATGGAGTAGAGAGCTCGGAGAATTTAATTATGATTACAGATAAAATATTAGCGGTTATTGGTGGTACAGGGTTAGAGCAGATGGACGGAGCTGAGATTGTGCAGCGAATTCGTGTGAAGAATACTCCATTTGGTGCAGCCTCTTCAGATATTGTAGAGGTCTCACTAGATGGGAGATCTATTCTATTTCTCTCACGGCATGGTGAAGATCACTCAATTCCTCCTCATAAAATAAATTATCGAGCTAATCTATGGGCCCTAAAGGAGCAGGGGGTGGAGGTGGTGATTGGGGTTGCAGCGGTAGGAGGAATTAGCTCAATGGTAGCTCCTGGACAGGTGGTTATTCCTGATCAGATAGTGGATTATACTTGGGGGCGTGAACATACATTTTTTGATGGATCTGAATCTGCTGCTGGAGCTGGCGTTGAACATATAGATTTTAGTTGGCCATACTGTGCAGAATTAAGAGGTTGGCTACTAAGAGCTGCAAATAGGGCAAAAGTTGATGCGCTTGATGTTGGGGTGTATGCTGCTACGCAAGGCCCTCGTCTAGAGAGTGTGGCTGAAATAAGGCGTTTAGAGCAAGATGGATGTGATCTAGTGGGTATGACTGGAATGCCAGAGGCAGCTCTAGCGCGTGAAATAGGACTCTGTTACGCCTGCTGCGCAGTATCGGCAAATTGGGCTGCTGGCAAGAGTGAGGGTGAGATTACAATGGAAGAGATTAATGAGAATCTAAAAGAGGGAATGGCAAGGGTGAAAGCTCTGTTAGCTGCTCTCTAATATAGTGCCACGGCTCTGAATTTCTCCCTTCATTAGGGCTTATGCTTACCTCATTTATAGTTATGAGTGGTTCTAAAACTCTCCGTTTAAGTGATTCGATATTACCAAACTTATCACCATTAGAGCGATTAAGCACAATGGCTGCTAGAGTTAATCCGCTTTCAAGTATAGCCCTACGAGCTAGTAATATCTGATTAACCCCCCCAAGTCTATCCTCTCCCACTAAAACTACAGGTAGCTGCAAAGAGAGCGCTAGATCAATATTCAGCGCATCTTCTGCAATAGGGGAGTAGATGCCACCAGCTCCCTCAACTATATTAATATCTGTAATATGTGTGGTTGACAGCTGGCAGCTATTAATTAACATATCTAAACTCAATTTTTTCCCAGAGAGCTTAGCCGCCAGTTCTGGGGAGAGTGGTTGAATAAAGCGATATGGTGAAATTATATCTAAGCTATCTCTGCACTCACTAGCAAGCTTTAAAGTGAGTGCGTCAGTTGGGGCGTTAAGATCACTGCAACCAGACTCAACTGGTTTGTGTGGATGAACAGTAACTCCATACTTAGTATAGAGTGCGCAGATTGCCGCAGCGACCTCAGTTTTACCAACTCCTGTGTCAGTACCAGTTATAAATAGACCATAGGTCATACTGGTTAATAATTAATTAGTAAGTCGATCCATAGCCTCACGATACTTGGCGACTGTATTTTCAACTACATCTGTAGGTAGCTCTGGACCAGGCTCACACTTATCCCAGTCTAAAGTTTCAAGATAGTCGCGCACGTACTGTTTATCAAAACTTGGTGGGCTAATTCCTGGTTTATATTGATCAGCTGGCCAGAAGCGAGATGAGTCTGGAGTGAGAACTTCATCAATCAGAACTAGGTTGCCATCACTGTCTTGTCCAAATTCGAACTTAGTATCGGCAATAATAATTCCTCGTTCCAGAGCGTAAGCTGCTGCCTCACTATAGAGTTTAAGGCTGACATCACGCACCTGTTCAGCAAGTTTCTGCCCGAGAAGTTTTACTGTATGGGCGAAGTCAACATTCTCATCATGTTCACCTACATCTGCTTTGGTAGATGGGGTGTAGAGTGGTTGAGGTAGTTTGTCAGCCTGTTGTAGACCTTCTGGGAGCTCAATTCCACAGATTGCACCACTGTGCTGATAATCTTTCCAGCCAGATCCAATAATATAGCCCCGTACAATCGCCTCAACAGGAAGTGCTTTTAGGCGACGCACCACAACTGCATGATCCTTAATAGGGTCGCGTTCCGCAGCATCTGGCAGAGCCTCATCTAAGCTCATCTCTGCTACATGGTTTGGAATTATATTTTTAGTGCGTTCGAACCAAAAGTTTGCAACAGAGGTTAGGACTGCCCCTTTACCAGATATGGGGGTTGGTAGTATTACATCAAAAGCTGAGATACGGTCAGTGGTTACTATCAACATATAATCATCGTTAATAGCGTAAATATCCCGTACTTTTCCTTTATGAATTAAAGGAAGGGAAGTTATCTCTGTCTCAAAAACTGTATTCATTATATTGTGTCCAAATGTTCTGCTTAATAGTTGTGTTAAAGATTGTGGTTTAATAATATTTTTTGCTCTTGCGAGCTGAGGCGGATATTGTAAACTTTTTTTATCCACTGTGGGAGCTAATTATCTCTCCATCTTTTTAAGGCTTAAAAAATAGGCGTTGTGCTGTGGTGTGATGATATTCATTCGAGAGAGTTGATGGCTATTTTTATTAACAGAGTTATCCACAGTTAGTGTGATGAAACCCGTTATTAATAGATATATTAATATATTATTATGTTGAGCTATAAATCCCTTTATGATAGTCGCTTAATCTATTGATTAATATCTTGTATTATATATCTTATTGATAACGTTAAAGTGGTTTCTAATCTTCTGTTTTTGAAGAATCAGAGGTTTTATTAGCTATTGCTTATATATCTCTAAAATTATACTCACATATTTTGTCAGTTAAATTCATTGGTATTTTAGGGTTGTTACTGTACCTTATACTATATATTTATATCATATATGTAGGCTAAATGACTCGCCAGAAACTCTATAATTTGGAGTTGTTTTTTCTATAGAGCTATTGGCTTCTCTCTGAATGTTGTTATATTCTCGAGCGGGTTTAGTTGATGTTATCTCTATAGTAGACGGCTTATTCGATTCTATTATAGGTGTTGAATTCGAAATTTCTACTCTACTTTTTGTAGCATGATGAGATGCCCTCTCTTGTGAGACTGTATTGAGATCTTTATCTAGATCCTTATCTACATCCTTTTCAGGAGTTGGTTTAATAGCTTTTAGTTTATCAATTTCTGCTTTAGCTGAAATGTCTCTACTAGGATTTAGCTCAGGACTAAGTTTTTCTCTCTTCTCTTGCTCGGCTTTTAGTTTAAACTCTTCGATAGGGCTCAACTCTTGTTGGGAGTTATCTTTGGCTGAGGGGATAGATGTACTGATATTTTGGCTAACTGCCGTGCTACTTATGGTTGATGTCTCCATGGTGAAACGACTCCTCTTTAAGTGCTAGAAAATATTTAAGTGTTGAGAGTAACTATTCAGTTGCAGTTGTAACTGTTCAGATTGCCTCTAAAATTCATCAGATCAAGGCGTAAAATTTGAGTATACAAGTGTATATGATAATTTTGTAACGCAGAGATGGTGCATTTTAGAGGTGAGCTGAATAGTTACAATTGAGATTTTTTAAATCTACTCACTGTTATCAATTATACTATAAATATGCTACTAACTATCAATTTTATGTCACTCTTATGCCAAACTTAAATCAAGTTTGGGCTCTCTATCTGTTGGAGTGTGAAAATGGTTATCTCTATGCTGGTATCTCTAATGATGTAGAGCGCCGTTTTATACAGCATCAAAAGGGTAAAGGAGCCAAGTTTACTCGTATCAATAGACCGTTGAAGATTTTAGGGGTAGAGAGGTTTGCTAATAGAAGTGAAGCATCTATTGCTGAATTCGCATTGAAAAAAATATCTAAGTCAAAAAAATTACTTTGGGCTGAGAGGAATCGGTTATAATTTGCGCTCAATTTTTGTGTAACAAATTTTGTAACAAGTTTATGGTCGACCGTATTGGTCCCCTCGCAATGATATGTTGTGAACCCCGTCAGGCCTGGAAGGGAGCAGCGGCAGCAGCAGACTCATGTGCCGAGGTGTGGCTGATACGGTTGACCACTCTAATTATTTACCAAAGTTTAGGAAAATAGATTCCAACTAATGTCTTATCAGGTTCTCGCACGAAAATGGCGTCCTCACACTTTTAGTGAGATGGTGGGGCAAGAGCATGTACTACAGACCTTAGTCAATGCCCTGGATCGTGATCAGCTTCACCACGCATATCTTTTTACTGGAACCCGTGGAGTTGGTAAAACCACAATTGCACGAATATTTGCTAAATCTTTAAACTGTGAAACCAATGGTGTAACTTCAACTCCCTGTGGTGAATGCTCTGCCTGCGTTGAAATTGATGATGGGCGTTTTGTAGATCTCATAGAGGTTGATGCGGCATCTCGTACTAAAGTTGAAGAGACGCGAGATCTTTTAGATAATGTACAGTATATGCCAACTAAAGGGCGTTACAAGGTCTATCTTATAGATGAGGTGCATATGTTCTCTAACCATAGCTTCAATGCACTACTGAAGACTCTGGAGGAGCCACCTCCACATGTTAAATTTCTTCTTGCAACTACTGACCCTCAAAAATTACCAGTTACTATTCGTTCGCGCTGTCTACAGTTTAATCTAAAAAGTATTCCTCAACAGCGTATCCAAGAGTACCTTGCTGAGCTGTTGCAGCGAGAGGGAGTGGAGAGTAGTGGTAATACACTTCCCCCTATTGCACGAGCTGCAGAGGGGAGTATGCGAGATGCTTTAAGTCTGCTAGATCAAGCTATAGCTTTTGGTGGAGGGGTATTGCGTGAAGATGAAGTTGCGGCAATGTTGGGAACGATAGAGCAGCGCCATCTTCTGGAGATTGTGCAAGCACTCACTGCCCAAGATGGAGCTGCTCTCTTAAATAGCGTAGAGGAGTTGAGTAAAAAGGCGGCAGACTTTAGTGCGGTGTTAATAGAGTTGATAGGAGTGCTTCATCAATTGGCTCTGTTGCAACAGGTTCCTGAAGTTGCTGCAGATAGAGGTATAGAAGAGGAGTGGGTTGAGTTAGCAAAACAGATAAGTGCAGAAGATCTACAGCTCTTCTATCAAATCGCACTTATTGGAAGAAAAGATCTTCCTCTAGCTGCTAATCCTCGTAGTGGATTAGAGATGGTTCTGCTGCGAATGTTAGCATTTCGCCCAGCCTCTACTGCCACTCCCATTCAATCTCAAGCTCCAGTACAACCAAAAACTCCAGTACAACCAAAAACTTTAGATGCTACCACTCCTGCTTTATCAGTAGTAAAGGGTGCAGTAGAGCCTTCAGAAGATATTTCAGAGGCTATCTATTTAACTGCTGATAATTGGGAGCAGATAGTTAAGCAGTTGAATGTTCGTGGAATGGCTGGACAGCTGCTACTGAATAGTGTGTTGAAAAGTTATGAAAATGGGAAAGTAACTCTAAAAATTCCTGTTAATAGTGAAGCATTTTTAAATGATCAATGTAGAGAGCGTATTAAAGGTGCTTTAGGGAAATATCTAGAAAAAGATATAGCTATCTCTATAAAAGTTGGAGATGATGCTGTAGATACTCCAGCTCAAAAAGCTGAAAGTCGAGCTGAGCAAGCTCAAAATAGAGTAGAGAGTGAGCTTCAGCAGAGTGGAGAGTTTCAATCTATGCTCTCAACCTTTGGAGGTTCGGTGGTTGAGGGGTCAATGAAGTCAAGTTAAGTTAAGTCACATTAAGTTAGTTAGGAGCTATATATGAAAGGTTTAGGCGGTCTGATGCAGAAAGCACAGAAAGTACAAGAAGATATGAAAAAAGCACAAGAGGATCTTGCCGCAAGTAAATTTGATGGACAATCTGGTGGTGGTTTAGTCAAGATAAAAATGACAGGCCGTCACGAAGTGATAAAGCTTGAGATAGATGACTCTCTATTAGATGATGATAAAGATATGTTGGAGGATCTGATTGCGGCAGCAATTAATGATGTGGTGCACAAAATAGAAGATAAGAATAGAGGTATGATGACAGATATGACATCAGGTCTCTCTCTCCCTGGTGGAATGAAACTTCCATTCTAGCTGTATGGCGCTAATCCAAGAGTTAATAGAATCTCTACAGTGTCTGCCAGGGGTAGGTCCTAAGTCAGCACAGAGAATGGCGTATCACTTGCTAGAGCGCAATAGAGGGGGAGGGCGTGAAATTGCTCGCACTATTAGTGAGGCAGTAGATAAGATCGGTAATTGTAAAAGTTGTCGTACTTTGAGTGAGAGCGAGCTTTGTAGAGAGTGTGCAGATCCCAGGCGAGATGAGGCACTACTCTGCATAGTTGAAGGACCAATGGATGTGCTTGCACTGGAACAGTCTGCTAGTTATAGAGGACGCTATTTTGTATTAATGGGACATCTTTCCCCTATTGATGGAGTTGGCCCAGCAGAGTTGGGGTTAGATCTGCTGGAGCAGCGTCTAGCAAATGGCACGGTAACGGAGATTATATTAGCTACTAACACAACTGTTGAGGGAGAGGCTACGGCACATTTTATTAGTGAGATGGCTCGCAGTAAGGATATAAAAAGTAGTCGTATTGCTCACGGGGTTCCGTTAGGTGGTGAGTTAGAGTATGTCGATAGCGGAACCCTGAGTCACGCTATAAATGGACGGAGAGATTATTAATTAATTGGCTCTTACTCCTCTAGTAGCCCTCGATAACTCTCTAACCTATTTGTCGATATCTCACCGTTATCGACAGCCTTACTTACAGCACACCCCGGCTCGCTTAGATGGCGACAGTTACTAAAACGGCACTGATCTAGATATAGATCAAACTCTCTAAAACCACCACGAATAGTATTCTCATCTAGATCCCACACCCCAAACTCACGCACTCCAGGTGAGTCTATTATAGATGTCTCTTCACTATACCCATTAAGGTGGTAGAGAGTAGATACGCTGGTAGTATGCTTCCCCTGTTTGATGCTGCGTGCTAGTTCACCAACAGCTATCTTGTTTGACTCTGCTCCATCTGGAAGTAGAGTTTTTATTATGGATGATTTTCCTCCACCAGATGGACCCACTAAAACGCTACACCTGCCATCTAGTTGCTGTTTAAGCTGCTCAATATCATCTTCACCATCTTTACTCATCAGAGTTGATATCCAAATTAGAGGGTATCCAATCTCTTGGTAATGTTTCAGTTTATCTTTTAAACTGTTGCGTTGATCTTGGCTTAGAAGGTCAACTTTATTTATAACAATACTCAGAGGTATAGAACTTGCCTCAGCCGCTACGATAATTCTGTCGATCTGCAACTGATCAATTCCAGGTTCTGAAGCTGTTACTAATAGCAGCTGATCTATATTGCTTGCTATTGGCTTGCGTCGTTGGTTAAATGGATCTGGGCGGCTAAGTAGAGTAGAGCGCTCTTCTAACTCGGTTATAACACCCTCGTTAGTAGAGGCTGAATCTTGCTCTACTGTAACCCAATCTCCGACAGTTAAGGGTGGAAGTTTTTTACGTTGAGCGCAGCGTAAAATTTTGTCTCTTATCTCAACTAAGAGACGATCACCGCTGCGGGTTATAATTTGCCCGCGCACTATCTATTTTTTGAAGTGGTAGTAAGCTGCATTTAAATGTTCTAACACATCTTCCTGATCCTCTGGAAACCACTCAGCACCAGCACCAGTCATACTGATGCACATACTTATGCGACGGCTAAGAGCAGAGTAGCTTTCTACAGCTCTTCCATCTTTGGTGTATGGCTCTGTACCGTGACAGCGTAGACACTCTGCATCATGCAGCTCTTTACCATTATCAAGATCTGCTGCTTGCAGAGTGATTGGGAGTAGAGATGTGAAGAGTAGTGGAGCAATTAGTTTTTTAGTTTTCATATATATGTTTTCCAATAGTTTAAAAAATAGTTTAAAATTTAACTATTTTTGAGTTCTGCAAGGTGAGCAATACGCACAGGAGCAGGTGGGTGTGAATCATGATAGGCAGAGTATAACTGATCTGGGGTAACTGTTGCCGCGTTTTCTCTATACATAGCGACTAGGGCACTAATTAGGTATTTAGGATCGCTACTCTCAGCAGCGAATTCGTCTGCCTCAAACTCATGTTTTCTAGAGTATGCTGCCATCACTGGCTGCACCCAAAAAGAGAATGCAGGAGAGGCAAGTAGAAACAGTACCAGCGCAGTGTGGGTGGATGGAGTGGTTACTCCTAACCCTTGATAGAACCACTCCTCACCAATTAGCCAGCCAAGTAGAGCTAGTGCTAACAGAGACATTGTTGCACTTACTATTAAGCGTTTCTTAATGTGTCCATTTTTAAAGTGTCCAAGCTCATGAGCAAGCACTGCAAGAATCTCCTCATCACTAAGACTCTCTAGCAGAGTGTCGTAAAATACAATGCGCCTCTTTTCACCAAGACCTGTAAAGTAAGCATTGCCATGTCCTGATCGTTTAGATCCATCCATAATAAAAATACCATTACTCACAAAACCAGCACTCTTTAGCAGGTTCTCTATTTTTGTATTGAGTTCACTATTATCTAATGGAGTAAATTTATTGAATAGTGGGGCAAGAAAAGTTGGCCATGCCCAGAGCATTAACAGGGTAAATCCCATCCATACAGCCCAGACCTTAAACCACCATAGTTCACCAGCACCATCCATCAGCCAGAGAATCACCCATATTAGCGGTGCACCAAGTAGTATAGAGAGTAAGATGCTCTTAGCAGTATCTGTTATAAAAGTTGTAATCGTAGTTTTGTTAAAGCCGAATTTAGACTCAAGGAAAAAGGTGTTGTAGATTGCGAATGGGATACCGAGCAGAGAGCTGATAAATATAAAAGAGAAGATAAAGCCAACTCCAGCAAATAGAGGATCAATATTGCTACTAAGCCAGAGTTGGTTAAGTAGCTCCATTCCACCATTAATAGTCCAAGCAAATAGCAAGATAACTCCATACGCCATCTCAAGCTGTCCAATGCGTTGCTTTGCGGTAGTGTAACTAGCTGCTTTCTGATGATCCTCTATACTTAGAGTTTCCCTAAAGTGGTCTGGAACCGTGCCGCTCTGACTTACAACTGAGTTGACCTGGCGTTTAGAGAGCCACCACTCAATTAACAGATTAAGAAGAACCATAAAGATAAAGAGATAACTGAATAGTTGAGGGGTGATAAATTGTGAATTCATAATATATTGATAATGTAGTCTTGGTAATGTATCGTTTAAAATTGTGTTAAAGTTAAGAGTATCTTAATATGGTAATCATACAGGCAAATGCGAGAGTAATAAAATGGTGAATGAAAATAATTTAATTTGGGTGGATCTGGAGATGACAGGATTGATCCCAGAGAGTGACACAATAATTGAGATCGCAACAATAGTGACCGACTCTGATCTTAAAGTTCTAGAGGAAGGCCCGGTCTTTGCGATCAGTCAACCAGATGAGATAATCGATGGAATGGATGAGTGGAATACGAAAACTCATGGTGAGTCTGGGCTTATAGATAGAATGCGTAGCGAGGGAGTCTCTATGCGTGAGGCAGAGTTGAAGACCCTAGAATTTGTAAAACGCTATGTTCCAGAACGATCTTCTCCAATGTGTGGCAATAGCATCTGTCAAGATCGTCGTTTTATGGCGCGTGAAATGCCAGAGCTAAAACATTTTTTTCACTATAGAAATTTAGATGTAAGTACCCTCAAAGAGCTTGCGAAACGGTGGAAGCCAGATCTGTATGATGGTTTTAAAAAGCATGGCGCACATACGGCATTAGCTGATATTAAAGAGTCAATTGCTGAGATGGAGTACTACCGAACGCACTTTATACTGGCTTAGAGCCCATTGAATATGCTCTCTAACTACAGCAGATTCGTGGTTAGATCTCCCTTTAAGCGCAGTTACTGCTTGAGGGGTTTCTCTACCATTACCCAATGCAACTGAAATATTGCGCAACCAGCGTTCATGGCCTATACGCCTTATTGGAGAGCCCTCTAGTTTTTTCATAAACTCCTCCTCACTCCACTCAAAAAGTTCTATTAAGTCTGGACTATCTAACCCATTTCTCACCTTGAAATCACTCTCACTGCTAGGCTCTGCGAATCTATTCCAGGGGCACACTAGTTGACAATCATCACAGCCGTAAATGCGGTTTCCAATCGCTTTGCGAAACTCTACTGGAATTGATCCCTTTAACTCTATAGTCAAGTAAGAGATACAGCGCCGTGCATCCAGTTGATAGGGGGAGATAATAGCAGCAGTAGGGCAGGCAGTAATGCAACTACTACAACTTCCGCAGTGATTACTTGCAGCTTGATCTGGCTCTATGGATAAGTCAGTATATATCTCTCCGAGAAAAAACCAAGAGCCACTTCTCTCTTCAATAAGGTTAGTATGTTTACCGATCCATCCAACTCCACTACGCTCCGCAATGCCTCGTTCCAGTACAGGGGCGCTATCTACAAATACTCTATTTCCGAATGGACCAATTAACTCTCCAATTTTTTTTGCTAACTTAGCCAGCCGCTGGCGCATCATCTTGTGGTAGTCTCGCCCTAACGCATAGCGCGAAATGAATGCCTTCTCTCTATTTTGCATGGTCTCCCAAGAATCGGCAGCGCCATTTGGAAGATACTCCATCCGAAAAGATAGGATAGATATCGTATCTGGAATTAGTTCAGCAGGACGACTCCGTTTACTTCCATGGCGCACCATATACTCCATCTCACCATAAAATCCTTGTTCACACCACTTCTGGAAAGCATCTTCGTGTTGAGTGAGATCGCAATCAGCAACTCCAAAACCAGAAAATCCAAACTCAGTAGCCAACTCTCTAATCTGTCGTTTTAATTCAGCCGATTTTTTATGTTGTTCCATAACTATATTTTAAACTATAAATGGTTCGGTGTTTGTCAGCTGCATGTTTTTGAATCATTGTAAGATCTCGACTTGCAATACGTATATTTATCCGCTTATCTTTCTTAAAAGTAGCTGCAGCATATTCTTGATGTTTTGTTATCTCTTCTTTTGATTCAATCTTTGGGTTTCTATTTCAGGCATATTCTATCCCATGTTTTTGTTATGCTATTAAATGTTCTCTCTGTAGAAAAGCAAAGAATTTATCTAAAATTTTCTTATTACGATCAACTATTTGCTTCTCTTCAAATTCATCAAAGCTAATGAGTTCCGCTATTTCCAAGATTTTACTAGGCTCTTTATTTTCCCCACGCCGCTGTTCTCCGCTATATATATTTTTTTTATCTTCAAACCGATAATCAGATGCTCGGATATTAATACTTCCTTCAAGTAAAATCTTATTCCCAAGTGATTCAATAGCTGTCGTATTCTCTAAGCCTTCTTCCATTTCCTGTCTTTTCTTGGAGTAAATGTGCTCCAAATGAAATATCTCATTAAAATCAAGAAGGTTTTGTTCGGAAAATGTGTGGGCGTACCATGTGATCACAGAACGCGTTATATTGCGCTGGTTTGTGAATTTGTAATTATCGAAGAATGATCTGGCTTGGCTTTCATTAAATTTATATTTTTCAAATGTAACTTTTACTCCATTTACAATATTGATCATTTCGTCATATATAGGTGTCCGCAAAGCATTAACCCCCGGATTTGTTATGGCATACGCATAAATGAAGGCAGTAATTCTATCTAAGAAGAAACTGAATTCAGTTTCTTCTAAAGCTCCGTCAGGTAATTTATTGTGAAGAAAATATACTGAAACTATATTTTGCCACATGCCATTAGGTGCGTAAGTCAAAACAAATAGTTTCTTAAGAATAGAGTTGGTAAATCTCTGATTATCTTGATTTGAAATGCTTTTCCAGAATAAGGCTAGTAATTTTATATTGGGAATGGTCTCAGGTTTATGAAGATATTGATATTTATTACGCTCATAGAATTTGCGCAATGCCTCTGTAGTGGTACTTTTGTTTCCTTCTTTGGCGCGTAAGAAATACATGTAACGGGCAAAAATTTCATCCATTGGTGAGCCAGCATTTAAATAAAAAACTGAACTTGTAATTTCCTCAAGTGTTTTCCACTCAGAAATAAAGTCATCTTTTTTATCTTTGTCACTATAATATTTATAGAACTGCGCTTTGAATATGTCTGCATCAGCTAGGGGAAGCCCACGATCATTGAGAGTTGAAAAAATCCTGAGCGCGGTGTCTTGCGACTCAGCTTCTATCGGCAGGAGAATACAATTCCCCAAAATTCTTGCTGGAAAATATGGAAAGTAGCTAGCAAACCCTTGTAAAAACTCTTCAATTTTCTCCTCAAAGAATTTATAGTTATTAATATATTGACTTTTGCTTCCAAGTTTCAGTGTGCCAGTCTTCAATAAATCAAGAAATTCATACTTATCCTTATCTGTAGCAACTTCCGAGTCTATTTTTAATGTTAATTTATCTGCGCTACCAAATTCATCAGTTTTCCATATGCATTTCTCAATACGACCACGCGTTTGTTTAGAATTGGTATCCTGCATATGAGCAAACTTGTCATAGAATGCACGCAAAATAAGCATTATCGTAGTCAGTCGCTGTTGTCCGTCTATAACTTCCGATTGTGTCTTATCATTTTTGAACGTAACAATCGTTCCAAGAAAATACTCATCGTTTTTATCAAATTCCTCGTAATTATTATTAGGGAATGAAAATGTAAAAAGGTCATCCCAAAGTGTTTGGCATTGCTCTTCATCCCAAGCATATGGGCGCTGATAATCTGGGATAAGGAAGTCGGCTTTTTTATCCGACAACAGGTCAAATATTGTTTTTTGATCTACATTGAGTTTTGACATTTTATTCCTTATTTATGTAAAACATAACGCCTGCGTTGACAGGCGCATTTGATCCGTGTAATTGTAACTTGTTGCATATTATACTGTCAAATCGTCCTCGTCGAATGGATTGCCTCCGTGCCGGAGGCAGGGTGAGAATCTGGGCGACAGGCGCGCAGCCCTGCCAACGCACGCGTTAGAATATATAGCCCCATTCTTTAAATTGTGGTTTTAATTTTTCTTCATTTTTAAATGCTTGGAAATATACATATTCAGGTGCTAAATCTGCAATTCCTTTTCTGCCATTATTAAATAACACATCTATTTTGTAGTCTGTTATGTATACTACATTTGTAATATGTAGAAACATGATGCTTACTCCAGTGGTTCTATAGTAAACAATCAGGGGCGGAGTGCAAAAGTAAAGACCTGACCCCCTTTGGATTGCTACTGATATGTATTGTGCAGGGTATTTAGTACTATTAGGATATATAGCCCCATTCTTTAAATTGTAGTTTTAATTTTTCTTCATTTTTAAATGCTTGGAAATATACATATTCAGGTGCTAAATCTGCAATTCCTTTTCTGCCATTATTAAATAACACATCTATTTTGTAGTCTGTTATGTATACTGCATTTGTAATATGTAGAAACATGATGCTTACTCCAGTGGTTCTATAGTAAACAATCAGGGGCGGAGTGCAAAAGTAAAGACCTGACCCCCTTTGGGTTCTTGGCATATAGATGTAAAATCAAGTTACTTGAAGACTGTAAGATTTTACTAAAATTTCTGCTGAAATGCCTAAATTTTCCTGTAGTTTTCTTATCATATTAATAGATAGAGATCGTTTTTTATTTAATATTTCCGATACTCTAGCCCTTGATCCCATCAGTGGAATTAGGTCATTGCGAGAAAGCCCTTGGCTTTCCATTTGATGAATAATGGCTTCAACAGGGTCTGGCGGAGAAATAGGATAATATTTTTCTTCATATGCTTCTATTAATGTAATTAAAATATCAAGTTTATCTCCTTCTGGAGTATCAACTTTTGCTCCCATTAAACTTTCAGCTATTTGCAATGCTTCCGTATAATCAGTCTCTGTTTTAATCGGTTTAATATTCATTTTTTCTACCTTATATTGTTGTTGTATCAATATTGTCATATTCCTTATGACTGCCAACAAATCTTATATAGACGATGCCAAAATCATAATTTATAGCGACTACAATACGATATTTATTACCTTTTATATTGAAGATAACACGATTATTTGCAACAAAACTGGCATTTCTATAATCAGCTTTTACATTATTTGAAGTTTCCCATTTAGCTTTTTTTACTTTCGCATGCCATGCTTCTAAGGATGGTTGAGCATCTGGGTAATCTTTCCAAAAATCTCTCAGTGCCTTTTTTGCAATTATTCTCATGGAGTCAACTATAGCACATTACCTTTTTGGGATCAATGTTGTTTTGTGAAATATCGTACCGCTAACGTCCACAATAAGGCGCGCCGCGTAGCGGCGTCGCAGTGAGCGAAGCGAACGACTTGATTGTGTTGTTAGAACTCATTGCCTCGGAAAGTCTTTTAGGCAACAACGTCCTGAAGGGTTGCTGGTTTCACAGGTGCAGAGGGATTGCTTTGTTTTTTCTTTAACGAAATCTACAACAATGTCATTGTTTTCCGCCACTGTGTACGAAACACCAAAACAATAACAAACCATACGCTCAGGATATCTCTCTTTTACTCCAACATCTGTACGTAGCTCTGACTTTTCAATAAGTGTATTGTCCTGGCCGAAATAGACGACTTCACAATCAGCGTCCGAGCAAAAATAGTAACCTTGCTCTTTTAAAGAGTTGCCCCATGGTTCAGACAGATGATGCAGGATGGTCTTGAAGCCTACGGAACCATATTCCTTTCCGTTTACCGGGCATCGCAGCCTTCTGGGAGGAACACGATCGGATGCTTTTGGTTCGCAGCAATCAGTCATCTCTATACCCTCCTATGAGTTCTAACAATTAGTATAAGGCAATATTGCCTCTTATTCCGATATTATATATAAAATATGTTGTATTGACTGTTCTGCATAATTTTATGTTAATTATATTCAATATTCTATATTACATCTATATATTAGGTGTTATGCAGTAATAACTAAATATACACGGAGTAGATGAATGAATAACTATAGACTGTAACTCACTTATAGTTATTTGTCAAGCAAGTACTCCCTTCTGTAAGTGCCAAGTAGTTATGTCATTTTTTGGATCTGCAAACTTCATCTTAGCACTCCTCTTTCTGATTTAACTAAAGCTTCCGTTATATCACAAGGTGAATTACCGTGAGGCAAGAGAGAGAGGGCTATATGATGACTATACTATATGAATCATATCGAGTAATATATGGAGATATTAGTTATCTTTTTATCTATAGAAACTCTCAACAGGACACTTATAATAATTAATGCACTCACATACAGAGCAGAATACTATTGACCATAAAACTCAGCTTAAGATTGAGCGTCTAGAGTATCTGTTAAATTTTTCAGAAAACCTGGTGTTGATTGAGGATATTAACTCACTGCTTGACCAGCTGCTGTATGATGCAAGAAGCGAGTGTATGGCAGAGGCTGGCTCTATATATCTGCTAGAGGATGGGGCTTTGCGCTTCTCTTATGTGCAAAATGACCTCTTGGCACGAACTAAATATGATAACCGTCAATATCTCTATGCCGATCATACGGTGGCTATTGATGAAAAGTCCATTGCTGGTTATACTGCCTCTACTGGAGAAACATTAAATATTAAGGATGTCTATAATATTCCAGCTACAGAAAGTTACTGCTTCAACCCTATCTTTGATCAAGAGACTGGTTATAGAACTCGCTCTATTATCTCAGCACCACTCCGGAAAGAGGGAGGAGAGTTGATTGGAGTAATTCAGCTCATCAACCCAAGTGATAAGCTCTCCTTTAGTGAGGATGATAAAAACTATATCTATCATATTGGAAGAATAGCCTCATCAGCAATTCAGCGCGCGCAAGCTGGAAATGCGACATTTATGAGAATGTTAAAAATGGCAGAGTTGAGAGATCCTAAGGAGACTGGAGCGCATGTGAATAGAGTAGGAGCTTATAGCATAGAGATATATGATGCGTGGGCTAAAAATAGAGGTATTGAAGAGCAAGAGATTCGTGCATTTAAAGAGCCTCTCCATATTGCGGCAATGTTGCATGATATAGGGAAAGTTGCCATCTCTGATCTTATTTTAAAAAAACCAGCTAAGTTAACTGATGAAGAGTTCGATATTATGAGGGGGCACACTTCGAGCGGAGCTTCCCTATTTAACGATAGTGATATTAAGTTAGATCGTATGAGCTATGAGACCACCCTCTATCACCATGAGTGTTGGAATGGTACTGGCTACCCTCACCAACTTAAAGGCGAAGAGATCCCGCTCCACGCAAGAATTGTTGCAGTTGCAGATGTTTACGATGCTTTAATCTCAGTGCGTGCCTATAAAGATTCATGGAGTGAAGATAAGGTTTTGAGCTATATGCAAGAACAGTCTGGGAAACATTTTGATCCAGAGTTGATAGATATCTTCATCTCAATTCAAGAGATAATTCGCGGTATTCGCCACCGTTATCGTGAAACTTAGCCATGATTTTTAAAGTTTATTCACAAGCTGAGATGGAGAGTCTCGGTGCTATCTTTGCTCAAGTAGTTACGGCAACTACTGATGCCTCACCTACTAACTCTACACTTATATTTCTACAGGGTGACTTAGGAGTCGGTAAGACAACTTTTGCCCGTGGATTTATTCAGTCACTTGGGCACAGTGGCAGTGTTAAAAGCCCGACCTACACTTTAGTTGAGCCATATAAGCTTGCTAAAGTTGAAGTCAATCACTTCGATCTATATCGCCTGAATGATCCTGAAGAGTTGGAGTTTATGGGGATTAGAGATTATTTAGATGGGTCTATATCTCTGGTTGAGTGGCCAGAACAGGGAGCTGAGTTTCTACCAGAACCAAATTTAACTCTTACTATTACAGAGAGTGAAAAGGGTCGGATAGTTGATTCTGTAGGAGATGCAGATATTCTACTTAAGGTTGCAGAGAGTAATGGATAGAAGATCATTTATTCAGCTTGTCGGTTCCGCTCCTCTACTTGGGACTATCTCAACTGCAGTTGGAGTTACCTCAATTTATGGAATTCGTCTCTGGCCTGCTCCAGACCATACTAGAGTAGTTTTAGATCTGGATGGACAAGTTGAATACAAATTGGCAAGTTCTGGGAAGCCAGAAAAAATAACCTTACGGTTGAGTGGTGCGCAGCCTATCTTGGCGCTAGATGCACCCGTAGAAAATGACTCTCGTCTTAAATCGGTTAAGACAACTGTTGCTAGTAACGGTGATTTTATAGTTGAGTTTATGCTATTGCGAGGAGTTGAAGCGCGCTCTTTTCAGCTGCAACCAAATGAGAGTTATGGGCATAGATTAGTTTTAGATCTCTATAATTTAAAACAGGAGTCACAAGAGTCACAAGCACTAACTGTAAAGCCCCAATCTGGTTCCCGCCGAGATCTTACAATAGTTATTGATGCTGGACATGGTGGAGAAGATCCAGGGGCAGTTGGGCGCAGAGGTAGTAAAGAGAAGCATATTGTATTGGCAGTGGCGAAACGCCTGGAGAAGATGATCAAGCAAGAGCCAGGATTGCGTGCAGTGATGATACGAAAAGGTGACTACTATGTCAGTCTTGGCGGTCGAGTGCGTAAGGCGCGGAAGAGCGAAGCTGATCTTTTCATCTCTATCCATGCCGATGGATTTAAGAAGAGTTCAGCGCACGGCGCATCAGTATTTATCCTATCTCAGAAGAGAGCATCATCCGAAATGGCGCGCTGGCTTGCTCGTCAGGAGAATCGTGCTGACCGTATTGGTGGAGTAGATAGTAGAAGGGATAAAAACGGCTTCGGTTATGCTCTACGAGATATGGAGCGAGCAGCCAATGCAAAAATTAGTTTAGAGCTTGGGGAATTGGTGTTGAATCAGTTGCGTAAGATTGGGGATCTTCATGGTAACCAAGTACACAAAGCGAGCTTTGCGGTTTTAAAAGCTCCAGACTTTCCATCTATGTTGGTAGAGACAGGTTTTATAACTAATCCACGAGAGGAGAATAAGTTACGTACAGCTGCTTATCAGCAGAAGCTGGCAGAGGCTATGATGCGCTCAGTAAAAGTTTTTGCACAGCGTTACCCAGCTCCTACTAATCATACCCCTACCACAAGCACGACACAATCTATGAAGCGTGTTGCAAAACGCTACTATAAGGTTAAGCAGGGAGACTCATTGAGTAAAATTTCACGCACTACTAATATAACTATAAAACATCTGCGTAAACTTAATCCCGGCATCAAAGATGCACTTAAAATCGGACAGAAGTTGAGGGTGCAATAGTGAGTCGTATTCAAAGATTATCGACCCAACTATCTAATCAGATCGCTGCTGGTGAGGTGGTGGAACGACCATCCTCAGTTATAAAAGAGCTCTTAGAAAATAGTATTGATGCAGGTGCAACTAAGATCTGGATAGAGATAGAAGAGGGGGGGCAGCGCCTAATTAAGGTGAGAGATAATGGTAGAGGGATATTTGTAGATGATCTACTACTGGCGTTAGATAGACATGCGACCAGTAAAGTGAAAAATATTGAAGATTTAGGCAAGATAGCAACGCTAGGTTTTAGAGGAGAAGCTCTCCCAAGTATCGCTTCAGTTTCAAGATTGCAGTTAATATCTTGTGCTGCAGAAGATAGCGCAATGCAGGGGTGGAGAGTGTTTGGGGATGGTGGTCTTGATATGGAGGAACCAACCCCAGATCCTCACCCACAGGGGACTACAGTTGAGGTGCGAGATCTGTTCTTTAATACTCCTGCACGCAAGAAATTTATGCGCACCGAGAAGACTGAGTTTCGTCATATTGATAGTGTAGTGAGAAGTATGGTTCTCTCTCATCCTGAGATCGCACTAGTGCTAAAACGAAATGGCAAAGTAGCGCGTGAATATACTGTAGCTGATGGAGTTGAGCAGTGGGAACGAAGAGTAAGTTCTGTGCTGGGGAGTAAATTTATCGATAACGCTCTCTACCTCAAACAAGAGTCAGGCGCTCTCTCTCTTCATGGATGGATTGTTGAGCCAGTAGCGGCACGCAGTCAAGCCGATCAGCAGCTATTCTTTATCAATGGGAGAGTTATTAAAGATCGAGTTGTGAGTCACGCTCTGCGCCAAGCCTACCAAGATGTACTTTTTCACGGGAAGCATCCAGCCTATCTTCTTTTTTTAGAGATGGATCCAGAATTAGTTGATGTGAATGTGCATCCTACCAAACATGAGGTTCGCTTTAGAGAGAGTCAACAGGTCCATAGGTTTGTGTCAAACAGAGTTAAGAGTGCTCTGGCAGAAGTGCGTCCTGGAGGAGACTCTATCCATATTAGTAGAGAAGAGATTGTAGATAGAGAGAGTGGTGAAATATTATCGGTATCATCTTCGATAAATTCATCAGTAACTCCAGCAGTCACCTCTTCTGAAACTGCACTAAAACAGGTGAGCATATTTACTCAGCTACAAGCTCAATCAAATATGATTGCAGAGAAGAGGGGGAGTGAGTACTCCTCTTCTGATACATACCCATTAGGTTATGCAGTAGCACAGATCCATAATACCTATATTTTGGCGGAAAATAGTGAAGGGTTGGTGGTCGTAGATATGCACGCTGCACATGAGAGAATAACTTATGAGCGTCTGAAGCAGGCAATTCAACGTGATGGCATTCCGTCTCAGCAGCTGTTGGTTCCGATAACTATTGCGGTCTCTGAATTAGATGCTGAGTTTGCAGAGCAGCAGCAAGAGCTCTTTCATAGTTTGGGAATGACGATAGATCGTTCCGGACCTGAATCATTACTGTTGCGCGAAGTGCCCCTGCTGTTAGCTAATGGAGATGCAGAAAGTCTAGCGATAGATCTGTTGGCGGATTTGAAAGAGTATGAATCTACAGCTAGAATTAAAGAGAAGATTAATGAAGTTCTTGCCACCATGGCATGCCACGGCTCTGTGCGTGCAGGCAGAAAACTGACTATACCTGAGATGAACGCACTGCTTAGAGATATGGAACAGACTGAGCGCAGCGGGCAGTGTAACCACGGCAGACCAACTTGGCGTCAACTAACTCACTTCGAGCTTGATGGGCTCTTCTTGCGTGGGCAGTAGATGAATAGTAATCTTAAAACAGTTCTCAACTACGGTGACAAAACCATTCTGCTCGCAGGACCAACTGCTGCAGGTAAAACTGATCTTGCAGTTGAGTTAGCAGAGAATCATAATTATGAGATTATCAGTGTAGACTCTGCACTAATATATAGAGGAATGGATATAGGAACTGCAAAGCCAGATAGAGATATTCTACAGAGAGCCCCACACCGTTTGATAGATATAGTTGATCCAGTAGAGAGCTACTCTGCAGCCTCGTTTTGCAAAGATGCACTCCGAGAGATGGAGGATATTAGGTCAAGAGGGAGTGTTCCTCTACTAGTTGGAGGAACAATGCTCTACTTTAAAGCTCTTCAGTTTGGGCTCTCTACTCTGCCTAAATCAGATCCAGTGATAAGAGATAGACTTGATGATGAGATTACAGAGTATGGTCTAGATACTCTATACCAGCGTTTAGCTAAGGTAGATCCGTTAGCTGCAGAGAGAATAAGTTCCAATGATCCACAGCGAATTATGCGCGCATTAGAGGTGTATGAACTATCTGGAATAGCCATTACCACCCTGCAAAAAAATGAGAAGAGAGCTGGCTTGCCCGCAGAGTCAGTTAAAATGGTGGCAATAGCACCAGAAGATAGATCAGTTCTACACCATAGAATAGAGCAACGCCTAACCATAATGTTGAAAGAGGGTTTTATTGATGAGGTAAAAGCGTTACGAGAGCGAGGCGATCTATCGTTAGATACCCCATCAATGCGCTCCGTAGGATATCGCCAGATTTGGCAGTATCTGGATGGAGAGCTAGAGATGGAAGAGATGATGTTTAGGTCTCTGGTTGCAACTAGGCAACTTGCAAAACGCCAACTTACTTGGTTAAGAAATTGGCAGTCAGAGATAGAGTGGTTGATCTATGGCTGATAGTTGTGGTATATTTAATATACACACGAATGATAGGTATACATTAAGTGAAGATAAAAGAAAGAGCGAGTAACTAAAGATGAGTAATAAAAGCCAACAACTACAAGAGCCATTTCTGAATGCACTACGCCAAGATAAGACACCAGTGTCAATCTTTTTGGTTAACGGTATTAAGCTGCAGGGGTATATTGAGTCATTTGACCAATTTGTAATTTCACTTAAAAGTGGAGTAAATCAACTAGTGTATAAGCATGCAATATCAACTATTGTGCCATCACGCACGGTTAAAATTGACGCAGTTAATAACGATAGTGCAGAAATAGCAGAATAAGATAGACCATAAGTTAATAGATTAAGATAAATTGTCCCAGTTTTTTGAACGCCATCAGGGGGGCGAGAGAACCCTATTGGTTCACCTTGACCTGCATGAAAAAGATCCGTATGAGATAGTGGAGGAGTTTGAGCTTCTTGCTAACTCTGCTGGCGCGGATATTCTGCATACTCTAGTTGTTAAACGCAACTCTATAGATCCGAAAACTTTTATTGGTAGCGGAAAAGTTGAGGAGATTAAAGATCTAGTTGCTGGAGATGAAGTTGATGTGGTTATATTTAACCACTCTCTATCTCCTGCGCAAGAGAGAAATCTAGAGTCTCTGTTTGAGTGTAGAGTTCTAGATCGTACTACATTAATTCTTGATATTTTTGCTCAATGCGCGCGCTCACATGAGGGTAAGCTTCAGGTTGAGTTGGCGCAGTTGCGCCACTTATCTACACGCCTGATTCGTGGTTGGACTCATCTAGAGCGCCAGAAGGGCGGTATAGGAATGCGTGGTCCTGGTGAGACTCAGCTTGAGAGTGATCGGAGGATGATCTCTCAACGAATTAAGCAGATTAGTAAGCGCTTAGATAAGGTTGATGCAACTCGTAAGCTTGGACGAAGAGCTCGAGAACGAGCAGCTATCCCTACACTCTCTCTAGTCGGCTACACTAATGCTGGCAAGTCTACGCTATTTAATAGTGTAGTTACAGGTATGGATAGTGAGAATGGAGGAGTCTATGTTGCGGATCAACTTTTTGCAACATTAGATCCAACTCTTCGTAAGCTAAAACTTCCTGCGGGACGGGAGGTGATTGTTGCGGATACGGTTGGCTTTATTCGTAATCTCCCCCACGATCTTGTAAAAGCATTTCGCTCAACTCTGCTTGAAACCTGTGAAGCTGATCTGTTAATTCATGTAATTGACGCAGTTCACGATGACCGTCAAGACCATATCGATGAGGTAAACTTAGTACTTGCAGAGATTGGCGCAGATAAGATTCCACAGCTTGAAGTTTATAATAAGATAGATCTTGCAGAATCGCTAGCGCCGCGTGTAGAACGAAACAGTGAAGGGGAGGTAGTACGCATCTGGCTCTCTGCAAAAGAGGGTGAAGGTATCGAGCTCTTGCTAGATGTGTTAACAGAGCGCTTTAGTGGTAGTCCAATTAGAGGAGATATTGTACTAAAACCAACAGAGGGTAAGCTCCACGCTCAACTTCATCGAGAAGGGGGAGTGTTAGCAGAACAATTTTCTGATGAAGGGGGGTGGAAAATGGAGATTGAACTTCCAGCTAAAACATTAGATTATCTAAAATTGCGTGAGCGTATAATAGAGAGTTGTGTGAATATATAATATAAGTTGTAGTGGTATGAGCGTATAATATAGAAGTTTTTTTGAAAGAGTTTTATGAGTATAAATGTTATCAACTAAGTTAGGGAAATTATCCATGAAGGACGAGTTAGTAAATAAGGCAGATACAATGAAGATGGGGTGGGGTGATAATCAGCCGCCAAGTAATGATCCTTGGGGGAATAATAATAAAGGACCTCGTGGAGGAAACTCCGGCGGAGATCAGCCACCTGATTTAGATGAGGTAGTTAAAAAGATGCAGGACTCTCTAGCACAGATATTTGGTGGAGGAGATAAAGGTAAGAAATCTGGCAAAGGTGGATCGGGAGATGGTGGAAAAGATGGTAAAGGTGAAGGTAGTGCAAGCCCAATTGGCTTAGGCGCAATCTTTGGAGTACTGTTTCTGCTCTGGATGTTATCTGGAATATATATCGTTGATCCTGCAGAACGAGGTGTTGAGCTCTACTTCGGTAAATACTTTACTAGTACACAACCAGGACCACACTGGATTCCACCTTATCCTATAGCTACAGTAGAGAAGGTGAATATCGAGGAGATTCGTAATATAGAGATTGGCTATCGCTCTCGTGGTGGCACTCAGTCCGTGGGCTCGGTTCCACGCGAATCTTTGATGTTGACCAAGGATGAGAATATTATCGATATTAAATTCGCAGTTCAGTATAGAGTAAAAGATGCTAAAAATTATCTCTTTAGTGTGCTGAATCCAGATATAACTCTACGCCAAGCAACTGAGAGTGCAGTACGAGATGTTATTGGAAAGAGCAAAATGGATTTTGTATTGACCGAAGGGCGTTCAGAGATTTCAGCTCGTTCAAGAGATCTTATTCAAAATATTGCTGATCGCTACCATACAGGGTTGCAAGTAACCACCGTAAATATGCAGGATGCTCAGCCACCTGATCAGGTGCAGGGTGCATTTGCAGATGTAGTTAAGGCTCGTGAAGATAAGCAGCGACTAATTAATGAAGCGGAAGCCTACAGTAATGATCTTCTTCCAAAAGCACGCGGTGCATCGGCACGAATTATTGCTGAGGCGGAGGCTTATCGTGAACAGGTTATGGTTAAAGCAGATGGTGAAGCTTCGCGCTTTAATCAAGTTTTGACAGAGTATCAAAAGGCTCCAGAAGTTACTCGCAAGCGCCTATACTTAGATGCTATGGAGGGTGTGCTCTCTAACTCTAGTAAAGTGTTGGTGGATGTGGATAACGGCAATAGTCTAATGTATCTCCCGCTTGATAAGATGATGGGTCAGAGCAATAATTTAAATAGTGGCGATTTGAGTAATAATTCAGATGGTGTTAGTCGTAGAAATCGTATAGCGCAAGATAGTGGACGCTCTACAGTTTCAAGTGACCGCTCGCGTAGTAGATAAATTAGAGGGAGAAAAAAGTAATGAATAAAGTAAAATTAATTTTAGGAGTTGTAGTTTTAGCTCTATTTGTGCTCTCAATGTCAGCGTTTATTGTTGATGAGAGAGAGTTGGCAATTAAGTTTAGATTGGGTGAGATTGCAGAAGTAGACTATCCGACTGGTATTCACTTTCAAGTTCCGTTAGTAAATAATGTGCGTAAGTTTGATAAACGCATCCAGACTCTGGATGCAGATCCTGAGCGCTATCTAACTGCGGAAAAGAAAAATGTGTTAGTTGACTCTTTCGTTAAGTGGCGTATAGGTGATGTAGAGAAGTTCTTTAAATCTGTAAGCGGTGATTTTTGGACTGCTAATCAGCGCCTCTCTCAGGTCGTTAAAGATGGGCTGAGAAGCGAGTTTGGTAAGCGTTCAGTACAGGAGGTTGTTAGTGGTGAGAGAGATCAGATTATGGACTCTATTACTAAAAGTTCTGCACTTCAGGCTAAGGAGTTTGGGATTGAGGTAGTAGATGTCAGAATTAAACGAGTAGATCTGCCGCAAGAGGTTAGCAACTCCGTGTTCCGTAGAATGGAGGCTGAACGAGATCGTGTAGCTAAAGATTATCGCTCAAAAGGTGCTGAGGCTGCTGAAAGAATTCGTGCAGGAGCTGATCGTCAGCGTACAATCATTCTTGCAGGGGCGAATCAGAAAGCTGAGAAGATGCGTGGTGAAGGTGATGCAAAAGCGACTGAGACATACGCCAATGCTTATGGAGCTGATCCTGAATTTTACGCTTTCTATCGTAGCTTAGATGCTTATGAAAAGGTGTTTAGTAATCGTGGTGACCTGTTAGTATTGGAACCAGATAGTGAATTCTTTCAATATTTTGGCGGCAAACAGAGCGCTGAAAAATAGCCACAGATATAGCTAATGGTCTGGACAGATTTTTTATCTGCTATCGCTCTGGTGCTAGTTATCGAGGGTTTAATGCCAACCCTCAATCCAGAGGGGTGGCGCTCAACTATGCAACGAATGGGTGAGATGGAAGCGATAAGCTTAAGGAAGATAGGAATTGTTAGTATGGTGGCAGGGGCAACTCTACTCTACTTTATTAGAAGCAGTAGTTAAGATACAAACTTAAATTTTATGAACGGATATTTATGAGCGGATTGGATCGTTGGAGACTCCCTGACGGAGTAGAAGAGCTGTTACCTGCAGAAGTAGTTAAAATTGAGGCTCTACGTCGTAAGTTGCTAGACCTATTCCACTGCTGGGGCTATGAGACAGTTATTCCTCCACTAATTGAGTATCTGGAGTCACTATTGACTGGCACTGGTAATGATCTTGATCTACAGACTTTTAAACTGACTGATCAACTTACAGGCAGAATGATGGGGGTGCGGGCGGATATGACGCCGCAAGTGGCACGAATAGATGCTCATCGTCTCAATAGAGATGGGCCGACTAGGCTCTGTTATCTGGGTTCTGTTCTCCATACTCGTCCAGAAATATCTGGAGCTACGCGTAGTCCAATTCAATTAGGAGCAGAGCTCTACGGTCACTCAGGAGTAGAGAGTGATGTAGAGGTGATCTTGTTAATGGTAGAGATGTTGATCGCTTCTGGGGAGAAATCTCTAGTATTGGATCTTGGGCATGTCGGAATATATAGATCTCTAATTAAGCAGGTTGTGTTTGATTCAGATCAGGAGAGGATGCTCTTTGATGCTCTGCAACGCAAGGCATCTGCTGAAGTTGAAGATATAGTCCGAAGCGCACTCCCTGACTCCGCAGATAAAGTTATTGCTGAACAGCTAATTGCACTTAAAGATCTGAATGGAGGAGATGAAGTTTTAAAGCGTGCGGAAAAAATGGATAGCTCTATTCAACCATCTGTTGCAACACTACAGAAAATTGCTGTACTAGTACAAGAGCAGTTGGCTGATAGAGTCGGCACTGAAGATTTTAAGCTGGAGATTCACTTTGATCTGGCAGAGTTGCGTGGTTACGACTACCATACAGGAGTGGTATTTGCTGCGTATGCAGAAGGAAAAGGTGTGGCTTTAGCTCAAGGCGGTCGTTACGATAATGTGGGGGCAGTATTTGGAAGAGCGCGAGCTGCAACAGGATTTAGCGCAGACTTGAAAAACCTTATTAGTAATAATTTAGAAGCAGATAATGTAGAGTACCCATTGCCTGCTATTTTTGCACCACATCTAGATGAAGCTACAAGCAGTGTTGTACGCCAAGAGTTGCGCAGAAAAATAGAGTCTCTGCGTAGTAGTGGTGAGAGAGTTATCTGTGAGCTATTAGGACAGAGAGAAGGTGCGGCAGATATTGGTTGTGACCGTAAACTAGTAGAGAGTGATGGAAGCTGGTCTGTGACCAAACGATAAAATATTTTTTAACTTAAGAAGAGAAAGATTAAAATGGCAAAGAGCGTAGTAATTATTGGGTCTCAATGGGGCGATGAAGGTAAAGGTAAGGTTGTTGATCTATTAACTGATAGAGCGGAAGCAGTAGTCCGTTTTCAGGGAGGTCATAATGCTGGGCACACTCTAGTTATTGATGGCAAAACTACAGTACTTCATCTTATCCCTTCAGGTATTTTACGAGATAATGTAACCTGCTTTATCGGTAATGGCGTGGTGTTAGCACCAAATGCACTGTTAGAAGAGATTGAGATGTTAGAAAAAAATGGCATTCCAGCTCGAGAGAGATTGCGTCTTAGTGAGGCTTGCCCACTTATTCTTCCATATCATGTTGCATTAGATCAGGCTCGTGAAATTGCACGAGGTAAAAAAGCGATTGGTACTACAGGGCGTGGTATCGGTCCAGCCTATGAAGATAAAGTCTCTCGTCGCGGAATTCGTTTAGAAGATCTTATGGATGAGAACCGTTTTGCTGATCGTCTAAAAGAGGTTATGGAGTACCATAACTTTGCGCTTACTAACTATTTCAAAGCTGATGCAGTAGATTATCAAAAAGTTTTAGATGAGTCTTTAGCTATGGCTGATGAACTGCGCCCAATGGTTACTGATGTTACGGAAGAGCTATTTGAATATAAAGATAGTGGTAAAGGGATACTCTTTGAAGGTGCGCAAGGTACGCTGCTAGATATTGATCATGGTACATACCCGTATGTAACTTCATCAACAGTGACTGCTGGTGGAGCCTCTGCAGGAACTGGAGTTGGGCCACGATACTTAGACTATATTCTTGGAATTACTAAAGCCTACACTACTAGAGTTGGTTCTGGTCCATTCCCAACAGAGCTCTATGATGGCGATAAGTTTATGGATGATGCTGGTAAACACATGGCAGAAAAAGGGCATGAGTTTGGTGCAACAACTGGAAGAGCGCGGCGCTGCGGATGGTTCGATGCAGTGGCACTGCGGCGTGCAGTACAGATAAACAGCTTTACAGGTCTCTGTATTACTAAGCTAGATGTTCTTGATGGAATGGAGACCTTGAAAATATGTACGGGTTACGAGATGGATGGAGAGATAAGAAAAACCCCACCAATCGGGGCTGAGGCGTTTGAGAGATGTAATCCTCAGTATGAAGAGATGGCTGGTTGGAGTGAGATAACTTTAGGGGCTAAGAGTTATAATGATCTCCCTGATAATGCAAAAGCGTATCTGAGCAGATTAGAAGAGCTTTGTGGAGTTCCTGTAGATATAATATCAACTGGTCCAGACAGAGAAGAGACGATAGTTCTAAATCATCCGTTCTCGTAAAGTTAAGTAAACTTAAAAGGTACCTTAATAATCACTTCAAAACCGACTTTACCGCATCTGGTATCGTCGGGGAGCGGTTGCTTATTTTTCCACTCTCGTCAATAGTTACCCAGAGAGGAGCCTTCTCAATTTCTACATCATAGTCATAAGCTATATTCTCATCATGGTCGGCATAGATCGGGAGTAGGTTTATAAAGTGAGCGCGTGTAGCTTCATACACCGCAAATATATCTTCGCTCATAATGATTCCACCTATAGAGCCAGCTGGAAACTCTTCACGATGTTTATTCATCTGTTCCAAAATTTTCCAACAGCTCTCGCAATCAATAGGAGTGAAGTAGAGATACTTAATCTCTTGTTGGCTATTTATTATCGCAATAGGTGCTGCAGAGCTGATAAGTGTCCCCTCTAGCTCAGGTGCAAGCGCAGATTTGTCAGGTGAGCTATCACATGCACTTAAGAGTATAGTTAATAAAGTTAGAGTAGTTAGTAGTAGTTTATTAGTCATAAGTATAAGTATAGAGTATAAGGGTGTATAATATTGGATTAGTTTGTGTCAATATGTATTGAAAAGTAAATAAAACAGATAAGTAAGAGATTAAAAATAAGAATGAAAAACCACCAAACAAAAGTATACGCTACCCCAGTTGCTGAAAGAGATGATATTTTAAAGGTATTAGAGAAGAGCTCTGCTCCACAATCACTGCAAGATATGATTGCTAACTTTAAGTATGATGATGCTGAGAGAAAAGAGGGGTTGCGCAGAAGAATGATTGCAATGGTGCGTGATGGACAGATTGCACAAAATAGAAATGGTGGATATGGACTACTAGAACGAATGGATATAGTTAAAGGTAGAGTGCAAGGACATCCTGACGGATTTGGGTTTTTAATCCCTGATGATGGGGGCGATGACCTATTTCTCCACGCAAAACAGATGCGTCGATTAATGCATGGCGATCGTATTCTAGCTTCAGTGATGGGGGTTAACCGTCGTGGTAAAAAAGAGGGACATGTAGTAAAGATTCTTGAACATGGAACGCAGCAAGTAGTAGGGCGCTACTTTGTAGAGAGTGGAGTTGGAACAGTGGTTCCGAGTAATAAAAAAATAACTCACGATATTGTGATTCCTGAAAAATATGCAGCTAATGCTGAGGATGATCAAATTGTGTTAGTAGAGTTGCTCGAACAGCCATCTAAAAGAGGCGGCCCTGTTGGTAAGGTGGTAGAAGTTCTTGGTGATCACATGGCTCCTGGAATGGAGATTGATATAGCGATTCGTGCTTTCGATATTCCGCACCTTTGGCCAGAAGATGTTGAGCAGCAATCGGCAGCTATTCCAGCTACAGTTCCAGAGAAGGTTGCGAATGAGCGTAAAGATTTCCGTAACATCCCACTAGTAACTATTGATGGCGCAGACTCACGAGACTTTGATGATGCAGTCCACTGTAGTCGTACTGCAAAAGGGTGGAAGTTGTTGGTCGCCATTGCAGATGTATCCCATTATGTGGAAGTTGATAGTCCACTAGATAGAGAGGCTCTGGTGCGCAGTAACTCCGTCTACTTCCCAGATTATGTAGTTCCTATGTTGCCAGAATCGCTCTCCAATGGACTCTGTTCAATAAATCCTGATGTAGATCGTCTCTGTATGGTTTGTGAAATGAGGATTGATAAAGATGGGCTCATCTCTAACTCTAAATTTCATCGTGGAGTGATGCGTTCTGCAGCTCGAATGATATACAGTGAAGTTGGTAAAGCACTAGATGGTGATAATGATCTGCCAGAGATATACCAGACCTATCTACCAGAGATCAAAGAGCTTCATGCGCTCTATAAGGTTTTGCGCAAACAGCGTTCTAAACGCGGAGCTATAGATTTTGAAACTACTGAAACTAGAATTGTATTCGGTAAAGATAAGAAGATCGAGTCTATTGTTCCAGTGATACGCAATGATGCTCATAAGATGATTGAAGAGTTTATGATTGCAGCTAATGTATCAGCAGCTCGTTATCTAAAGCGCAATAAAATACCAACTCTATACCGTGTTCATGAGAAGCCATCCTCTGATAAATTGGATAATGTACGCCTATTTTTGAAAGAGTTTGGTTTAGCACTACCTGGTGGAGATCGTCCTCAGCCTGCAGACTATGCACAGGTCTTGGATCTAGCTCGTGCGCGTCCAGAGTTTAACCTTATTCAGACCGTTCTTCTTCGCAGCCTAAATCGTGCAGTCTACTCACCAGAAGATAAGATTGGTCACTTCGGGTTGGCGCATAGTGACTACGCACATTTTACCTCCCCAATTAGACGTTACCCAGACCTCTTAGTGCATCGTGCTATCGGATATCTGCTAGACAACGCAGCAAAATCTACGGCTAAAAAAGTGGTTACAGCTATTCGCTCTGGTTTTAATAAGAGTAAAAACTTTAATTATAGTAAAGAAGATATGGTACGCATCGGTGAGCAGTGCTCAACCAACGATCGTCGTGCGGATGACGCAACTAGAGATGTAATTGATTGGTTGAAATGTGAGTATATGATGGACCATGTGGGTGAAGAGTTTAGTGGTGTGGTCAGTGGAGTAACTGGGTTTGGTCTATTTGTAACTTTAGATAATATTTTTGTAGATGGTCTTGTCCATATCACAGCTCTACAAAATGATTACTACCATTTTGATCCAGTTCGTCATCAGTTGACAGGAGAGAGCGGAGGCAGAGGATTCCGTCTAGGAGATACAATAAGAATACAGGTAGCAAAAGTGGATCTGGATGAGAGAAAGATTGATTTTCTCCATTTAGATAACTCTAAGAATGGTGGAGCGACTAAAAAAAGTAGAAACTCTAAGAATGATAGAAACTCTAAGAAAAAAGTAGATGCTGGATCTAAAGGAAATACTAAAAAAGGGGCTGGTAAGCCAAAAAGAAGAAGATCTCGTCCTAAAAAGAAAAGTTCAAATTAGTAATTAATATTGCAGGTAAAGATGACACATATATTTGGCATACATTCAGTAAAAGCTTGGTTGAAATCATCCTCTCCAGCGACAGGAGATTTTATCTTGGTGGATGCAAAACGCCAAGATAGAAGGTTGCGAGAGCTACGTAGTGATGCTGAAAAAAGTAGAGTAGGGGTTAGGTTAGTTGATAAAAAAGAGTTAGATCGTATAGTTAGAGGAGCAGTCCATCAAGGGGTTGTGGTCGAAACTAAAGATTCCACAGTTTTAAAAACATACGATGAGAACGCACTGCAAGATCTTCTAGACAGTATAGATAGTCGCGATGAGCTACCATTTTTGCTAATCTTAGATGGAGTAACTGATCCGCACAATTTAGGAGCTTGTTTACGAAGTGCAGAGGCTGCTGGAGTAGATGCAGTAATTGTCCCCAAAGATCGTTCAGCTGGCATAACTCCTGTAGTGCGCAAAGTGGCAAGTGGTGCAGTGGAGACTCTACCATTTGTTAAAGTTACCAATCTTGCACGAACTCTAAAAGCTCTTGCTGATCGAGGTATATGGATCGTAGGTGCGGCAGGAGAGGCAGTAGACACTCTTCACGGAGTTGATCTAAAAGGTCCTATAGCTATAGTGATGGGGGCAGAGGGTGGCGGAATGCGTAGACTTACTAAAGAGAACTGCAGTCAATTAATTAAAATTCCAATGGCTGGAGAAGTAAGTAGTCTTAATGTGTCAGTTGCATCAGGAGTTGTCCTGTTTGAAGCGGTCAGACAGCGAGTCAAATATACCCCATAAATAGGTAGCTTAAAAAAGTAGCAACCTGCTACAGCTTGCCTATATTCATTGTTGAGATACCTCGCAAACTTTTATCTACAGGGTTATCCACAATCAATGTGAAGAACTTATATTCTATTATTTATGTTATCTAGTTATAAAGCTGATCTATAAATAAGATTACTATAGTTATTTAATTAGCTGATTATTAATGAGTATAGTTGTAATGAAAAATTGAACTTAAAGTTATTTGTAACTCGTTGTTTAGTTAGTAAGTCGCGATAAAAGATCTTTTTTACGTGGTGTTATTTTTTATATCCACATAAAAAATATTAATACCATATTTTTTATGCTATCCTACCTCTGACAAAACTTACTCTAATGGTGGGCACTACAAGGTTGAATCCGCGTGTATAAAAACTCTAATCGCCTATATAGAATTGATGAGCACTCTATCTTAACACCAGAGTTAGTGAAGAGTGTTATCTCAAAATATTCAATGAATCTAAGAGGGGTACACGGTGCTGCCCACTGGATGCGAGTGCGTAAGAATGGAATGATATTGGTGGAAGAGACAGGGGCTGATAGAGCCGTTGTAGAGCTATTCGCACTATTTCATGATAGTCAGAGAAAAAATGATGGTTGGGATGAGGGGCATGGAGAGCGGGGTGCGAAATTTGCGCTTAAACTTCGTAAGAAAAAATTATTTGAATTAAGCGATTCAGCTTTTGATAAATTATACGAAGCTTGTTGTGGTCACACAATGGGTGGATATAATCCAGAAGATATAACGATAGCAACTTGTTGGGATGCAGATCGCTTAGATTTAGAGAGAGTAGGTATTACACCTAACCCAGAGAAATTATGTACCAAAGCTGCATGTAATCCTGAGCTTATTTTATGGTCAAAGATGCAGGTTAATCGCTGGGAGTCTAATATGCGTTTAGATTGGAATGAGCAGAAGAGGAACAACAACAACAAAGGGGTCAGGTCTTTACTTTTGCGTTTTGCTGATTCTTGTGTTGTAAATTTACGATGCTTCAGATGACAGAACAGTTCTTCCTATCATAAACGCCCATTGTAAGTAATAATGGCGAAGCTGATGCTGGTCGTTATGTGTCTATCAAATATTTGAAATTAGACCGCAATATAGTAAGCCAAATGTAAAAATAGAGATATCTGTTGCTAAAGCCACATATATTAAATATCGTGAAGTGTGGAGTATATACTAGATGATGTCAGATTTAAAATGGCATAGGTACGCGCAGAATCCAGAAGTAAAACTTCTTGAAGACTTCGTTACAATAGTTGGGGAAGATGAAAATAGATGTTTTTGGGGTTAAATACTATATATAAAATTTCAAAAAATTATGAGAGGTTTTTGGGTAGTAAATGGATTGGGTAGCTGGAA